>Ga0272449_1000055_pt1 | contig 162985 bp, 179 predicted proteins | sample YNPCB0241_FD_198679 | JGI IMG/M metagenome (GOLD analysis project Ga0272449, IMG submission 198679) | Hot spring sediment microbial communities from Yellowstone National Park, WY, United States - YNP-CB-024-1 | ecosystem: Environmental > Aquatic > Thermal springs > Hot (42-90C) > Sediment...
TACCGTTATAGCTCTATCATATCCCGTGACCTGAGGAAACATATTCACACCTCACTCCTCACTCAGTAGTGTGATGAGGTTATAAAATCATTGCCCGCTAAAACACAGCTCTCATGGCTGGGATAGTCAGAGAGTCCAATTTCTGAAGCTTTAATACCTCATTAACGCGATTAAATCGGGAAGTTCCCATCTAGAGGATGCTAAAGTCTGAGAAGATCCTATCGGAATAGAGGAGGGTCTTATCCTCAAGTAGGATCTATGACTATCTTTCACTTTGAAGTGGGCCTCAAATCCATAATGGAGAGCTCTCTGCACCAGAAATGCTGTAGGCTATTTCTTATCATGGATCCTCGAGCAAACCTCCTTTATCTTCCTGAGGTTTCCAGATAGGCCGATCACATCTATCTCATTGCATTCAGTATATTTGAGGATAAGTATCGCTGTCAGCACAGCTTTAACTGAGCTCTCACTCGCCCTTATCACGGAGATCTCTCTATTCAAGTTGATAACTGATATCTTACTATAAGATAGACATTTGAGCCCACCAATAATCATGAGAGTTTTTCTTGTCTTATCTAGGAGCGGATAGCCCTCAGGATGCCTGACGCATACGTATCTTCTCCTCTCCTTCAGGTCAATCGGTATCTTGAATTTCAACCTCGCTCCTTCCCTTAAGCTTAAGTTTCCTCTCCTTGCTGATCATATATGTCGGGAAATCCTTAACGAACCTCTTAGATTCCTCCCTCCTGAGATCGAAGAAGAACTCCGAGAAGGATATCATGAGCCTGGGTGGCACCAGCTCCCTCTCCTCGGATGCGAAGCTGCATAATATCGGGTATACCCCTATTCTAATAGCCATCCTCAGTTCCAAATAAACGGATCTCAGCACCTGAGCCCTCTCGCTCATCCTCCTGATCAAGTAGCTCAGGGGGATCACTAGAGCTCCTTCATTCCTCTTCAATTGTCTCAAGCTGACGTAATCTATCCTGGGCCTCTCCGAATCGTAAGTCGCTATCATCCCATCGACCGAGGACGCTATTCTCCTCGCATCCTCCAAAGAAGAGGGTTTCGCTAAGATTAGTTCTGCCCCTCTGAGCTTCTGCCTCGATCTACGGTCCATTCCATCAGCTAAAGCCACTTTAAATGTCTTAATTGGTCCAGATTCTACCTCGAAGTCCCCGAGGATCCCTAAAATCCCATAACCAAGGGATCCGGCCTTCTCCACCATCCTGCTGCAATCATCAACGCTCCTAGGCGCTATGAGATCTGCGTACAAGACTCACCGACCTTCCTAATCTCCTCAATCTCCGAGGCGCTCTTGAAAGAGAATTTTATCCTTATATATCCTCCCGGATCCCCCTCATAGATCTTAAACCTTCCGAGGGCCAGATCCTGTTTAGAGAGCCTTATGTAAAGATGTCTCCCCTCAACGTACCTCTCTATATTATCTAAAAGGGAGGAGAGCTCGAAATCGCTCAAAGAACATATTACCTTCCTCAATAATTCCTCAGCTCTCTCCCCGCTCAAATTGCATGTGAGGACCTTGAAAGAGTAACCGTAGTGGCTCGATACCCTCTCCTCCCTTATCTCGCAATCGCATAGGGAGAGGAGTAGAGACCTAACCCTCTCCTCTACCTCGGATGGATACAGCATCGTCGATATCTCAGCTGAGAGCAGCTTCAACCTAATTTCCTCTTCCTCTTGAACCTCTTCACGAAATCAGGTATCCCCCTAGATGATCTCAGGCCCCTCGCCTTCTTCCCGGCGCTAGTGAGCCCTCTGAATACCCTCCTCTTGTTCGCCGGGTTCAGGATCCAGTTTATCCTCGGATCCGAGGAGATGACTGGGTGGTGAGGGTCCACCATTATCACCTCATACCAGTAGTACTTCCCGTCCTCAGCTACGTAATAGGAGTTCAGCACCTCCAAGTTTGGGAACTTCCTCGCTGCCCTCTCCTCAGCTATCCACCTTATGCTCTTCTTCGGGGTCAACTTCAGTATACCTAGGCCAGCGGGCTTCCTCCCACTCCTGGGCCTGGCCTTCCTCCTGCCACCTTTCCTCACCCTCACTCTGACTACTACGAACCCCTGCTTAGCTCTGTAGCCCAGGGATCTAGCTCTATCAGGTCTAGTCGGCCTCTCCACTCTAACGACAGCCGGTTCCCTCCTCCAACTTATTAGTCTCTCCCTCCAGAGCTTAATGAGCTCCGGATCCTCCTTCCTCTTCCTCCAGACCAGCTTCTCCATGTACCTACCGGCGACGACCAAGTTTGGCACCCTCAGAGGCAATGCTTATCTCATTTTAAAGCTTGACATACATGATGGGGAGATGCTCATAGGGGTGGTCGGCAAGACTAACGTCGGTAAAACGACTTTCTTCTCAGCAGCGACTCTAGTAGATGCGGCCAGGGAGAACAGGCCCTTCGTCACGATTGAGCCCAATGAGGGGATCGGTTACGTCAGAGTTAAGTCCGTCTGCACTGAGTTCGGGGTTAGATGCCAGCCCAAGTATGGGTGGTGCAACGGAACCCATAGGTTCGTCCCAGTCAAGCTCCTGGATGTAGCTGGCCTAGTCAGGGGAGCTCATAAGGGGAGGGGTTTGGGGAACAAGTTCCTAGATGATTTGAGGAGGGCTAGCGTCAATATAATAGTGGTCGATGCCTCCGGCTCCACTGATGATGAGGGTAATCCAGTTCCCCCCTTCACCCACGACCCAGTCGAGGATGTGAAGATCGTTAAGGAGGAGTTCTCGAAGTGGATGGCATCTATAATAGAGAGGGCTAAGGGGAAGATCAGGGGAAAGCTTTTGAGCGGTGCCTCCTACGATGAAGCAATTTATGAAGTTTTAACGGGACTGGAGATAAGCAGAGAAGTGGTGAAGGAGGCCCTGGAATCTCTTTCCATCAAGAAATCGCCCCTAGATCTCACCATAGATGAGCTGCAGGAACTTTCGAATGAGATACTGAGGAGGGGGAAGCCCTTCGTCATAGCTGCGAATAAGATCGATATCTCAGGTGCTCAAAAGAATTTGGAGAGATTGAGAAGCTCTTTCGAGGAGCCAGTGATCCCTGTCTCTGCTGAAGCTGAGCTGATACTGAGGAAAGCCTCGAAGGCTGGTCTAATAAGGTATGAGCCGGGGGACAGGGACTTCGAGATAATAGATGAGGCCAAGCTATCCGAACCCCAGCTGAAGGTCCTGAAAATGATAAGGGAGAGGGTGCTCAATGAATTCGGAAGTACGGGAGTTCAGGATACTTTAGAAGTCTCCGTTTTCAATGTCTTGGGGATGAAGGTCGTCTTCCCAGTCGAGAATGAGACAAAGCTCTCCGATAAGGATGGCAATATACTCCCGGATGCCATAATACTACCCAGGGATGGAACGGTATTGGATCTAGCTGAGAAGATCCACAGCGAGATCGCGAACAAGGCTTTGCACGGGATTGATGTGAGGAATAAGATGAGGATATCCTTAGACTACGAACTGAAGCATAGGGATGTCGTTAAAATAGTGACAGCTAGGTAGAACAGGACCTGCTTTCCCAAATTAGATCGTTATCGACCTCGCATCCCTCGATAGATGTGCCCGAAGCATTTATAGAGTTCAGCAATTTCGAGTTGATTACAGAGGATCCCTTGGAGATTATGGAAGATTCTATCGAGGACCTATTTATGAGGGAGCCGCTCATCACTATCGAATTCCTTATAGTTGATCCTATCACTTCGGACTGCTGTATGTAAGCTTTAGCTACTTTCGAATCTATTAGCTTGCCATCTATACAGCATGGCCCATCGAAATTACCGTTCATCTCAGCGTTCCTCCCGATTATCAATGACCCTTCCACTCTGAATCCCTCAGGCACCCTCCTCAGCCCAGATATCATATCGTTTAAGAGCAGTTCCTGAGCCAGGAGGAAATCTTCCCTCCTCCCTGCATCAACCCAGGGGCTCATTCTTACGATACCGACCCTCTCCCCCCTCTCAACAGCTTCCGTTATCGCCGATGTCAGCTCTATCTCGCCCCTGGGGGAGGGGCCCAAACCCCTGAGTATATCGAATATTGATTGGGATAGGAGGAAGACTCCAGCGACCACTAAATTCGATGGCTCCTCCCCTCTCCTGGGTTTCTCTACTATCCTCTTTAGGAGATTCCCCTCAGCTTCGATGACGCCGAACTCCCAGGGCCTCTCCACGGGGGCTACCGCGACTAAATGATCGTACTTATCCCTCTCAGATAAAAAAATTTCAAGGAATCCCGGTGGAATATAGATGTCCGAGTATAGGAGGAGGAGATCTTCTTTAACGGAATCCTCGAGCTTGAGGACCGCATGGCCGGTCCCCAGGGGCTCACCCTGATCCACCAAATTGACCCCATATTTGGATCGGTATTCTAGGAATAGCTCCTTCATGTAGCACACGACTACATAGACTTCGGGCGAATTGAGGAGGGCTAAATTATGATCTAGAAGGGTTGAGCAAGCGATGGGTAATAGGGGTTTAGGTATGGAGTCAGTGGCGGGCCTTAACCTGTTTCCCTTACCCGCCGCTAGCAGCGCTACTTTCAATCCTCTCCTCAGCCTCTCTCTCCGATGGCTTAAGGATCACCATCTTCCTGAGCTCGACGTATTTGATAGGCGCTATCTTTGAGGATATCCTCTGTATCTCGGAGGTGACTGGGAGAGGGTTACCGAATATGAAGGATCTTATGATCTCCTCCACCGTATAGTTCGGAATTATGCTCCTGACGTACTCATCAACTTTCTCCCTTATCGCGTGCTTCTGGCTGCTCCTTATCCTAGTCACCGTGATTATCAGGGTGAATATCCTGACATAATTGCCGTCCTTAGTTACCCCTTCCGATTGAATGTCCACCCTCGAGCTCCTCCTCTGGATTATCGATCTCATGTAATCCTTGTTCAGCATCTCCTTCACGAACCTGGCGTAAGCCTTGTTGCCCTCCACCTTGAATATCTTGAACCAGAGCTTGTACTTCTCGTGCATGAAGTCGCCAGTTATATCCCTGACTACTACCTCAACGTTCCTCCCTATCAGGCTCTCCGGATCGCTAGCGGGTGTCTCCCCTATCCACTGACCTGGAAATATATCGAAAGCATATGTGTTGTACCAGGTCTTAGTTTTGACTTTACCATGCGCCTTCCTACTCGACATTCCGATCCCTACCATCGGGTGATGGGTTGCTATTATAATCTTTTTTGACAGTTCATGCATGTGGGCACGTTGATAAAATTCGAGGGAGTATCATTCAGGTACGAGGGAAGCGAGTCCTACGCCATCAGAGACGTGAATTTAGAGATTAGAAGAGGAGATTTCCTCCTAATAGCTGGGATGAGCGGTTCCGGGAAGTCGACGCTCCTGAGGATGATGAACGGCCTCATACCACACTTCTACAGGGGGGAGATGGCCGGCAGGGTACTGGTCGATGGTGTGGATACTAGGGAGGCTAGCGTAGCTCAATTAGCTAGGAAAGTGGGGCTTGTCTTCCAGAATCCCGATAATCAGATAGTCACTTTGAGGGTAGATAGAGAGGTCGCTTTCGGCCTCGAGAACTTAGGGATGAGCAGGGAGGAGATGGTCAAAAGGGTGAATTATGCCCTGTCGAAACTCAAGATAGAGCACCTTGAGAGGAGATCCACCTACGAGTTGAGCGGCGGGGAGAAGCAACTAGTCGCAATAGCATCTATAGTAGCTATGAAACCCGATATATTGGTATTGGATGAGCCGACTAGTGAGCTCGATCCTTTCGGCGCCGCTAGGATAGTTAGAATATTGAAGGAGCTCAATAGAGAGGGGATCACTATAATAGTAGCTGAACACAGGCTGGATCTCTTCGCTCCCTCATCTAACAGGCTCTTAGTGGTTCATGAGGGGAGGATAAAATTCGATGGGGATCCCAGGGAGATACTTTACGATGATCCCCATTCCCTAGGGGTTAAGCCGCCTGGCGTCGTTAAATTCGTGAAGAACTACGGGGTTAAGGGAAGGCCTCTGACCGTAGGGGAGCTCATAAGGGCTGCGGCGAGGTGATCTCTTGATAAAGTTCGAGGATGTCAGCTTCAGATATGAGGGGAGCAATGGATTCGCAGTTAAGGGCATTTCCTTAGATTTCGGAGTGGGAAGGATATACGGGGTTATAGGGCCCAACGGCTCCGGGAAGTCGACGCTCCTGAGGATGATGAACGGCCTCATACCACACTTCTACAGGGGGGAGATGGCCGGCAGGGTACTGGTCGATGGTGTGGATACTAGGGAGGCTAGCGTAGCTCAATTAGCTAGGAAAGTGGGGCTTGTCTTCCAGAATCCCGAGCACATGTTCTTCTCGGAATCCGTTGAGGAGGAAGTCTCCTTCGGTCCCAGATCCGTGGGGATGGATGAGGATGAGATACGAGATTCCGTGAGATGGAGCCTCGAGGAGGTGGGCCTCTGGGAGCTCAGGGGAAGGAGCCCCTGGTCCCTAAGCGGAGGGGAGATGAAGAGACTTTCTATAGCTTGCGTCCTCTCCATGAGACCTACTTTCGTAGCTTTAGATGAGCCTACCGTGGGGCAGGACGCTATCTCCAAGGACTCCTTGATAAGCTTGTTGAGGAGGTTGAGGGATGAGGGGAAGGGTATAATCGTTGTTACCCATGATATAGAGTGGTTGGAGGAGCTCGATCCAGATGAGGTCTTAGTATTGAATAGAGGATCGATCTACGGGATGGGATCCCCGGAGGATATCTTCTCAGATATAAGGGGATTGGTCATGAATCAATTAATGCCTCCAGCCTCTTATCTCATTGAGAACCTTCTGAGGAGGTGTCTGAGTGTTCGATCCGCTGGGGATGCTTGAGATATTCAGGACCGGTCAGTTAGAGAGCTCATATGCTAGACTGAACCCCTTAGTCAAGTTCATTCTATTCATAACATTCATAATCATCCCTCTGATATCAACTAGCTTCCTCCTCCAGCTCTTCTCATTGGTGGCGCAGATCCCCCTGATATTGATGTCGAGATCCGGGAGGAGGGTAGTTAGATCGTTAAAAGCTTCAACATTCTTCATCTTAATACTAATTGTCCTAAATTACATTACCACAAATAGTATAGTTTTCAGCCTGTCCATGGTGATAAGGTTGCTCACGATGATAATAGCCTCAGCTATATTCATGAATGGATCGAACCCTTCGGAGATAGGGGATGTGCTATCTAAGCTGAGGGTCCCCACTTCAATAACTTTCTCCTTCATAGTGGCTTTGAGATTCATCCCCGTGCTCGCTGACGATTTCATGAACATAATCGCTTCTCAAGCCAGTAGGGGGCACGAGGTGGAGAGGAGCGGGTTCATAAGGAGAGCTAAGAGCCTCCTCCCCCTGCTGATACCCCTCATAGTCATAGCTATAAGGAGAGCGCAGCAATTAGCTGAGGCTCTTGAGAGCAGATGTTTCGGATCCGGGAAGAGGACTAGCTATATCATTTATGAGATGGGGCTCATAGATTTCCTCGCTCTGGCATACGCTACAGCTATCATGATAACGGGTTCACTCCTGGCGACACTCCCACCTGAGTTTCTACTCCTTCCTTTCCGGTGATATGGAGTTGAAGATGTGTTATTTCAACTCCGAGCCTCACTTAATGGAGTTGATGGAGCTGAAATATGAGGGTCTCTCTCCCGGCTTGGAGTTGATGGAGCTGAAATATATCACATACTCATTATCATATGTTTTCCTCACAATGAATGTGATATAATACTTTCATAATACTTCATTTTAAAAAGGCATCAAGTTTAAAGGTGGAGTTGATGTCTATCATATTCAGGTCTGGGCGGAGGGGAAGCCGTGGATGCCGATAAATAATAGTATATTTTATGATACCTCCTATGTAAGCTATTCAATAATCAAGGATAAGAGGGTCCTGAGGGATTCCTTCATACCAGATACCCTACCGGGAAGGGAGGAGCAGATCTTCCTATTCACCAGGGCTCTATCGGATCTATTGAGCGATCAGCCCCCGAGCGACGTGGCTTTCATAGGAAAGCCTGGAACTGGGAAGACTGCTGTTGTTAAAAATGTGAGCGGGAAGTTCAAGCAGGAGTACCCTAACCTCAGGGCTAAGTTCGTTTACATAAACTGCAGCCAAGCGTCGACATCTTACAGGGTCATGTACCAGCTGAATAGGGCTTTGGGAGTTCTAGTCCCACCTTCCGGCTATCCATTCGATGTCCTCTGGGATAAGTTCATCGAAGCTTACTCATCTTCCAACTCGAGGCTCATAGTCATATTGGATGAGGTGGATTTGCTCGTCAGGAGGGACGGCGGTAGGATACTTTACTCGCTCTCGAGGCTCAACTACGAGCTCGGAGGGGACCTGAGCATAAGCATGGTCGTAATAAGCAACACACTAGATTTCCTAGAGAGATTGGACCCGAGGGAGAGGAGCAGCTTCGAGCCCCTGAGGATCCACTTCCCCCCATACACTCAACCTCAGCTTTACAACATATTGAGGCAGAGAGCGGACTTGGGAATAAAGCTCGGGACGTGGGATGATGAGGCACTTCATCTGATCGCAGCTAGAGTCGCTCAAGAGTCAGGGGATGCTAGAAGAGCTATAGATGTCCTGAGAATAGCCGCAGAGATCGCGGAGGATGAGAAAGCTGAGAAGCTGACAGTTAAGCATGTGGAGAAAGCCCTAAACTCCGTCAACGAGGAGGAGATATCCGTCACCGTGAGGACCCTGCCCCTTCATCACAGGCTGATCCTAGCTGCTATAGCTGAGATACTGGAGAGGCCTCAGGTGAGGCCGGGGACTGGAGTGATATATTCCGTATACGGTAAGAGGGCCCTGAGCTATGGTGTGAAACCGCTCACGATGAGGAGGGTGAGCGGGATCCTGAGGGAGCTCGAATCCCTCGGCTTAGTTGAGATAAAGATGGACTACGGAGGGGCCAGGGGCAATACGAAGGTCGTGGAGAGGATGGCTCTGCCCCCGGAACAGATGAAGTCCCTCCTCTTTCAGATGGGAATAAGGATATAATCTCAAATTTTTTATTGAAAATCCATAATTTTAATTTCTAAATTCTCAAGATTTAATACGGGAACTTTCCCAACAGTTACCTCTATTCCCAAGCTCCTTATGTAGGGGGTCTCATTCTCGAAAGTGCCCGAGTTGACCAGCTTGACTCCTCTATAATCACCCACACCGTAAACGTGGACATGACCGGTATGGAATAAGTTAGGTGGATTCTCTATTAGGAGCCAATCCCTCTCCTCGGGCGATATGGGATGCTCACCGTAGATTGGCACTAAGTTCCTCAGCCTCAAGATCCATGACATCGCTTCCACTACCGTTTGCGGGTTCACGGGCTGCAGGCCAGGTATATGCTTCATCACAGCATTCAAGCTCCTTCCATGGTAGAGAAGGATGCTCAAGCTCCCTATCTTTACCATCGATGGGTTAGGGAGAGCTACTATGTTATGATTGGCATCCAGTAATATATCCAGATAGTCAGATTGGAGCTCAGGCTGGGGTTCAGCCTGTCTAACGGGCTCATGATTCCCCGGAATGTAAATAACCTTGATCCCACTCGGTATCCTGGAGAGGAACCTGCCAGCGTATTCGAATTGTTTGTAGACATCTGATATCCTGAGCTCCTCCTCCTGATTGGGGTAGACACCTATGCCATCGACCAGATCCCCGCATATTATGAGGTACCTCACATCCCTCGCATCCTCGCTCCTCAACCACCTCACGAACTTCTCGAAGGCCCACTCATTGAAGTACCTGCTCCCCACATGCACATCGCTTATCATTACAGCCCTACCCTCATGCCTTCCCTCAGAGACCTCATCGCTCTTGACATCTGGGAGGAGGATGCTCTCCCCATACAACTTCCCATTGACGTAGGTCCCCCTGACCCCTATCACACTATCCAATGGTGTCCTCTCGGCGAGCTCCCAAGCCCTGCTATCCCTCCTGAATACGACGTTAACTGTTCCGCTTTCATCTTCAATAACCATCCTTATTGACCCATCTTTTGCTGAAATTTTTTCCATTATCATACCTATTATGAAGAGATTGTCCCCATTTCTGCTAGTCTTATTCCTCAGCTCCGCTATGGGTATGGGTTCGAGATCCACCCATCTCGCTACCAAGGGCCTGAGCTTATCGAATCTCGCTCTGATGAATCTTATGAACTCCTCCACGTTTCCTGAGATGCCTAAGTTATCCGGTTTCAGGATCACATCGAATTCGATCTTTTCATCGCTCTCAGCCCTCATCAGGGGGAGGATATCCTCGTAATCTATGACGGGCTTACGGGGTAACAACTCCACTATCCTCTCAACATCATCCATTCGCATCAAGCAGCTCAGAGCCTCAGGCGTTAGATTGAGGCCCCTCCTCAGGAACTTTCTGAGCAGCTCAACTTCGCTCATCATGCGATCTGGGGATCTCAAGTTAAAATCGTTAGAGGGGCATGTGAAACTCCGTTCCCAGGAGGGTTGGATGAAATGGACCTCACAGGGATCCTTTTCTAAGAATCCCTTAACTCGTGTGAATGCCAATTCCGGATAAGTTACGTCATATCGCCGCAAGAACACCAAGCTTCATTCAGAGAATCGAAGACCTCTCCGAAACCTTGGAAGTACTTAGCTGAGATGGGTATGACCCTTATCGGCGATCTGAAGGAAGATATGGCCTTCAAGAGGTCTTGCAGAGCATCGGCATAGACGCCATTCCTCCCCTCCAATACGCTCATCTCTCCCCTCAGGACAGCCTCCCACACATCGCTGAAATCCCTCCCTCCCCAGAGATCGGATTTATTGAGCACTGGAATTACCTTGACCCCCAGCTTGAGCTCTAGTATCTTAGCGAGGAAGGCGGAGGATAAGAGGTCCTCTAAATCCCTCTTCGGATCGTAATCCCCCAAGTATATGGAGAGGAGCCTCATGCCCCTAGATAACTTCTCGCATAAAGCTCTACCGGTAGGCCTGAATGCGAATATCTCCATCTGCCCCGGAGTATCTATTATCAGGGTATCGCAATCCAGCGATGTGAGGGATTCAACTATATCTTCGGATCGATCAACTATTAAGTCTGCAGCCCTCACTATGGCGCCATTCGGCCCCAAATTCTCCCTCCTCATCAGATCCTCCACGCTTATAATATCCCTTATATCGTAAGAGGGCTCGTAAGGTAGTGAGGATGCCCCGGGATCTAAGTTGACCGGGCAACTCTTAATCAGGAAGTTCCCGTTCAACCACCTCGAGAAGTTGGCCGTGAAGGTGGTCTTGCCCGAGCCGGCCGTACCCAGCACGATCACACCTTCCATCCCATCACCAAAAATTTTTAGGCTGTGATGAAATTAAAGAGTGGTGCCGGGGTACCCTAGCCAGAGGGCCAGCTACCGGCTAAGAAAGGGGCCGGACTCGAGATCCGGTGGCCTCCGGGCCTCGTGGGTTCAAATCCCACCCCCGGCGCTAATCAGATATCTTATGGAGCCTAACCAGATCTGATTTGAAGGGGCTCAACTCCTCGGGTATCTCCACTTTTATAGGTTCCCTCATGCTGAGGTTCTTCTCCTTCCTCATCCTCCATACGCTGCTGTTGAACTCCATCAGAGCCTCACCCAGCTTGAGGTAATCCGTGTAGTACTCATCCCTCGGCTCCGGAAGCCTCTCTAAGTGGACCGAGCCCCCGTAAATTTGCCTCCATATGTAATCAGTTATGTGAGGTATTATCGGCGCTGAGAGTTTGAGGACCGCCCTTAAGACCTGATGGAGGGTCCATCTAGCGGATTTAGCCTCCCCCTCATCTCCAATACCGTAAGCCCTCTCCTTGACTAACTCGATGTAATGGGGGGCGAAGACATCCCAAACGAAGCTCCTCACTTCATTAGCTGGGTCGAAGAAATCGAAGTTCCTGTAGCCATTTAAAGCCCTCTCTATAGCTCTATTCAATCTGCCCAATATCCAAAGATCAGCTGGCTGCAAATCAACCCTGCCCTCAGGCTCCTCGAACTGAGATATGAACCTAGCGACGTTCCAGAGTTTCTGGAGGAATTTATAAGCTCCTTCTATCTTCCTCTCGGATATCCTCAAGTCCGATCCATGGTGAGCCTCAGCGGCGCCGAAGAACCTGACAGCATCAGCACCATATTTTTCGAACAGGGGCCATGGATAGATCACGTTGCCCAAACTTTTATGCATAGCTCTCCCCTGAGCATCTAAACCCATTCCGGAGAGCCAGACGTGCTTGAAGGCCTGCCTCCCCAATATCTGGTGGACCCTGAGGAATGTGTAGTGGAGCCATGTCCTCACTATATCCTTGCCCTGGGGCCTCAAGTCGCTAGGTCCGAGCTTCTTGAAAATATCATCGTTCCAGAGGTATCCGTTGTAAACGAGAGGAGATATGGAGGAATCGAACCAGGTATCGAATACCCTGGTCTCCCCCTCGAAACCCTCGGAGGAACCGCAGTGCGGACACTTATCGAACGGGGGCTCATCCTTCCAAGGCCTGTAATACCTCCCAGGACTCGGTAGCACTGGCTTTCCGCATTTCTTGCAGTACCAAATCGGTATCTCCGTAGCGTAATACCTCCTCCTCGATATGGGCCAATCCGAGCTTATCGATCTCAGCCACTCCCTCCAGTAGTTAGAGGACCACTCTGGATAGAACCTGACAGTATTCAAGTAATTCTCGAGCTCCTTAATGAAATCTACCTGCTTGAGGTAGTATTCCCTCATGGGGATTATCTCCAGCGGGGTCTTGCACCTCCAACAAACTGGCGTCCTATGAATTATATCCTCCACTCTCTCCAAGAAACCCTCTCTCTCTAGATCCTCCACGATCCTCTGCCTAGCTTCGCTTATCGTCAGTCCCTTGTACCTTCCAGCAGCTTCGTTCATGAGACCATCCTCATCCACAACTATCCTGGGATCGAGCCCCAGCTCCCTGAAGAGCTGCACGTCCATCTTATCTCCGTATGAGCATACCATCACTAGACCCGTCCCGAACTCGGGGTCAGCGTATGGATGCTCTAATACGGGGACGATATCTCCCAGGGGCGTGACCACTCTCTTCCCCCTGAGCCAATGGTACCTCGAGTCATCCGGATTGTATATCACAGCTCTGCACGCTGGAAGTAGCTCGGGCCTAGTCGTAGCTATAGTGACTTTCTCATCACTCCCCTCAACCCCGAACCTCAGATAGACCAATTTAGTAGGTATTTCGCTGTATTCAACTTCAGCATCAGCTAAAGTCGTCCTGCACCTCGGACAGTAAACGTTAGGCCTGTAATCTTCATAAATGAACCCCTTATTCCATGCATCTATGAAAGTAGCTTGGGTCACCATCCTCCACAGCTCGCTATCCGTCTGGAAGTACTGCTCCGTCGTGAAGCTGATGCCCAGCCTCTTGGTTATCGAAACTATATCCTGTTCAGCCTCATCTAAGAACTCCCTGCAGAGCTTTATGAACTCCTCCCTCGGGTATTCGAACATCCTTATCTTATAACGCTTCTCCGTCTCTACTTCAACCGGGAGCCCGTTCCTGTCTATCCCCAGGGGGAAGTAGACCTCGTAGCCCATCATCCTCATGGTCCTAGCTATCATATCTATCTGGGAGTAGTGTATCGCCGCAGCTATGTGCCATTTCCCGCTAGCATAAGGGGGAGGGGTATCTATTGAGAATGTGGGCTTCTCAGTATTCGGATCGAACTTATAAATTCTCTCCTCATTCCAGATCCTCTGTATCTGGAGCTCCATCTCAGGAGACCAGTGCTTCTCCTTGAGCTTAGGCTCGAGCAATATTTCCCCTCCAGCCCCGCAGATCTATCGACCCAATAAAAATCTTCATTCCACCTGATAGCGGCAACCCGCCAGTAGCCTAGATACTATGTCCACTATCCTGAGCTGCTCCGGTACCTTGGATTCCACTATGTACCTCAGTATCACCCTCTCAGCCTCATCCCCACTCATCCCTATGGTCGAGTAGAAACAAACACCCTTGGGGGTCCTCAGTGGGTTATAAGGCGGATTCCTCCTCACTATCTCGAGTTTCTCAATCATACCGGCTGAGACGATAGCTCTCTCTATCTCATTCGTCGGTACTTTAGATGTGACAGCTATGAGGGGTATGCCCGTCTCCTCGTAGAATCTGCTTACATCCACTACGTTCAAGCCGGCGAAAGTAGTACCGTGGCTCATAACAACTCTCACTTCCTCCCTGAGCTTGGGGCTCCTCACCATCCTTATCAGAGCCTCAGTGGAGTCGTTTCCATCCACGGATATCCTCTCCTTCATGGATAACTCGATCACGAGATCCCTGAACATGATCCCAACTAGGAAAGTATCAGCGTCCTTTCCCCTCTCGAATGGGGAGTCATCGACTGCAAGTATCCTACCCTTGATGCTCAAGCCGCATCGAGGGATACTGGACCCTTTATATTTTTCCATACCCTCAAACCGGGATGAGCCTGGAGGAGCGCATGAGGAAGGCTGAGAGGACTCTCTTAGCTGTACTGCTCGACCCAGCTAAACTGGATGATGAGGGAGCTAGGAAGTTAGCCAGGGCTGCTTCAGAAGGGGGAGCCGATCTCATATTCGTCGGGGGATCTATAGGGGCCGGTTTCAGGATAAATGAGATAATATTGAGCGTAAAGAAGGAATCAAATATACCGATAATCCTCTTCCCCGGGAACGTCGATGGAGTATCCCCTTACGCTGATGCGATACTCTTCATGTCCCTGCTCAACTCAACTAATCCTTACTGGATAATACAGGCTCAAGCTCTAGCAGCGATACCGATAAGGAGGATGGGCCTAGAGGCAATACCAACGGCTTACCTCATAGTGGAGCCGGGGCAGAGGAGCGCTGCAGGTTGGGTGGGCTCAGTCAACCCGATACCCAGGGACAAACCCGAGATAGCTTTAGCCTACGCCACAGCAGCAGAGATGCTCGGGATGAGGTGGATCTATCTGGAGGCCGGGAGCGGTGCTGAGGCTCCAGTCCCATCCGAGATGGTTAGATTAGTGAGGGAGAGGACGAATCTCGGCATAATAGTTGGTGGAGGCCTGAGATCTCCTGAGCTAGTGAGGGAGAGGGCTGAAGCTGGGGCTAATGTGATAGTAGTGGGGACGCATATCGAGGAGGGGAGGGATGCCCTAGCGAGTGTGAGGGAGATGAAGGAGGCCCTGAAGAGTTAATAAATCCTGGCTAGGTCCGAGCTTCTAATTACTATCACCGACTTTTTGTTTAGCACATTAACTCAAGTGAAGTTAGCGCTCAGCTCGGCGGGGGCTCGGGCGTAAAGCTTAATATTTGGTACTTCAGCGGATGATGAAGCCCCGTGGTGTAGCGGCCAAGCACGCCGGGCTCTGGACCCGGAGACCCCGGTTCGAATCCGGGCGGGGCTACTCAATTCTTCAATCAAAATAGCGGGCCCGGGGGGCTTCGAACCCCCGACCCCCCGGTTAAGAGCCGGGTGCTCTACCATTCTGAGCTACGGGCCCCTCCTCACTTAATGATGATGCAATAAAAAACCTTACGCTCGCTTAGCGAGCTCCACAGCGTACCTCACTGCCTCCTCAGCGGACTCCGTAGCCTTTATCCCTATCTCCTCGAGTATCCTCTTCCCCTCATCAGCCTGATTCCCGCTCATCCTGACCACTACCGGGATCTTGAGCAATCCCTTCTCCTTAATAGATTTAACTCCGAGTGCTACGTCTAATGCGCTCGTGATACCGCATAAAGTATTTATGAGGACGACGCTGGCCCTGGGGTTCGAGAGTATTATCTCCAAGGCGTTAGCTACTCTATCCGCTGAGGCACCTCCCCCGACATCGCAGAAGTTAGCTGGCTTACCGCCGAAAGTGTGGACCAGATCCATAGTGGCCATGGCCAGACCGGCCCCATTAGCCATGGTCCCTATGTTACCGTCCAGCTCTACATAAGCTATATCCCTCTTCCTCGCTTCATTCTCCCTCGGATTCTCCGATGAGTAATACCTCTTCTCGAATTCCATGTGCCTGAAGAGAGCGTTATCATCAACCTCTATCCTAGCATCCAGTGCTACGAGCCTCCCATCCTTGGTCAGGGCTAGGGGGTTTATCTCGAGCATCACCGCATCATATTCGACCGCCACATCCCACAATGAACTTATTATCCTCTGTATCTCGTTAACCTTATCCGGGACGTTCTTGGCTGCGTTTTTAGCTAGAGCCCTAGCTATATGGGACCTCATCCCCATGAGCGGGTGGACAGTCCTCTTCTCTATCGACTCGGGGTGGCTTGCAGCTATCTCCTCAACATCCATCCCTCCGTAAGGGGTGGATATGAAGGTCATGCCCCTCGAATTCCTGTCAATTATCCCTCCGATATATATCTCAGTGGCAGTATCAACGGGCTCTTCAACGAGCAAGGAGCTCACTTCATATCCATAGAAAGTCCTTGAAAATAGCTCTTTAGCCACCTCTCTCGCTTCATTTGGAGAACTGACTAACTTTATCCCGCCAGCTTTCCCTCTCTGTCCATGTGGTATCTGTATCTTCAGAACCCCTCTTCCTCCAAGTTTCTCAACAGCTGAAGCAGCTTCCTCAGGATCTCTCGCTAGAATTCCCTTCGGAATCGGTATACCCTTAGAGGCCAGGGCCTCCTTTGACTCATACTCCAGAAGCCTCATGATGCATCTGGTACTTAAACATCGATATTTTTAATATTTGACCTCCCAGTCCGGGAGGTGAAGGCATGGCGATACTAGTCAGGGAAGGGATGAGAGTACTAGTTCAGGGGATAACTGGAAGGCAGGGGACTATACATACGAAGCTAATGCTCGAATATGGGACGAAGATAGTTGCGGGCGTTACTCCTGGGAAGTCTGGAGCTAAGGTATATGATGTTCCAGTTTTCGATTCCGTTGAGGAGGCTGTGAGGGAGAAGGGACCTATAGATGCATCTATAGTCTTCGTCCCAGCCCCTTATGCGATGGATGCTGTTATAGAAGCAGTGGATAACGCTATTCCGTTGGTCGTAGTCATAACTGAGGGAATACCTGTACACGATACCGCTAAATTCGTCAGCTATGCGAGGAGCATGGGTACAACGATAATAGGTCCCAACTGCCCGGGCATAATAGCTCCGGGTAAGGTGAAGATAGGGATAATGCCAGCTGACTCCTTCGCACCAGGACCAGTCGGTATAGTATCGAGGAGCGGGACCCTGACTTACGAGATCTCCCTATCCCTGAAGAATGCTGGATATGGGTCAAGCACGACTATAGGAATAGGAGGAGATCCCATAACTGGTTTGAACTTCATAGAGGTCTTAGAGTTATTCAAGGAGGATCCAGAGACTAAAGCAGTCGTGATAGTCGGGGAGATAGGGGGAGATGCTGAGGAGAGGGCAGCCAAGTACATAGCTCAGGGCTATCCCAAGCCTGTAGTGGCTTACGTGGCTGGGAGGACAGCTCCCCCTGGGAAGAGGATGGGTCACGCGGGGGCGATAATAACAGCTGGCCAGGGGACAGTCGAAAGCAAGGAAAGAGCTTTCTCAGAGGCGGGGGTTCCTGTAGCTAGGACCCCCTTCGAAGTGGCTCCCCTCCTAGCTGAAAGATTGAGGCATTAAAGTCCTCAACTAAGATTTGCAGGGAGGTATGTCCTCCAAGTAAACCACATCAGCGTGCTCGAGGAGGTAGCTGATATCCGCATTTAGATAAGGGTCCACTCTAGCTATGAAAGCGCCGGATGGTAGGTCCATCTGGACCAGCCCTATGACGTAAAGCTTATCACCATCTAAGAGGACATCTCTCACGAGCGAATTATCCTGTGGCGTACCATTCCTTTGGACGAATATCTCCTGCGCCTTAGCGTGGTAAATAGATTCGTTCAAATAAATTGCATATATCGATTCATTTATTAAGCCTACGAATCCAGCGAATAAATTGGGATCCCAGCCGAATATATAAGCTCTACCATTGAGTATCCTCGCATTAGCACCGCATCCTTCCCCGAACGGGGGCTTCCATCGAGCCTCCCCCAAGACGTTGCCATCCTTATCTACGTATATGTAGTGACATGAGGAACTTGAAACTGCCAGGAGGAGCCCGTTCTTATGATTGAATATATGAGCAACACCACTTAGTTCTTCACTGGTCTCGATTTCCTTCTTGAGCTCCAAGTTGCCTTCCTCATCGAACCTCAGGAGCATCAGTTTGTAGGGTCCCGTGACCTCCCCCGAGATATAGGTTACGTATATCTTTCCATCCAATACGGAGACTCGCCTTCCCGCTATAGCTTCATTAGCATCCAAGACCCTGAATGATTTAATCAGATTACCGTTTCCATTGAATATATCCAGGTAATAGTAATCCCCTTTAAACTCTATTGCATAAATTTTATTATTTGCTACCCTGAAATCCGTGAAGTTCCCATCAACAGACCATATCAAGTTGAGCTCCGAATCGAACATGGCAATACCTGTGACCTGCTCTCGGGACTCCGCCGCTACAAATCTATCCTCATCGTACTTCTCCACCCTAAAAATAATATGCTTGAGTTTCGCATGACATATCGGCCTTAGATCCTCGGAGAGGATGACTGCAACTCCCTCATAATAACCGCCTAACGCATAAATCTTATCCTTAATCTTCAGGATAGCATCACCGGGGACATCGAGGCTCTTCTTCGGATCCTTTCGATCTATGAAGATAGCATCTCTTTCAGTTGTGGATGATGTCGTTGAAATATTGCTGCGAGGTTCAGTCACCGAACTACTGATGTTAGAGCTACTGGTATGAACATGCGTATTAGAATGGCCAATCTGAGTTATTTTCATCGAGATTACTGCGGATATGATAACTATGAGGATTACAGTAACCAAGAATATCTTCCTATTCATCATTATATGATGCAGTAAATCATAAATATAAATTTCTCGTCATTCGTCGTATATATATAGCTATTGCATGAAAATCTCTATATTATTTTTAACTCTATAGCTTCGTTATGAGAGACCTTCTATTAGTTTCCCTACTCATAGTGCTTCTATTACCCATCCTGCATGGAGCGGCTCAACCGGATAATATGACTCGAGAGCTACCGGAGGGCAAAGAGGTGGATGAGGGAATAGATATAACTGAACTGATGAGGTTCTGGGAGGAAATGAAGAATGTACCCGGACCGAGTTTAACGCCAGAGCCCAACGTATACGTCCCAGGAAGGGGTTACGTTACGGATGGACAGGGGAGGTTCATCAATAGAGGGATCAATGTGACGGATTTGCCCATGGATCAGGATCGCTACTACGATATTAACGGGAATAGCTTTTACGTCTATATGAATGATAAGCTCACATTCACTAATGTGGCATACAGTCAGTTCAAAGGCACCTATTTCTCAATCTTTGATAGGCAGGGTCGGTGTATGAATTGCAAGGGTAACCAGACATACTCGGATTACAAGTATTATGAATGGATAAGGCAGCAAATTGCTGAAAAGAATTATCCAGGTTACTTCAAAGTGCATGTGAAGTACTTCGTGCAAGCTATACTGACGGGTTCTGTCTATAAGAACGGAAATCCGAATAATAAAGTTAATCTGACTATCAGAGATAATACCGGAAGTCTCATTACGGCATTTGAGGCTGAGTTATGGAGCGAGGAAAACTACTGTAAGGGGGAAAACAAGAGCATGAAGTGTTACCGTGTAGGTTGGAACAATACTCGCTGTGGCTATCCCGATGATACCGATGGAGGCGCTTCCCGCATAAGGAGGAATGCTATATCCGTCTCAACAGGCTACGGTTATTACCTGTACTATCCTATCCTAGCGAGCAGGAGCTTCGGCCGTCCTTATGTCATCACTCTACGTTCCCGCTTCCATCATCAATTCGCATTACAAGGCGTATTATACAAGAAGGGATGAAACCACTCTATATTTTTCCATCTCATCGTTTGCCCCATAAACCCTCCGCCTTCAGGGAGGGCTTTACTCCATCTACTATCTTTTTCGCAAAAACGGGTTGAGGGATCACTCAGTCCCTCCGGATCCTTCTTTCAGCAGGTACCCCTTCCCCTCCGCCGTTATCCTGTAGAAAGTATAGCCCCCATGGGAGAATTTCTCAAGGAGCCCCTCATTGACCATCTCATCGAGGAGCTTCTTGAGGACTGATATCGAAACCTCCATTCTATTTACTATCTCCCTTAAATGCAGCACCCCTTCTTTCTCAAGTTCCCTCAGGACCCTCTCCCTCAATCCCGATTCCATATTTGTCACCGGCATGATAAAGCTTTATTTACCTTTAATGTTTCCTAGGGGAAGGGATCGAGAATGCCCATAGAGGACCCATTCAAGAGGAGCGTCGCAGCCAAGGCCCTCCTCAATTTCAAGATATGCAGGAAGTGCGGGGCTAGAAATCCGGTAACAGCGACTAAATGTAGGAGGTGCAGGAGCACGAACCTCAGGTTGAAGAAAGCGAAGCTAGTGAGGAAGTGATTTATTAATAGGGAGGGTGTATATGAGCGGGCCCGTAGCTCAGCAAGGATCAGAGCGTCGGCCTGCGGAGCCGAAGGTCGCGGGTTCGAGTCCCGCCGGGCCCGCTTTACTCCTGATTTTTTTAATTCTGCCTTTAGCTCATGTTGAAGCTCAGCAGAACTTCGATGCCGTCGTCGTCAGGGGAGATATATACACGGATTGGATAATAGCGATGTCATACGGCATGTCCCACAGTTCCTGGATAATCCAACTCACTCCCACAAATGAGAATGAAGTATTGAAGCTAATAACGGGATTAGCGGGCTTCAAGAGGAACATATCGATTCTAGTAGTGGGAGCACCCAATGCAGTACCGATAGAGTTCGAGGAGAAGCTCCAGAACCTAGGAATAGTGGTCAAGAGAGTGGGCGGAGCCACGAGGCTGGATACATCCCTTTACCTCGCGATAAATTACTGGAGGGATTGCAAATCGCTGGTCCTCGTCGATGGGTTCAACTCATCCTATTACTTAGCCGCTCTGAGCGTAGCGGTTGAGAGGAAAGCCCCTATAATATACACGAAGGAAGGTAAGCCTCCGGATGGTTTTAGGGAATCCCTGGAGAATCATCTGAAGGACTTGAAATCGATAATAGTTGTAGGAGGAAGCTTGGATCCCGGTGAAGCTGATTTCTTGAGGTCCAAGGGGTACTCAGTGAGCTACATCTCAGGGATGAACGTGACCCTGAGGTATCCGGGGGATAATCAGCTCATACCCGGGGAGATAGCTGCCCCTCTGCTCGCTTTAGTGGGCTTTCCCTTGGGATCCCTCCTAACTTACATCCTGATGAGGAGGGGTAAGAGGGAGGAGGGTGACCTGATGGACTTCCTCACTCTAGATGAGAGGAAGCTCGTCGAGGTAGTTAAGGAGAAGGGGGAAGTATTTCAGGAGGAATTGCCTGAATTGACAGGATTTTCCAAGCCTAAGATAAGCAGGATGATAGCTGAGCTCTCCGATAGGAGGATATTGAGCAAGGAGAAATATGGGAAGACCTATATAATAAGGCTCAGTGAGAGGGCCAGGAACCTTTAAATTACTCGAGCTATGGGGATTGGAGGTGGTAATTTGTCCAAAGAGAGGTTGGTGTTCAAGCTCCTACCGGTGGATCGCGAGGTGTTCTGCACATCCTGCGGCAGGAAGGTGACTTATGAGAGGGGAATAGTGGCTTTTAAATGTCCTAACTGCGGGGAAGCGATAATAGTGAGGTGCAGCATCTGCAGGAAGCAAGCTAATGAATATGTATGCCCCAACTGCGGGTTCACGGGTCCCTGAGGTGATCGCGATGGCTAGGATACTCGCCATATATAGGGTCCTGCTCGATGGGAGTATAAGCAGCGATGAGGCAATTCAAAGGATAAGGAAGGAGCTCGAAGATAAAGGTTTTAAGCTAGAGGGTTACGATGAAAATCCAATAGGATTTGGGATAGTTGCTTTAAACCTAAAGATAACTGCGCCTGAGGAGGATGGCATTACAGACGCTATATCCAGCGTCCTCGAGGAGTTGGAGGGTGTGAGTAGCGTGGAGCTCGATATGGTGAGCAGGGTGGGTTGATGTCAAAGAACTTCCCACTGATCTACATCATATATGAGATAGTGAAGGAGAAAGGTTCTATAGACGATCTGGAGCTCTTCGAGATACTCTCCTCTAAGCTTCAGAGGGTCTCCCTCTCGGAGATAGAGAAAGCTCTGCTGAAGCTGGAGGTCATGGGGAAGATAGTCACCTCGAGCAAGGGGAAGAAAGGAGGGCTCTTAATAGAGCTTGCCGGGGAGAGGAAGTACATAACACCTGACGAGGAGTGATCAGAACCAGGACTCTAGCCCGCCCCCTGAGAGCATTCTATAAGATTCCTCTATCTCATTTATCACTTTCTTCACTCTTTCCTCAGAGAACTCGTGCTCCTCCACCATGAACTTCAGGAGCTCATCGCTCATAGGCCTCTTCAAAGATGTATCATAATCATCGGTAGTCGGGGGATTCAGGAAGAATTCGTAGATCGATATGGGATCCACATCGAACTCCCAAGGCACCCTTGAGAATAGATCCTCCGGCCTCTTATACTTCTTGACGAGCTCCAGAGCCCTCTTCACACCTATCCCCTTGACGCCTCCCAAGTTATAATCCGTCCCGACTAAAATCCCTATCATTATCAGCTGCTCCCTGCTGATCCCATTCCTCTTGAGCACGCTCTCTAGCTCTATTAACTCAGGGTTTATATCGACATAAACTTCCTTACCCGGGAGCTTCCTCTTACCGGTTATTGTGAGGTTCCTTATCAGCCTAGGGGCGCCGAAGAGGAGGGAATCGTAATCTTGCGATGCTGTGGCCCATACATCGCCCTTCATAGCCATATGAGCTGCCTGAGCCTCCCCCTCACTCGGTGCCTGGACGATGGGTACGCCCATCAGCTTGAGTATGGTCTTACAATCCTCCACAATATCTCCCGTTATATTCAGGGCTGCTTGAGCGTACTTCCTAGCCTCCTCAAGGTCTCCGATCTCAAGGGCCTCCTTCCATTTCAATTCAGCTTCCTCTCTTGCTCTAACTCTCTCCTCTATCGCTCTTGACTTGAAGGAGGGCTTCTCTCCATCGAACACATAGATGGGGATTATCCCCTCCTTCAGGAAGTTAGCGGTCCTGTAGAAGATGCCGGAATGGACGCTCGTTATCTCGCCCTTGCTAGTCATCAAAGGGGTACCATCGGGCTGCCTGACTTTCGCTAAGAATTGATACATCGCGTTGAAAGCATCTAAGGCGATCTTCTTCCCAGCTATATCAGAGAGCTCCAGTTCCACTTTATCCTCGATAAGCTCCCCGATCTTAACTCCCATCTGGGGTCATTATATATGGTAGGAAGGCAATTAAAAGACATCAGGTCAGAATATGATAGCTCTCGTAGGTCCCTACTATCCAGCGGTGGGCGGAGTTCAGGTATACATGACATACACGGCTAGGGAGCTCCTCTCCCTCGGCTTCGAAGTAACTGTAGTCAGCTATAGGGGCTCCGAAGCTAGATGGGGGGAGAGGGTCATCGAGGCCCCCAATCTCAGGATCAGGGGGCTCAGAGGAGTTAGCTTCATCCTCGGAGCTACTAGCATATTGAGGAGGGAGAAGCCCGATCTCATCATCTCGCATTATGCCACTATATCTGGGATCTCAGGTCTCCTCTCCGGGCTGAATTACTTCTCGGTATTCCATGGGAGCGAGCTCAGGCTCCCTAAAGCCCTATCTAAGATAGCAGCGTCCAGATCGAGGGCAGTGATATGCGTGAGCAATTGGCTGAGGGAGAGGCTGGAGTCCTACGGAATAGGGGTGGATGCTGTGATACCTGGCGGAATTGAGAGCGAGCTCTTCGCTTCCCTTCCCCCAAAGGAAGTAGTTAGGGAGAGATTGGGGCTAGAGGGGAACGTGATCCTCTCAGTGGGCTCATTAGTCAGAGCTAAGGGGTTCGATCTGATCCCAGAGGTAGCTAAGATCGTGAACTCAAAGTTGAGAGCGAGATTCCTCATAATCGGGAGCGGCCCAGAGGAGGAGAGCATAAGGAGGAGAGCTAGGGAGGAGGGCGTGGAGGATCTCGTCATCTTATTGGGAAGGAAGAGCTATGAGGAGACTGCAATTTACTATAGAGCGGCGGATCTTCTGCTGCATCCGGCTAGATATGAGGGATACGGCCTAACAGCTCTCGAATCCTTGGCTGCCGGTACTCCGGTGGTGGCCACCGATACCGGGGGAATTAAGGATGCGGTGATGGATGGGGTGGATGGGTTCATAGTATTCAGGGATGCGAAGGCCATAGCTGAGAGGGTAATCCACTTACTAGAGGACGATAATTTGAGGGAGGAAATGGGGAGGAAGGGAAGGGAAAGGGCATTGAAGAGGAGCTGGAAGAAAGTAACTCAGGAATACATTGATTTAATGAGGAAGAAGGTCCCCGAGATCTTCCAATGAAGTTAGAAGGGATCAAAGCTTATAAATCGCTACTCAGAGGCTAGCTCAAGGCCTAGGGGAGAGGAGTTGAAGTACAAGCAAGTGATCGTGGTGAGGAAGGACTTGGGGATGAGCTGCGGGAAGATAGCCGTTCAAGTAGCTCATGCCTCGCTTGAAGCTGCAGAGATATCCAAGAGGGAAGATCCAGATATATATAGGGCTTGGAAGGAGGAGGGGGCCAAGAAAGTTGTCCTTGAGGTTAGGAGTGAGGAGGAGCTCGTTGAGATCCACAGGGAAGCCCTGGATAGGGGGCTAGTATCGGTCTTGATAAGGGACGCTGGACTAACTGAGCTCGAGCCAGGGACGGCGACGGCTGTGGGAATAGGACCTCATGAGGAGGAAAAGATAGATAGAATTACTGGGAAACTCCCATTATTGAAGTAGCTTCATTGAAAGCTCCTCAGATTGGGGATTGCAGCTCAGATAGTGGAGGTTGCTTAACCCACCTGAAAAGTTTAAATAATCCATCCGGAGGGACGCGGGATGGTTGAGTGCGCTATCGAGGGATGCCAGGAGGAGGCAAAGAAAGAGGTGGATAGATCCTATCTACCTGTCATACAGAGCCTGAAGCTGAAGCTCAAGGCTGGCGATTGGAAGAAGATACCCCTATGTAAGAAGCATTACAAGATCGTTAAGGAAGCTAAGGAACTCCAAACTTAACTTCAGATCGGCTAATTATACCAGCTAGCCAAATTCTCCCGCTCATGAATGCCGGGGGCTTGAAACTGACTCTTCAAGTCAAATTACCCGGATCTCTCAGCAGCCCATCGTCTCTCGGGATGTTCCATAGAAGTCAAACACAAGCTTCCTCTCAAGCCCTGCTTATCCTCACTATCATCAGTTCATGGAAAGCGAGCTTCCTCCTTAAGCATATCTCAGCCCTCAACCCCATTTTCTCAGCTTTCCTCAAAGTCAGCTCCGGAAGATTGAAGTCGGCATGCAATATGAGAGCCTTCTCCCTCATCAACCTGGGTAGATCGTCGATCAGAGCATCTATTAGCTCCCTTCCCCTCCTCCCCCCGGCCCATCTCGGGTCCCCCCTTCCAGGTAAGTAAGGTGGGTTGAAAGCTATCAAGTCGAAGGCCAGATCCCTGAAGTGCCTCGTCATGTCCCCTTGAACTGTATGCACCTCTAGACCGTTAAGTTCAGCGTTCCTAGAAGCTAATAAGCAAGACCTCGGGGATATATCGCTGGCCACCGTGCAGCACCCCCTCTTAGCCATCTCAATCGCGACTATCCCGCTCCCGGTCCCGAGATCGAGGCAAACCTTACCCGATAGATCCGGATCAAGAGCATCCAGCATCAGTAAGCTGTCCTCAGCCGGCCAGTAGATTTGATCATCCCTGAGGAGCTTCAATCCCCTAACCTGCCAGATAGCCAAGCTATCACTTCCCTCACTTCCTCCGGGCTCATATGATAGGGCCTCCTCTCAGCATGAGGGAGCCCATCTACACTCCTCAAGACGGGTTTAAGTGAGTTCTTGAGCTCCCTCTTCCTCCTAGAGAATATCAACTTGCAGTACTTCAATATCTGATCCCTCAGTTCATCCTGCTTCGGCTCTATGACCAATATAGCTGAATCAACCTTAGGAACGGGGTTGAAGGACCTCCTATCGACTATAGAGACTAGGGATACCTTGAGGAGGAGGGATGCTATTACAGAGAGGCTCCCGTACTTCTCAGTTCCCGGTTTAGCGATTAACCTCTCGGCGAACTCCTTCTGGAGAGTTAAGACAGCTCTCCTGAATTCGCTCCTGGCCAATCCTATTATGAGCTGGGATGAGAGGTAGTAGGGGGGATTCGATGCTATCTTCTCCACCCTGAGGGGGAGGAGCTCCCTGATATCAGCTCTCAGTATCTCGACCCTCTCATCACCCCCGAACTTCTCCCTCAGGATATCAACGAACCTCTCATCTTTCTCAACCAATATGAGCTTTCTAGGATCTCTAGATAGGATCTCCTCACTCAAATTTCCAGTCCCAGCACCCAGCTCAATTACCTCATCCCCCCTCACATCGAGTAAGTCAGCTATGAGCTTTATCCACTTCCTGGACACCATCATGTGCTGCCCGAGCTTAGCTCTCATCTAGGCATGTTGGATCAAGGTTAAATAATGCTAATTCAAGATGAGCTGGATCGAAATGGTCGAGCTGAGGAAGATAGATGAGGTTAGATGGGAGCTTCCGAAGGGGTATAAGCCTGGAATGAGGGTCCCGGGCCTCATATTCGCCACCGAAAAACTCGTGAAGGGAATAGAAGCGAGGGCACTGGATCAGCTGGCTAACGTAGCCATGCTCCCGGGCATATACAAGTACTCCATAGCGATGCCGGATATACACGAGGGTTACGGCTTCCCGATAGGGGGAGTGGCTGCTTTCGATGCTCACGAAGGTATAGTGAGCCCAGGGGGCGTGGGTTACGATATAAACTGCGGGGTGAGGTTGATAAGGACGGACTTGAGCGAGAAGGAAGTGAGGCCCAAGCTCAAGCAGTTAGTAGATGCCCTATTCGAGAACGTACCCTCAGGGCTCGGGAGCAGCGGGAAGGTGAGGTTGAGCCCGGGGCAGCTCGATGATGTGATAGTCATGGGAGCTAAGTGGGCTGTTGAGCAGGGCTACGGATGGGAGAGGGATCTAGAGCACTGCGAGGAAGGGGGGATGATGGAAGGGGCTGATCCAAGTGTCATAAGCAGGAAGGCTAAGGAGAGGGGACTGCCCCAGCTCGGCTCCCTGGGGAGCGGAAATCACTTCTTGGAGGTCCAAGTAGTGGATAGGATATACGATGAGGGGGCAGCTAGGGTCATGGGGATAGAGCACGAGGGCCAAGTCGTCGCCATGGTGCACACAGGGAGCAGGGGGTTCGGCCACCAGGTAGCGGACGATTTCCTCAATATTATGATGTCAAAGATAAGCTCGCTCAACTTCAAGCTCCCGGACAAGGAGCTTATATTCGCTTATGCAAACTCCGATATAGCTGAGAAGTACTTCAAAGCGATGAAGGGAGCGGCTAATTATGCTTGGGCGAATAGGCAGATGATAACGCACTGGGTGAGGGAGGCTTTCGAGAGGGTATTCGGGAGGAGCGCTGAGGACTTGAGGATGAACTTAGTCTATGATGTGGCTCACAACATAGCGAAGTTGGAGGAGCACGAGGTCGATGGGAGGAGGGTCAAGGTATATGTGCACAGGAAGGGGGCCACTAGATCCTTCCCTCCCGGACATCCAGCGATACCGCAGGATTACAGGGAAGTGGGTCAGCCCGTGATAATACCCGGGTCCCAGGGAACCGCTTCTTATTTAATGGCCGGGACGGAGAGGGCGATGAGCGAGTCCTTCGGTACCACGGCTCATGGAGCTGGGAGGGTGATGAGCAGGGAGCAGGCTAAGAGAGTCTATAGGGGAAGCCAGATAGTGCAGATGCTGGCTGAGAGGGGCATAATAGTGAAACCAGCTTCGCTAGCTGTAGCAGCCGAGGAGGCACCCGGAGCTTACAAGGACGTCGATGAAGTCGTTAATGCAACTCATAAGGCCGGTATAGCCAGATTGGTCGCGAGGCTCGTCCCTATAGGAGTCGTCAAGGGGTGATAGCTTGTTCTACTTGGTCAATCTCACGGTAAGGGATGAGAACACTGTCTATCAAACTACGGTTGAGGAAGTAGCGAGGAAGGCGGGCATATACTCGGAGAAGGTCAGCTATAATCCTATACTAGTCATACCCGGGGAATCGAAGCTATTCCCCAAGCTTATGGAGAGGATCCTCAGCTCAGAGGAGGGTGAGAGGTTCGAGCTAACTCTTGAACCCGAAGAGGCATATGGGAATTATGATAGGAGTAAGGTGAAGGTCTTCTCAGTTAAGAGGCTAGAGAAGGAGGGCATACATCCCCATGTGGGTGAGGTCATCTACTTAGATGACCAGAGGGGAGTTATACAATCTGTGAACGGGGGAAGGGTCACTGTGGACTTCAACCATCCTTTAGCTGGGAAGAGGCTCATAGTCGAGTGCGAAGTTGTGAAGAAGATAGAGGACGATCTCGAGAAGCTCAAAGCTATAGTGGCCGATATGTTCGACGTGGGTATCGAAGAAATAACTGCGAGGTGGGTGGAGGATGGGAAAGCGGAAGTACAGCTGCCGCCGAAAGCTTACGTCCTCAGGGACTCATATTCCAGGAAAATAGGCTCTTTATCACTAATAATGAGGCACCTGAAGGGAGTTAAGGCCGTTAGATTCATAGAGGAATTCGATATACCGAAATCAGATCAGAAGCTCACCTCATAGATCCTCAACTCCTCCAATCTCTTGCATTTTATCTTCCCGAGTTCCCTGACTACCCTCAGCTTATCCCCCTCCTTAACTCCCTCCGGCCTGCAGTAATTCCGATACTCGCAATTCTCATCGCAGCTAGCTCTATATATGAAGCTGGCCCCCTCCACCATCCTAGCCCCTGAAGCTACCTCTATGTTAGCTCTAGCTATCGATGCGAGAGTGAGCTCCCCGTGTATGGGGCACTGGAACCTCTTCCTCTCATTGACACCCTTCACCACGTATAGCCTGCCCACCTCCATGCCATCGACGCAAACGCTCCTATACTTGCACCCTCTGCACGCTTCCGCCTCTCCCATGAAGATGAACTTGAACCCTTCCCTCGCTAAATTGCTCGGGACAAGTCCCATCCTTTCCTCTTGCATATGTTGAGATGAGGGAATCCTTTTTAATCGGTTCCCTCAGTTAAGCCCGGTGCCCTTATGTTGATGAAAGGTACTACCACAGTAGGCGTTAAATTCAAGAACGGGGTTATCGTGGCTTCCGACAAAAGGGCGACAAGCGGGACGTTCGTAGCGAGCAAAAGCGCGGTCAAAACCCTCAAGATAACAGATTACGCTGTAGCAACTATCTCAGGGCTCGTGGCAGATGGTCAATATCTCGTGAACAATGTAAGGACGATAGCGGACCTCTACAGCCTAGATACGGAGAGGCCACTGAGCGTGAGGGGTATAGCTAGGATACTCGCATTCCTACTGAGGAGGTACAGGCCCTACTTCCTCTTGGCTCAACTCATCGTGGGGGGAGTCGATAGGGAGGGAGCCCACTTATTCAACGTGGATCCCTTCGGCACTTTGACTGAGGAGGATTATTTAGCGACTGGCTCAGGTTCTCCAGTGGCCATATCAGTTATAGAGAGCGGTTACTCTCCGGATATGGATAGGGAATCGGCTCTGAGGCTGGTGATATCTAGCATGACAGCAGCGCTCTCCAGGGATGCTGCTACTGGAGATGGGATAGATGTGGTCGTTATAGATGATAGGGGAGTGAACTTCCTGAGCAGGGAGGAGATATCCGATTTAGTGAGAGAGGTACTAAGATGAGCGAGGATCTGAAGGCTAAGGTGAAGAAATATTTCTCGCAATACGCTAAGGTTGAGAAAGTAGAGCTGGAGGGCCCATTCGTAACCCTCCTAGTTGAGAACCCGAAGGAAATACTGGATAAGCCGGATCTGGTGGTCAATGCGGCTAAGACGCTGAAGAAGAAGATAATAGTGCTCGCTAGCAAGCCCCTGATGGATGAAGCGGCTGCAGCCGAATTCATAAGGAAGACCATACCTGAGAACGCCGAGATAGAGGATCTCAAGTTCGTCCCGGAGACAGGAGAGGTCTACATAATAGCTAAGAGGACTGGGTATGTCGTCGGGAAAGGAGGAGCTAATATAGTGGAGATACTGAAGGAGACCGGATGGAGACCCGTAGTTATGAGGGCTCCGACGATAAGGTCCACTTTCCTAGACATATTCTACAACGTAATAATATCGGGAGCTCCTGAGAGGAAGAAGGTCATGAAGAAGCTATCCGAGAGGATATTCAGGGAACCCCTGAATCTGAGCAGGGGCCTCTATGCGACATTCCTCGGTGCGGCTAGGGAAGTTGGGAGGAGCTCCGTTCTAATAACGACGGATGAGAGCAATGTGCTCCTGGACTGCGGGATAAGCCTATCCAGCAGGAGCGCCTTCCCTAGGCTAGATCTGATCGATATAGATGAGCTGGATGCTGTGATAATAACACATGCTCACTTAGATCACTCCGGGGCCCTTCCCCTCCTCTTCAAATACGGCTACAGGGGACCCGTCTACTTGACGAGGCCGACCAGGGATTTGATGATGCTCCTCCTCTACGATTACATAAATCTCTCCCAGAGGGTGGGCTCGATCCCCTTCTTCTCATGGAGGGATGTTGTCAACATGATGAACCATACCATAACGCTCGATTACACAGAGACAGTGGATATATCTCCGGACATAAAGCTGACCTTTTACAACGCTGGCCATATACTCGGCTCGGCCTTAGCCCATCTTAACATAGAGAGCGCGAGGCACAACGTCCTTTATACGGGCGACTTCAGGTTCAGGGACACTAAATTACTCGATAAAGCTGTGAGGAAATTCCCAAGGGTAGAAACTCTCATAATGGAGTGCACTTACGGCGGGGAATCCGACGTACTACCGAGCCTCCCGGAGGCTGAGGAAGCGCTCTTCTCCATAATAAAGGGGACGGCTGAGAGAGGGGGAAAAGTACTGATACCCGCATTAGCCGTGGGAAGGGCTCAGGAGATAATGCTCTCCTTAGTTGATGGTTTTGAGAGGGGCCTCCTTCCGGATATACCTGTCTATTTAGATGGCATGATATACGATTCCACAGCCATACACTCAGCATATCCTGATTACCTCTCAAATTACGTCAGGGAGAGCGTCTTCAAGAGGGATAGGGATCCCTTCACAGAGCCCCATTTCAACTTCGTTAGCTCCGATGAGAGGCCCGACGTGACTAAGGGGGGTCCTGCTGTCATAATAGCTCCATCAGGTATGCTGACCGGCGGGCCCAGCGTCGATTACCTCAAGCTCCTCGCCCCGGGCGAGGAGAACTCCATAGTGCTAGTAAGCTATCAAGCCGAGGGTACTCTGGGAAGGAGGCTGAGGGATGGGGCTAGGGAACTGAGGCTCCAGGATGAGGAAGGTCATATAACGATAAAAGTTAAGGCGGATGTGAGAGTAATTGAGGGCTTCAGCGCTCACGCCGACAAAGTCCAGCTCCTCAGTTACCTCAGCACGATGGAGCCTAGGCCCCACAGGGTCTTCCTGGTTCACGGTGAGGAGGAGAAGATGAGGGAGTTCGGACCCCTCGCATCAAAATCGGCCTCTATCAGGACGGTATCCCCGCAAATAGGTGAGACCTTTAAGTTAGCTTAATCCGGGCTGCGCCATATCTCGATGAACCTGGGCACTATGAGTATCGGAGGATAGCCCCTGTCCCTTATCATGACGAGATCTCCGCCCATCTCCAGTATCCTCTCCTTCAGCTTCTGGACCATGAACTTGAGCTTCTCCTCCCCCTCTGAAGCGAGATCATCGTACCTCAGAAGCACTATGTTCCCCTCGTTTATCTCGTTCAATATCTGCTCGACATCCTCAGCGCTCCTGAGGTTCATCGGCTTCACTGTTATGGCTTTCTCGGATAGGAACCTCGGTCTGGCTGGCTCAACATCGAGGGGCTCCTCCTCAAACTCCTCCTCTTCCCCCTCCTCATAATATTCTTCCTCCTCATGCTTGCCCCCGAATATCTTCCTGAAGAAACCCATGATCGCACCCAGCATAGGGGGGGAGGGCGCGGTATTTAAATTATGAAGGGCTTAAGGCTGGGGTCGAGATGTCGAGCGCCATGAGGTACCTCGCTAAGAGCATGAACGGAAGCGTGCTAGTGATACTGAAGAACGGGGTTTACGTTAGGGGAATACTGAAGTCATACGATAATCACCTCAACCTGATACTCGATAACGCGGAGGAGATAATGGAAGGGAATGCTAAGAAGCTGGGGAAGAGGGTCCTGATAAGGGGAGATAACGTTATAGCTATATCAACCCAGAAGATAGAGATAGGTGAGGAGGAATGAAGGGAACACCATCGATGGGAAGAAGGAGCAGAGGACAAACCCATGTCAGGTGCAGGAGGTGCGGGAGGCACTCTTTTAACATCAGAAAGGGGTACTGCGCTGCGTGCGGCTTCGGAAGGAGCAAGAGAATACGCAGCTATGCATGGGCGAAAGGTTAAAAAAGGGCCCCATAGAATAGATGTGGGCCGGTGGCGCAGTTGGTAGCGCGCCCGCTTGGCATGCGGGAGGTCGGGGGTTCGAATCCCCCCCGGTCCACTTAGCCGGGGTAGCTCAGAGGGAGAGCGTCCGGCTGAAGACCGGAAGGTCGAGGGTTCAAATCCCTCCCCCGGCACTCCTAGTTTTACGGTCCGCGTCTCAGGTAGCTCGCTATAATGTCCGGATACATAAAATTTCCGGACACCAGTTCATGGGCTATGTAGGGGGAAGGGCGTTCACTCGATCAACCGCTTTTTTCATAAATCTTTACTTTATTCCGTAGTTAATTATGTTATTTAATTTGGCCTATAACCTAAGTTGAGTTAGTGCCATCATGAGAAAAGATAACATAATATAGAGAATCATCAACATAACTTAGGTGATTTTTATGAGTGGAGTCATCGGTCCGAAAATCGTAACGCAAGTTCCCGGACCCAGGGCCAAGGCGATAATAGAGAGGCATCACAAGAGCGTAGCTACGACGACAAACGACCCTGAAGGTATGCCCCTCGTAATAGAGAGGGGAGAGGGTGTTTGGATATGGGATGTCGATGGGAACGTTTACCTCGATTTCGCAACTGGAATAGGGGTTAACAACGTCGGCATAAGGCATCCGGAGGTTCAAAAGGCCATAGAGGAGCAGTTAAATAAGATATGGCATGCGGCAGGGACAGATTTTTACATAGAGAGGCAGGTAGAACTCGCTGAGAAGCTCAATCAAATAGCTCCGGGGAACTTCCAGAAGAAGACCTTCTTCAGCAACAGCGGGGCGGAGAGCAATGAAGCTGCGATAAAATTAGCTAGGTGGAGCACACAGAGGAAGCTCTTCATAGGATTCATAGGGGCTTTTCACGGGAGGACATTGGGTGTCCTGAGCGTCACAGCTAGTAAGACAACTCAACGCTCCAGGTTCTTCCCGACGATGCCGGGAGTATACCATGCCCCCTATCCCAATCCCTACAGGAACCCCTGGCATATAGATGGCTACGAGAATCCGGATGAGTTAGTCAGCAGGGCTATAGAGTTCATAGAGGAGTACATGCTGAACAAGTACGTGCCACCTGAGGAAGTGGCAGCTTTCATGTTCGAGCCAATTCAGGGGGAGGGAGGCTACGTCGTTCCACCGAAGAACTTCTTCAGGGAGCTCAAGAAACTCGCTGATAAGTACGGGATACTCCTGATAGATGACGAAGTTCAGATGGGGATGGGAAGGACGGGGAAGATGTTCGCAATCGAGCACTTCGGAGTGATTCCGGATATATTGACTTTAGCGAAATCTCTAGGTGGAGGTATACCTATAGGAGCTACCGTATACAGGAGCGACCTGGACTTCGGGACGTTAGGGGCTCACAGTAATACATTCGGCGGTAATGCTGTCGCTTGCGCTGCAGCTCTAGCTACGATAAATGTCATTCAGAAGAGCCTGGATAATGTGGCTAAGCTGGAGAAGATATTCAGGGAGAGGCTGAATGAGATGAAGGAGAGGTACGCCAATATAGGGGATGTCAGGGGGATAGGACTAGCCTGGGGAGTGGAGTTCGTCAAGGATAGGAAGACTAAGGAATATGCCAGGGCTGAGAGGGACAAGATAATTCTGGAGGCCCTGAGGAGAGGTCTTGTAATGCTTCCATGTGGAGCAAGCACGATTAGAATAATCCCGGCACTTATAATGACTGAGGAGCAGGCCAAGATAGGCCTAGATATATTCGAGCAAGCGATAAAGGCCATTTTAAAATAAACATTTTTTAATTCTTGATGATACCGGGAAGGCCCGAGATATTCAGAGTGGCTGATAGGCACCTGATATTAGCTGGCTTGAGGGGAAAGCCGAGGTTCAGGCCTGAAATCGCTCTAATTCCCGCTTCCTTGATAGCCTCGAAGAGACATCTCCTGATGGCAGCGATAAGGGCGATTAGGAGCTTTCACTATGGCGTTAACGTATCCGACAAGTTCGCTTACGAAGTCGGTATATGCCTCCTCGGAATCAGGGAGGTATCGAGGGTCATAAGGCTCCTCTCCACGGACCAGGATGAGTACGCTCTAATCCTGCATTGTGATAAGATAGAAGATTGCTTGAGATCTCTCATCAGCATAACGATGGAAGATGTGACTCTATCCGATATCGAAGTTAATTATGAACCTCAGAAAATGGCCAGCTGCACTGGTAATGTTGAATGCCTCGCGATGGAGCAGGGGATTTCCATCGAGCTCGAGAGGTAGCAATATTAAATAGTTCAGGGGAACTCTAGAGAATATGTCATCCGACGAGTACCTTCAGGCGAAAGCTGAGGAGATATTAGCTGAGTTGAACCAGGTTTTAGTTCAATTGGCGACGCTTAGGGCTGAGTATAACTCTGTGGACGAGGCAATAAGGAGGCTTGAGAGACTTCCGGAGGTTGATGAGATATTTGAGAGGGTCGGAGTGCTCTACATAAGGAGGGACAGGGATTCCGTGCTTCTAGATCTGAAGGCAACTAAGGAGACACTAGAAGCCACTATAAAATCCCTCGAGAAGAAGGAGAGGGACCTAAGGGAGACCTTGAGCAGGGTGGCTAGCTCTACTCAAAGTAGCTGAGCAGGCTCTCCTCGAAATCCCCTTTCATTTTTCTCGGTATTTGAGCTCCCGCCGCGTGCCTGTGTCCACCTCCCCTCCCCCCGACCGTAGTAGAAGCTTTCCTCAGGATCTCATTCAGATCGAAGCCGCTGACCCTATTCGTGAGCCTAGCGGATACCTTAAGCATATCTCCCTCGGTCTCAGCGTACCCGATGACGAGATCCACGTTCTTGATGCTCTTACTCATTATGGACGTCAGAGTGCTTATGATGGTATCCTCAGCCACACCTTCATCTATGAATGCGACCTTCCCGATGACCCTGGGTTTGAGATCCCTGAGCAAGCTCGAGAGGTGCTTCTTATAATCCTGAAGGACGGATAATGCTGAGGAAAGTACCTCGCCCCTCATCCCAGATGCCAAGAGAGCTCCCAGGTATCCCCTGCCCATCCTACCGCACGCATTGAGTAAAGTTGAGAAACTGGATAGATCCCTCAGCGGGGAGCCTTTCGGCTCCATCAGGTTCACATAGGTGTTCCCCAGGAGAGACTTAGCCTTATCTAAGCTCTCAACCCTCTTAACTAATTCGTTCATAAGATCTCTCTTCTGCTCATCGCTCAGATCGGATAGCGTGACCCACTTCTCCCCTATCTTTATGGGGATCCCTAAGGATTCGATCAAGCTCAGAGCTCCAGCAGAATCGTCCGAAACCCCTCTTATGAATGGATCCACAGTTCTCTCAAGGGAGGAGACGAGAGGGTAGTCAGGGCCGCCGAAAAGCCTTATCTCCTTCCTGACCTCAATTATACCCCTCTCGACCCCCCAGTTCAATATAGCTTCATTCAAACCGCTGAAGCCCCCGTTCTCCTGGAGGTCGCCTAGGGCTCCGGTTAGAGCCACCGGTACTATCGAATAGTCCTCGAAGAACTCCCTGTAAAGGAGGAAGCATAGGCCCGATGAACTAACGTCCCTATCCCCATCTATCCCTTGGGTGAACGGGTTCAGCATCGGGATATCTTCGCTAGATGGCCTGTGATGATCTACAACGAATACCCTCTTCTCCATCGATTTTAAGAGCTCAACTTCCCCAGATCCAAGGTCTAAGAATATGTAGAGATCATAGGGCTCCTTCTTCAACTCACTTATCAGCGTATCGCTTACATATTTGACTGAACTCAGGTGGAAGGGTACCCTGAACCTCTTGAGGATTGAGATAAATATGCCGGCTGAACTGAGCCCATCCGCATCTATATGCGAAATCACCCTGACATGTGAGCCCTTAAGGCTCCCATAGAGCTCATCCGCGAAATCTCTTACCCTATCAAAGAATGTATTTAATGCCATTTTAGGCCGCGTAGAGTTCAGCTAACTCCGGAGTATAGCGCCAGTCGGGCGGGAGCTTGCCGACCCTCTTATAATATTTCACTAGCCTTCCTATCTTGGACTCTGTCAGTATGAGCCCTCTCTTAGCATGTAAATCCTTCTTATGCTCCTCTAGATGCTTCCTTATCTTATAGGCCTTATTTATCAGGGCCATGAGGTCCTCAGGTATCTTCTGAGCCACTCCGCCCTCTTCGAGTATCTCCGTTATCTTCTTCCCGGTGATCCTCTTGACCAATGGGACCCCGTACTCGTCCCTGAGGATCATCCCTATCTGACTAGGTGGAACCCCTCTCTTACCCAGCTTTATCACGAGTTCCTCTATCTCCTCCTTCTTCATCTGGACCCAATCCAGTGAGAAACTCTTGGGTGGCCTCTTCGACTCGGATTTGCCCCTCTTTCTGCTATGAAGCCTCGCCATACTTTCACCTCTTGAGCTCTCCCGCTCCTCCCTTAGCATTCACTCCTATTTATGCTTATCCTCAGTTGGGGAGCCGAGGCCTCTAGGCATCAGCGGTCATCTGACTCTCTAGGATAGGGCTGTGATGATCGATCCCATCTTTAAATGGATAAAATCAAGCTATGACCTGCCTCGGATTATTTCACCTTCTACAGGAGTCTATCACTTCCAAATCTCATCAGGAATTCCCTCAGCTTTCGGCAAGATGCCCCCCTATGGGAGAACCTATCCTTCTCATCCCCAAGCTCCCCATAAGTCTTATTAGAGCCGTTAGGGATGAATATGGGGTCGAATCCCCACCCTCCTCCCCTCATCTCCCTCGCTATGGTCCCTTGAACCCTCCCCTCGAAGACCTCTATCCCCCTACCATAGCTCAATGCTATAACTGAGATGAAAAAGGCTCTCCTATTCTCTACACCATTCATCAACTTTAGGACTCCCTCATTCCCGATCTTCTTGAATACATAAGAGGAATAGGGTCCCGGAAAACCGTTGAGGGCTTCTATGAAGAGGCCGGAGTCCTCTATGAAGAAGGGCTCCCTGATGTAATTCGACAACCACTTCGCAGATGTAACCACTATCTCTCTCGTATCCTCCCCCTGGGGCTCCAGATAGTCCACCTCGAGGAACTTTAGATCTATAAGGTCAGAGAGCATCCTCCTGAACTCCTCATACTTATGCCTGTTGGAGGAAGCGAATATCACTTGTACCTACCCCTGGCCTCTACCTCCCCCAGTCTCCTTATTACGCGTTCCGCGATATCGCAATTCCCATACCCCCTTAGGAAGGAGTTCCAAAGAGGCTCCCAATCGTCCGTTATCGACTTCAGGGATCTCTTCAACACATACAGGTCGACCGCATAGCTCTCTATATCATGAGTGTATTCCGCCAGCCCGAAGTCCAGTAAGCATATTCCTCTCTCATTCACAATCGCATTGTAAGGTGTGAGGTCATTATGCGCTATATTAGCTCTGTGAAGCCTGCAGGAGGCCAAGCCAAAGGCTAACATACTCCCCTCATTTATTGAATCTGCCATTCTAATACCATGAACATACTCCATCATTATAGAATCATCCCAGACATCCAGAATCGCTGGTACTGGAACCCCGGCTATTCTAGCTCTCCTCATAAGCCTGGCTTCTTTTCTAGTCCTCATTATCCTGATCATTCTATCCAGCTCATCGAACCTATACCCCTTGCTTATCCTCCTCTTTATCACGACTGGGAGGCCCAGGAAATCCGCTTTATAGAGCTCAGCTTCAGCCCCTCTATATATCAGCTCCATCCATATCTACCCCTCAGAGGGACGAAAGCTACCTCAGTTATATGCTTCTTAATGATATTATTGCCCCTCTTCTCAACTAACAGGAGGTCCTGACCCCAGAAACCCGGACTTCCCACGGGTATGACTAGCTTCCCGCCATCAGCTAGCATCTCGATGAGTGGGGGAGGTATCTGGGGTGCCGCTGCCGTGACAACTATCCTATCCACCTTTCTCCTGAGGGGCAATCCAGAGCTTCCATCAGCATTCACTACGTGAACTCTAGAGGAATAGCCCGCTTTACTCAGGTTCTCGAAAGCTAGTGAGGCTAGCCTGGGATTTATCTCCACCGTTATGACTGCCCCCCATCTCGATGGTGGTGAATCGCTGGGGGCAACTATCTCGGCTATAGTAGCAGCATGGTAACCGCTGCCCGATCCAACTTCGAGGACCAACTGCCCCTCCTCGAGATCGAGCACTTCGTTCATAATGAAGACCATGTGAGGGGCGCTTATCGTCTGATCATCCCCTATCGGTAAGGGTATGTCCTCATAAGCTACCTCCTTATATCTCTCAGGGACGAAGAGCTCCCTCTTAACCCTCTCGGCAGCTCTCCTCACCTTCTCCGTTTTTATTATACCTCTCCTAACCAAGCTCTCGATGAGTCTAGCGTGATCCATCCGGGTGCTTCGACATGGAGAGAATATTAGCTTACGGTCACCCTAACATAAGGGCCAGGCACAGGACCACGATGCAATTGACCAAGGATGAGGAGATAAGCATCAGAGCGGACTGCATAATAGGAGTGAGGGCAGATAAGTCTGTATGCGACTTGAGTGAAGCGCTAAAGAGGCACCTTCTTGAGGGAGGGGGGATAGAGATAGAGGTAATCGTAGGCGAACTGAGCTTCGCTTTCAGGGCTGAGGGCCATCCTGAGCTGAAGCTTACCAATCCAAAGGATTTAGTAATAAGGAAATCGAGTTACATAGATGACAGGACTCTAGCCATAAGGGCTACGGCTTCCTCAGCGGAATTGCCTAGGGAGATGGTGAGGACCCTCAGGAATCCTGAGACGGAGTTAAGCTTATTGATATCCTTCTAGATGAAGCCCTGGGCGATGGGATCCCTGGGCTTTATGATCTCCCTCAGATAAGATGTAGCATAAGCTCCTGATTCAAGGAAGAAGGAGAGCACGATAAAGCCCTCTCTTTCGACAATCTTGGGCTCGACCTCGCAGAAAGCTTTCCTGAAGTCCCCGAGGGCGCTCACCTCAGGCAGCTCCCTGAAGATGAACATCTCCCTACTCACGCCCTCCTCCCTCAGTATGGATGCGAGCTCCTCGGCGAGCCATCCTCTAGCTTCAGTCAGGCCTCCCACTAACGGAAGGAGTAAGCTCCCCCTCTCGGGATATAGAGCTATCTCACCGTTAGGCCTCAGCACGAAGTCACCGTGCCTAGGGCCTACTCCCAGCTCGATCCTCCTCGACAGGATCAAGTTGAATATGTAGGATTGATATGAGTGCACGTAGAACCTGATCAATTCCGATCCGATCATCTCCGAGAGTTGCTTCAAGCTCCTGGCAGCACTTACCTCGTACCCTTGCTCTGATATCATAGAGGAAGCTCCCTCTATATCCCTGAGCAATATAGCCTTGCCTATCTCATGATTATACGGCCTCTTCACACCGAACCTCTGGTAAGAGAAGAAATTCGGGAATATCTTAGGTAGCTCGATAGTATCAGCTCCTCTGATCACTACAGTGAAATGATTTCCATCGTTCATACCTAAATATATCATCTCCCCCCTCCCAGCGTACCTCAAGCTCAATCCCTCCATCTCGGGTAACTCCCTGAGGCTCCCTTGGACAGAGATGAATTGAAAGCTGATAGATCTAGCGTCCTTCATCCCAGCATATCCAACTCGCCTCCCCAACTTCTTGGAGAGCTTGGATATCATCTCAAAGCTGTCCATCCTTACCCTCTTCATCACGACTAGATAGCTGGCCTCACCTCCCTCGAACTTATCGATTCCCAAGAAGGCTCTAGAGGCCCTCTTACCGAGGAGGACCTCATCTACTATGAAATCGCTGAGCTTCTCCCTGAGCCTCCCATTTATGGGAGATCCTCCGCTCATGTAGGTCAGCATACCTAAATGAGAGTCTATCGGGGGGACCTCCATCTCACCACCGTTGTCGGATAGTCATAATTTATAACTACATTATCTAGGGCTTCAGTGACTTTCAGGGGCAACGGCTTCCCTCATCCCGAGCATCTGCGGTTAAATCTCCTCTCGTAGCTGCGCGGGCATCTCAGCAGCTTATACTCATTCGGAGCTAATCTTCCCCACATACCGAGCGCAAGCTTGAGGTTCCCTGCGATCTAAGTATACACAGGAGTTACATAAATTTAACTATCTGGAAACTGGCTGACGATCCCCTGAGCTTCCAGGAAGCAATTTTCACCCTTTTGATGAGAGTCACTCGAGCCTTTCTAGTGCATACAATGACTCATTATATGGAGGTTATATGGGCGGAACCGGATTCCCTTGACCCGATGCGGAATCTTTAAATAGGAGGGATTTATGATGATCATGGCGGGGTTAGGCAGCGGGGTGGGGCAGCCTGGTAGCCCGCCGGGCTCATAACCCGGAGGTCGGAGGTTCGAATCCTCCCCCCGCTACTTCTCACATCGGCGAATATTTCCTCATCGGTGGAAATCTTGACTCTTGGAAAGAGCCCTCGGAGATGGGATCTCAAGGTTTTAGATGATAGTTCAATATGGGATCTTAATAAGATTCCTGATTATGGGCACCATTCTCTCCTTTGAGGGCTCTCATTTGAGATGACCTATCTCTCGCTAGGAGGGACCTCCCAGGGGCCCCGGCTTCATAGCGGGAAGATTTTAAGGATAAATCTCCCCTATACAGTGAGTTTGAATGAACCCTTCGGAAGATGAGAGAAGCAGGAAGATGGCTGAAGCCCTGCTAAAAGGATGGAAGATGCTTCCTGAGGTCTGCCCCGTCTGCGGGACTCCCCTATTCGAGACTAGCGGAGGGGAAGTCATCTGCGCTGTCTGCGGTACTAAAGTGATATTGGTAGGGTCGGAGGAGGAAGTCGGGATAGAGGAACAGAGACTCATGCTGGAGAGGGTCATGGGCGCCTTAATGAGGCAACTCGAGAGGGAAACGCTCTCCTCAAGCGAACTAGATGATGAGCTCCTATCTAGGATAAACTCCCTCCTGAACGCTATCGAGAAAGCGACCTCTATATACAGGAACTTAGTTCGTCTGGGTAAGAGGCGTAGATGAGTTTCGAGCTCACTGAGGATTCCCTAGCCCTCTCAGCTATCCTCCCAACGAGCTCATCGTAACCTATCCTGGACATCCCCTTCAGGAACCTGAGCGATAATAAGGCTCCTCTCTCGATCCCCCTCAAGCGTAGTTCATAAAGATCCCTCTTCAGGTAGATGGGCCTCCCTTCCTTCACGTAGTAATATCCCAGAGAAATCCTAAAGCTATATGAGAGGCTCTTAGGATCATCAGGACCATGTAATGCCTTAACAACAGATTTGGTCACTTCAGAATCTGTTAAAGGGACTAGTTTCTTCCCCTGATATGATGATACCTCATAAAAGACAAATCCCCTCTTTAATTCAGAAGATAGGCCGCACCAAAGCTCCATCTCCTCCCTCTGTCCGTTTAATCTGGCTAAACCGAGTAAGAGCATTGATATAGCCTTTCTCTCATCATCACAGCAGAATATGTAGTTCCTGGTCAGCAAATGAGATCAACACCTCTTCTAGTAGCATTCTTCAACCCCTCTCTGAGCCTCTCTCTGTATTCAGGCCATGTATAAACCCTGAAAAATGAAGGATCCATGTCTAGAAGCCTCTTGAGGACGTGAGATGCCTCAGATAGCTCTAGGACCTCCTCTTCCCTCGCTATCTTGGGGAGCTCGCCACCAACGAACTCTATCTTAGGGGCATCTATGATTATATGCCTCTCATCTATTCCGCATAGCTTAGATATCCTCTCCCTAACCTCATCTATGAGATCTGGCCTCAATCGAACCCCCTGCTCCTCCCAAACTAGTTTGAGGAGCTCCCTCCTCATCAACCTCTCGGCGATCCATGAGCTCCTCTCATCACCTCTTATCAATTCCCAAACGTAGTAATCATCGAGCCTCAGGAAAGCGCTGGGGTCCTCCCTTATTACTTCAATCCCCAACTTACTCACTATCTCCCTCATAGCCATCTCGAGCATCAACTGAACGCCCCTAGAAGTCTTATGATAATATATGGTCCTGTAGGACAGGAGTCTCGCCATGAAGAGGGACTCAACAGCCTCTAAAGCTCTGAAGTTTATCGCGAGATCCCCCCCGATCTCAACAGCATTGGAAGCTATCCTGTGTACATCGACCGTGTAACCCGCTCCAGTGTGATAGGAGTCCCTCACTATGTAATCCATCTTATCGGAATCTATCGAGGAGTTTATGGCCTTAGAGAAGCTCCTCCTCGTATGCCTCCCCATTATCAGATCTACTACCTCCCTAGGGTCGAAGCCGATCCTCCCCAAAATTTCCGATATCTCAGTGCCCCTTATCAAGAGAGAAGTCATCTCCTCATGTGAAATCCCCAGATATTCCCTAAGGATCCCTTCGAAAGCGTGGGAGAAGGGACCGTGACCCAGATCGTGAAGGAGGCCCGCTACCCTCAGGAGGGAAATAGAATCCCTATCCTCAGTCAGGCTCTCCCCCATAATGCCTGCTAGATGCATCACCCCCAATGAGTGCTCAAACCTAGTATTAACTGCCCCAGGATAAACGAATTCAGACCCAGGAAGCTGCTTTATTCTTCTAAGCCTTTGTAAGGGAAAAGAATCGACTAATATTAACTCCTGAGGACTTATCTTCAGATAACCATGTATTGGATCCTTTATAAGCTTCCCCTTCGTCAGTGACCCTCCTTCAGATGCTTTAAGTAATCCTCTGAGCTCATCAGATCCCTCAGTTCTGAGCTAAGATCACCCTTAACCTCCAGCACCACTATCCAGCCCTCCTCATATGGATCCTCAACTATCTTCTCGAGCCCTATCGGGACCTCACTACTCCCTTCCTCGACGACGCCGCAATCCCTGTTTATCTCAACTATCTCACCGCTAACAGGAGCATATATCTTCTCAGTGGTCTTGCTGCTCTCAACGACGCCTAAGACTTCTCCCTTCTTGATGAGGGTGCCCTTTGGCTTAACTTCTAGGAATGTTATATCTCCAAGCTGCTCAATTGCATAAGAAGTTATCCCTATTATAGCTCTATTTTCTGAAATTTTCACCCATTCATGAGTTTTTGTATAAAATCTATCACCCGGTACCTCCATGATCCCCCCTCGATCGAGGGGGAGGATAAGATAAAAAGGTGAACTCGGCCCAAGCTAGCGCGGGCTCTACAGTATGAACGGTGACTTCACTCTATCGCCGTAGACCTGCTTGAGCAACTTAACGTCACCACTACTATTGAGTTCGAAGTCATATCTGCCTGATGAAGCGCTTATCTCCATCTTGAGCTCATCAGGTCCGTCATGCATACTCCTCTCATGCTTTATCTTTATCCCCCCTATCGCGCCGTTCTCTATGTAGAAGTTCCCCGGGGTCTCCGAGAGTATATCGGAAGGTTCCATGTTCAAGTACCTCTGGGCATAGTTGAAGCTGGCTCCGAGTTGAGCTGACCATTGGCCCAGAAATCCCTTCCCTTCTGCCTTCGCTTTCTGCTTCGCCTCCTCAATGGCTCTCTTGGCCATATCCTTTGTGATTTGGGCGAATATCATCCTTCGCGTAGTGATCACAGCTGCGTATGTGTCCCACCTGCCCATAGACTTGGGCTTCTTGAGGAGAATAGTTCCTATGACTCTCTCGCGGGTCTCATCCTGAAAAGCTGACATGATAGCACTTAGTTGCTCTGAAGTTTTAGCTTATAAACTTAAGGATACGAGTTCACGAAAGTTCTGTTAATCAACTAAGCACGAGTCCTATCGAAGTATATGTTCTTAGGGGAAGCGTTGAGCGGTATCCCGAGGACTATATCCGCATCCAACAGCTTCATTTTCATCGCGGCCCTTCCTACTGTGAACATTATCCTGTTATCTACATTTAGAAGGGAGGCTGTCTTGACAGCAGAACCTAGGGCGATTCCTAGGTTCAAAATGTTCAAGATCATGTCCTCAGAGATCCCTATATCTGTCATCCTATTCCCCATGATCTCCACTATCTTGCATCCGATCAGCAAGAGGACCTTGCTGTTTCTCAAGCTTCTTGCATCCCTTAAGTAAGCCTCACCCAACTCTGAGGAGAGATTCTCCATCTCACCAGCGATCTTCCCTATTGTCTCATCATCTTCGATGATCTTGCAGACGATGTTATCAACTCCTCTCGCCTTCGGAGCAGTTATAGCTGAGATCTTCATCAGTTTAGCGATTTGAACTAAGGTCTCCTTGATCTCATCCATACTACTTCATGTCTCAAAAATTAATTAAGTTTTCTCCTAAGGATCTGAATGAAGTTCACAGCCAGCAGAGCTCCTAGTATACTTAACTTACATTTCACTAATGAGACAATACAAATGTATCTACACTCTATTCCAGTAGGAATTCTTTAATATAGCTTTAATATAAAGCTGTAAGTATTATATTACGTATTTATTTTCCCGGAATGAAGGGCCTCAGAACTCCATAACTTTATTAAGACGGGAAATACTCAGCTTCATTGAGAGGCTGTTTAGAGGGGTGGTCGATATGGTAACTAAGAAGTCCGAGAAGATCAAGGAATATGAAGCCCTCCTCTCAGAAGCGATACAAAGACTGGATAGGATCTCCCAAGACAGGAGCGTCCCCAGGAACATAAGGAGAGCTACTACAGAGGCTATAGAGGTCCTGAGGGATGAGAGGAACAGTTACGGCGTGAGATCCAATAAGGCGATCTCAATATTGAATGATATTGTTAATGATATAAATATGCCATTCCCAACGAGGTCGGAGATACTACTCATAGTCGGCTTACTTGAAAAAATTAAGGATTGAACCTACTACAAAGCAGGGATACTATTTTACTTTTTAATAAAATATTCTCCAAGATAAGAGAATTTTTGTCAAAATCTAGCTTCATCCTCGTTCTTTTTATATCGGAGAGTATCGATAACGTGTAATTCAGGAGGTCCAACAGATCCCCAGCTCTCAACTCCCTCATTATCTCGACTATCCTCTCAAGAGAGCTTGCTGCATCTTTAAGCTGTTCTGAGAACTCCTCATCGGAATCACTAGCTCTCCTTAACCTTTCTGCTGCCTCATTAATTGTTTTGGAATATATTTCAGCTTTCCTCTCGTCTATCCCACTGGACTTCTCGCAGCAGATCTGTATTGAGCTCACTATAGAGGATAGAATTCCTATTGCTACATCCAACTCCCTCATAGCTTTCAAACTTGTCGACGACCTGAAATCAATACTCTGCTGTATCCTCTCCTTGGCCCAACCTATCTGGGTCTCCAGTTGCTTAACCTTCGATGAGAGATCCTCGACCCTCTCCTTCAGCTTCGCGATCGCCTGGGGACCGTACTCCTCTAGGAAGTTCCTGAAGGAAGATTTACTTACCTCCATGAGTTCTATAAGAGAATCAGGTATATCCGTGGATAGATCATCGAAGCACCTTATATTCGATCTGCTCAGGATCTCTGCTATTTTCTCCCCCTTCTCATCCCCGAAGTACTCCTTCAGAGAGCTCAGTAGATAGCCGGATACCTTGCCCCTCATGGATCATCGATATAAGGATTTGAGGAGCTTTTTCAACTTTCCGAAGTCATCCTCCCTGAATTTTAGTTAAACTTCTGGACGAATCTCTGGATATTGATGAACAATATTATCGACGTGACGAATTCAAATTAGAATTTATAGTGTCAATAATGAGATAAATATCTGATATGACACTCAGCTGATATACTTCTTGATCTATTTCAGAAATCGACGTTTATGAAGAGATACAACGGAGTTTTCAGATAAATATGTATGATAGAAGGCATATTTACATTAGCATATTATCTTTCTTCTTTCTAAATTAAAAATCTCTCTACAAGGCCCGATCAACTTATTATACTATGTAGTTCTATATAAGAACCAAAGCTTACGTTAAGAAAACTTTATATATATTAAATGTTCGGATCCACTCGGGGATGTAAATATGAGCGTCGATATAGAGTTCCTGAGACCTTGGGAAGTCGCTACGAGAGCTGAAAGGAGGGGTAGCTTCCTGGAGGTGGAGAACATACTTTCATCCATATGGAAGGTGAGGATAAGGGATAAAAGCTACATAGTACCCGTGACTATGACTATCACTAGCAGGGGAATTTTCGTCATTTACTTATCTAATCAGCCCGATGGTGATGGATACTCGCCCATAGCCAGATGTTACGCTGTTGATGCTGCGAAGGAATGCTTGGAGGATATAATAAGAAGGTACCCGGATTTCGAGTTCACTAGCGTTACGATATGTGAGATAATAGAGGAATGCGTCAGCAAAAGATTGAAGAAGAAAATAGGGGCCTTCGGAGATGTTAGAATAGAGTGCGGCGCGGTCAGGACGGAGTAACGTCCCTCTCATATTTTTAGAATTCAAGTTAATAAAAGATAATGAATTTCCATAACCGTTAATAAAAATAAAAGTCTCGGATACTGAGGGCATCAGTAATAAAAATAATAGCTAGATGCTGGAGGAATTTTAATCGATCTCTATACCCTCACTGAGCCAGAGCTCGGGAGGGAACTTGACCTTAATCATAGTGTAAACTGAGGAGATGAGACCCTCAGCTTCATATATTAGCCAATATCCCTCATCATCAACTATCTCCTTTGCCCTTATGAGGAGATTCAGTGCGTCATATAACCTCCTTAATATCTCATCCACGTCATCCGGCTCGAGACATACAGCTTGGGAATAACCCGCTCTCACGTGCTATATCTAAGCGTTCCTTATATTAACCTTTAGTTTAAATTTTTGAAATTAGAGAGGGACTCTTGATAATCTTCACAATAGCCTATCAGAGTCCGATTATGCCGTCATCCATTACTATGAATGCCGCTTGCCCGGGTGGGAGGTAGGAGGAGTCCTCCAGGGTAACTATAACTTTTCCCCTCACCTTCCTGAAGCAGAGCATGTTATGCGGCGTGTGTGAGAGGACGAAGCCCCCCTTTGAATATAGGTCCCTCCCCCATTTTATCGCGTGCATCGTCATTATAACAACGCTCCCCCTATCGGCGATCCTCCTCAATGATACTAGGACCTCCTGGAGATCCTCCTGCCTCTCCCTCAGTCCCTTGAGCCCTCCATACTGCCTGAAGGGATAAGAGATAGAATCCAGGCAGATCAGCTTAGAGGTGCCCGATCTAACGTAACTCATCGCGATCTCGAGGGCTTCCTTGAGCTGAATTATATTATTCACTCTGAGGACATCTATTCTGGAGAGGTCTCTTTCTGATAGACCGTTCTGCCTTAAGAAGGCAGAGGCTCTCCCGGGATCGAATGTGCCCTCCGTATCTATGAATACAGCCCTCTCAGAGGAAATTCCACCTCTTTCCTCATTCAATAAGGATCTAACTGTCATATAGATGCAGAACTGAGTTTTCCCTGAGGCCGGAGGCCCGTATATCCCCGTGATAGTTCTAATTCTTAACCCTCCCCCTAAGAGCTCATCCAGGCCCTCTATACCGGTCCTCAGCTTACTCTCTTCCTCTAGGAGCTTATCAGCGGTGAGGGGCCTCAGTAGAAGGGAAGATACTTCCCTAAGGATCTCCCTAGCCACTTCCCTATCAACTCCTAGTTCCTTCGAGAGCTCACTATCCGACATCAGGATGAGGTCATTCAAATCGATGCCCTTACTCCTCATCATCTCGATGTACTTCTTTTCTATCCTTCCTGAGAGGGAATCCAGGCTCATCAATGGGCTACCTCCTTTATCCCAATGGCATGAGCTAAGAAGTTAGTCCCCCAGTGGAGTATGGGCGTTATGATCAGGAGGAAGATCACTGGCTCAATAGCCACTCCCTCTATAGGATAGGTGAAAATCAGGGAGAATATGAGGAAACCTTCCTGGTCGAGTAGAGGAGCCGATTGCCCCTCCACTAATCCAATCCTCCTCTTTATGAAGGAACCGAAGCAATCGCCGACCATAGCGCCCAGTGATAGAGTGAAGCCCTGAAGAGGCCTCCCCTGGATGAAACCGACGAGTGTCCCAACAATTATGCCAGAGAGAAATCCCCTTATCGTCTTATGATCTCCCAGTATCCTTCTCCCATCCCTGAAGCTTCTGCCCATGTCTAGGGGCCTCCCCCCTCCGAAGAGCACTGGGGACATATTAGCGAAGTAAGATGGAAGTATGTACCAGATAGCCTCCAATATGAAGCTGAGATCCATCATATCACCTCTACACTATCGAAGATCCTGAGGAACCACTCAGGGACCTCGCTCTCCGTTGTATACATACTGACTGAGGATCCGCACTGCCTCTCAGCCGATTTTATCATATTGAGGAGGAGGAGAAAGGATCTCTGAAGTTTATAAGGCTCGGGAGAGGAGCTCGCTGCACTAAGATAGGCACCGAAGATCTCATCCACGAGACCTGAGCTGAACTTAAGGGAATCCGTGAAGAGCATCAGGGATTTCACGGTAGGGGAGGAGAAGGATGGGATTATGAGGACATCCCTTCTCTCCCTTATGAGGTCTTCTATTGCGTTGAGGGTCCTGGGCTCATATGAAAGTATCACGAGCTTCCTCCCGCTATCGAGAAGTGATCTAACTTCCTCCCTCATAGCATCAGCTTTCGCTTGAGGAGGGCATATCTTCAGCAACATCCACTCTCTTCATGGGAGACCTCCTATTAAAGAATTCCTGGGCTGAAGGGACTAAGTCCTCGAGCCTCACGTACTTAATTCCCCTCCTCATCCAAGGGGGCATCATGCCCAAGCAGTGGGAGAACCTCCTATCCACGAAAGCTATGAAACCTATATCATCTTGGGCTCTCACCGGCCTAGCTGCCGCCTGAATGGCGGACCTGCATGCATTTATCAGGGTAGGATCCTCCAGCCTCGTGTACTTCCTCCATAAGATCTCCTGAACTCTACCTAAGGTATTGGGCTTAGATAACTGGAGGCCCAGAACTATGGATGCTGTCATCTGCAGCCCCGGAAAATCTTCCCCTTCGCTGCTCCTCCCTCCCTGGACCCCGAGTAGGATGGCCCCGATAGAGGACATGCTCTTGAATTCCGAGATCATCTTGGATAGCTCATGAGAATCCATATCCTTCCTCTCAATGAAGAGGGGTTTCTCAACCATGTTCTCAAAACCGGCATCCAATACGCCTTGAAGGACCTCGTATGAAGAGGTAAATATACCCATATTCCCGACTACAGCTTCAGAGAGTTCAGCCAAAGTAGATGCTACCCTGTAGAACTCCAGCCTGCTCCTCTCCTCAAACCTAGTCGTGAAGTCCCTCACTATGAATGATGCAACTTCTCCCCAGCGATCCAAAGATATGCGCTCGTAATTCAATTCCTCTAATACCTCCCCTCTCGCTACCTCCTCGCTCCAAGTCCCTGAGATCAGGAGGACGGATTTGAACCTCTTTAGGGACTCTTCCAGGCTCCCATCTACTTCCTTGAGGAGGATCAGGTTCGGCGGTTCCAATATGATGCGTTTAGATCCTTCTACTTCGCTCAGGATCCACTTTGAGAAATGCTCGAAGGATTTAGGGGTGGATGATAGGCATTCCCTGAGAAGGTAAATGAGATAATTTCTCGGTATCTCCAAGCTCTGTATCCTAGATCTCTGAAGAGATCTCATTAAATCTGACCATCTTTCGCATAATGAGCTCAGGACTCTCTCAAGCTTCTCCAACTCCAAAGTAGCTACGATACGGGAGAACCAGAACCTCCTGAGGTTGTGGGCCTCATCTATTATCAGGTAGTCTGGATTGAAGCCCCTAAGCACGGAGTAAAGCTCTTCTTCGAAGAGGTATGGGTAGCAGAGGACCACTGCATCATACCCATTGATCATCCCCAGAGATGAGTAATATGGGCAGTAATTTCCTTTCAGGAGGATGGGATCATGGCACCTCCTCGCTTCTCTGATCTTAGGTGGGTAATAGGGGCAGCTTCCCAATTTCCTGAGCTCCTCACATTTCATATTCATCAAAAAGTTATTCTTGATCCTTCTAACCTTCCAGTTGATGCAGAGCTCCCCCTTCCCCCTCAGAGCGATCATCTTCACCTTGGGGAACTTGAGGCACTCCTCCATCACCCTACTAACTTGACTGTGCGTCCTCACAGCATATATGAATTTAGCTCCTTCGAGCTCGGAAAGGCAGCTTATAGCGGATAGAACACCCGAGGTCTTCCCCAATCCACTAGGGGCCTCAATAACGTTTATTCCTCCCTTAAGGGATCTCAAAACGGCATTTATGAACTCAGCTTGGCCCCTCCTCATCGTAGGATAGGGGAAGTGATCTTCTATCCTACACACTTGGAGGGGGCTCACTCAAAATTAATGGTGAGAAATTTCGGAGGGTTTACAAAAACTTTCAGAGGACATATGGGCTCCCGAGGACCTCCTCGAGGGCCTCCACTGGATCGTACTTCCCATCTATTGAGACGGTGAGGGGCTCCGTCCTGAGGGGTACGTCGGGGCCCAGCATGTCCGGGGACCTTATGCCGGTCAGGAGCAATATCACCCTTATACCGTCCCCTAGAGATTCATCTATGTCCGCGCCTATCTTTATTATCGCATCGCTCGACATCTTAGAGGCCACAATCTCCGTTATCTGATGCACTTCAGTGAGCCTCATGTTCTTCCCACCGTAAACTACTACAAGAGCTCCTCTAGCTCCTTCAGGCGATATCTCTATCAACTGGTTCCTCAGGGCCATTTTAACGGCTTCCTCCCCCCTCCTCTTGGGGTCCGATGATTCCCCTATGCCCACAGCAGCTACCCCTCCTACGGACATCAGGGTCCTTATATCATTCAGATCGACATTTACCATAGTCCTCTTCCTTATTATCTCAGCTATCCCTTTTACCATGACTGCCAAAGTCATATCAGCTATCATGAATGCCTCATCGAGCGGCCTATCACCGGCTAGTTTCAGCAACTTATCGTTCGAGATGAGGACAACTGTATCGGCCCACTTCCTGAGTTGTCTTATTCCCTCCTGAGCCAGCTTGTACTTATGCCTCCCCTCAGTCCTGAAGGGGAGCGTGACGAAAGCTATTATCTTCGCTCCCTTGTCCTTAGCTATCTTAGCGACTACTGGAGCTGCGCCCGTTCCCGTTCCTCCTCCCATACCAGCCGCTATGAACACGAGATCCGGTCTGTTCCCTAGGGCATCAGATATCTTGTGAGCATCCTGCTCAGCGCAGGCCCTCGCTACCTCCGGCCTCCCCCCGGCCCCTAAACCGTGCGTTATACTGTCCCCTATCAGCACCTTGTAGGGGGCATTTATACCATCCAAATGGACCTTATCTGTATTTATCGCGACAAGTTTTATTCCCCTTATCCCCAGCTTACTTATATTATCTATCGTATTGGAACCGCAGCCACCCACCCCCACTATCACTAAGTTACCCGTGACTGAATCCTCATCATCAGGATCATCTATCTCCACGGATCTCGCTGATTTCAGGAATTCATCGGAGCTTATTATACGATTGCTCCCACTCGAGTTAATCTTCTCCTCCTTGCCCACTTTAACCTTCTCGCTTCCGGAGTTCTGGGGAAGGCCATCGAATATCCTTCTGAACAGATCGAGCATTTCCTTAGCTTGAGAAGATCCAGATTCCTCCGCAAAAATCAATATGCGACACCTCCCGCGCTTTTCTTCTTATATTCCCTTATCAGAAGCCTTATAGCCTCCCTTATCGCCTCGCTCTTACTCGTAAACCCGACCTCCTCCACCAGCCTCTCCAACTCCTTCATCAGGGAGTTGGGTATATGGAAGGAAACCACCACCATGAAACTCACCGGTTCAAAAGAGGGGATGCCATATTTTAATCCTGGAGAGAGGGGCTCGGAGGAATATGATAACAGGAGTATCATTATGAACTGGCTCTATCCTATATAAATGAATGTTACTTTCATGAGTTACAAATGAAAGTTTCACGGCAGCTGAGAAAGATCTTATGCCCTCAGTCGGAGCTCCCATAGATGGACGCTCATAGCATCGATATGAAAGTGGAGGCTGAAGATCAAATCGAATATTATATCGCGATCTGATAATGGCAGCGGCATTTCAACTGCGGCAATATTATGATGCGAGCCTCTCCCATGAAGCGAAATCATCTAATTATAAAGGGCATGTAATAAGCTGATGATAGCGCACCTCTCACCCAACTCTAGTGATCCTATCAAGAGGGCTATGTTGGATTTTCTTGGGATGAGGAGTTTGGAGGAACTATATTCAGACGTTCCAGAGGAGATTCTTCTCAAATCCCCTCCAGAAATAGGGAAAAGGAACGATCATATCGAGATAGAATCTATAATAGATTCGAAGCTCTCGAAGAAGGTGAGGCTCATATTCACGGGAGGAGGGATGGCTGATCACTACATCCCCCCTCTGGTGGATGAACTAGCATCCAGACAGGAGTTCTACACATCTTATACACCTTATCAGCCGGAGTTCTCTCAGGGAGTTCTTCAAGCTCTCTTCGAGTATCAATCACTGATGGCCGAGCTCCTTGGGATGGATGTGGTCAACGCCTCCCTCTACGATTTCGGATCAGCGTTAGGAGAAGCGGGTAGATTCTCGATAAGGGTCACGAGGAGGAAGAAGATAGTGATCGCATCGAACGTGCATCCCGAGAGGAAACTCGTCCTGAGGACTTACTTAGATCCGGTTGGTGCTGAGATAATAGAAGCACCGATGGATGAGGCCAGAGGGACAGTCGACCTAGGGGGCTTGGAGAAGTTAGTAGATGACTCGGTGGCAATGGTTTACATCGAGCTCCCCAACTTCTACGGGATCTTAGAGGAGAGGGCTGAAGATATCATTAACATAGCTCACTCTAAGGGAGCTCTCGCAGCTATTGGAATAGATCCGATCCTAGCTGCGATAATAAGGCCTCCTGGAGACCTAGGCGCGGACCTCGTCATAGGTGAGGGCCAGCACCTCGGCAGCCCTATGAGTTTCGGCGGCCCCTCCCTCGGCATATTCGCCGTTAGGATGGACATGAGGCTCGTGAGACAGCTTCCGGGTAGGTTGATAGGGATGACTAAGTCTTTTGACGGGCAAAGGGGATACTGTATGGTCCTTCAAACGAGGGAGCAGCATATAAGGAGGGAGGAGGCCACTTCAAACATAACGACGAGCTCATCGCTCATGGCAATAAGGGCAGCCATATACCTAGCCCTGCTCGGCCCTGGTGGATTGAGGAAGCTCGCTGAGAAGATATTATACAATACTGCTTACCTAAAGGATAGGATATCGAAAATAAAAGGTTTTAAGATTCCATTCACTGGAATAAACTTCAAGGAGCTTGCCGTTAGCTCCTCAATCCCATGGGAGAGGATAAACAGTAAACTGCTCTCGAACGGGATACTAGGGGGTTTCGTGGTCTCGGGGCTCTTCCCTGAGATGGATAGGGGGAAGAACATAGCCCTATTCTCGACGACGGAGAAGCATGGGAAGGCGGAAATAGATATGCTCGTCGATCTGATGGGAGAGGTGGGAGAATGAGCTTCTCACAAGCCAGATGGGTGAGGGGGGATAACGTACTAGAGCCGAGCTTATTCGAGATAGGGAGAGCTGAAGGAGGTACCGTGATAGCTGAGCCCGAGGAGGAGTTAGTATCGCTCCTGGGAGGGATAGAGAGGATAATACCTGGGAATCTAATTAGGAAGGAGTTAAAACTCCCTGGGCTCAGCGAACCGGAGGTGGCGAGGCACTTCAACCATCTGGCTCAGATGAATTATGGAGTCGACAGCGGGCCCTACTGGCTCGGATCATGCACCATGAAGTACACACCGAAGCTCGTGATGAGGGTGGCGGATCATCAGGCCTTGAGGGATATGCATCCCTACTCCCCGGAGGAGCTGACCGAGGGTCTGCTCAGCATACTCTATGAGTTACAGGAGATGCTCTCAAAGATAACTGGCCTCCCTCACTACACTTTACAGCCAGCCGCCGGTGCTCAAGGTGAATTTGTTGGAACCCTCATCATAAGGAAGAAGATCTCAGATCTAGGGGAGAGGAGAGATGAGATGCTAATCCCTGAGACAGCTCACGGATCCAATTTCGCTAGTGCAGCGATGGCAGGCTTCAGAGTAGTGAGGATACCCCCATCGGAGGAGGGGACTATCGATATGAGCGCATTAAAAGCTTCTATCTCCGAGAGGACTGCCGGGATAATGATAACGAACCCAAATACTTTAGGGATATTCGAGGATAGGATGGTTGAGATATCGGAGCTCATACATGCTAACGGGGGCTACGTATATTATGATGGGGCGAACTTGAACGCTATAATGGGATGGGTCAAGCTCTCCGATATGGGAGTTGATGTGGCTCACTTGAACATACATAAGACTTTCTCAGCCCCTCATGGAGGGGGAGGGCCAGGGGCTGGGGCCGTAGGTGTCGTGGACCAGTTAAAGGATTACCTGCCGGTTCCGATAATAGTGAGGGACGGCGAAAGATATAAGCTCAGTTACGATCTGCCTAAGAGCATCGGAAAGGTCAGGATGTTCTACGGAAACGTGGGGGTACTGATAAAGGCTTGGGCCTATCTAAAGATGCTGGGAAGCGAGGGAGTGAGGGAATCTGCAGCGATCTCTGTCCTGAATGCGAACTATGTCAGGAAGAAGCTCATGAATTCTGGATTTGAGGTCCCCTACGGTAGGAATAGACCCTGCAAACACGAGTTCGTGATCTCCTTAGCTAAGATAAAGAAGGAGACTGGAGTAAGGGCTTTAGATTTCTCGAAGGCCCTTATAGACGAGGGACTCCATCCTCCGACGATGTACTTCCCTCAGATAGTCCAGGAGTGCTTGATGATAGAGCCCACTGAGAGCGATAGCATCGCGGAGCTCGATAGGTACGTTGGGGCGATGATTAAGATAAAGGAGAAAGCTTATGAGAGGCCGGAGGAGATAATGAATGCGCCTAAGAGGGCAGCTATAACTAGAATAGATGAGAGCTTCGCTAACAAAGTACTCTGGCTATCTTGGAAGATATATGAGAAGAGCAGAGGCCAGGAGGAGCTCAATAGATAGAAGTGCGATCACGAGCTGAGGCTCCCTCCTCACCCCCAATCTCATGAGTAGGGAGGGGAGGGAGAGGTTGGGCGGCGGTATCAGAGTGCCATCTCCTGAGACTCTAGCAGGTACTTTCTCGCTGGTCCTCCTCCAGCTGAGGAGCTTCAGTAGGAAGTCCAGACCCTGAGGTATTGAGAGTATTACTAGGGGCCAGTAGTGACCATAAAGGAAGGATGCGGCGCCTATAGTTCCTCCGCACATGAAAGTGAGCATGTTTCCAGGGAAAGCCCTCGCGGGATACCAATTGTATAGGAGAAATGAGAAGAGGAGGAGGGAGAGGGAGAAGAGGTAGAGGAAGCCCCCGTAATCCCCATTCATGAGGAGTATGAGGCTTATGGTGGAGGATATTATGAGGGAGACTCCGGCCTCGAGCCCGTTGAAGCCCGCGTAAGTATTAGTTGAGTTGACGTAGTAGGTCCCTATAAGGAAGAGAGTCAGCGGTTGCGTGAGTATTGGGCTGAATGGATCGAAGCTTGGGAAGAGCCATGAGAGGAACAAGAAGGGCAATCCGGATAGTATTATCTTCTCCGAATTCCTCAGGCTCACTAGGTCATCGAGGAGGCCGATCGATGAGAAGAATATTGGGAAAATTAAGAGGGGTTTCGGAACATCCATGAAGATGGAGAGGATGGATGAATCCACTATGAATGTCAATGCTACAGGAATTCCTCCAATTTTGGCTGCATTTGCTTCATAGGGCTTATGGAGATCTCTGGAGACTATCCCTCTCTCCTCAGATATCCTTATCCACCTTCCAGTTGCTAGGTAAGCTGCTAAGGCAGATGCCAAGGCTATAATCAATGCCACGATCATATTTTTATCGGGCGGTGTGTGATGTGGTAGGTAAAAATGTTAGCTGAGATAGCGGTAGCGGCATCCCTCGCTGCACTATCATCGGAGCTGCTGCACAGGACAATGATACCCCGCTACGTAAGGAGGGGATTGCTCTCCGAAGATGTCCACAAGCCTGGGAGGCCCAGGGTTCCTGAGCCCCTCGGTCCCGCTGTCTACCTACCATTCTTAATAGCATCTCTCCTCTTCTACGCTCTCACAGGGGAGATCGCAGCCATAGCTGTAGCTTCATCATCAGGTCTGGCCTTCCTAATAGGATTATTAGATGACATCTCCCCATTGGGTCCTAAGACAAAACCCCTACTCCTAATAATGCCAGCAATAATCCTCATAGCAGTGTATCAAGTCACTCCAAGGCCTTATCTCCCTATAGTAGGAAGGGCTAGACTCTACTACGTTTACTGGCCAATAATGTTAGCTCTATTCACAGTATTCTCAAATGCCGTTAATATGATGGATTCTCTGAACGGTATGATGCCCCTCTCAGTATATGCCTCCACGTTACCTCTTATACCAGTCCTAATCTCCTTGGGGAGACTAGATGCTCTCGCTTCGCTCCTGATGCTTCACTCCTCCCTCCTCCCCTACTGCATCAGGAACAAATATCCAGCTAAGGTATTTGGGGGGGATTCGAACTCCTTGTTCATAGGATCAGCGTTAGCTTCTATATCAGTGATCTCGAACACCGAAGCGATCTTCGGGATAGCCTTGATCCCCTTCCTGGTTTCAGGCTTCTCCATAATAGCATCTGTGGGCGGGTTTAAGGAGAGGAGACAGATCGAGAGGAGGCCCGTAATCCTGAATGAAGGGATGATAAGAGCAAATCCAGATCCGAGGGCTCCTATATCACTCATAGCGATAATAACGAGCGATAAATGGAAGAAGGAAGCTGATATAGTGAGGGAAGCTGCAACTCTCTCCCTGATATCAGGTATCCTCGCCTCCCTCACGTTCTTCCTACTGACACCTCATTGAGGTGATAATATGGATAGGGGAACGATCCTCTCAATATACACGGTCATCTCCGGATGGATCCTTATAATTATGGCCCTTCTACTTATAAAATTTATACTTTCATCCGGTCAGAGGGGATTCCTAATTTCAGCTCTCTACGTCCTCATAGGGTTGGCCTCGCTCACATCAGCTCTCGCACTATGGTATATGAGCGTCAGAAAACTCTTCCTGAAGATAAAACTGAATGGGCCCGGGGGGACTTGAACCCCCGACCTCCCGCTTTTCCCCTGGCGCTCTGTAGCGGGAGCCGCCATATAAGGCAGGCGCTCTATCCAGTCTGAGCCACGGGCCCACATAGGGCCAGATGATTGGCCCTCCCTCATTAATATATTTTTCGGTACCAATGGTGAGGACGCTTCACCTCGCTTCGGGCTTATGGCATTCATGGACCTCTCTTCCCGGGAATTCCGATGGTTAAATTAGGGTTACGTTCAATTGAGGCTCAATCACATGGATTATTCGCTTAAAAAGCCTCGCTTCCTGAGGGAATGATGCGTATAGAGGCAGCTCAGAAGGTGAGGATAAAGGAGCTACTCGCCGGCGAGTTCGAGGAGGTCTCGATAGAGGGTACTAGGTACTTCAGACTCCCTTGGGGGAGCGTATCGAGGGTAAGGATAATGGGGCTCGTGCTGGACTCAACTATGAAGGAGGATGGGTCCTTCGCTACGCTCGAACTGCATGACGGTACGGCATCCATACAAGTCAGGGCGTGGGAGGAGGACGTTAACTCACTCATAGATCCGGATACCGGACGCATTTACGAGGCTGGATCCATGATAGATTTGATAGGCAGAGTGAAGAGCTGGAAAGACTCCATATACTTATCCCCAGTGTTGGTCATGAAGGTACGGGATCCCAATGCCATCCTCCTGAGGGAGCTCGAGATACTGAGGAGGGAACTCAGGTTGAGGGGGAAACCAAAGCTCAGGAATTTAAAGGAAGATATGAAGGTCATAATAAGGGCGTTGAAGGAGCTAGGTCCCCTCTCAGCTGAGGAGGTAGCGGATCTCCTCAAGGGAGAGGTCGATGATGTGAGGATGTTGCTCGATGAGATGGTGGCATCAGGCTTATTATACGAGAGCGGAGGTAAATACGGTTACATCGGCCAAAGGTGATAAGATGTCCACGAGGGAAGAGTACATCCAGATGCTAAAGGAGGCCAGGAGCAGGATTCCCGTACTCGTAACGAGCGGGGAGAGGTTCGTACCGCCCAGAGCGGTGATAGCGATAGAGGGGAGGCAGACTCATATAGTCAATTTCAAGGAGATAGCTACGGCCCTGAACAGGGACCCGAAGATGATAGCGAGGTTCCTCTCGAAGGAACTCGGATCACCCTACTTCCTGACTGAAGGCGATAGGAAGCTGATACTCAGCAGGAGAATAGATCCGAAGCAGGTTGAGAATAGACTGGATAAGTTCATCAAGATGTACGTGATATGCTCGCACTGCGGGAGGCCTGATACAACCATAGTTAAGGTGAAGAAGGCTTGGATACTCAGGTGCCAGGCCTGCGGAGCTGAAACCCCAATCCCAAAGCTGTGAGGTGATCACTTGTCGAAGAGAAAGGAGGACAGGGAAGAGGTAGAGAGATCCCTGGATGCCGAGATGGAGGAACTTTTACCGGCTGATGAGCTTGAGATATTCGGAAGAGTACTGGAGCCCCTAGGGAAGGGGCACTTCAGGGTAGAGTGCATAGATAATTTGATAAGGATATGCAGGGTCAGGGGCAAGCTCAGGGGGAGGAGGGCGTGGATCAAGAGGGGGGACATAGTGCTCATATCCCTCTGGCCTTTTCAGAGGACTAAGGGGGATATAGTGGTGAGATACGATAGGCAGCAGGTGGAGTGGTTGATAGAGAAGGGCTACATACCAAGAGACTGGGCGACCTTGGAGGAGGGCTAGCTTTTGAGTTACGAGGATATTGAGGAGAGGATAGAGAGAGCCCTGGAGAAGGGAGAGAAGAGAGTAAAGGATGAGGAGTATTATGAGGTTAAGCAGCTGGTTTTCGATGAGAGGACCGTTAGGAACCTCCTAAAGTTATTTAACAAGGGAGTGATCGATGATCTAACTTGGATCGTGAGCTCGGGCAAGGAGTCCGTCGTTCTAGCTGGGAGAGGGGGAGGGATCGAGCTCGCCGTTAAGATACACAGAGTCTATACAGCAAATTTCAAGAAGTACCTGGATTATATGGATCATAGATTTCCGATTGTCAGGGATAAAGAGAAATTAGTCTATCTATGGGCGAAGAAGGAATTCAGAAATTTAAAGAGAATGTCGGAAGGGGGGATCAGGGTCCCCAGACCCATAGATGTGGCCGGCAATATAGTGGTCATGGAGTTCATAGGGGAGGATGCAGCACCGGCCCCCCTGCTCAAGGACATCGAGGAACTGGGGAGCCCTAGAGAGCTGAGGGACGCTATACTGGAGGATGTGAGAAAATGTTATGTGAAAGCAGGGCTAGTCCACGGAGACCTCAGCGAATACAATATAATTTACTGGAAAGACTCGCATTGGATTATAGACGTTTCCCAGGCAGTCGTAACGGAGCACCCCATGTCTTATTCCCTCCTCATAAGGGACTTGGAGAGGGTGATAATGTTCTTTAAGAGGAGGTATGGGATAGATTCGACTGATCCCAGGGAACTCGCTGATGAGATAGTGAAGGAGAGGGGATCCCGGTTTGAAGGAGATAAGGATACTGATACCTAAAGAGAGGATAGGGGTACTGATAGGTAAGAAGGGAGCCACTAAAGCTAAGATAGAGGAGCTGACTGGCTCAAAGATAGATGTAAATAGCTCCTCAGGGGAGGTTGTGCTCAGATTTCCCGAGCAGTTAGAGGACCCTCTCCTACCGATGAAGCTGGAATCCGTCGTCAGAGCAATAGGAAGGGGGTTCAATCCGGAGGTCGCGATGAAGCTGCTCGAGGACGATTACGTGCTCGAGGTGATGGACATAAGGAGGTTCGTCGGGGAGACGAAGAACGCCCTGACCAGGATGAGGGGAAGGATAATAGGGGAGAAGGGGAGAGCTAAAACATACATCGAGGAGAGGACGAATACGAAAATATCCGTTTATGGGCATACTGTCTCAATAATAGGGAGAAGCTATGATGTGATAGCGGCTAGGGAGGCGATAATCTCCCTGCTGGAGGGATCGATGCACTCGACTGCTTATAGGCTCATGGAGAGGAAGATAGCTGAGATGAGCAAGAGGGCAATAATGGATGAGCTTATGCTCGAGAAAGCCCTGAAAGAAGAGAAAGAATGACTCAGAGGTGGGCTCAATGGGTGAGAAGGTTAAGCTAGAGGAGATAAGTGCAGCAGATTTCTTCTATAGGAATAGATCACTAGCGGGATTCGACAATCCGGTGAGGGCAACTTACACGATAATCAGGGAGCTCGTTGAGAATTCATTAGATGCCGTAGAGCTAGCAGGTAGGTCCCCTAAGGTGCTCATAGTCATGAGGGAGGAGAGGGAGGGAGGGGAGGAGAGCCTCCCATGGTACAGGATAAGAGTTGCGGATAACGGCATAGGGATGGATCCTGAGGAGATACCCTTAGCCTTCGGCAGGGTTTTCGTTAGCTCCAAATACAGGCTAATCCAAAGTAGAGGTACCTTCGGTCTTGGCGGAACCATGGCCCTTCTATACGGCCAGATCACAACTAATATGCCCTTCAAGATCACATCCGCTAGGGAGGGGGAACCTGCCTACGAGCTGACGATGATGATAGATATAAGGAAGAACGAGCCTATAATACTGGATAGGAAGATAAAGGGCGTCTCGAGGAGATCCTTTACTATAGTAGAGTCAACATTCGAGGGGAACTATCCGAGAGCTAAGAGGAAGATAATAGACTACTTACAACAGACGGCCATAGTGGTGCCGTATATCTCGATAGCCTTCATGGATCCCGAGGGCCATCTCTACATCTTCCCCAGGAGTACTGAGAAGATCCCTCCCAGGCCCAAAGAAGCACTATTCCATCCCAAGGGAGTGGATCTTGAGCTGCTCCAGAGGCTTCTCAGCTCCACGAGGACTAGGAGCCTCGAGTCCTTCCTCATGACGCACTTCCAGAGGGTGGGGAAGAAGACGGCCAGCGAGGTCCTTAAGATAGCCGGACTTCCTCCGGATAAGAGACCATCTGAACTAACGGATGAGGATATAAGGAGGCTCTATGAAGCGCTCAGGAGCTATAAGGAATTCCTGCCACCGGATCCTAGCGTCCTCTCTCCCCTAGGTGAGGAACTCTTCGAATCCGGTATAAAGAAGGAGCTACAACCGGAGTTCGTGAAAGCTATTCAGAGGCCACCATCTGTTTACGAAGCCCATCCCTTCATAGTGGAGGTCGCAATAGCTTACGGAGGATTGATAAAGCCCACTGGAGATATACAGCTATATAGATACGCTAACAAGATACCCCTGCTCTACGACGCATCGAGTGATGTCTCTTATCAAGTCATCAAGAGGATAGATTGGAGTATATATGGGATAAAGAATCCTGAGGATGAGCCAATTGCATTCTTCGTCCACATAGTGTCTACTAAGGTTCCCTTCAAGACCGTGGGCAAGGAGTTCATAGCGAATGTGCCTGAAGTCGCTAGGGAAATAGAGCTCGGCCTCAGGGGATGCGCCAGAGAATTGAGAATATATCTAGGGAGAAAAAGGAGAAAGGAGATGTTATTAAAGAGATATGAGCTCTTTAGGATGTATTATGAGCTGATATCTTGGACCTTGGAGGAGATAATTGGGGAGAGACCTCCGATCGAGAACTTGATAGAGAAGATAAAGGGGAGCGCGGGTGATGAGGATGAGCGCGAATGATGTGAAGTCCAAGGTTCTGGAGATAGCTAGAGAAGTTGCGAAGGCCATAAAGGAGGGGAGATTCCCAGAATTGGAGTATCCTCCGAACACCCAGAGGAATATAGTTTTCGATGAGAGAATAGGTTACATATTCAGGCCGACTTTCTATGGGAAGATAAAGGGCTCCCACTCTAAGAGCTTGAGGACCCTATCGGGAGTGCTCTATGGAATGAGCAGGGCTTTAGATCACTTAGAGAACGGTCTAACGATGACCAAAAGAGACTTCTACTATTTGCATAAGGTGGAGAGGCTGAAGGGGACGCTCTTCCCTGAGGATCAGAGGGAGACTGATGCAAGAATTATATTGATGGAACTGATCCTTGGCATGCCTAGGGAAGCCTTCTCCATAACTAGCGATCCCAGAGGATGGATATATGGCGATATAGAACTCATTGATAGATCGGGAAGGGTTCTGAAGGCGGATCAAGTCGGTGAGATGGGATACTCAGTCCCCCCGAGGCCAGAGAATATAAAGTTCAAGAGGATAGGAGTTAAAGCTGTGGTGGCCGTTGAGAAGGTCGGACCCGCCAAGAACATGATAGAGCTAGGTATACCGGAGGAGAAGAAGATAGCTATAGCAATATTGCAGGGGCAGGCTTCGAGGAGCATGAGGAGATTCCTCAGGATGCTCTCAGATGAGGGAGTTCCCCTAGCGGTACTGACCGACTTATCCCCTTGGTCCCTCAGGATAGCCGCTACAGTGATATACAACAGCATAAACTCGGCCCATATACCACACTTAGCTACACCGGAAGCTAGATTCATAGGGATACTGACGAGAGACGTGGAGGAGGGGTTCTTCAAGGACTATAAATTCGCCTTAGAGCCCCTAACTCAAGCGGATTATAAGGCAGCATTGGATAACAAGTCCCTCCCAAACCTTCAGAATGAATTCTGGCAGAAGGAAAATGATTGGTTCCTTCAGAATAAGAAGAAAGCCGAGCTAGAGATATTTAAGGCGATGAGTCCATCAGCTAAGACCTTAAAGGAGTACTTCATCAGGTATCTCAGCGAGAAGCTCGAGCAGCACCTGGGCGTAAGTATATGAGTTGGTAAAACAAGGTTTTTATTTGGGTATTCCCCAAATCACTTGCTCCGGTGGTGTAGCCCGGTCAAGCATAGGGGCCTTTCGAGCCCCAGACCCGGGTTCAAATCCCGGCCGGAGCACCAGCGGGGGTTGCCGAGCCAGGTCCAAGGCGCCGGATTCAGGGTCCGGTGGGCGTCAGGCCCGCGTGGGTTCAAATCCCACCCCCCGCATTCAGCTAAGAGCTTCTACTTTTGAGGAGAGGATCTCAGGAAATCTCCAGCCTTGGACTACCGTTGTCGGATAGTTATCACTTAATAACTATCCGTTCCACCTCAGCCAGGGCTTCGGTGGCTTTCAGGGGCAACGGGGCTCCCCTCATCCTGAGCATATTAATGCCCGCGATCGCATCCCTATCATTCTCGTAACCGCAACGCGGGCATCTCATAAGCCTATGCCCATTCGGAGCTAATCTCCCCCCACATACCGGGCACAGGCTCGAGGTCCCCCTCGGATTCACATACTCGACAGGCAGACCGTTAAGCTTAGCCTTATATTCTATGTGGAATTGAAGCCTCCTGAAGTTCCATGAATGAAGCCTCCTGTTCATCCTCCTCCCCCTTTTTATGCGTTTCCTTATTCCTTTTAGATCCTCCATCAATATTCCGAAGCCATATTCCTTGGAGAATTCCACTATTAGCTTCGATATCTTATGGCATATATCCTTAGTTTTATTCTTCTCCCTATCGGAGTACTTCTTCAGGAGCCTTTCAGCGGTCTTCGGCTTATATCTGGCGAGCTTCTGTATTCTCCTCCTTATGATAAAATATGTTGTATGTACTGTCCTAAGCTCATGCTCTATTCTTAAGACATGGGGATTAGAGCTAACTGCCGTTACATTGGATTCATTTATATCTATCGCTATCCAATCCGAGGGATTTCCTAAATCTACTTCCTTCTTGAATGGAATGATAATTTTATTTTCATTCACAGTTATCTCACCAGTCTTGAGCTTCCCCTCCCTCCATGCATCAATGAACTTCCTCTGGTATTCCCCGAATCTCAAATTGATGAACAGGAACTGCCTCGGCTTAACAGATATCCTGATCTTATCTCCGTAGAACCTGTAGAGCTGGGGATCCAGCTGCATGAATAACTTCCTGGCCTCGGGCTTCCCTTCCTTTTTATTCTTCCTGTGTTTCTTAAGTATAGCTAAAGCTATCTTACAAGCTGAGTGACAGAAATGAGTTGAGTAATCCCATCTTCGCTTCCACTCTTCATAAACTCCTCTCCTCAATTTTGCATAAGAGGTTATCCTTCTCTTGTAGGCATAATCTATGCAGAAGTTTATCATGTCCCTGAAGTCCTCCAGGAGCTTTCTTATCTCAGCGTTGGGTTCGTAGCCGAAGGGGACCCCCAGATAGACTTCCACAAGTAGAGTATACACACAGAGTATATAAAGTTAACTATCTGGGAACTGTTGAGGTGCCCTACAGTAATCTCCATTGGCATATAACCTCTTCACCTTTCAATTTTGCTATATAAGGGTTCCTCGAGAAGGATATAATAAAAAAAGCTCTACTGAGTTATGTAAAGTCTTACAGATGAGTTCATTCAGCTCCTTCTGAGGACTCTCTCAAAACCCTGTTCAAAGCTGGGTTGAGCTCTACGATCTTAGTCTTCCCTTGAGATACCCTCCTCACGAATCCCATGGAATCCAACCTCTTGAGGATCCTCGAGACCTTGCTCTTCGAGAATCCAGTGAGCTCAGGTAAGTCTTTCTGCTCGATCTTCCCATTATTCTTATATATTATGTCTATGACATCTCTCTCATCCCTATCCAGCTTCTCCAATGCCTCTTCAACCCTAACCAAGGTTTCCTCATCGTATCCCTCCTCCGGAATGTCGATAGGGATGACTTTGCCCTGCCTCCTCATCAAGAGGAGGGAAGCGGCAAAAGTTATACTAGCCGTGATAGCATTTGATATCACTAGCGGGAATATCAGGCCCGTCATATTCTGCTGCTGAATGGATCCCGTTTGAGGGATGGATTGCTGAGGAGCGACTTGATCGATCATCTTGAACTCAATGACGAAGTCCCATCCTCCTCCCCTAGGGCTAGGGAAGGGCACCCATATCGCAACGAGCCTCTCTGATAGGGGATCCATGCTCAGGGCACCATCTTGGCTTATCTTAGTGACACCGGCCCCTCTAGGTAGGATCGCCTCCATTATTGACTTGTTGTAATTTAAGGTGACGTTAGGCTTGTAGAACCGGTAGGCGAATCTGTAAGAATCATCGAACTTAGCTAGGGCAGTAGTCGGGGTGAGAGTGAAACTGAAGGATATGTTCCTCACAGTGCCCGCCTTAAGATTCTTCTCAAAGTTTATCACTATAGCATCGCCGAAAGATTCCGTACTAATCCTCTGAGCGGATATATCCTGTGATAGTGCTTTTACAGAGGATATCCCCTTGGATGGGCTCTCCATGGAGATCCCTATCGGAATTATTGGGAAGATTATGGATCTAACAGTTCCGCTGTAATTACTGGGAATGCTTAGCTCTGCGTTCACCGTCACTTTCACGGACGTATTCTCAAATAGTTCAGCTATGATGCTCATCCTAGTTATAGTCACCTCCTGAGGATCAGCAGATGCCTTGATCGCGTTGGCTAATGCTAGCAGGAGCACCGTACACAACAGGACCTTTGCTATCCGTTTCATGGACCTTCCTCCTTTGCAAAATCTAATGGTTGGCTGTCAAATAACTTTATTAATTTATCTCGGCTACAGTCGATGGGTTCTGTGTTGGGGTCAAGGGAGCTGCTCAAAAGCCTCATGGAGTGGAGGGATCAAATAAGCATGAGAGCATCTTCAGAGACCGTTGAGATAGTGGTGGAGGGGCCAAAAGATAAGGAAGCGCTCTCACTGCTCGGAATAAAGGCGAATTACACATACGCTGGGAGTCTCTTGAGGGATGTGAGGGAACTGGGGGAGAGGAGAGTTAGGGGGAGGACTTTTATAATAATGACGGATTTTGATAAAGAGGGGATGAAAATTTATGGAAAATTGAAAACAATTCTAACACAATATGGGGGAAAACTGGACGAGGGCCCGAGGAATGAGTACAGGAGGAGGGGCTTCCCCAAGCTAATAGAGGAGTTGAGGGGATTTTTGGAGAGGAGGTTTCCGGATTGGGATCTGCTGCTAAATTCTCAATTAGATTGATCCTTGAGGCCGAGGTATATCCTACTGAGGATGAGAAGAGGGTAATCCAAGCGATGAAGGCTATAGTCCCGTTCAGCGAGGAGCTGGATGATGTTGAGATACAGGAAGGGGAAATCAAGGTTATCAGAGTAACTAAAGAAGGTTATGAGTCACTGTCGAAACTTAGGAACTCCTTCAGGAGCAATAGAATTTTAGATACTGCGAGGAGCTTATTGATATCAAAGAAAGGTGATATCAGGCCGCTGAGGTTTCACAAGCAAGCAGCCATAGTAGGTAGGGTCAGCCTCGTGGATAACGAGGAATTCTCCCCCCTGGGCGTGATAGTCCTCAGGATATATTACGATGGGGATCCCATGATCTTAGCGGATTGGCTCACCCCAAGGACGGAGAGAGGTAAGCCGGTAAATGAGGCCACCCTGCAAGATCTACTCTACGGTAGAAGCTAGATCTCCACGGTTAAGAAGTCCTTAGCGACCAAGACTTCCCCATTATAAGCCTTCGAAGCCTCCTCCCTGAACTTGAGAAGGTCCTCATCTGAGTACCTAGCGCTGAAGTGCGTTAGAATTAATCTCTTGACGCCAGAGGCACTGGCGACCTCTCCAGCTTCCAGGGCTGTGCTGTGTCCCGTTGACTCCGCCCTATCTTTCAGCTCATCCAAGTAAGTTGCCTCATGTATCAATAAATCAGCATCCTTTGATGCCCTTATCACGGATTCAGTTGGTCTAGTGTCCGAGGAATAAACGAGTACCGATCCCCTTCTAGGCGGCCCCATCACATCGCCCGGGTTCACGATCCTCCCATCAGGTAACTTAACGGAATATCCTTTCTGCAGGAAGCCCCTCATAAACACGGGGACACCGAGTTCATCGGCCTTTCTGGGATCGAACTCGCCAGGTCTGTCCCTCTCCTTTACCTTCACGCCATAAGTCTCGAAACCATTATGATTCACTTCGAAGAACTCTAGGGCGAAATTTCCCAATCGCATCTCACCCCTCTCTATCCCTATGAAGTTGACCTTGAAGCCGGGCTTGGATCCAGTTCCCTCCATTATGGAGGTGAGCAGGGGTTCAAGGCTCCTGGGCCCCAGTATAGTGAGTTCAGACCCTTTCCTCAATATGCTCAATGTCTGTATCATGGGGAAAAGACCGAAGAAATGATCCCCATGGAGGTGAGTTATCACAACTTTATCTATATCCATTATGCTCTCCTTAGCCATTATCATCTGCCTCTGCGTCCCCTCTCCACAATCGAGGAGTATAGAGTCTCCCATAGTCTTCACGAGTATAGCTGGAAGCCCCCTATCCTTAGTCGGGACGGCGGAACTAGTGCCGAGGAACTTTATCCTCACAAGGTGAGAGGGGAGCCGAACATATAAAAAGTTCTAAGGGAAGCTAGGGCAATTTACCCACCCAGATCCTCCGCACTAGGGATCTATGCTCCCTCAAATCGAAGAAGTTAACGATATCAATTCCCGCATCCTCGAAATCCCTCCTATCTAAGAACTCCTTCGGTAGGGAGATTGAGATCCATCCCCCTCTCCTCAAGTAATCCGGGACCCTCGAAATGAACTTACTCGCGAGTTCCCTCGGAGCATAAGGGGAGCTGCTCATCCTACCGTAAGGAGGGTCTGTCACGATCCTATCAACGCGAACCCCGAGCTCAAGAGAGAGGGCATCTCCAACTCGAAGTTCATAGCCCTCGAGGAATCCGTAAGTCATCAAATTATTTTTAGCCTGAATAACCAGCTTCTCGTTTATGTCCACCCCTATTAACCTGGCCCCGACGGATAAGATCTCCAGAGCTATGCCCCCGACTCCGAGGAATGGATCCAGGACTAGGTCGCCTCTCCTCGTCCTAGCTAAATTCACCATAGCCCTGGCCAGAGTCGGCCTCATAGATGCTGGATGAGCGTAAGGCCTGGCTGAAACCTCCTTCACCTTGAATAGAGATCTATCAACTTCCCCTTCCTTCAAGTATATTACCACATGATCGGATGTAATCACAGCGATTATCTCGATTTCCGGATTCTCAAGATCCACTTTAACCCCTTCATTATTATCAATAACCCAGCCGCCGATCCTCTCCTCCAAATCCTTCCTTCCAATCCATTCACAACTCCCCTCTACCCTCACGCATGTGGCCTTAAACCTACCCGAGATCGGAATTTTTTCAAGCTCGTTCAGGGCTCCCGGGAATTCGGAGCAATGAAATAAACCTAATAGTTTACCGAAGCTCCTAGTGAATGAGAGCCTCTCAGATAGAATATGGGGCAGACCCTCGAACGATTCTAAATCTAACAGCAGGCAGGACTTCATCTCCCTGAGGGTCTCATATCTCACATCTAATGCCTCGAGAGTTGCTTTAACTTCCTCCTTTGGGATCTCAGGGTGCTCTCCCGAGAGAAGGAATGCTACCCTCATGTTCCCTTAGGATCCTCTCGAGCTCATTTATTAAATCCCCCAATCCATCCCCTCTCTCAGCAGATATCCTCAATGCCCTAATTTTCATTCCTTCAAGCCTCCTCTCAGCTTCTGGGAACTTCTCATCCTCTATATCGCACTTGTTAAGGGCTACGAGGTAAGGCTTAGGCAAGCTCTCCATCAGCTCCCTGAGGAGAGATAGCTGACTATCGAGAGAGTAGCCGCATGTCTCCGTTGGATCCATCATGTATATGACCGGCCCTCTCAAATGCCTCAGAGCAGCTATAGCTTGCAGTTCCATCTTATTCCTCTCCGAGAGAGGTCTATCGAGGAGACCGGGAGTATCAACGAACTGAACCCTCCCTACAGATGTCTCTCCGTGTCCTATTATCAGACCCTTCGTCGTGAAAGGATATGGAGCGATCTCAGGCTTTTTTGTCGTCAATTTAGATATAAGGGTGCTCTTCCCCGTGTTAGGCATACCAGCTATTATGACCACGGGCGAATTTATATCAAAATCTGGGAGATCCCTCAACTTCGGGATGGAGTTCCTCAGGAAATCGATCTCCTTCCTAACCCTCCTCAGGACGGAGACAGCTCTACCTAGGAACTCCCTTCTCAGCTCCGCCATCCTATCTGGATCGCTCTCCCTCCTCATAGATGAATAGTAGAACCTGGAAATCTTCTTTATTGTAGTAGAAGCCCAGAAAACTGCCCCGAGTGAGTGCTTAATTTCATCTGTCCCCGCGAGGACGTCGAGGAGCTCCCTGTAAAACGGATCTATCTCATCTATATTCGGGAAGCTTTTGACGAAATTTTCCAATTTTAATGATATTGTATCGGCTACTGACTGAATTCTCCCTATTTCTCTATCTCTTATCGCGGAGATCTTATCCCTCCTCCTCTTGAGGGACTTCCCCTTGGAGAAAGCCCTCCTGAAGGAGATTTCAATCAGATCCTCGACTGCAGGGGGTTCCACAATGGATGAGAATGGATTTACCAAATTATCATCCCAAGAAGAATAAGAGAGCATTGTAAATCAATATTAAGGCGAATGGTGCGGATATAGTCCAAGTGAGCTTCCTAGCTAGTTTATCATCCACGTAGAAGCTCAGGATCTCGGAGAGTACGAGGCCGCCATCGAGAGGCAGCATAGGCAATGAGTTTATCGCGGCGAGTCCTATACTGAATACCATTGTCAGGAGGAGAAACTCGAGTAGTTGAATTGAGATCCCGGAGGGCATAGGAATGGAGGGGTCGAAGTAAGGGATGGGAGAGAGTTGAACGCCCAAATATGGGAGCCTAGGATCATCGGGTCTTGAGCCGAGCCTAACTTTGAATTTACCTCTATCAGTCAGGATATACACCTCATCCCCCGGTTTAAATTTCCTCAATGCTTCCGAGAGACTGCTGAGGTCTTTAACGCTGTAACCGTCTACAGCCCTTATCACCACCCCCTCGGGTATCAAGCCCTCGGAAGGTCCCCCCTCGAATACCCTCTCAACGTAGACGCCGGAGGGCCTAGCTGAACTCGAATCTAAGGAGAAACCCGGGAAGATGAGCATAGTGATCATTAAGAAGACCAAAAATGTGATGAAGTTCGAGAAGATGCCAGCAGAGTAGATCCCCATCCTCTTGGAGCGATTAAGTTTCCTCAGGGACTCCTCATCCGGTTCGACGAACGCTCCTAGGAGGAAGAAGAGGATGAAAAACGCTATCTTCTTCACAGGGACTTCGAAGCGGTAGCTCATAACAGCATGCCCGAGGACCTCATGAGCTAATAGCACGATGAATATCGAGAGGAGGGAGGGGACCGTTATGTCTAAGGTAACTCCCGGTATAACTGGGACTATCTGAGCAACTTTAGGGCCGAATAAGGAGTCTATAGTTATCTTCACTAAATAAATAGATGATATTATGGATAAAGCTACTGTAAGGGCTATTGATAGCTTGTAGAGTGGTCCAATAAGCCTTGATATTATGCCAATGGGCCTAGACAGGAGCCTCGGGTCTGTGGATATTTCTAAATAGAAGAATCCGACTTTGAAGTGCTTAACTCCCTTTCTCCCGAGCAGGATGCCGATCGCGTATAAAACTAGCCAAAAGAGGATGATGTTCCTCAGGAAAGTGGGTAAATCTGTCATGGGCTAGCCCCTCAATATGGCATTGAGTATCTCCGCTAGGGCATAAACTGACGGTATATGGACGTACTCGTCCGGGGAGTGATGATTTCCACCCGAAGGTCCCATTATAACTGCCTTTATGTTCCCCAGCTTGTTTAAATAGTTCGCATCGGATACCGTCCAATAAACTGAGGTCTCGAGTCTCCTTCCGATCGTGCTCTTACAAACTTCCTGAACGTACTCCACGAACTCATCATTTTCAGGCAATTCATAGGGTTCCATGAAGGGAGTTGGTCTCTTCATGAGGGAGATGGAAACCTTAGCCTTGAGCTCAGGTGTCTTCCTCAGGTACTCCATGAACCTCTTCCTTATCACCCCGGGATCCTGACCGGGTGGATAGTGCCTATCCAACCTGACCAAGCACCTATCCGGGTGAGCTATTATCAACTCGGGGGACTTTATAGTCAGAGGGGCGACGCTTCCACCTATACCATCCACTTTAGGGAGCTCTATAGCCCAAAGTATTATCTTAGCAGCCTCTATTATAGCGTTAACGCCAGCCTCTTCCGTTCCCAACGATGAGACCCCTACGACATCCACATCGAACACGAACCTCCCGTAAGCCCCTCTGAATATCCTCATGTTAGTAGGCCCCGCGACTATAGCACCCCTAACTTTAGGAAGCAAGTTGCTCTTCAGGAGCTCATAGGTCCCCCTGCTGAAGCCCTCAGCATCGCAAACAGCTGCTAATACGACACCCTTCCCCTCACCCTCTGGGAGGCTCATAATAGCTTCTATCATCGCTGCTAAGGCGCCCTTATCGTCGTAAGCCCCCAATCCATAGAAGGTATCGCCCTCCAGCTCACCCCATGGGTTCCTAGTCCAATCTGAATAGAGCTCGAAGGTGTCCGTATGCGCTAAGAAGAGGATATTGTCCTCCTTCAGGTTCTTGAACGCTATTAAGTTTCCGGCGCAATCTTTGACGGGTTGATGCACAACCTTATCAGCATATCTAGCCAGCAGGTCTTGGAGGTAGTAGATGAGTTCCCCTTCCTTCCCCCTGAAGCTCTTTATCCCTACCAGATCAATTAATATATTTTTCAACCTCTCCTTATCTATTTGGCTCATTCAAAATCTCCTCATGCGGTCCTAACAGGTATGAACTCCATCCTGCTTCCCTTACTCGTTATTATGAGGAGATCTATGCCATCACCGGAGAGAGCATCTCTAGATATAGCCTCCCTCATAGCCCTCTCAGCGAGCTCAACAGCCTCCTTCTCGCTCATTCCTTCCTTAAAGAACCTCTCCAGTATTCCCGTCGCTATCTGAGCGCCACTTCCCACAGCAGAGAAGTTCTCCTCCATTAAGCCCCCTGCGGGATCTAAGACGAATATCTTAGGACCGCTATTATCTATCCCCCCGACGACGAGCTCAGCATAATATATTCCACTGAATCTCCCCTGATAGAGCAATATCGAGAGTAACTTCGCGACATTCGTTGGAGTAGCAGCTTTCTCATTCTCAAGCTCATACATAGTTATGTTATACTTCAGGACGTCCACGAGCTCTTGGAAATCGCCGGGTAGACCAGCTGTGGATACGCCTACTCTCTCATTTATCAGGAATACCTTCCTAGCGGACTTGCTGAGGATGAATCCATTGTAAGAGACTCTCCTATCTGCAGCTAGCACGACTCCTCCATCAAACCTGAGCCCTAGGGCTGTCGCTAGTACCACCTTAACACCCCTCTTTCATATTAAGCCCCGGGCGGGATTCGAACCCGCGCCCTCCGCCTTACCAAGGCGGCGCTCCGACCGGGCTGAGCTACCGGGGCCCACTTAAGTCAACTTGACTCATTTATAAATAATACCGGATCCCCTAGGGAGTTTGAAGAGGATCGATATCGTGACTAAAACTATTACGAGAATTGAGATGTATGGCAGAAACTTCATGAAATCAACGCTCTCCCTCATCCTAACTTCAACTTTATCCCCGGGGCTGAAGTAACCCGCGTAAGCGGTCGATAGCGTAGTTATATATATGAAAGTCCCTTCATCATCCTCGAACCAATTCGAGTATATACTAGGTTTATCAGAATCTATAGAAGGAGATCCTCTCTCAGGTACCCTCAGGAATATAGTTGGCGTCTCATTCACGATTCTTATCCGATAGATCCCCTCCTCCCTTCTCACCTCGAATGGGAGTTCATTAGGCCTCAACTTGATGGTAGGATCACCTAAAAGCAGCTCATTTGCAGCTCTATCATCGGACTTTCCTTCCGATCTTATGCGTAAGTTGTTCACTATCCTGACGGCATTTCCCAAGCTTTCCCCACTCATCAGAAGCATTAACAGTAGATCCGGGTAAGAAGTCCCGAACTCCGAGCCGACGCTGAATTCCACCTTAGTCGAGCCTATGTACGCGAGGGCGCCAGAGTCAAGGAAGGAGTAAGCAACGGATTCCTTAGGATTAGTCAGATCTTCGAATTTGAGGGTATCGCAAGAGAGCGTAATTATTATAGATCCTGGGATCTTCGAGCCCCTTATAGTAGAAGCTGTGATCACAGGATAGCTATCGGATTTCAGGGCCATAACGTATGGGTTCCCGTGGAGCGATAGGTAGATGATGCTCCCATCCCTGAGCAGAGATCTGGCGAGATCGCCCGTTAAGTTCGAGTAGCTTAAGTCCGGGTGGTAGATCTTAGAGGGCAGGCCCATGAGAGAGGAGATCCATTCGACCTTCCTTGCTAGGGGGAGATCCTCGATTAGAGAGATCCCGACCAATTCCCGGGGTACCCGAGGTAAATCACTAGCCAGGAGCATGAGGAAAGGTGTTTCTATATAGTTCCCAGTGATCAAGCCGAAGGAAGCATCTATATATGGATCGTCATCTATTTTAGTCATCATCTCCAGCAGACGCGCGTACCTCTGATAATTGTCCCTTGTGATGGGCCTAGTAACAACGATAACGTATGAGACGTTCCTCAAGAGCGAAGGATCGAAGTTAGATTCAGCGTCCAGGAGGGATGCATTCCTCAGCAGGGCTGCGTAACTCGCCAGAAAGGAGTATTCGATTCCATCTGAACTGTAGAATAATACTGAGATATCCCTACCCCTCGAGAGTTTGCCCTCGAACTTATCGGTGTCATTAATAAGGGCAAGGATGTCCCGGACAGAGATATCTTCGAGGTGCTCCGATGCGTAGAGGAGAGTGTAGGCCAGCTTATGCGGATCTAACTTTTCAATAAGTTTATCATTATATTCATCTTTAGGAATTATGTTAAATGAAATATCGTAGCCGGAGATCATATCTTTCAACCTTTCGGCATCGCTTGTTAATATAATCCTGGCACTTCCCTCCCTGACGCTTGGAAGCATCGGGATCAAGCTCGCTAAACTCTCGGATGCGAATATACTGACTCCATAATGCTCGGAAGATAAGGGGATGCACTGAAGCAATATCATCAGTATTAAGAATTGGGCTCTCAAGCTCTCACTTCTCTTCGCACATCTTCCTGAGCATGACGATGTAGTGTGAGTTTCCGAAACCGTATTCTCTGATAACCCCCTCCAGATCATGGGAGATGAAGCAAGGGCTGTTACATGTAGGCGTTCTCTTCACGTAGAAGGCTATCACCCTCCACTCATCATCCCCTTTCATCATCCCAGCGAGCTCCGGGAACCTCTGCTTAGATGAGAGGATCCCTCTGAGGAAAGATATGGTGAGATCTGATATGAATTTTAACGATTTTTCCGATGAATATCCATAGAATTTTGCTAAATCTCTAACAGCGGAAGAGATAGTACTCTCCAGATCCTCCACTTCCTTCCCCATGGAACACCCGAGTATCGCGCGTTATGCACTTAAAACGATGCCCCTCAGGGATCGATAAAAGAGGAGTTTGTATGCGGCCGCCGGGATTTGAACCCGGGTCTCCGGCTTGGAGGGCCGGCATCCTGTCCAGGCTAGACTACGGCCGCCGAGCTATGTTATAGTAGCGATCTAAAAACATTACGACCTAAGCCCCCCTCGGGCTCGTTCACTCAGCGAACTAGTTACCCTTTTAGGTAAAAAATATTATAGAATTAAGCACACTGAAAATATATGTAATTTTATTAGAATTATCTGTTATTTTTACATAAAATAAACCGATATATGTAAAAAATATTACTAATGTACTATCTAGCCTATAAGCTTGACGAAAGATTTATATATAATACTTTCGGATTATCTTCGGCAATATGCTAATGGGGTGGTGAGTCAACTGCCTAAGGAACCCGAGGGGCGGGATGCCCCAGAATCTCCAGGTGAGGAGATCAGGTGCCCTAGATGTGGTAGTAAGAATGTTGTTGAGGATCCAAATACCGGAGACCTAGTCTGCCAGAACTGCGGGTTGATACTGGATTCAAGCGCACTGGACTTCTCCAAGGATTGGAGAGCCTTCGATTCGGATGAGTATATCGAGAGAGCTCATGCTGGCGCTCCCATAACGCCTCTAAGGCCAGGTTTCGGTCTAGACACCGATATAGTTCTCACTAAGGGGGCCAGTAAGAAGTCCGTGAATCTCCTGAAGAGGGCTCAGAAGCACGCTGCGGACTCCAAGGAGAAGACGATAGAGCCAGCCCTTAGGAAGATAAGGGATGCAGCTGATTCCCTAGTTCTCCCGCAGGAGACTATAGAGGACGCAGCAACCCTCTACAGGATGGCTGCCAGGGCTGGACTCGTTAAGGGGAGGAGTATGGATGCGATGGTGGCTGCCGTCATTTATGCTGCCTGCAGGAGGACGGATGTCCCGAAGACTCTGGAGGAGATATCCAAATTCTTCGCTTTGGAGGAAAAGGAGATCGGAAGGAGCTTCAGGTTCCTCTTCAGAAAATTGGGGATACAGATCCCTCCGCCCAAGCCTGAGAACTTCGTCTACCTGATAGCATCCAAGCTCTCGCTACCGGAGGAAGTGGCAACGCAGGCAATCAGGATAATAAAGATAGCGAAAAGGAACGGAGCTACTATGGGGAGGGAACCAGTTGGAGTGGCAGCGGCAGCTGTATATATGGCCTGTCAGGAACTGGGGCTTCATAGGACTCAGAGGGAGTTAGCACAGGCAGCTAATGTCACGGAAGTCACGGTGAGGAATAGATATAAGGAGCTTATAGCGAGGGCTAGGAACGATTGGCTCGAGGAGATAGGTGAGGAGAAGCTGAACGAACTGAAGAGGAGAGTAGCTGAGTACATGAAAGTCTCGCAGGCCGCTCAACCCGTTAAGTAATATATAAAAAGGTGTGCATAGCTCAGGCTCGGGGGTGCTCGATTGTACCAATGCCTGAGGTGCGGGTACGTCTTCACTAAGGAGGAGATGGAGGAATACTTCAAGGATTTCAAGTGCCCTAGGTGCGGCTATAGGATATTGAAAAAGGTGAGGAAGGAGGAGCCGAAAGTAGTGAAGGCGATCTGAAATGAGCGGTGGGAAGTCCATAAAGAGGGAGATAATATCCTTAATCTCGATACTAATATTATTCCTGCTGATATTCCAAGTGTTAATCCCTAATATCTCAGGGGTACCTACGCCGTTCACTGTGGTGACCTCGGGCTCTATGAGGCCCACCTTAGAACCGGGGGATTTCATAATAGTAGTGGGTTGCGATCCCTATCAGCTCAAGGAGGGAGATATAATAGTTTTCAGGGTGCCTTGGTCTGAGAACATGATAGTTCATAGGATAATTAAGGTGGAGAGAGGTCCGGATGGACCTATCTTCTATACGAAGGGGGATAATAATTTGATAGCGGATCCAGGGTATAGGAAGCCATCAGATATATACGGGAAGGTCCTGACGGACGAGAAGGGGAATGTAGTATTTAGGGTGCCTTGGATAGGTTACTTCCTCGAGGTGCTTCAGATACTCCCGGTGAAGCTGGCGCTAGCCGGCCTCATCGTCGGTTATCTGATATACGATTACTCGAAGGAGTTGAGATCAAGATCCGATGAGCCTCAAGGAGACTCCTAGTCCCTGAGCTTGCGCTAAGAAGTTCCGATAATTGCGGTACGCTTGAGCACCTACTTATATATAGTGGTCACCGTGCCTTAAATAGGAATGTGATATATGGTGAAAAATCATGTCCCTCGAAAGCGATGAGAGGGGGGATTCTTCTGAGGTAATCCCAGAGGAGGAGAGGATCCAGAGGATCCTGAAGAATATTAGGGAACCTGAGATCGCTATACAGAATGTAGTATCTTCAGCAGATATAAGGCAGAGGTTGGACCTCCACGAGATATCTAGGAGGATTAAGAAATCTAGATATGATCCAGAAAAATTCCCTGGACTAGTTTTAAAGATAGATGAACCAAAGGCAGCCTTATTACTTTTCAGTAGCGGTAAGTTCGTTTGTACTGGGACGAAATCCGTCGAGGAGTCGGCTAAAGCTATAAATGCAGCTATAGAAGTGCTCCAGAAACATGGGATAGAGGTGAAAGGGAGGCCCCTGATAAAAGCGGAGAACATAGTTGCCTCAGCTAAACTTCACGTCAAAGTGGATATAGAGAGGCTCGCTCTCGAGCTCGAAAATACCCTTTATGAACCCGAGCAATTCCCCGGCCTCATTTTCAGGATGAAGGATCCTGATGTAGTGTTCCTCATATTCGCCTCAGGGAGCCTCGTTTGCACCGGGGCTAAGAAGGAATCCGATGTGAGGAGAGCTGTGTACAAACTCAGGGATATCTTAGCAAGGAAGGGATATCTGGTATTCGAGTAATAACCTCACATTTTTATTTTATGACGATGAATTATGAGGGGAGATCATGGTCAGAACGACGGTCTCAGTTATAAAAGCGGATATCGGGGGCCTCGCGGGCCATCATATCGTTCATCCTAAGCTCAAGGAGATAGCTGCGAGCGAATTAGCTGAAGCAAAATCCTCCAGAATCATAGAGGATTTCTACATTACCTCAGTTGGGGACGATCTACAGCTCATAATGACGCATAGGAAGGGGGTGGACAGCTCAGAGGTGCATGGGCTGGCGTGGAACACATTCAAGAAATGCGCTGATGCAGCCAAGGAACTGGGCCTCTACGGGGCGGGCCAGGATCTGCTTAAGGACGCTTTCTCCGGGAATCTCAGGGGAATTGGACCGGGAGTGGCTGAGATGGAGTTCGAGGAGAGGCCCTCAGATCCAATAGTAGTCTTCATGGCTGATAAAACTGAGCCAGGGGCCTTTAACTTGCCGATATTCAAGATATTCGCGGATCCCTTCAACACGGCTGGGCTCGTAATAGATCCTAAACTTCACTCGGGCTTCATATTCGAGATAATGGATGTTATTGAGAGTAAGGTGGTGGAGCTATCCTCCCCTGAGGATATGTATGATATACTATCGATAATAGGGACGCCCTCGAGGTACGTGATAAGGAGGGTCTTCAGGAAGGTCGATAGAGAGATAGCTGCCTCAATCAGCACGACGAGGCTCAGCCTAATAGCTGGGAAGTACGTGGGTAAGGATGATCCTGTTGCGATAGTAAGGGCCCAAGCAGGATTCCCGGCATTGGGTGAGATACTCGAGCCTTTCTCCTTCCCCTTCTTAGTGGCTGGATGGATGAGGGGCTCTCATGCAGGCCCTCTGATGCCAGTGAGTGAGAGGGATGCGAGGCCGACTAGGTTCGATGGCCCACCTAGGATAGTGGCCCTAGGATTCCAGGTGAAGGACTCGAAGCTCATAGGGCCTAGCGACCTCTTCTCAGACGTAGCTTTCGATGAGACTAGGAGAATGGCGAACTTCATAGCTGATTACATGAGGAGGCACGGCCCCTTCATGCCTCACAGACTGGGCCCAGAGGAGATGGAATATACCACGCTTCCGGAAGTCCTGAAGAAATTGGAGGGGAAGTTCAGGCACGAGTGAATGATGCTATTGGTTCAGCCAATTCCCTTATTTTTCTTTGAGGATCCGGGCTTTTAGTTACTGCTGAAGCCACAAGGACCCCGTAGCTTCCCAGCTCTAAAGCCGCTTTGACATCATCACCGCTCGATATCCCAGCGCCGCAGAGGAGGGGTATAGCAGAATTTATCGCCTTAACGGACCTCAGGGAGCTCAATATTACCTCCGGTTTCGCTTTAGATACGGGAATCCCGCTACCTATGAGTTCAGGCGGCTCCACAGCTATCGCATCCGGCGATAAAGCAGCAACGGCAGCGGATTCGGATGGAGTGGGTGAACAAACTATTGAGATAAGATTCAAATCCCTCATCATGTTTATAGATTCAGCTATGTGCCTCAAGGGGATCTGCTTCTCCGAATGATTTAGGAGGGAGCCCCTCGCACCGGCTTCCTTAACCAAGGTAGGGGGGACGTGTCCTGTATAAGCGCCTGCTGGTATCGGGTCCACATGCTGTGCGAATACAGGTATCTCAACGGAGGAGGAAATAAGTCTGAGATCCACTATATTCGGGGATACTCCTATCAGAACTCCCGTCTCCCTCCAGATCCTCTCAGCCGACTTGGATATCTCAACTGCTCTATCGCCCGATGACTCCACGTACGCCTTGAAGTTTATCAGCAGCCTCGGTATATGCATAGGTCGCAAGAGCAAAGCTAATTTATTAGGCTATCCTATTGCTTGATGCACCTCGGACTAGATGAGGGGTCTTTCTTAGTCAGGCTGGCGAGGATGTCCATAGTCTCGTTCTTCGCGAATAGGGAGATTTTGGAGATAAAGCCACCATATCCGAAGCTTGAGGAGAAATCAGGAGCATTCGTAACTCTTAATACATATCCTGAAGGTGAGCTCAGGGGATGCATAGGGTTTCCGGAGCCCATATACCCTCTATACAAGGCGGTGGTGAGGGCAGCTTTAGCGGCGGCATTCGAGGATCCGAGGTTCCCTCCCCTATCGGAGGATGAGATCGATAGGGTCACTATAGAGGTCTCGGTCCTCACTCCCCCCGAGAGGATAGATACGATGGTGAGCAGAAGGGAGGAGCTCCCAGAGCTCATAGTTGTAGGAAAGCATGGGTTGATAGTGAGGAGAGGGCGCCTTTCCGGACTTCTACTTCCACAAGTAGCTGTTGAATATTCCTGGAGTCCTGAGGAGTTCTTGGATCAGACTTGCATTAAGGCTTGGATGCGCCCGGGTTGCTGGCTCTCAGAGGGAACAGAGGTCTACAGGTTCTCGGCATTAGTTTTCGCTGAGGAGAGCCCCAATGGAAAGGTAGTAATCAGGGAACTATAGATGCTGAGGGCATACATATCCCCCCTAGGCATAGGGTACGGTCACGCTTCTAGGTGCGCGAACCTAGCTGATAGATTGATGGAGGAGGGATTCTCAGTATATTTCTCAGCGAGGGGGGATGCCTACTCTTACCTAAAGGCGAGCAAGTTCGAGGTGCTGGGAGGAGGAGACGAGATCTTATGGAAGAGCAAGGAAGATGGATCCCCGGATTTCTGGGGGACCCTCAAGGATCCGAGTATACTGAGAGAATTCATATCCCAGATCTTGGAGGAGAAGAAGAATCTCGAGGCGATATCTCCTGATGTAGTGATCTCGGATTCTAGGCTGCAGACACTCATCGCATCAGAGTATTTAGGTCTTCCCACGGTCTCAGTGTTGAATCAACCTAAGCTATTGCTTCATCCACTCATAGTTAGATGGAGGAGGGAAATTCTTGGGAAATCTTTGGCTAAAAAAGTCGAATTTATAGTAAATTCTATGATAACTAGATTCTGGGCTGTTTCTCAGGCTACTATAGTCGCAGATTTTCCCCCTCCATTCAGCATATCTAAGTATCACACATCGGGCCTCCCCAAGGCCCTAATGGATAGGCTAGTCTTCTCAGGACCATTAATAGAGCCCAAATGCGGTGAGGAGGAAGGAGATATAGTTTTGATAATGATATCGGGGCCCGAGGCGGAGAGGAAGCCTTTAATCTCAGAGCTCCTGGATTTCATTAGGGAAGTGCCAGAGGATCTCAGAGGGCTGGAATTCGTCATCTCTCTAGGAGATCCGGGAGATCTCAAGGTAGAGAAGCTATCCGATAGAGTTACAACCTACAGCTGGCTCCCGAATAAGTGGGACTTCCTCTCCAAGGCTAAGGTCGTGGTCTCGAGAGCTGGTCATACGATAATTTCGGAGGCCCTCCTATGCGGAAAACCGTTGCTTCTGATTCCAGTTCCCGGTCAGACGGAGAAGATCGAGAACGCGAAGAACGTTCAGGAATTAGGGCTGGGGATCAACTTGGATCAGGAGAAAATTAAAAAGGATTTCTTCAATCATCTGAGGACCCTTCTTGAGGACGATGGGTTTTCGAAAAGGGCCATGGAATTCAGAAAAAGGTTCTCAGACTGGGATTTCTTGGGAAGAGCTGTGAGCGTGATTGAGAGCGTTATCTATTGACCTCTGGGGGTATAAATCGGCTCATGATTGTTTAATTTTTCAAAGGATCCTTTGAGCCTGAAATTGGATGCGGGGGGTGGGATTTGAACCCACGCGAGCCTGATGCTCACCAGCTCCTAAGGCTGGCGCCTTGGACCTCTCGGCCACCCCCGCCACTCATCACCTAACTGGATACCTATTTAATCATTCCCTCATCTAGAACCTGCTGCATGAGTTGAGCAATCAATCTAAGATACTCTTCATCACACGCTGAATCTGCTTTATGTCATCTATAACGAAGTACTTACTGCCTCCAATTCTCGCTATCTCCTTGCATAGGGCTGATCCCCTCGAATCCCTCTTCCCCCTCGTGTGTATGACGCATAAGTTCTTGAAGCGCCTCGCGACTTTCCTAGGATCCTCGCCCACGTTATACTCCCCATCAGTTATGAGGAGGTACTTAGGGTTCTTGAGATGATATGATATCTCTAATCCTTTTTTGAGGCCATCAGATATATTCGTATATCCGATAGGGACTAAATCAAGTATCTCCTCAATCACTTTCACGGAGTCCTTATTCTCCGCTGGAGATTTTATCACGAATGCCGTGCTGTTGAATCCCACGACACCATACCTTCCGCTCCTCAGCTTATGGGATGCTATAGCTGCTATCATCATCGCTATTAATATCTTCTTTCCGGTCATCGACCCACTTGAATCTAAGATCATTATGAGGGACTTATCCCTTTTCCTCTTATCAGAGGCCACTATATCTTCGTATCTCATCTCATCAACTTTCTTACACTTCTCTATCATCCTCTCAATTGTTTTCTCTAGATCGAACTCCATCCCCGGGGAATAGGCTACAGAGTATTCCTTAGAATTTACCGAAAACCCCCTCGAATCTCCGGAAGATATCTTTATCACTATTTTAGCTATCAATCTCTTGAAGAGAGATCTGGATCTCTCATTAAGCTTCCATCTCACCTGCCTATACAACTTAACAGCTGCTTCAGGGTCCCTCTCCATCGAAAGAATCGTCCTCTCTGGAAAACCGCTCTCAGAGATCAATTCGGCTACCAATATCTGACTGTAGTTCGAGAGAGCCAAAAGACCATTCAGGTCGCCATTAATCAGATAATAATTTGCTATCTCCTTAATTTTATCGTAATCTAAGTTAATAAATTCCCTCTGATGCAGAACACGAGCTTTCTCAAATTCCGACGTCATCGGGACCTTTGCAGGTCCCTCTGGACGGGAAAATCCCCTCTATATCCCCCTAGGACCGATCTGACAAGTTCCTTCACCAAGCTCTCCTTATCTATGCTCGAATCCCCGGTCTCGATCCTTTGGGGGAGCGTCATTAGGGCCGAAGTGTACCATTTCTCATCCCCTCCATCCATCAGGCTCGTTATCCTCGCTAAATCTATTGAGGAGCGGACGGAGCATCCCCTAATTATGACAGGGTGCTCCCTAGTCTTCCTCACTATATCAACACTTATCTCAGCTATCCTCTCCTCCACATCGGGCACTTGAGCCTTGACTATCTCTATCTCCTCCTCCCTGCTCGGGTATCCTAACTTTATCAGGACGAACCTATCCCTCAGTGCCTCGGATAATCTGTAGACCCCTATATCCTCCTCGGGGTTCTGAGTAGCTATTATCAGGAAGCCCTCCTTTGCCCTCAGAGTACCCAGGTGAGGTATCTGGATTATCCCCTCATCCATAGCGGGCAATAATGCATTCTGAGCGGATTCTGGGAGTCTATTCAGCTCATTTATGAATAAGATCGATCCTGAGAGGGCGGCTCTAGTTAGCGGACCTGGTACGAAGGCTTCCTCAACGTATCCCATCTTCAGGACGATGGGTGGATCCCAGTAGCCGAGGAGCTTGTTCTCATCCAGCCTCTCATCACCATCTACCCTTATGAAATCTCGGCAGAGATACTCAGCGAGGGCTCTAGCTAGGAAAGTCTTTCCGACACCTACTGGACCCTCGAGAAGTATGTGCTTTCTCCCTCTTGCAGCTATTAGCATTTTAGCTAACTCCTCTCTCCTGCCGACTATCCCAAATCTCCTTCTTATCTCCTCAACTTCCCTGCTCAATTCCTTCGTCAGCATTCCCCGTATATATGTGCTACGGATATTTTAACCTTGAAGTCTAGGTGCGTCTCCATCAATAAAAATTTTAATAATAAATGCGATTCTATGGAAAAGTATTACCCATATTTAGCAGACAATCTATATATGTGCTCACTACACGGAGTACATCATCCGGGCTGAGCCCAGTGGTATCTATCACGAGATGAAATGGGCTCAGGTCCTTACCGATATCGAAGCCATAAAGACCCTTATATATCTTATAGCTCCTCTCCTCCTTAATCATTATCCTCCTTTTAGCTTCCTCTATACTTATCTTATCCCTCTCGGCAACCCTCAGCGCTCTAGATTCGAAATCCGCTTTCAAGAATATCTTTATACAGGAATCGCAGTCTAAAAGATAGGCCATCGTCCAGGAATCCAGAATATACCCTCCTTCCTTAGCGAGCTCCATCAGCCTCCTATCTACCTCCAGATCATACCTTGAGTCCTCAAGTCTACGCTCAAGCGCTGCTTCACCCTGCTCTCTCTCCCACCAACCTGGATCTCTCAAACTCTCCTTCCCCGCAATTATCTCCTTCAATATCTCTCCACCGGACACGACTTTCAACCCGTATCTCTCGGCTAGCTTCCTCGCTAGGGTGCTCTTTCCAGTCCCAGTCATACCGGAGAGGCATATGTTGAACATAGCTCACACCCTATACCAATGGCCAGGGCAGATCATCGGCCCTCCATTCGGGCAATATATTGGAGCCCATGGGGTCATCCGGGGGAAGAATATTATACTTGTAGCAGAGGAAGGCGGTCCAGGCTATCATAGCTCCATTATCCCTCGCTAAATCTGGCGGAGGTACCTTCAGTTTCGCGCCTCTTTCCTCACACATCTTCCTCACCTTCTCCCTGAATCTAGGTGATGCAGCTACCCCTCCAACTAATAATAGCTCCTCCTTACCCGTGAGCGCTAGGGCCCTCTCAGCGACTTCTACTGTCATCGAGAAGGCTACTTCCATGAAGCTCCAGACGATATCCTCCTTCTTAAATCCAGCTCTCAACTTCCTCAGGGATTCCGTGAGCAGGCCGCTGAAGCTCAGATCCATCCCCTTCACAGTGTATGGAAGTTCCACCCAGTTACCTTCGATCTTATCCATTATAGGGCCCGGTGGAAAGGGGAGGCCCACTTCCCTGCCCAGCCTATCCTGCGCGTTCCCCAATCCTATATCCAAGGTCTCCCCTAGGACGACATATCTCCTACCATTATGCGAGATGACTTGAGTGTTCCCTCCGGAGACGTAGAGGATCACTGGATCCCTGCTCCCCGTCACAGCCCTGCCTATCTCTATGTGAGCTATCGGATGATTCACACCGAAGAGGGGCCTCTCAATCTTCAAGGAGAGGGATCTTGCTATGAAGGCCCCTACCGTCAGGGCTTGACCTATTCCCGGACCCCTTGAGAAACCTATAATGGATATATCCTTTGGAGAAACACCAGCTGAGGATAAGGCCTCCTCTAGAACATCGAGCGCTACATTAAAATGATGCTCAGCTATATCGTGGGGCCTCATTCCCCCGCTCTCCGAGGAGTAAGTATGCCATTTGTTAGCTAGTATCCTTCCCCTTCCATCCACTAAACCAACGCCGAAAGTGTGCGCTGTCGATTCTATGCCAAGGGAGATCTTATCCTCAAATACTCCTTCATCACGAGGCTGAATGGCACATCCCCCTCCCTCACTAATACGGGCTCCCCCCTCGTTAAATCCACTATCGTAGATGGCCTGCTGGGAGGTAGCCTTCCATAATCCAAGAGGAGGTCGGCTTCTATCTCCATAGCCGCTTCTTCTGGGTCTAACTTAGGGGGGCTTCCTGATTTATTCGCACTAGTAGCTGTTATAGCTCCCCCGAACTCCCTTATGATCCTCAATATTATGGGGATATTGGGGATCCTTATCCCTATTGCCTCCGGGTTTACGATATCTGGGACTCTGGATGTCTTTTTAAGTATGAAAGTCACTTTTCCAGGTAAAAATTTTTCCATAAGTCTCCTACTGATCTCATCAACTACCGCATACCTCTCAGCCATGTCTATATCGCTCACGGCTATCGTGAGCCTCTTCTCCTCGGGCCTCCCCTTCACCTCGTAAACTCTCCTGACAGCATCTATATTCTCAGCATCAGCCCCCAGGCCGTAAACGGTATCTGTCGGATAGATTATGAGCTTCCCCTTCCTCAAAGCATCGACTACCTCATCTATCGTACTTTCTCCCCCCTCCCTCAAGTATATCCTCCTCATAACACGATCCCCCGGGATTCGTTTTTTAATCAAGCGCAGGAGTGAAGTTGGAAGGCCCATGGATGAGGATCGCATAGATGCTATGCTGAGGCTAGGTGAGGTGCATTCCTCCATCTTAGAAAATTTCGTCAGTAGAGTGAGGGAGGGAGCCAGGCTCATCGATATAGCTGAGGAGTCAGAGCGTAGAATAAGGGAGATGGGATACGAGCCAGCTTTCCCGACTAACATCTCGGTAAATCAGATCGCAGCCCATTATACCCCATTCCCGGGGGATGATGGCTCCATCCCCTCAAGCTCCTTGGTGAAGCTCGATATGGGGGCTCACGATAAGGGGATAATAGTGGACGCAGCTAGGACGGTCGTACTCGATGATAGGTATGAGAATATGGCTGAAGTAGCTAGAGAGGCTTTGCTGAAAGCTATAGAGAGGATGGCCCCGGGGAGGAAGTTGATAGAAGTGAGCGAAGCGATATATGAGACGATAGTCTCCTCAGGCTATAAGCCCATAAGCAATCTGACTGGACACAAGATAGAGATTTACAGGTTGCATGCTGGTATAGATGTACCGAATGTACCGGTCAGGGGGAATTATAGGATCAAGGAGTGGGATGTTTTCGCGATAGAGCCTTTCGTCACTACACCGGACTCTAAAGGTTACGTAGTATCCCAAGGCGAACCTCTCATATTCTCCCTCAGGAAGAAAGTGGGGACGAGGGACGAGGTGGAGAGGAAGGTCCTCAAGTCTATAGAGAGGAATTACAGTAAATTGCCCTTCTGCGAGAGGTGGATCTGGAATGAGATGGGGGCGAGGGTGAATGATGTCTTGATCCGCTTGACTAAGAAGGGAGCGCTATTTCCCTATCCTCCTCTCATCGAGGTCTCAGGGAGGCCCGTGGCTCAATATGAGGACACTATATTGGTGACTCCCGAGGGAGCGATAAACTTAACTGGTGGGAACAAATGAAGGTCAAGAGGAAGGGTACAAAGGCTGAGAGAGATCTCCTAGATAAGTTCTGGAGGCTAGGGATTGGAGCCGTGAGGGTGGCTGGGAGCGGGGCATCAGCTCACCCATCCACAGATATAATAGCGGGCTTCAGGGGGAGGATAGCTGTGATAGAAGTTAAGGTCTCCTCAAAGGAGGCCGTTTACATCCCTCCGGAGGAGGTCAGATCTATAAACTCACTCGCATCGGTTATAGGAGCCGAACCATGGGTCGCCGTGAAGTTCACATCGGAGAGGAGGGGGAACTTCTATATGCTCAAGATAGATGATGCCAGAGAGCTGAAATCTGGGTATCTCGCTATAGATCTCGATCTCGCGAGATCCAAGGGGATCTCCGTTGAGGAATTCGCTAGGAGGATCATGGCTTGAACCATCTTAACTTGTAGCTCAATATATCCTCTCCAGAGACTAGAGATACTACAAGCTCCTTCCTGACCGAAGTAGCGAGTCTACCGGCCCTTATCAGATCTATGGGCTTTATCTTTCCCCTTACATCGCTCGCGATACAGAGGTAAGGTGCGTGTTCGAGGCCCGGTCCCCTCTCGTATATCATGTAATCGACCCCGTACTTCGAGCCCGCCTTCGGGATGTACCCTAGATCCCTCCAGTAGGAGAACACTCTCTCCTTCACCTCGGCATTATCCCTAACCCCAGAGAAGATATTCCTCAGCTCTTCTAACCCTATAATATTCCCCTTAGGATCCCTGACCTTCAGCTTCCCCCTCGAGACCAGGTAAAGGGCCTCTATCAGGGGTAACTGGAGAGGTTGTTCGTAATCCTTGAACGGCTCCGGTTTCTCGATCCCTATTGGATGTCCCCAGAAGCCCCTAGAGTAGAGCCCGGATGGATCCTCAAATATTAGTACTCTATCGCCTATAAGGACCCCGGATTTCTCGGGTATATCCTTCAGGTTGCTCTCCCTTGGCTTAGGAGAGAACTTCTCTATCTCATAATATGTGACGTTCATCTCATCATCCACTACTGCTAATATTAGCTCCTTCCTGAGCCTCATGACCTTCTCGAGGGAGGCCAATATCTGATCATGGGATATGGGCTGATCCTCAGAGAGGGGAAGGATCAATTGCTTAGAAGCTCTCTCCCCTATCGATGCCCCCTTCGGGTAGAGCCTGAGGAATTCCGTAGCCCTCTCGTAAACAACTAGCCTGCTCCTCCTCCTGAGATCGCTATAGACCACGTACTTGAGGAAGGTAGCGGGATCATTTATCATTATAGTTAATAGGTCTTCGAAGCTAATGTTTTTTCCATTTTCATCAAAAACCTCCATCTTCTGCTCCCAAACTAAGTAGGAAGCTTCTAGGGGATGCATCTCTAGGGAGCCATCGACGATCTCCCCGTAGCCCTGCCTGTATAACTTATCGAAATCCGCCTCAACGTAGACGAACCCGTCCCTTAAGATGCCTCGAACTTTCGCCATCCGCTCCACCTTGAGAATGGATCTCTATGGGAATTTACCTTAAAATCTTTGAGTAAGCGTCTCGAGATAGAATCCGGGGAGTTTAAACTTCCTTAAGCGGAATGTAGAGAGAAATTTGATCATTAGGCTGCGGATCTTAGCTTCATTCAAATGCCAAGAGCTCTCAGCTCACTTGGGAACTACCCTCCTATCCATCGCATTGAATATATTATTGAGGACATCCTCCGCGAATTCGAAACCTACGACAGGATCCTTTCCTCCTTTAATGCTCTCTATGAAATGCGAGAGCTCCTTATAAAGAGGCTCCTCCTTCCTCAATCTGGGGATCAGGGAGTGATCCCCCTTCTCCACTCTTATGAACTGGTCCGCGTAGTCTAGGGATATACTCCCATCCTCTCCAGTGATCGTCATACTCCTTATTCCAGCCGTGGTCAGCCAATTGGCTTCTATTATGGCTATCACGTTGCTCGGATATGAGGAGATGAGTATGGCCAGATCCTCGCCCTCTCCATCATTGAGAAGCCTAGCTGTGTAAGATAGGGAATCTAGAGGATCCTCATCCATGAGGTAGCGGTGAACGTAAGCTTCATGAATCCCTAGGTCCAAGATAACCCCTATCTTCCATCCAAGGATCTTCTTAGGAAGCCTGCCAGCTCTCCTCGAGGAAATAGAGGAGATGCTACCTATGATTTCATCCCTCAGTAGTTCCTTCAGCTTCACTACAGCAGGATTGAAGAGCTCTATGAAGCCGGGCATGAAGATACCGCCCTTCTTCACGAGGGAAGAGAGGAGAGAGAGCTCATTCCTACTCGTTACTATGGGTTTTTCAGTTAAAACGGAAACTCCAAGCTCTAAAGCCTCCTTAGTGACCTCAAATAGGTGCTGCGGCGTTACAACTACACTAACGGCATCCAAGGATTCCTTCCTTATCATCCCCTCGACTGAAGTGTAGTAATTCACGTGATAATATTCCGCGAGCCTCCTAGCAGCATTCTCATCTTTATCAGCTACGGCAACGAGTCTAGCATCTCCTATAGCTCTGTAAACTCTAGCATGAGCGGAGCCGAACCAGCCGCATCCAATTACTCCAACCCTGACCTCCAAAGGGGGCACCAGCCAACTATATTTTTTTATTATTAAATTATGAGGTGCCCGGTATGGGAAAGCTCGGGGCTTATGTAGAGATATCCAGGCCTAAAAATGCGCTGATGTCTATATTAGGGACCCTAACCGGATGGGTGAACTCGACGTCTGTTTATGATGGGAGGCTCATCCTGGCCTGCCTGATACCTCCCCTCGTTCTGATGGCCGGAAATGCGATAAACGATTATTATGATGCTGAGATAGATGCAATAAATAAGCCTTACAGACCCATACCCTCCGGAAGGATATCCAAGAGGGAGGCCCTCAATATTTACATAGCTCTCTCATTATTCGGGATAGCTTTAAGCATTTTCTTGGGGTTCATTGAATTCTTAATAGTTACGGCTTTCTCCTTATCCTGGTACGCTTATGCGAGATGGTTGAAGAGGACCGGGGTCCCCGGGAACGCTCTCGTCAGCTTAGGGGTAGCGTTCACCCTCATATTCGGTTCACTAGCTGCCGGAAATCTGACAAATAAGGTGATAATATTCTCCTCAGTGGCATTCACATCTAACTTAATCAGGGAATTCGTGAAAGCAGTGGAGGATCTACCTGGGGATAGGGCACACGGCGTGAGGACGATAGCTGTTAGAATCGGTGTTAAGAGGACCGGTATACTGGTATTTCTACTGTCCCTAGCTACTGTTGTGTTAACAATACTCCCGGTAATCTTCAGGTTGACTGGCATAATCTACCTCTCGCTATCAGTCATAATATCACTGCCAATACTGATGTTGGCCTCCGCTATATGCCTCAAAGGGAAATTGGAGGAGAGAGCTAGGGAAACTAGCAGCTTGATAAAGGTATCGATGTTCCTGGGGCTCCTCGGGATGCTGCTAGATCCATTTAGAGTAGTCTAAGTAAGCTCTTCCTCTCAATCACACCTATCACTTTCTCACTGGAATCAACTACTGGGAGAGCCGGGAGTCCAGTGCTCAAGAAAGTTTCTTTTACATTCTTCAGATCATTAGAAAGCTTAGGAGGAGACTCGAGCATAATATCCTCAACTATGACCCTTCTAGCGACATCATCCATGTAAGTCCCCTCTATCCTATCTCTTACCTCAAAGAAAGCTTTTGCAAGTATCATCTCGGTTACTAAACCAATAAGCTTCCCTGAATCAACTACTGGAAGTATTCTTGCCCCTCTCTCCAACATTATGGCTCTGGCATGGACTATCCTCTCGTTGGGCATTATCTTAGGGTGCTCCCGTTTGATCAAGCTGGATAGATCGCCTCTCAATTCCATTTGTCTTATGATATCGCTCTCCGTGATCAAACCGACGAGTTTCCCATTATTCAACACCGGAAGGAGGCTTATCCTCTTATCGAGCATGACCTTCGCTGCATCCAAGATATCCGCATCTTGCTCAATAGTTATAGGGGGCTCTGACATCAGAGCGCTGATGTATATCCTTCTAGCGGGTATCCTCTCGAATCGAGACGATCCCAAGCCATCCATCAGGTCCCTTACGCTCAGAACTCCGACAAGCTTATCTCCCGATGTCACGATCAAGTGGCTTATCTTATTCCTCTCCATGAGGTCTAGGGCCCTCTCAACGGTATCACCCTTGTCTATGGAGATGATATCCCTCACGATTATCTCACTAACTTTACGCGGCATCGGAGACCACCCTGACGACTTCCTTCTTATCGACGACGCCCAATAAACTTTCACCATCAAAAACAGGAACTGCAGGGAGTCCCCACTCGAGCATAAACCTTGCAGCCTTTCCAGCATCGTCCTCAGGAGTTACTTTTATCCTCAACTCCTTCATTATGCTGCCAGCAGTCTTGACCTTAGTGTTCAAGCTGACCCTCCTTCCAACTCTGGAGGGTATCAGAACATACCTCTCAGCTAACTCGGGGACCCACAAAGCCAGCTCCCCTTCCGAGATAATTCCCTCATACTTTCCATCCAAACCAGTTACTAGGATAACTCTCTTTCCACTCGCAATCATTCTAGCTACCTTCTTTAAGTTAGCATCATACCTAACTACTCCATACCTATCGCTCAACAGGTCACTGGCCTTATAGAGGCCCCTCATCCTCTCCTCGAAGAACCTCGTTACGTCGGTCTCTGAGAGGACCCCAAGGAGCTCAGAGTCCTCCACAACTGGAAGTCCTCCTATCATCCTCTCTCTCATCACTTTAGATGCCGTGAATATCGATTCATCCGGTCCGATAGTTACCGGGTTCGCTGTCATGAACCTGCTCACTAGAGAGCTCGCGGGATCCCTCCACTTCCACGGGGCACCTCTCCTCGCGAGAGCCTTAGCTATATCTGTAGCCGTTATTATCCCTACTACCTCATTTCCTTCGACTACGACGAGTCTCCTAACCCTTCTCTCGAGCATTAGGTTCCTCGCCTTTCCTATAGTATCTTGAGGAGATACTACAGCAACATCCTTGGTCATATAATCCCTTACCTTAGCCAAAACGCTCCCCCCTATATCAGTCCCCTCACCTTAGATTGAGCTATCCTGAGCTCCTGCAAGAGGAGGAACCATATGTGAGGAGCCACCTTCAATATATCCCTTGAGGAAATTATGCCTACAACTCTTCCATCATAATTCACGACAATGAGCCTCCTGATGTTCTTCTCGATCATTATCCTAGCTGCCTCATCTATATCAGTGTTATCCCTTATAGTTATCGGATCCTTCGTCATTATCTCAGATACCTTCACATCTTCAGGCCTTCTACCATCCTCCGCTGCTATGTAACGGGTTATCAGATCCCTCTCAGTGACTATCCCCCTGAGCTCACCCTCCTCCATTATGACGACGGAGCCTATATTATTCTCCTTCATCAACTTGGCAGCCTCATAGACAGTTCCATCAGGTCTCATCGTTATTATATTCCTATTCATCACTTCGGATACCTTCATCCTTACCTTGAGCTCCTCCTCCCTCTCGGGTATTAACGACCACATCTTCATCACTCCTCTACCCTCACCTTACCGGGGGGCATAGATCTCACTATGTTGTCCAGGGTCAACTCATCCGCCGGGACTTCGACCCACTCACCTATTTTAACGTTACTCAGGAGCTCAATCAGTTTATTTTTTATCCTAATTGCTGCCTCCTCCTTGCTCATGGATCCCGGTCTTATCCTAACGGAGCATATGAAGGGCGCATCAGGGGGGGCTGCCGTCAGCTTCATACCATCCTGAGTCTCCTGTATCCCCACTGATAGCTCCAACTTGGCCCTCAAGTAGTTCCTCTTCCCTGTTATGTAGAAACTGCCCTTCGGGAGGTACATTCCCGGAGGAGCATGCTTAGAGACTTGCTCGCCCTTAACGTAATATACATCCGCGTAAGAGAGCCCCTCCTTCCAAGCCCTCGAGAACGATGCTGCAGCTACTGCTGCTTGCTCTATAGACCTCTGATCGACCTCCCTCTCAACTTTCAGGACGACAACAGCTCCTCCAGGCATGTCCACATGGAAGAAGAGGTCCTTATCATCCATATACTTGCTCACTATCTCCGAGTTCGTTTGGGCGTCCCTCCCGCAGATCACGAGGTTTCCGGAGGAAGTGTAGAACCATCTGAACTTCTCATACCATCTCTCCCTCTTCCTAGGCTTGGGTGAGAGCTCGAGCTTCCTCTCCTCTAGGGAGGATTCGATCTGCTTCAACCTCTCCATAATATTGGATAGGGCTTTATCGATCCTAAGGGCCTTTTCTCTAGCTTTCTTAGCCTTATCATAGTATTCTGAGGCATTTTCTGAGGCAGACCTCCTTATATCAAGCTGTATTTCCTCGCCTTCTAGCGATATGATCACCTTGCCCGACTTCCAATCCACTCTCTTTACGAGCGCGTGCTCCTCACCGGATCTCGCTCGGCCGAGGGCCTCCTCGACCTCATGAATATTTGAGAGGATAGTATCGCCTATCCTCCTCAGCTGAGCGTAAGTTCTCTCATACTCCTCCTTCAAAGAGATCTGTCTATCTATCTCCCTCCTGAGTGAGGATATTCTTTCATCCTCAAAGGATATTCCCTTAGATTTGTAATAATCCTCTATAGCGTCAGATAGAAGATCCCTCCTCGCTCTATCGTATTCGAGATGGGAGAGCGGGAATGCGGAGTACTCAACTATCTCCTCGCCATCTAAGTACAGGGTGGGCTCAGTCCTCCTACTCATGAGATCGGAAATTTCATCAGCCAATTTCTCGAGGTCCAAATCGGAGATCTTAACCTCAGCATCAATTTTAAGCTTTAGGAGGACTTCATTGAGGTAAGGAGGACCTAATCCGAGGCCAGTCAGGACCTTCCAGACCTTCTCCTCGGGTGGAATCCTTCCCAATATTCCAGTCAACTCCTCTCGGGAGAAGCTAGGGATTTCCTTCCATGGGGATGGAGGGGGCTTATATATTTCCCCCGTTCTTATCGTCCTGCCTCTGTACTCAGCTCTGCGTTGAGCGGCTACTATCTCATCGCCAGATAGCAATATCAGATTCCCCCCACCGAATAGCTCCACTATGAGCCTCATCCCTCTTGGGAATTCGAATGAAATGATCCTCTCAAGACCAAGCTGGGATATACTCTCTATCCTAGCGTTCTCCAAATGCTTTCTCAACGTCATCACGAATGAAGATGGTGTTTGGGGCTTCGCCCATTTGAGCTTCGTGAGGAAGATGAACCCCCTAAGGTCGATCACGATTTCTCTCCTCCCATCCACTTCCGGATGGAATAAGAGGGAGAAGGAGTTCCCATCGATATTGTAGATCTTCTTGATGAAACCGCCCTCCAGTCTGCGCAGCTCATTGATGGTATGACTTATTTCAATCCCAGTCATCCCCCTGAGCTTCATTTCGAATCACCGAGATCTTGAGGAATCCTCGCTCTTAAAGGATCTCATTCCCAGTTGGGCTCTCAACATCTATAGAGGCTACTGCCTCAGCTCACTATTTTATATTTCATGGTGATAACTTAGTCCGATGAAGCCCAAGCATAAAGTCTACTACTTCAGGCTCCTGGCTTCCTCCCTAGTGGGGATCCTGAACGGCCTCCTCAGGGTAGATCCGACCGTAGGGATCTCAGCATTCATCTTCACCTACTTCCTAGTGACCCCTCTCTCGCTCAGGATATGGAGGGATGAGCTCAAGGACGTGGGGTTAATGGAGATATATAAAGAAGCTGTAGGAGCCTCTTTACTAGCCTTAATCATGATTTGGTCCCTTACAATGAGTTTTACAGGGCAAGGGGTAGCATTAGCTGTTGTTAGGGAGAAGGGAAGCGGGATATATCCGATAGAGACGTTAGATGGGAGGCATTTGCCTCCGGGTAATGAGGAGATGATGGGTTACAGCGTAGTCCTCCTCAACATCTCGGATCACATAAGAGGTGCTGAATTAGGAGCTTGTTTGAACGGGACCTCCTCATTTAAGATGGGGAGGTACTACTTAACGGTTGACGATGGCATATCGCTGAGGATAGAGCTCAAGCTATCCGATCCCGGGGATAGGGAGATCTTGAGGAGGATCATAGGGAACTTCTCCATCTACAGGAATGGGACGATGGTCTTCGGTGGAAATAGAGTTCGCATGGGAGAGAGTATCAGTATGCCCTCTAATGGATCGAACTTGTCCTTGAAGTTCTCCGGATTAAATGATATCGTCTTAGAGATAAGATCCCCTATCGATGTCCCTGAGGACTCGCCACTCAATTCCTTCATTAAGCTAAAGAGGTATGACTCCCAGCTATGCTTATTCGATTCGACTAAGCCTAAGATCGGGAGAAGAACGATAAGTATTCAGGGATACCATATAGTTATCCTTCCCGGGGGATGAGGATGGGAAGGAGATTCCTCGAATTAGAGGCGGATGTTGGATTTGAGGTATGGGCCGAGGACTTGAATTCCCTCTTCGAGGAGGCTGCCCTCTCAATGTATGAGATAATGGTGGATGTGGAGAAGGTGGAGAGGAGCATAGAGAGGCACATAAGCGTAAGCGCTCCCGATATAGAGATGCTGCTTCACCATTGGTTATCGGAGCTTCTGTTCATCACGGACGTTGAGAGGATAGTTTTCTCCGATTTCGAGGTCAAGATATCTGGGAACGACCTGGAGGGGAGGGCGTGGGGCGAATTCATAGATGTCGAGAGGCACAACCCGAAGACGGAGATAAAGGCAGTCACTTATCATAAGCTGAGCGTGAGGGAGGAGGGAGGGGTCTGGAGATGTACAGTTGTCTTGGATATATGAGGAAGCCCCTCCCTGGATCTCATTGAATTTTTCTATTTTTCATCGCATTATTAGGAAAAGCTTTATCTTAAGCTTCGCGATCCCGGAGCCCGACCTTTGAAAGAAACTTTAATAAACGAGGGAAGCATCCCTCCCCGAAAGAGAGGTGGCCTTATGCCAAGGAGGCATGGTTCTCTGCAGTACTACCCTAGGAAGAGGGCTGCTACTCAGAAGGCTCTATTCAGATCCTACCCTGAACTCTCGGTTGATAAACCGACTTTAGTAGCATTCCCGGGGTACAAGGTCGGGATGGTTCACGTTTTACTGAAGGAGGATAGACCAGGTAAGCTCAACCTCGGACAGCAGATAACTTTAGCGTCTACAGTTATAGAGACACCTCCCATCGAGATAGTCGGTTTCAGAGCTTATAAGGAGGGATACTACGGGCTCAAGCCCTTAACTACTGCGCTGAGGATAGAGAAGAAGGATCCCATCTCGAGGACCCTGACAATAGGAGAGGGTGTGGATAACTTCAATGAAGCTCTATCAAAACTTGAAGGAGCGAAAGTGAGTGAGATCAGGATACTATCATATACTAGGCCGGATCTAGCCGGTATACATAAGAAGAAACCCGAATTCATGGAGATCCCGGTTAAGGGAGGGGAGATGGAGGAGAGGATAGAATTCGCTAAATCGCTAGTGGGCTCCCAGTTGAAGGTAGATAGCGTCTTCAAAGTCGGTCAGCTCGTCGACGTGACCGCTGTCACTAAAGGGCACGGCTGGCAGGGGGTCGTGAGGAGGTTCGGGATAGAGTTGCTGAGGCATAAGGCTGGGAAGGGGAGATGGAGGGTAGGAAGCCTCGGCTCGAGGCATCCGCCTTACGTGACTTGGAGAGTACCTAGAGCCGGGCAGACGGGTTACCATAAGAGGACGGAGTATAACAAGAGGATACTCATGATGGGGGATCTCACTAAAGGTGATTTGGATCTCTCCCCCAAGGGAGGCTTCAAGAATTACGGGATCTTGAGGAGTCAATATATCTTGTTATCAGGATCCGTCCCCGGACCGGCAAAACGCTTCGTCTTCATAAGGCATCCAATAAGGCCCAGCTACGCTGAACTGCCCGCTCCCGAGATATACTACGTGAGCTCTATAGGATGGCTCGGGAGGTGAATCCGATGGAGGTCCCAGTCTATAACCTGAACGGGGAGGTAATCGGGAGGATAGAGCTGCCTCCATTGTTCGAGCTCGATGTGAGGCAGGATATAATAAGGAGGGTCTACCTATCCCAACTAACTGCCAGAATACAGCCTCAGGGCAGAGATCCCCTAGCCGGTCTCAGGACCTCGGCCGAGTCCTTGGGAGTAGGTCACGGTATAGCTAGAGTACCGAGGGTGAAGGGGAGAGGTTATCCCGCAGCTGGCAGGGCTGCTAGGGCTGTCATGGCCGTAGGGGGAGCTAAGACGAAGGCGCCAAGATCTTGGAAAGTCGTGTGGGAGAGGGTCAATAAGAAGGAGAGGAGGCTCGCTATAGGGAGCGCGATAGCAGCTACCAGTCACCCAGAACTCGTTGGGGCGAGACATAGGATACCGGAAGGGATCGCCCTACCTATCGTGGTATCGGATGATATAGAATCGATAGCGAAGACCTCCGACCTTCACAAGCTGCTCAAGAAACTGGGTCTCGGGGAGGAGCTCGAGAGGTGCAAGAGGAGGTTCGGGAAGATCAGAGCGGGAAGAGGGAAGATGAGGGGAAGGGTCAGGCAGAGAGCGAGGGGACCCCTGATAATATATTCTAGGGAGGACTCTCCCCTGAAGCTAGCATCTAGGAACATACCCGGGGTAGATGCCGTTTCCTTGAGGAACCTGAGCGTGATGCACCTGGCTCCAGGAGGGAAACCTGGGAGACTTACCATATGGAGCGAATCCTCGATAAGGGCTCTGGAGGAGGTGAGGGTCATTGTCTAAGTTTTTCGATCCATTTAAAATACTTAAAGCTCCCATATCCACTGAGAAGGCAGTTAGGATGATAAATGAGGAGAATAAGCTGGCCTTCTATGTCGATATTAAGGCGAGTAAGTCGGAGATAAAGAGGGCAGTTGAGGAGGCCTTTGATGTTAAAGTGGTGAGCGTCAGGACTTTAATAACATCTACTGGAAGGAAGAAGGCCTATGTGAAGCTATCGCCTGAGTTCAAGGCATCAGATATAGCCTCGAAGCTTGGAGTCATAGGGTGAGAGTATGGGTAAGAGGATCTTAGTTCAGAGGAGGGGAAGGGGAGGAATCCAGTTCAGGTCTAAGGATCACTTGAAGATAGCTCCAGCTCGCTACCCCCAGGATGGAATGGATAATCTGATGAGAGGGGTCATAAAGGAGATACTGCATGAGCCGGGCAGGCACACCCCGATATCGCTTGTAGAGCTAGAGAACGGGCAGGAGTTCTATTACATACCTCCCGAGGGGGTCTATGAGGGTCAGGAGATTCAGATAGGCAAGGGGGCTGAAGTGAAGACCGGTAATGTATTGCCTCTCTCCGAGATACCTGACGGTAGTCTCGTGTGCAACGTCGAGATAAGGCCCGGAGACGGTGGGAAAATCGCTAGGAGGAGCGGTACTTATGCGATAGTTTTCTCCCACGAAGGGGATAAGGTGATACTTAGGTTACCCTCCAGGAAGGAGAAATTAGTCGATGCGAGATGCAGGGCAACAATAGGCGTAGTGGCTGGCAGCGGAAGGATAGAGAAGCCATTCATGAAGGCGGGTATCAAGTATTATCATGAGAGGACGCATCCGAAGAGGTGGCCGGTAGTAAGAGGGGTGGCGATGAACCCCGTATCACATCCGCATGGAGGTGGATCGCACAAGAGGCCTGGAAAACCAACTACAGTCGCTAGAACAGCTCCTCCTGGTCAGAAAGTCGGTCATATAGCTGCTAGGAAGACCGGAAGGGCTAAGAGGAGGGCGGCGACCAAGAGGTAAAATTATATTTCATGAAGGGAGGATGTGGAGATGTCCTCGAGGGAGTTCAGGTACCGTGGGTATACTTTGGAGCAACTTCAGACCATGACCCTGGATGAGTTAGCTAATGTGATGCCGTCTAGGATAAGGAGAACACTGAAGAGGGGGCTTTCTATCGAGAATAAGAAGCTCCTAGATAAGATCAGAAAGTATAAGGCCATGGGGATAGATAAGGTCATAAGGACCCATAGGAGGGATATGCCCATCCTACCTGAGATGGTCGGCTCTAAGATAGCGGTCCATAACGGGAAGGAGTTCGTTGAGATCACGATAGTGCCCGAGATGATAGGGCACTATCTCGGTGAGTTCGCGATGACCAACAGGATCGTGAGGCATGGGAAACCTGGAAAGGGAGCCACGAGATCCAGTAAGTTCGTACCCCTCAAGTGATTGCCGGGGTGGCCGAGATCGGACCAAGGTGCCCGCCTTGAGAGCGGGTGGCCCTCCGGGCCGCGAGGGTTCAAATCCCTCCCCCGGCGCTTCACCTCATTTATTATAGAGAGCTTATACCCTGAACCTTGGGGAGGAGCTCGGGGGCATTCTTCATGATCCCTATCTTGGGCTTATTGAACCTCCTCAGCTCCTTATCTATCGCCTCCTGAAGCTCACCGTACCACTCGAATCCCATGGACCTCGCTTCATCCTCCCTTATTCCCTCCGATACTATGACTACTCTGATCCTCGACCTGATCTTAGACCACACCATTGAATTCGCTGCCCCTATGAGGTCCTTAACGAGCCCCGATCTCACCCTCCTATCTATCTCCTCCGGTGGCAGTCCTGCGAGCTCTATCACCTCAGGATGAGTTCTAGCAACTCCTTCTGGGCATGGTGTCACGAGGATCAATGTACCCCCATCCCTGAGCACCATATCAGCTGGATATAGGGATTTATGCGCCTGCCAGAACTCTATATCAGCCGGATAGCTACTCGCTATCACGATATCGAGATTCCCCGGGGATTCAACCTCGTATATCTTCCTGGACTCCTTCACGGCTTCCTTGAACACTTCCTTAACTCCTCCGGCCCCTATCCAAGTGGGTCTGCCAATACCATCGACCACTAGATCTATTAAACCCCTAAGACCAGCTTTCTCCGCAACTAAGTCCATTAAATTCCTTACTTCATTTTCTTCGATCCCAAGAAAGCTTCTCCTAAGCCTGGCGCTTAGCATATGCATCTCTCCCACAGTTCTCTCGCCAGAAACACCCGGGAGAACTATCTTGGAACCACCTGAGAATCCTGAGACATGATGGGGCGTAACGCAACCAATTCCTATCGAGAAATCTACCTTAGAGAGCTCTTTAGTGACCTCTATGGGGGCTCCGTTCGGCATCGTGCCCACTCTAACCTGCTTCTCCGGATCCCTGAAGTCCGGTTGGATGAGATTCACTCTATCCAAAGCTTCTCCGTATTTCCTCTCGAGTTCAGATTGTGTCATAGGCCTATGAGTCCCTAGAGCAACTATTAGAGAGACTTCCCTTATACCGGCTCCCTCTAAGAAATCTAGAACTGTGGGGAGTATCAGGTGCGTGGGGGTGGGTCTAGTTATATCATCTGCTATAATAGCTACTCTCGCTCCAGGCCTGAGGAACCTCAGATTGTTCAGGGAGCTATTGAGCTCCTCTTTTAGCTCTTTTATAGGTTCAACTTCTCTCGGTTCTATATAATGGACTCTCAAATTATCGGGTAGACTGAAATAAATCTTAGAGTTCCCGTAAGGTAACTGAAAGTCGGGCAAGCTAGCACCCAAGTAACCTGAATGCTAACTTTATAGCGTTTACCATGCTACCCTCATCCGCTAGGCATTTGCCAGCTATATCGTATGCTGTCCCATGATCCACCGACGTCCTTACGTAAGGGAGCCCTAGGGTGACATTTACGGCCCTATTAAATCCCAAAAGCTTGATTGGAATGTGTCCCTGGTCATGGTACATCGCTACAACAGCTTTGAACTCACCCCTCATCGCCCTCAGAAATATGGTATCAGCGGGTATCGGCCCCTCAACTTCGTATCCCCTATCGATGAGCTTCTCGATGGCCGGCCTTATGATCCTGATTTCCTCATCTCCGAAGAGCCCCCCTTCGCCCGCGTGCGGGTTCAGAGAGGATACTCCTATCTTCCCCGGTTCCCCGAGCTTCCCGAGGAAGGAGGAGGTCAGTTCCACAGTTAAAATAATCTCCTCCTCCTTCAGGAGCCTCGGAACATCCTTGAGTGCTACATGCGTCGTGACATGCGATACCCTCAACTCATCGAGGAAGAGCATCATCTTAGTCTTCCTACCCCCCGCTAACTCAGCTAGGAGTTCCGTATGACCGGTGAATTTTATGCCAGCCATGTTCACGGCCTCCTTGCTGACGGGTCCCGTAACTAGGGCTTCAGCTTTCCCTCCGAGGATCAATTCAGATGCCTTCCTTATGCAGAGGTAGGAGTGGAGCCCTCCCTCCGGCGTCGGACCGCTGCCCTCGACTCCGAAGTCATCGATATCTATAACGGGTACCGAATCCCTCAGGGGCGTGGGTTCATCCACAGGGGTGAAGTCCATATCGAGGCCACATGATTCACATGCCTTCTTCAGGGACCTTATACTCCCTATGACAGTTACTGGAAGCCCCAAGCGTTTAATAGCCTTAACTAGGACTTCAGGACCCACTCCCAGCGGGTCGCCTGCCGTTACTATAACTGATCCCATGGGCACCCACCTGAGCTATGCTGTAAGTATGATGAGAAATAAGAGCTCATCTCCTGACCCTCGATAGGATCCTTAGCAGTGTCTCAGGATCCCCAAAACCTCCAGCCTTTGAGATAAGAGGAGTTCCATCCATAGGGCCACCAACGATCCATCCAGCGGCAAGCCCCTCCTCCGGATATCTCCCTATCCTTATCGCAGAAGCACCCAGTAAATCTAGAAGCCTTCTTAAAGTCTCCCCACCGATGATAACGAGAGAACCTGGTCTTAAATCCAGTAAGAGCTCAGCTATTTTCCCTATCCTGCTCAAGGAACTCCCTAGATTGAAAGATATGGCTACACTCGATCCCTCCATGAGGTTCTTCCTCGCTAGATCCAAGGATCCGTCGCTGAGCACCTCTATCCTCTCAGATAACCTCTCTAACTGCTTCAATGTCACCTCATTCGTTGAACCGGAGATGAAGAGTAGAGGATTATAGAGCTCAACATAATCAGCCTTTTCACAGCCCAAGAAATTGGAGAGCTCCATGGCTAGCCCTGCACTCCCTCCCATTACCTTGAAACCGCTCTCCTCTATGAGCCTGAAAGCTCTAGAGAGCTCGGATCTATCTCTCACATCCCTGAAAGTCATTATATCTTGCTCTCCATACCAGTAGCCCACTCTGAGCCTGGATGTAGCTTTTACTATCTCTAAAATGTCAGAAGAGCATTTAGGGAGTTCTCTAACGTAATCAGTTTCCTCCAGTAGCCTCCCCCTCACATAGAGGAGTCCTTCCCTGACTATCCTACCCTGCTCCGGGTATGCCGGTGTGAAGGGGATCCTAACACCTGAAGACTCGCATATCTCATCGAACTCAGCCCCCACATTCCCCCTCATCGTTGAATCTATCTTCTTGTACAGGTAATGCCAACCTGAAAATCTTTTCAGAGAGTCTCTTACCCTCAACCTAGCCTCATCAGGTCTCAAAAGTCTCGTGTCAGTGCTTATACCAACGAAGTCCGATGAAACTTCCCCTCTGAGCGAAACAACGGATCCCTTACCGAACTTACTCGTGGTGTCGAGGGCCCCGGTGAGGTCGTCAGCGATTATGAGGACCTTCATCATGATATGATGAATGAGAGTTATATTTATTCTTAAACAATAAAACGAGATTTGGGTCTCACATCAGGACTATGCTTATCTTGACGTCATCAGGGAGCGTTATACCCATTATACTCCTTATATACCTCTCATCCGGGTTCGGGATGTCTATTATCCTCTTGTGGATCCTCAGCTCATATTTATCGTATCTATTAGTTCCCTCTCCCGATGGATTCCTGAGAGCCGTCACCCTGAGCCTCTTAGTGGGAAGGGGTATGGGTCCCTTAACCCTCACTCCCATCTTATCAGCTATCTCCTTGAACATCCTGCTTACTTTCTCCAAGCTCTCTGGATTCACACTTACTAGCTCTATTCTAAGGATTTCAGTCATTGAGATCACCCTAAAAAAGAAGGGTTGTTCATTTCTTCTTCTTCTCCAGCGGAACTACATCCAGCACTATGCCCGCAGCTACCGTTATTCCCATGTCCCTGACAGCGAATCTCCCGAGGGGCGGGAACTCACTGTACTTCTCTATCACGAAAGGCTTGAGGGGCTCGAACTTCACTATGGCCGCATCTCCCCTCCTTATGAAGCTGGGTTTCTCCTCAAGGACCTGCCCGCTCCTCGGGTCTATCTTCTTCTCTATTGAGACCATCTTGCATGCCATGTGGCCTGTGTGAGCATGTATGACCGGAGTATAACCTGGGGCTATGGCCGTCGGGTGCTGTAGCACGACTATCTGAGCTGTGAACTCCTTAGCAACTGTCGGCGGATTGTTCGGGTGGCCTATAACGTCACCTCTCTTTATCTCCTTCTTATCTATTCCCTTTATGTTTATCCCTATGTTGTCCCCGGGTTCAGCCTTCTCAAGCCTCTCATGGTGCATCTCTATGCTCTTTACCTCGGCTGTCTTACCTAGGGGCTCTATTACTATCGTATCCCCTGGCTTGAGGACGCCCGTCTCCACCCTACCGACTATGACAGTACCCACTCCAGTTATCGAGAACACGTCCTGGATGGGGATCCTCAGGGGCTTATCTATGGGCTTCGGTGGGGCGACGAATGTATCTAGGACCTCGTAGAGTGTAGGACCATTATACCAGGGCATGTTGCTGCTCCTATTGACTACGTTATCTCCCTGAAGACCGCTAGTCGGTATGAACTGTATCTTAGATGGATCGTAACCAACTCTCTTGAGAAGATCGGAGACCTGCGCCTTTATCTCCTCATATCTCTCCTTCTTATAGCCTACTGTCGGATCATCCATCTTATTTACAGCTACAGCCAGCTGATTCACTCCCAAGGTCTTTATCAGGAAGACGTGCTCTATTGTCTGGGCCTGAATACCCTCTCCTGACTTAGCTGAGACGACTAATATCGCTGCATCCGCCTGGCTAGCTCCAGTTATCATGTTCTTGACGAAGTCCCTGTGCCCAGGGGCATCTATCACGGTGATCATCTTATGCGGGGTCTCCACTTTCGTGTGGAAGAGGTCTATGGTCATTCCCCTCTCTCGCTCCTCCTTGAGTCTATCGACGACCCATGCGAATTTAGCATCTGCAGCTAGCTCATCCGGAGGGAGCTCCTCTACGAGTTTCAGGTCGTAGAAGAGCCTACCGATTAGTGTAGACTTCCCGTGGTCCACATGGCCGACGAATATCAGGTTCACATGTTCCTTCTCAGGCATCATATCACCCTCTGAGTGACACCTGAAATTAGTGCATCGTGTATTTTTAAACCTGATATCCCGATGGATCTCGGTACTGACGGTGCCCCGGAGGAGCGGGGAACATGCGGTAAAAGATTATCAAAAATTGGCGATCTATTCAAATAATTCCATAATTATTAACCAGTAAAATTGTAGAAAAATTGGTGAATTATTAATAAAGTTATTCAAGCTGACAAATATTCTGCATAACTGAGGGCAAATTTGATTAAAAATATAACTATTATAGCCGCATTTATTATTTAATATTTTAGGCATTTCCCCCCAAAATGTCACGGGAGATTTTTAAGCTGCCCGCATGAGACAGCTGGATGCATGAAGAAGGGATCGCGAGGTATAAAGAAGCTACCGCTTGGTTGCTAACCTTCCCTCCATTAATGGCTCTATTATCAACAATATTATCCCTCAATTTCGCAATATTTGATAGGGATACAGGGGCTAGGATAAGCATAATCCTCATGATGACAGCAATGTTCATATTCATCATCGCTGATAGATACATAAGGATACTGATCCCGCTCGAGGAAGGGCAGGAGCCTCAAATGATGAGACTTTATAAGAAGGCCGCCATTCTCCTGGGAGTAGCAATACCTATACTGGGCCTCCTCTCCGCATTGGCCGTAGGTTATCCCGACGCCCCACTCACTTCCCTCTCATTCACAGCGATATCCCTCAGCGGGTTGGGTTCCGCATGGAAGAGGTTCTATGATAAGATCACTGGAAAGATAGTGATAGAGGTTAAGAGGACTAAAAGTTAAAAATTAGGTCAAGGCTTCCGATATCTCATCCAATAGCCTCTCCGCTTCCTCCTCATCTCTTCCCTCAACTAAAACCCTTATTTTATGCTCCGTCTTAGAGAGCCTCACTAGAGCCCATAGATCTTCGGAAATCAATCCGATACCATCGAGAAAATCTAAGCGCATCCCCCTTCTTTCTCCAATTCTAATTAGTTTCTCCTCCAAATCCTTCCATTCCTTCTTCATGGGGATGTTCTTCCTGATCGTATGGTACTTGGGGAAGTCATCGATTATATCGCTCAAGCTCTTCCCTCTATTGGCTATCAGCTCCAGTATCAGGGCCGCAGCTAGGGGGCCATCCCTACCTAGGTGGAAATCCGGGAGTATCACGCCCCCACAGCTCCCCTCACCACCGACAGTGGCTCCTATCTCCTTCATTTTATGCGTCACATAAGCCTCCCCCACGGGGGTTCTATGGATCTCGGCCCCTCTCCTCCTCGCTATATGATCGAAGATCCTGGATGATGCCGCATTAACGACTAGTTTCCCGCCGCCCTTCCTCTCAAGGATATAATCGACGACGAGAGCTAGCGTGATATCTTCAGGCATTACCTCCCCCCTCTCCGTCACTATAGTTAGTCTATCAGCATCAGTATCATGAGCGAAGCCCAGGTCTGATCCGGTGGCCACCACGATCTTAGAGAGGTCCTCCAGGGTATCCGGTCTCGGCTCCAATTCCCTCACGAATATCCCGGGGGCTGAGTTTATAGTTAACGTCTTAACGCCGAGTTCATTGAGGAGATAGGGAGTTACATAAGCCCCGGCTCCACCGTTAACATCTAAGCAGACCTTCAACTTATATTCTCTGACTCTCTCTATATTCACGAACCTGAGGAGATCCTCCAAGTAGTCCCCTATTGCATCATATTGCTCCTCCCTTCCCATCTCGTTCCAGGGCACTGATTCAAATTTTCCCTTCTCGAACTCAGATCTGAGGAGCTCCATCTCATCAGGATGAAGTAGGATACCCTCTTTCCCCAATAACTTCAAGGCATTCCATTCAGGTGGATTGTGGCTTCCAGATATCACTATGCCGCCATCCGCATCGTACTTAGCTGTGGCCCATTCTATCGTCGGTGTCGGAGCTATCCCTATGTTAAGAACGTTTACACCGGCCGAGAGGAGCCCTGAAATAACTGCTCTCTCAATAGCCTCTCCGCTTGGCCTCGTATCCCTTCCAACAACTGCTAGAGATCCCTTCCCCAATCTCCTCCCGAAGATATTAGCTATTAACATGGAAATGTGGGCATCGAGGCCCCTGCCCACGATACCCCTTATCCCCAATGGGGTGAAGATGAGGCTCATATACCATCCCCCGAATCCTCCAAAAGTAGTTGAGTGACCCTCTCAAAATCCCCTGATCTCATGTAAGATCTCATAACCGGGAGTATCACGGCTAGTATTATCAGGGCGCCCAGTGGCCCTGAGATAGGGGAGAGGGGGCTAGATTTCACGATCAAAACGACGCTAGTACCTATCGCATTCAGAACACCGCCTATCGCGAAACCTGCGAAGAAGGGAACGGCTTTATCCTGGAGGAAGGTTTCACCTCCGTATCTCTCAGCTAAGAACCTCAGTAGGCTAGTTAGCATGTAGAGAGCAGCGTATCCCGGGAGTAAGAGTCCGAGGAGGATCCCTAGGGCGCTTATGCCGAATATAGGGAAGATCCCCTTAATTATGAACGGGATCGCACCTATGAGAAATCCCTCGAGGAAGTGAATAGGATCCCATCCTTCTAGCTGATCCATCACCGTGAGGAGCCCCTCCTCCGGATAGGTCGTTACCGCCATCTCCAGGGGCTTCTTAGCGGCTCCCCATATGTGGAATGAGAGGAGAAGGAGCAAGGAACCTGCTAAAGCTCCGAAGACTATCCCAAAGACTTGGGCCCTGAAAATAGTCTTAGCTTTTATATTGAGCTCCGATGAGAACTTGAACCCCTCGGCTGAAGCTGTAGGCTGAGCCGATATGGAGTCAGTAACCATAGCATTAGCGGCTCCTGAGAAGAAGGCATCTGAGGATGCTCTACTGAAGATGCCGGAGGAGAAGAATATCTGATCCAAGATACCCCTTATCCCCAGATTGATCGGTACTATCCAATTGCTCATCCCGAGGGTCCATATGTAGCCCTGCCAGTAGATCGCTTGAAGTATCAGGATAGCTAAAGCTATAGCAGGACTCATCCCCAGGATCGATAGGAGGAATATGCTAAAGATGAAGGTCAGGGCCCATCCTATGAGGAGCCACTTCCTCGAGAGGGGCTCATCTCTCCACTCCCTGAAGTTCCTCACTATATACTTAGCCCCCACGAGGATGGGAATTAGACCTACGGCGACGTAGACCCCTGTGCTGAGATGGTACCATGGCAACGGGCCATTGACAGCGGCATTTGATGAATAGAATGAGAAGTCATGGCCGCTCTCATAGGGAAGGAGGCCCATCCTCACTAAGACCGGGGGTATGAGTAAGTATGCGACTATGGCAGTTATCCATATCGATACCTGTATCCCCAGGGGTATCAGGAAGGACCATGCGATTAGATCCGGTGTTATCTGAGTCCCCTGATCCATACCGAAGGCCCCTCCCGGGAAGGAGCTCTGGAGGTAAGGGGTGAGATCGAACCTCAGGTCTGCCGTTGGGAACTCCTCCCATATAGCTTCCAAGAGATGCCCTCTCTGGAAGAGGCTGATTATGAAACCTGATAGGATTCCAAGATATAATATTCTCAGTTTAACCCCTCTTTCCTTCAAGATTTTTGAGAATTTTGCGCCGACGGTAGCGACGGGGAAGATCAGCTTCTCCCTCTCTATGTAAAATCTCCTCAATGGTATCACGTTGAAGTAAGAGAAGAGAGTGAGGATAATCGCGAAGAGAACTATATAAGTTAGTGGAAGGATCCAGGCTCCCCAGTTTATGCTGCCGCCCAGGAGAAGGCTCCTCATAGCGTCCTCATCCCTAGGTACTAGGAAGTCCGGGAGGATCTGCCTAAGTGGGAAGTCCCTCGAGAGGCCCGCGATGGCCCAAGATGGGAGTATGTACTGCCAACCTATGAAGAGGACTGTTATAACCTCAACCGATCCGAATATAACTCCCATCTCCCCGAAGGACAGGGGTCTCTTGCTCATACTTGAAAGAGCGTATGAGATAGCTAGTATGACGAGAGCAGCTTCCCCAGTCCAGCTGTAGCCACCGGCCCCCCTTATCACAGTCTGACCGAAGAGTATGAGGAGACCGAACGCTATAGAGAGAAGCAGGGCCCTAGGAGTGAATGCCCTCTCATCATGTTCCAAGGGATCACCTAAGCGAGGAGGCCGCTCTTCATATTTAAATGGTGATCAGTTATAGATGAGGATACCTCCTTATCTATCCCTCTCATCTCCCTAATCGCATCTATAGCCTCAGGGACCGCCGATAGGATCCCATATAGGGAAAAGATATTGATCGAGCTCCCGTCCTTCGACGGCTCGATGGATCTCAGGAATAGGATGATAGAGAATAGGGTGTATCTCCTGAAGAACGGGTAGTAGATGCATACCTCATTCAGATCTACCTCGCGATTTATTGAACTCACCCTCCTAGAAGATATTAAATGGTCCCTCAGGGTCTCCAAGCTGACTCTCTCCGATAACTCGAGCTCGAGCATGGCTGGCCTGAAGAATGGGCAGCAATATATATCTGAGGTCCATCTGATCCTCAATTTACTGAGGGGTATACTGGACAACCTTGAAAGGATGATATCTTTCGGACCCAGCTGGATCCCGGTGCCCTCGAACGTCAACTTGATGCTCAACTCATTCGGATCATACTCCATCAGAAAATCGATGCCCTCAAGGAAATCCTCCAGGAATCCCTTTACCTTTATTCCCCTCTCCTTAAAATATTCAAGGCCCGATTCACTGCAGAATAAATTAGTGACCTCGGATAAATCCTTGGAAATTGAGGTGGGCTTATGGGAGTAGAGTCCTATCACATCTATATCCGGCTGGCTCCTCAGAGCGTCCATTAAGTGGGCAGCATAGGGATCCTGCCCTATGATCCCTATCCTTATCATTTAGATGAGCTCTCCCTCAGGGCATCGACAGCTGGCAAGGGAAGGCCAGCGAGACCGTACATAACAGCGCCTCCAGCTGTGTAAACTTTGCTCCCCTTCACCCCTACCATATCGGCTGCTGCGCTGAGATGTCCACCGCAGAGGACGGATTCCTTAGCATATTTTTCCATCGCGCTTACTATCTCGAGAGTTCCTCTCCTGGATTCCGGCTTCTCGAATATCCCCATGGGTCCGTTGGCTATAGCTATATCGGCGCCCTTCAGCTTCTCCTTGTATAGCTCTATCGTACCGACGCCTATATCTATTATCTCGGCATTCTCAGGTATTGCGTAGACTGGGAAGTTCTCGATCCTACCATCCTCTAGCTTCACTAGGAAATCGACTGGATAGAAGATCCTACCAGGTGCTTCGTTCAGAATCTCCCTGGCCGCTGGGAGTAGGAGATCTAGATCCTTCATCTTCCTCATCTTCCCGTTCAGCTTATGGCCCGCTGCTAGAGCTAAAAGCATGCCGACCAGCCCCCCGGTCAGGACCTCCGCTGCTTTATTGTTCCTGACAGCATGCACCATCACTTTCAGCTTATCCGGGACCTTAGCACCTCCTAGTACCAAGATCCTCCTTCCCTTTATTGAATCTAGCTCCATCATCTCATTCAGCATTTTCTGCATGTTCCTCCCGGCCGCAGAAGGCAGGAGGTATGGGAAAGCTACTAGAGATGGTTGGCTCCTATGGGCGGCCTGAAATGCATCATTAACATAAGCATCGAATAGAGGAGCTAACTTCTGAACTAAATGAGTCTTTACCAAATCTTTGGGATCTCCCTCTATGTTCTCCTCAGCCATGAACCTTAAATTCTCGAGCATTATGACATCTCCCTTCTTCATCCTCTTTATCCTCTCCCTGACATCGCTTGAGAATACGCCATCAACGTATTCCACATCTATGCCGAGTTCCTTGGAGAGCTCTACCGCATGGGGCTCCGTAGTTATGAAGTCGCTGCTTCCAGGCCTCCCTTGGTGAGTTCCGACGACCACAGAAGCTCCTCTCTCAATTAGTTCCTTTAAAGTCTTAGCGGCTTGCTTTATCTTCTCAATTTCCATTATTTCACCGTTCTCCCCTATTGGAACGTTCATATCCGCTCTTAAAAAGACCTTCTTGTTCTCGACGTAGAGGTCATCGAGAGTAGGCACCCTTCTGGTCTTCATGGAGCACCCCTCGCCCGGTGCCAGTGAAAATTAAATTTTTATCTCCTTAGGGAGGCAGGTCTCCTTCATAATGGAAAATTTTTTAACATTTATTTTAAGTACTCAGAGAGAGCATCCTTACATGGGCATTCCCTACGCTTAGGTATTCTTCTTATAGTTTCCTCGATAAGTCTCGATATATCTTGGATTTTCCTAGAAAATATCTCAATTACTTCTCCTTGTGTCAATTTAACTGCTCCTGATACTCCTGCCGCATAATTGGTGACTACGGAAATGCTCGCATAACAGATAGCGAGTTCCCTAGCCAGGGAAGCCTCCGGGCATCCTGTCATACCGACTATATCTCCCCCAAGTATTGAAAATGCTCTAATTTCAGCAGGAGTCTCAAACCTGTTCCCTTCAGTGCAAACGTAGACTCCCCCACCCCTCACACCTAAGCCCATGTGCTCAGCGGCTTCGATTATGGAAGCTCTTATCTCGGGACAGTAAGTATATGGGGTCATTGAGACATGTACTACACCGCTTACTTCCCTTCCTCTGACCTTAATTGTGGTCTCTCCGTCATAAAATGTCACATCCCTGCATTTAGTCATATCAATGAAGTCATGAGGTATGACTATTGTCCCGGGTTCTAGAGCAGGATTTATCGATCCCACCGCGTTTGTGGCGATTATTCTCTCAACTTCAAGCATGTTAAGGGCGTAAAGATTCGCCTTGTAGTTCACTTTATAGGGAGGGAGCCTGTGCAAAGTTCCGTGCCTCGGTATGAAGGCGACCTCTTCTCCAGCTAGCTCACCGAGCTGGACATCGCAATGGCCGAAGGGAGTATCTAATCTCACTATTCTAGGGTTTTCCAAGAGCTCATAAAGCCCGCTCCCACCTATTATGCCTACTCTAACCATGATGATCCCTCGATATACCTTCATCGCTGATGGTAATTTTTATAACTCATGCGCGTAAGTACCCGCGCCTAGAGCAAAGTTCTAAGGGGGTGTAAGTATGGCCCTAGCCACAGTCGGTGGGAGACCAGTCCTGATATTGAAGGAAGGAACTACGAGAACGAGAGGGGATGAAGCTAGAAGGATAAATATAATGGCAGCGAGGGCAATAGCGGACGCTGTTAAGACAACGCTCGGTCCTAAGGGAATGGATAAGATGATAGTGGATTCGATCGGTGATATAACTGTCAGCAACGATGGGGCCACGATACTGCAGGAGATGGAAGTCGCCCATCCAGCCGCGAAGCTGATGGTAAACCTGGCCAAAGCTCAGGATAAGGAGGTAGGGGATGGGACGACAACTAGCGTAGTTCTCGCAGGAGAGCTTTTGACGGAGGCTGAGTCGCTACTGCAGAAGGATATACATCCGACCGTCATAGTCGAGGGTTACGAGAAGGCTCTGAAGTTCGTGGAGCAGGAGCTGGAGAAGCTCGCTATAAAAGTCAATCCTGACGATGAGGGATGGCTCATGAAGGTCGCTGAGACAGCTATGAGCAGCAAGCTCGTGAGTGGTGAGAAGAGGAAGCTAGCTGAGATAGCTGTTAAGGCCGTTAAGGCTGTCGAGGAGATGAAAGGGGATAAGAGGTACGTAGATATAGATAACGTGAAGATAGTGAAGAAAAAGGGCAAGAGTTTAGCTGAGACGGAGTTCGTCAAGGGCATAATATTGGACAAGGAAGTCGTCCACGGGGACATGCCGAAGAGCGTTAAGAACGCTAGGATAGCGATTCTAAATGTACCGCTTGAGATAAAGAAGCCTGAGATAGACATGGAGGTTCAGATATCATCTCCTCAGGAGCTGAGGGAATTCATAGAGCAGGAGACCAAGATCCTCAGGGAGAAGGTGGAGAAAATACATTCTGTTGGTGCTAACGTTGTCTTCTGCCAGAAGGGGATAGATGAGGTAGCTCAGCACTTCCTGGCGAAGTACGGTATAATGGCAGTTAGGAGGGTAAGCGAGAAGGATATGCAGAGGCTAGAGAAGGCTACTGGAGGAAAAATAGTCAACAACTTGGATGATTTAACTGAGAACGAGCTTGGAAGAGCCGGACTTGTTGAGGAGAGGAAGATAGGAGACGATAAGATGATATTCATCGAGGAGTGCGAGAACCCGAGGGCTGTCACGATATTGCTGAGGGCCGGAGCCGATACGATACTGGATGAGGCTGAGAGAGGGCTCAAGGATGCCCTATACGTCATAAGGAACGTAGTTGAGGATGGAAAGGTATTCCATGGAGGCGGCTCCATACAGGAGGAGCTAGCGATAAGGCTGAGGGAGTATGCCCACTCAGAGAAAGGGAAGGAGCAGCTCGCAATGGAGGCTTTCGCGAATGCTTTGGAGAGCATCCCTAGGATATTAGCTGAGAACGCTGGCATGGATGCTGTGGATGCGATAGTCGAGCTGAGGAACGCTCACAAGTCAGGTAAGATATCCGCAGGTATAGATGTCCTCAACGGTAAGGTCGGCGATATGGCTGAGCTCGGAGTCGTCGATACTTACAGGGGAGTGAAGAACGCTATAGCTGCGGCCACTGAGACAGCTATCCTGATAATAAAGACGGACGATATAATAGCCGCTAAGCCATACGAGGAGAAGGGCAAGGAGAAGGGCAAGGGCGGAGAGGAAGAGGAGGGTGGCGGTGAGTTTAAATCTGAGTTCGACTGATGGCCCCCGATAGGAATGAAATGGGTCGATAGGGAATCTGGGAAGATCCTCGGGATAAATGCCTTCGATCTTTTTTTACTACTCATAATTTTGTGTGCTGGCGGCTATTATGCCTATGAGAACTTAGTTCCGCCGCCTCAAGAGGTCAGCTCATTCTCAGGGTTGAACATAAGGAATGCGGCTCTGGAGTACAGTAGGCTCTCGGGTCTGGGCTATCTAGTTTACGCTAGAGTGGATGGTACTTGGACTATGAACGGCACGGAGCTTCATGACGATATTCTAATAACCTGGGCTTATGAGACAAGGCTATTCGGATGGTATAAGGGGAGCAGGGTCACGATAGGGGGGCCGAATGCCTACGTTGAGGACATCGCTGCTACCCAAATAACATTCAAGACAGCCACGCCCTCCGTAATAAGGATTTATGTGACTCAGATAAATGGAAGCACATTGTCCGAAATATCGGATAGGTTAGAGGAAATTTCGAGAAATGTGGCAGGTAGATATGGAGTAGGCAATGTCCTGATCAGATCATCTCTCGTCATAAGAGTCCCCGGGTTGAAGCCAGACGCCTTCATCTACAACCAGCTCAGGAATAAGATATACAGTAGGGTACCCTGGGGCTACCCGTATTTCAATCTAGGGGATTCCTACATAACGATAATATTCGATTACACTCAGAGGAATTTCCTCACTACAGATGACCTGAGGACGATAGACTCCATACTGAGGGAGCTGAACATAAGTTACAGTGGCGTGATCCTTTACGATGGATATGTCTTCATAGGGACCGAGAAGCCCCTGACCGGTGTCTCGGTCTACGCCGAACTTCTGGAGAACGCTAGGAAGTACTCGAATACGATAGATCTAACGAAGTTGACGTATACGGTGAAGCCGTGAGGTGCCCCGTTTGATCCTCTCTATACTGATCAGATCCTTTAAGAGCTCTCTCATAGGGAGAAAGTTGATTAGATTAAGGCCATCGATAATAAAGGGGAGCCTCACATATAGAGCTTTAATTTTAATCTATAAGACTCTCAGCGATTCATATGATAGATCTTTCATTGTGAGATTACTCAGGAAGCTCTGCTACCCGATCGAGAACAAAGTCACACTCCAAAAATTCCAATTTAAGGAAGGAAGTTTACTGAAAAGGGCTTTAGATATCTTTCTATCACCATTCATCCTCCCCATAGGCTTCTTATTCTTCTTTATGGTCTCCTTGGTGAGGGTGTACGAGGGCACCGTCCTCCTACTCCTCCTGACCGTGATATCGATGCTACTGGGAATAGCTTTAGCCAGGGCCGAGGAGGAAATGGAGGTGATAGATCCAAGGGGTTTCGTCCTCTTCCTAGGAGCCTCGATGTTCCTCATAGGTTATGCTGCTTTCATCGTTCAGATAGCGAATGCAGGGGGAATCCCTCTACTGGATGAGCAAGTGAGGCGGAAGCTCTCAGCGGAGCTCAACTACCTCTCATGGACTACTGTCCCAGGCGCGGCATTCATACTCTCCTCATCGAAGGTAAGGAGGTGTGAGGCTATCATATTCTCAATAATAGGGTTCATACCATCATTCCTGCTCGCTTTCAGAACGGAGATGATAGCATACATACTCGCGATCCTCACAGTATTGTACAATAGGAAGCTGATAGGATTGGGGTTCATAACGACTGCGTTCATGATGCTGATAATATCCTTCATAGGGGTCGGGGCGTTCAGATCCATAGCGACGGGGCTTGTTCAGAATCCGATAATCTCAGTCCTATATAGACCGACTATAACTGTCGCAGCTCTAGATACTATCGTTAGACTTTATGGCTTCAGGCCAGTTACAAATGGTTACATCCATCTCGCTGCGATCTCCTCCCTTGGGCTCATAAGCGGATCTAGATACGGACCCAGGAACCTGATAGGCAGGTACACTCTGGGGAGGACCGATGTATCTACGACGGCCACGCTCATAGGGGGGCCGCTCTTAGATTGGGGGATCCTCGGGGTCTTGGCTTCCTCCCTCATATACTCCTATATGTTAGCGCTATCCCACAGGTTCTCCAGAGGGAGGGAGGCGCTTCTAGGTCCTTACGCAGTCTTATACTCATACTTAGTCGTGGGGATCGAGACCGGGGTATTGGATCTCAACGTCTACATCTACCTTTTAATCTCGATCCTCGTCGTAATATTCTCACTGAGGCCCAAAAGATGAAAGCCCAAGGGATAATAATTCACCCTTCCTCAGGAATTTTTATAATTTTAGCCTCTATAATGATCTTCGGTTCAATTAAATTCGGTTTATCCTATCAATGGCTCCTCGCCTCCCTCTCCGGCCTCGCTTCATTCACACTAGGCGCTGCCTCAGCGAAACGCTTGGGCATCAAGTTCCTGATGATCTCATCGGAGATAGCACTCTTTACAATACTATCTTTCTCATTTTTGAGGATAGCAGGGTATTACTCATTCATAATCTCATTTCTATGGCTGATAGTCGCGAACATATCCTCATTACTCATCAGGACGAAGGAAATGAGGGTACCGATATATTCAATACCCATATTCATCCTAGGCGCATCCCTCGTCATCTACTCCTACCTCAAGATCCCGAATATCGCTGAGCTGAGGGCCTCGCCAAGCGTACCGATTGAGGGAGCGTTCGGGATGTTCTTAATCTTCATATCATATCCAAGTATCTTCTCTTGGATTTCAGAGTCAAATTCAATTTATGCAGCATTATTCTCAATAGCTGGCATATCCCTCATGCTCCTCCACGGCTTCAGAGCGGATGCTATTCTAGTGATACTCTCTACGTTCCTCCTAGTCTGGAGGAGGAATGAGCGTCTCTCATACCTCCTCCTAGTGTCCGTACTGCTCCTCTACATAGGGGTAGATGTGATTAGGACTAAGCTAGCGATATCAGCTATCGAGAGACCCATCTTCCGACTCAGCACGACTTACTACTACTCTAAGGAGCTGGCATCATATTTCTTCAAGCTAATTCCTATAGAACCATTCTGGCTTACCTCCATACCGCTGCATCAATCTCAGACAATAGGAAGGGGGATCTTCGGTAAGGATTTCGGGATAACTCCAACGATATTCATCGGGATGCTCATGGACCTCGGCTTCATCGGGATGCTGCTCCTATCCTTCCTCATAGGCTCGGTAGCTGGTCACTCCTATATGAAGTTCATCTCGGGGGACGATGAATTTTCATACCCTATAATCTGGCCCATTATAATAACTAGAACGGAGATAGGGCTGACTCAACTCGATCTCGCCCTTATATTCGGGTCCACTATATTCTCCCTCTTGCTTAACTTTTTTAATGGATCGCGTAGCTCTCAGAGGAGGGTAGGAGAATGCCGTACTACTACCACGGTCCCGTGATGCCTGGGGGCAGGAAGCCGACAGGTGGAAAGATAAGGGTCAGTAGAGGGAAGAGGAAGAGAGAGGCGGGAAGGCATCCAGCTTTCACAACGATAGGTGAGAGGAGACTCAAGCTAGTGAGGATAAGGGGAGGAGGAGTAAAGCTGAGACTCATATCAGGTAATGAAGTGAACGTAGCGGTGGGAGGGGGTGTGACGAAGAGGGCTAAGATACTGGGCTTCATAGAGAACCCATCGGATAAGACGCTGAGCAGGAGGGGTGTAATAACTAGGGGGGCTTTAGTTAGGACAGAGTTAGGGGTTGTGAGGATCACCTCGAGGGCGGGTCAGCACGGTCTACTGAACGGAGTCTTAGTGAGGGAGAACGTTGCATCGTAGGGAGAGGAAGGTGATCTATCCATCCTACTTCGACTCAAGATTGAGTAGGAAAGATGGGAGAAGGGTTCCGAGGAGCCTTGCAATAAGGGGGCCAACCCTTCAAGATCTCATAAATGCCCTAAAATCCCTCTCGATGAGTTTCGATGTGGAGAGGGATAAGGGGAGACCATCTAGATGGTATAAGTTCGAAGGGCGCGTTCTAGTCCATTATGAGGGGAAAAAGGAGGAGCTCCTCAAGATATTGGCTGAGGAGATGGTGAGACAGAGGCGTGAGATTTCTGGGAGAAGTGGTCAAGGTAACTAGGTCAAGGAACTTTCTCGTGAAACTGAAGCCCCCCTTGAAGGAGGATCTAAAAGGTTTCAAAGTGTTACTTGATGATCTATCCTTGGTAGGTATTGTGAGCGATATAATAGGGCCAGTTCACGAGCCCTATGCTCTGGTCAAGATACTGATTCCTCTGGAGAAGGCTAAGGATCTCATAGGAAGGAGAGTGTACCTCGCGGAGAAGGGCGATGAGAGGATCTTGAAACACGGAGAAGATCGCTTATCCTATTGAATAAATAGTTGGATATCCTCTCAGAATCCCCTCTCTCGATTATTATGACCTCGGAGGAGCTCTTCAGCTTCTCTATCTCCTCTATCCTAACTAGGGGTGCGGTACCAACTGAAATTATCTCGGATTCCCATATATCTCTCACTACCTCGAGGAAATTCCTTGAAAGGAGCTCCATTTTCCCTATCTCATCGATCACCACTACCTCGCACTCCTCCAGAGCCCTTCTCAATGCAGGTATGGCTATGGACTCGAACCTCTCGACACTCACTCTGTACTTCGATACTGAGGGGCCCTCCCTGAAGTCCGTCGATGCGAAGATATCAGACTGCCCCGTGAGTATATCCTCGACAGCAAAGCCCTTCCTTATCCCCCTCTCCCTCAATTCCGGTGTCCTTATACCTCCGACCTTAGTACCACTAGCCCTCAGCTTCTCGAGGAGGAGCATTATGCAGGTGGACTTCCCAGACCCGGGCCTCCCTATTATAATGAACTTCCCCTCCTTCCTCATGTGAGCTCAAGATTGACGCTGGCCTTACGCTTATATAGAGAGGGTAAGGTCTCGTTCTACTCTACCGATCTCGAAGAGCTGGCTAAGATGGGATTACCATACACTAAGGCTCCGATCTTCTATAATCCGAGGATGAAGCTCAATAGGGATGTGACGATCTCAATTTTCTCATCATTATCCCTCAAGAGCGCGGCCGATCTCATGGCAGCATCCGGAGTCAGGGCTCTGAGGCTCAAAGCTGAGGGCGGGGCAGAAGAAGTTTTTGCATGCGATTCCAACTGCTTATCAGCTCAGATAATAAAGATGAATGTGAAATTAAACAAATTGAGCGGGATTAGGGTGAAATGTTCTGATGCAAGGCTTGAAGCTGAGAGGATGGCATGGGAAAATGAGAGAGTCGATTACTTAGATCTAGATCCCTTCGGATCTCCAGCTCCCTTCCTGGACTCCTTCCTGAGGGCCGTGAAACGCGGGGGTATAATAGGTATCACAGCCACGGATGAGCCTCCCCTATTTGGCATATATCCCGATAAGTTGCTCAGGTATTATGGAGTTTGGGGAAAGAAATTACCGTTCTGCAAGGAATTTGGGATAAGATCATTAATATCTTTCACGATAAGGACCGCTGCTAGATTGGACCTGGCAGCGGAGCCCCTCCTATCCTACGGAGAGGGGCATTACGTGAGAGCTTACTTCAGGATAGAGAGGGGAGCTGAGAGGTCTAAGCATCTCCTGAAGGAGCTAGGATGGGTTCTTTACAAAGAAGGGGATTTCGAGATAATTAGAGGGATAGATGAGATGCCTAGGGGGGCAATGGGACCCATCTGGGTTGGAAAAATCGTGGAACCTGAATTCTTCGGGAAATTGAGTCCCCTGAATGAGGAAGTTGGGAAGCTATTTGAGAAGCTTAAGGAGGAAGCTGATGGTCCTCCGTTCTATCAAAGGCTGGACATCATATGTTCTAAGCTGAATATGAGGATCCCCAAACCCAAAATCGTGATAGAGTCCCTCAGGGAGATGGGTCACTTTGCGGCGAGATCTCACCTAGATCCACTCGGCATTAAGACGACAGCAAAGAGGGAGGAGATAGAGGATCTAATCAGGAAGCTCACTTCTTCCTGAAGAGAATCATAGCATGCTTAGGATCGTATGGGGAGAGATCTATGGATTCGAGGAGCTCATATTTGCCGGTCCCCAGAACCTCCCTCTCCACTCTCTTGTATATCTTCTTGGGGGGGAGCGTGACATCTATGCTGCTCGCCTTTACTGCTATAACAGCAACTCCACCGCTCTTCAGAAATAGATCAGCGTTCTTGAGCAGGATATCGACTTGATCCGGTTGAGCAACATCCTCATATATGGTATCAACTTCTGTAACGAGCCAACTGTAGCTGTAAGGTCTTCTGGCACTCTCCAGTATTGGAACTATATTCTTCCTATGTTCAGCTACTCTAAGAAGATCTCTCATCACCCAATGCGCTACCTCGACTCCGAATATAACTCCGCTCTCCTCTATAATATCGCTTATATGTGAGGCAGTTGTGCCCGAGGCTATGCCGAGGTAGAGGATCCTGGAACCTCTCTTAAAGGGGAAATTCTTAAGTCCATTATATATAGCTGCGGCTAACTTAGATCTCCTCGGGTTCCATATCCTGTACTCAACTCCCTGAACTTCCTTCAAGGTCTCATCGTATACCTTGATCCCCGGGGTCAGGTTCCTCGTGGCTAAAAGCTTCTTTCCGTCCAAAATCCAATAAACATTCTTAAAATTTTCATCCTCCTTTACTCTCACTCTTAAACGCCTCCATGAACTTCTTCAGTTTCTCCTCTATCTCCATCCTCAAGCGATCCCCTATGTACTTCCCATCCCCGTAGACATCGACTCTAGCGGCTATAGCTATCTTAGTAGCTAGAAGCCTAGATATCTTCCCCCTCAGGCTCTTCGGTGCCCCTCTCACTTCTTTAGCTTGGAATAGGACCCCGTGCTTCGGGGGTTTGGCTCCCTTTGTTAGGTGCATGAATATCGCCTTATGAGCCCCCAATATCTGTATTGAGCTAGCGGGAAGGCTCGCAAGTCTCTCTAGACTTCCTGCAATAGCTATCAATCTAGCACCAACCATAGGGTGAACTACAGCTGATAAGTTCGGAGCAGCTCTTCTCATCAAATCTTCTATGTAGAGCTCCATTTCCCTCTTAGCTTCATAAAGCTCAAGCCAGCTTAGTGCTGCTCTCCTTATTGCCTGAAGATCTATATCACTTAAATCAGCTCCAATAGAATCCCTTGAAGCCTTAATTATCTTCTTAATGATCTTCTCATCGAAACCCGCCTCCTCAAGTATTTTTTGATCTAATTTCCTCCTGTTGGGCTCTAAGGATATGAGCTTGATGAAATCGTAGTGATCCTCTATGAGTTCATCGAGCTCAGGGAAGTGTATGGAGTACCACTCCCTTATCGTAGGAGCTATTATATTCAGCGCCTTATTTGAATGATCGACGAAATCTACGGCCTTTATAACCTGCTGATCTAGAGAACTGAGCCTTTCTCTAACACCAGACTTCGAAAGCAAGATGCCCAGCTCATTTAAGAACTGGAAATATTCCTTCTGCTTGATCTCCCCCCATGCTCGCGAAGCGTATCTCAGAGGGGAGCTCCTGATGATGGAGAAGGGTCTCTCACCCGGGGATAATGTGGAGCTCCTCCCCATCTCATCCAGGATCTCCTTGAGGATCGCATCGTTTACTACTATCTCAGCATCTATATTTGATAATATCTTATTCAGGGCCTCCCTTAAGAATTCCCTCTCCTGTAGTATCCTCGCGATGGCCTTCTCATCCCTAGGGAAGGGTACTAGCTCTAGCATCTTTCCATTCTCATCGAGCAATAAGATGCCATAGGGCTGCATCGCCAGGAATGCTCTCAAGAGGACCCCTCAGATCGGATGCTGCCCTGGCTTCCTATTGAGGACGTACCTTTTGCGGTATAAGATCTTCATCCTGACCCTCGGTGGGGGACTATGCCTCTCCCTAGCCTCTACCTTTGGGGTGAGCGATCTAACCTTGCCCGCCTTATTGAGGGCACCATGCGTTCCCCTGGGCATTCTCTCACTATGGCTAAGTGAGGCTCTCCATTAATATATGTTTGCATATACCCGCTGGGCTCCAGCCTCGAGCCCTCCACGAAGTCCTAAGGAAATATGTGATCACTGAAGGAGCTCCGAGGTCTCTCCCTTCTCATCTCTCCTCATCAACAATAGTCTGTAGTTCTCTATAAGACCCAGTATATCGAATTCCATTCTCTTCTGGGATTCCTTAACTTCTTCGCTTCTAGCGAGCAACTTCAGGGCCTCATCCATCGGGATGACTGGAGTCACCCCATTCCAAGCTATCCTATAATTCTCCTCGGAATCGACAAAGATACCCTCCTCCGAAGCCCTCTTCATGAATTCCGGAGGCGGAGGGCTTCCCCTGTAGAGTATGATCTTCACTCCCATACCCTTGAGCTTCTTGACTACGCTACTACTGGCTCCTGATGCATCCAAAGCCAGTATGGCTTCAGCGCTCTCCGTCATGGAATCTATCTTTTCCTTAGCCAGTGATGGGAGGACCTTTATCTTGATTCCCGGTATCTCACTCCTCTCAGATATCGCTTTTAGCTGGGACCTGAGGAGTTCATTCTGCCATCTTTCCCTCTCCAGCTCCTTCTCAAGCTCCCTTATCCTAGAATCCCTAGCAGATATTCTCCTATCTATCTCTATCTCCAAGTTCTTCATCTCCTCCAAGTATTCTATTCTCCTCCGGAGATCAGAGATCTCCTCATCCTTCCTCCTTATGATTTCCTTGTACCTCTCTATCTCCTCCCTTAGCTCTCTTATCTTCATAATGAGTCTCTTAACGTAATTATCCGCCCTAGCTAACTCCTTCCTCAACTCAAAGTACTTGGATTCCCCTCTGACCTCCTTTGAGGAGAACTCCTCCAAGGCTACGGATATGGGTGTCCCCTTCAGGATCTTGCTCAATATGAGATCAGCATCCTTCCCGAGGCCGGCTTCCTCAATTCTGGCCCTAGCTTTTGCTATCAGATTCTTCGCCTTTTGATAAGCCTTTAAGGCTGCCGCGAGGGAGTCCCTCTCATGGGAGCTCTCAGCCCTCACTCCCTTCTTCTCCTCAAATTCCATAACTATTTTCCTCTTTTCCTCAGCTTTCATATCATATTTAGCGACAATGAGCCTGGAATCAAACATATTAGCTATCCTAACCACGCTTTTCGGGGGAGGATTTACATCTGTTGCTATTATGACTGGGTAGCCATGATTCAGGATCTCCTCAATTATCTCTGATCTAGAAGCTCTCCTCATCGTTTTCAGGGAAAGAACTTCACCATTCAAGTCCATTATCGCTAGACCAACTGACATACCCGGATCTATGCCCACTATCAGCGGCCTGGATTTGGGCAGCGTTGAGAACTGCTCCCCAGGGAACTTCACTTTGCTCTTCCAGGAGTGCGATAATATTATCCTGAAAGGAGACCACTCACTGCTCTCCTTTATGACCCTCCTGACTTCCTCAGGATCCGCGTAAACTATGAATTCAGCCCTCCTAAGTCCCCCCGAAGCTCTCTCAACGTAAAGATCATAGTCAAGATTAGCCTTATCGAGTTCCGTAGCTATTCTATTTGCCTCGCTCAATATACTGGCCTCTATGGATCTCCTCCATCTATCGCTCCCGGATCCCCCTTGCTTGACGCTCCTGTTCCTCGTGACCAGTATCCTGGTCTCCGGATACATAGCTACAGCTTCCGTCCCGACGCCGAGCATAGCTAAGTTTGCCACTATTCTAGCCGTGCCGAGGGGATCGGAGTGGGATGGAGAGGGGAGTCCAGCTTCCTTAGCTACTGAGGATAGTGGCCTTATACCGTTGGGCGATCCGGTAACTTGAATCAGTTTGCATTTCGGTGGCAGCTTTTCCATCACCCTCCTTAAATCGCTGGAATCGGAGGCTATCTCGAAAACGTTATCAGTCGCTAGGATGTTCACATCGTACTTCCTCAGAAGCTCTAATACATCATCGAGGGTCACCTCTTCTGCCTCGAATAAGACCCCTCCCTCTCCGAGGATCGAGATCGAATATAGGGGCTTCCTACTGGACCTCGGAGATCCGGACTTTATATCTATCCCGGCGACCCTCAAATCCGCCATTCAGTTTGATGCCCGATGGATGCTTTATTAAAGTTTACCATGCAATCGACCGTGGATGAGGGGCAAGTTAATCGCTTCAATCCTCATAGTGCTCCAGCTCAACCCCTTGCCCTTGCTCTCACAAGGAGGGGTTTACGTTCAGATAGAGCCGAGAGAACCGTGCATAGCCGGATTCCCCTGTAAAATAAACATATCGATATCTAATAGCGATGGAACTATATTACTGCATAAGCTGAAGCTCATAACACCTTGGGGAGCATTCGTGAGGGACCTGGGGCTGAGGGAAATGAGAGCTGGCGAGTCCCTGAAGGTATACGTAGTGGTGAACGTGAGCATCGACTCCCTAGAGGGCCCTAACTTCATGAGGCCTGAGCTCATATACTTCGTCAAAGGGGATATAGGGATGAAGAGCTCTCAGGGAAATTCCTCCGCCATCCTGATTCAGCGTCCCAGGATCGCTGTTAGCCTTCTAGCCTCCCCTCTGAGCTATCAAATCTCCTTAGGCGAGCCTCTGATCTTAGAAGGGAGCTTCAGGGTTGATGGGATCCCCAGCGACTTCTACCCCGCATTAAGAGTTTATGTGGATGGCGCCCTCACTATCGAGAAGGAAATGAATTCATCGAGTGGTCTCTTCTCAATTCAGGTTCCATTGGCTAAACCGGGCATTCATGAGGTCAACTTGAGCCTCTGTTATCTTATAGGATGCGAGTCCAAGGCATTCAGTGTGCTCGTGAGAGAGGCTCCCAAGGAGCAGCTATCTATGGAACTGAACTCCACGAAGGGGTACTTTCAAGACCTCCTGAACTACTACAGGACAGCTGCCAACGATTCGATCCCGATCCCGGGATATGTGCTCTCCAATATATCTGCGATAGATTCTCTAATCAGAGAAGCGGAGGCTATCTTGAGCGGAAATATGACAGGGGATGAGCAGAGGGTGAGGGATCTTCTCAACAGGGCCAGGGGATTCATCTCCCTCAGCATGAAGGAGATTACTAGGGCATATAAGGAAGCTCTTTTATCAAAACTTGATAATTTAAGAAATGAATTGGATTCAATATCGAAAATTGATGAGAAGACTTACAGAAATCTCAGCGTTAGCTTGGATGAGCTGGAGGATAGGATAGCATCGATATCCCCGGATAATGCCTCTAAAACATACTGGGATGTCACTAACCGGATGGAGGAGATGAAGAAGATCGTAGATTCTAAGAGGGAAAGCCTCATGAGCGATATAGCTAAATTATCCCTAGTTCTCATAACCCTACTCTTGATTTCAGTCGTTTCCATAACAATGCTTATCTTGAGAGTTTGGAGAGGGGAGACTGGTGGAGGGTGAGCTCTGAATGTGCGGGATAGTGGGGATCGTCAGGAGCAGGGTAGGGGTGCTCTCAGATCTCCTCAAGTCTCTGAAGAGCCTTGAATACAGGGGCTACGATTCCGCAGGGATCGCGATCTCGCTTGGAGATGATATCTTCATCCTGAAGGGAGTCGGGACGATAGATCAAGTCATAAGAGGGGCAGAGATCCCCGATGGGAGTATAGGGATAGGGCATACGAGATGGGCGACCCACGGTGGTGTGAGCCTTGAGAACGCTCACCCTCAAGTATCATGCGATGGGAAGATAGCTGTAGTTCACAACGGTACCTTGGATGGATTCGAGCAGCTGAGGGAGGATCTGAGAGCGAGGGGACATTCATTCAGGTCTGAGACAGATACGGAGGTTATAGCTCATCTAGTTGAGGAGGGGATGAGGGAGGGGCTGACCCCCCTTTTATCCCTTCACAGGGCCGTGAGGATGCTGGAGGGAAGTTACGCTATAGCGATGATCTCAGCCGGGCACAACTCAATATACTTAGCTAGGAGGAAGAGCCCTCTCGTGATAGGGCTGGGGAAGGGGGAGAACTATTGCGCATCCGATGTATCTGCCTTACTTCATCTCACTAAGGAATTCATATTTCTAGAGGATGGGGAGCTGGCTGAGATAACTCCTGGCGATGTGAGGATCTGGAGGGGGGATGGAGAGCTCGTAGCTATAGAGAGGAGGGCCGAGGTAGTCGACTGGTCCCCTCAACAGATGGAAAAGGGGAGATATGAGCATTTCATGCTGAAGGAAATAAATGAGCAACCTTACATAATGATGAAAATAGCTGATACAATAGAGTACTATAAGAAGTTCTCAGAGAGGCTCGAATCGGCGCTCAAGAGCGGATCACTATCCATAGTGGCCGCGGGCACATCCATGCACGCTGGTCTCATAGGGAAATTTTACCTCTCAACTCTAGCCGGATTCGGATCGGATGTGATCATAGCATCGGAATTCCCGGAGTGGTCGAGACACATAGCGAATGGGGACGTTATACTCGCTATAAGCCAGTCCGGGGAGACAGCGGATGTGCTAGAGGCTGTTAGGATAGCTAGGGATAGGGGAGCTAAGGTATTTTCAATAGTTAACGTCCCGGGCAGTACTCTAACTAGGCTCTCCGACGAGTACGTTTTCATACAAGCGGGCCCTGAGGTTGGTGTAGCTGCTACGAAGACGTTCACAGCTCAAGTAGCCTCCCTATATGTGATATCCTCCCTGATCTCCGATCCCACTTCCTCTGAGGATCTGAGGGAGAAGCTCCTCAGCATCTCCAATTCGATCCTGAAGGATATGGGAAGGGTGGACGAGGAATCTAGGAAAATAGCTGGTCTATTGAAATCGAGGGAGCACGTCTTCTTCCTGGGTAGGGGTGTGAATTATCCCACAGCTTTGGAGGGGGCGCTCAAGCTGAAGGAGATAAGTTACATACACGCAGAGGGTTATGCGGCGGGCGAGTATAAGCACGGGCCCCTCGCATTGATAGAAGAGGGGGTGCCTGTAATAGCTTTGATACCGAAGGAGAGGAACCTGATAAATAAGATAATATACAATTTGATGGAAGTTAAGGCCAGGGGCTCATTCACAGTAACTATTCAGCCGCCTGACGTGAGCCTGCCCTCAGACAGAAGGCTCGTAGTTGATGTCGAGGATGAGCTCACATCGCCCCTGATCTACGCGATCCCTCTCCAACTGATAGCTTACTACACAGCCCTAGAGCTAGGAAGGAACCCAGATAAGCCTAGGAACCTGGCCAAGAGTGTTACAGTAGAGTAATTACTCCAATGTCACGAATAGTACATTATTTCCCCTTATGAAAAGGGTTCCCACACTTCTTTTAACCTCTCCTGATGCTGGATCAACTTCTCTCGCAGAATCGAGCACTAGATTCATCATTTCATCATAAACGATGAGCTTTCCAACTATCTGGCTCCCATTCTTCAACCTAACGGTCACTTCCGCACCATGGGATTTCTTAAGGTGAGATAGGGGGAGTTCCTTACCCGAATCCATACTTATTCACCTCCATCATTAAAAATAAATGTTTTTCTCACCTGCTGCTGAGGGCTACCCTCTCTATCTCCTCCTTCCTCCTTATAGCGAAACTCCTGTTCCTATCGTACTCTGCAGCAGCGATTATTTCCTCCGCTAGGGCCTCGGCTAGGCTTCTTGGACTCCTGAAAGCCTTCATAGCTGCTCCCTGTGCTATATGCCTTATCGCTAGATCGACCATCCTGCTGGGGGATGTGTCCACAGCGTGGAAGTAACTCACGCCTCCGTACATTATCCTCGTGACCTCCTCCCTTATTATTGAATTTTCTATAGCATCAAGGAATACTTGAATAGGATTTTTCCCAGTTCTCAATTCTATTATCTCGAATGCATACTTCACAGTCCTCATGGCCTTCAGCTTCTTCCCCTGATTCTTACTGTTGACGTGATCCTTCCTGCTGCCGGAGTTCATGGCCTGGCCCATCAGCCTGTTCACCAGCCTCTCCACTATGGGGATCTCCAGCTTCCCGAATTTCTTATGCTCATGCCTACCTCCTGTGTGCGGCAGGTAAACTGGCTTGAGTGATATGACATTCTTCAAAGCTGCGTTCTCTATTCTAAGATCATCATAGCTCCATCTTCCAAACAACTTTATCTGAGTCTCTGGATTAGATTCACTACTCATAGCGATCACCTGCTGGGCTTCTCCTTCTTCCCCCTGAGTATAGCTTCTAGTGAGACCCCGTTCACCTTTATCACCTTGAACCTGACGCCCGGTATATCTCCCATGGATCTGCCTCTGGATCCACCTATCCCCTCCACAACGACCTCATCGTGCTCATTTATCACATTGAGAGCTCCATCTCCCGGAGCAAATGCTGTTATTATAACACCGTTCTTCGCTAGCTGAACTTTCACAGCTTTTCTGAGTCCTGAATGCGGCTGCCTGGCCTCGAGTCCTACCTTCTCGAGAACTATGCCTCTAGCCATAGGAGCCCCCTCGAGCGGATCGAACTTCTCCTTGAGCCTATAGAGCCTCCTTTTCACCCTCCAGCTGTGCAGCCTCTTCTCCTTATACTTCTCCCTGAGTATCCTAGCAGCGTAAAGGCCCATGGGTGATTTCTTACCCATATCATCACCTCGAATCATGAGGTACCCATGTCGCTATTTTAACGTTGTCTATATCATACCACCTCTTAGCTAGCAACCTGGTCCTCTTTATCCTCCTCCCGTTCCTTCCAATAGCTAGACTCTTATCCTCATCTAACACGTAAGCTATTGCCGTGATACCGTCGTCCTGATGAACTATTTTCACTTTCTGAACCCTAGCAGGGCTCAAAAGATTGGCTATGAATCCCTCCGGACTGTCATCGAACTCGACGACTTCAATGTCATAGTCCAAGTCCCCCTTGAGGAACCTCTTCATCGCCTTCAATTTCCTACCTCCCCTTCCGACAGCTCTCCCCAGATCTCCCTTCTCAACAACGAATATCAATCTGTTCTCTTCCTTATCCTCGACTACATCCCTAGGACTGACCCCTAGCATGTCTTGGAAGAGCTTTATGTATCTCAGTTGTTCCGGGGCTATCGTGACCTTCCTCCTAGCTATCATCTCGACTCCTCCAGTTTCCTCAGGACATCAATTATCCTCGACTCCCCCTCCTCCATTATTGCGGCAGCCGATACGAAGAAGGGCCTCTTGAATGCTCTCCCAAGGTCCAATGATTTCCCTGGATATTTGTAAATAGGAACTCCAGCTAGCTTTGAGAGGTACTCGAGTTCCATCCTCAGTTCCTCAGGTATGTTGCTCGCTAGGACAACTAGCTTCGGGTTGTTTCCAGACTTAAGCTGTCTTATTACTTTTTTTGCCCCCAATATCACTTTACCTGACTTAGAGGCCAGGTAAAGCTCGGATTCCACTTCGCTACTCATTTCTCAACACCTCCTTCGCTTTCCCACTGAAGTCCCATAGCACCGATACCTTGCCCGTTCCTATAGGTGGGGTCTGTCCCATTATTAAGGCATCGAGTGGGCCCAATATCTTATTCACCTCCCCCCTCCTAGCGGTGTTGAGTATCACGTGAGTCGTCCATTCGAAGGCCATCTTGCTCAGGGGCGTCTTCATCTCGCTGAAGAAACCTGAGGATACGCCGGCAGCCTGGAGCCTTATGGCCTCTATAGTCCCGGAATAAGTCATTATATCCGCGACGAGGGAGATGTACCTCCTATCTACCTCGAGCCCCTGCTCCTCTAGGATGCTGGCTAGCTCGTTGAATATGCAGTTCCTCGCCGCCTCTATGCCGAGGACCCTCTCAATCTCCTTGCAGTCATTCGTAATGGTCCTCGCTATATCTACGCAGCTCATGCTCAAAACAGCAGCTAGGTTGGATCCGGAGGTCCTTATGACGTACTCCTTCCTCCCATCTGTTTCGACTGTCTCCACCCATGCCCTCTTTATCCCCCTGACGCCCGATACGGGCTTATCTAATATCCTGTAGGACCAAGACCTCAGCGTTTGGAGGGGCTTGTCCCTCTCGGCCGCCTCATAGAGGTCCACTATTATCCTATCGTCCTCTAACTCAACCTCCCCCTTCATCCCCTTAGCTGTGGCCCTTATTATATTCAGGAACCTCTCCATAGGTATCATATTGTTCTCCAAAGCCCTCTTATCCGGCTTTATCGTTAACCTATAATTGAAGTTATCAATAGCATATTCCTCTATTAGATCCCTCACCCTGAGCTCCTTCAGATTCCTGAGGATCTTCCTGAGGTTCGATATATCCTCCTGGCATTTCTGTTTCAAGTATATCTTCATCGTCGGCGTGCTGGTCGATGCGTAGAAGACCAGCTCCTTGAACCTCTCCACACCGTGGGTCACGTCCATAGCTAGGAGACCCGGAGCATGGAAAGTCCTGAGCACCATCTGCGTAGTGGGCTCAGCGATACTTTGAGCGCTTATCAGACCTATGGGTGTGAGCACCTCCACTTTGGCCCTCTCGAATCCCTCCTTCAGTTCAGCTATTATCCCCTTTAACTCGCTCTCCTTGGGTCTAGCTTCGTGTATGGCATCAGCTAGGGAGAGGGGAAGATTCGCTTCCTTCAGGAGCTCCTCGATCTTATCCTTTGAAACTCCTCTCTTCCTCTCCTCCTTCACATACTTCCTTATTATCCTCTCCAAGTTAACTGGCTCATTCCTGAAGAGCTTCGTCGGATCGTAACCATCGCCCCCGAACTTGAACTGGATTATATGTCCCATTGAATCCCTGACTGTCTCGTCGTAGGAGACATAAACGTCCTTCAGGGAATTAGCCACCCTCCTGTAGAAGTATCCGCTATCCTCGGTCCTTCTACCCTTATCTATAAGGGATTCCCTGCTCGACATGGCATGGAAGATGAACTCAGCTGGATTCAAGCCGCTCACATAACTGTTCTTAACGAAACCTCTAGCTTCAGGGCTCAAATCTCCCCTCTGGAAGTAAGAGAGGACCCTATCCTTATACCCCTTCCTCGGCCTCCCGCTCGTTAGCACGAACCCTATTCTGGTCTTCACCTTCTGCTGGCCCACTTGCCCTACTATCTGAGCTAAGTTAGCCATAGAGCCCCTGGCCCCGGTCTTGGCCATTATGCTCACGTTGGACTTGGGATCTATGTACTTCGATATCACGCTGCTCACCTTACCCCAGAAGCTATCCATCGTCTGAACTATATCGAACTCAAGCATCTGCTCCTCCCTCATTATCCTCAGGAGCTCTTCTTTCGTCCTGTAAATTGTGATCTTCCTTGTTATTGGCCTGCTCCTTATCAACCTCGTTACCTCTTCCTTCATGTTTGAGTAGATTTCCTCTATCTCCCTCTTAGCCTCCTCAGGTATCATAAGCTCCTTCGGGGAGTTAGTTATGCCGTATAGGAGCACTTCCTTCGATGCTATCTTCAAGAGCTTATTCAGGAATTCTATCGCCACATCCTCTCCGTAATCCCTTATCAGGACATCTATCAGCGTCAATCTTCCCTTAACGAGGGTACCAACTATGTTATCATCTAGAACTCCAGAGAGGAGCTTCCCCTCCCTTATGAGCACGTATCCATCTCCCAGACAGGAGGGATCCTTGCATTCCGAAGCCTTGACCGCTGACTTAGCTATACCCTCGAAGTTCAAGTCCTTCGGGAGAAGCATTGAGATCAGCTGCTTCCCGGTCCAGAGCCTCTTGGGCCTCTTTATAGCGGGCTCAGGTAACTGAGTTATCCCAGCCCTTGAGAGGATCCTGGTAGCCTCATTCTTATCGAAGAGGGCATCCTTCTTCGTTATCATGTAGAGAGCAGTTATGAAGTCCTGCCTAGCCCCTATTATTGAGCCTCCAGTCCTGGGTGAGAGCATGTTGTACTTCACTCCCATGAGCTCCCTCACTTCAACGCTCCCATCCAGTATCTGGGGTACGTGGAGGTTCATCTCATCCCCATCGAAGTCCGCATTGTAGGGGACGCAGACAGCTGGATGTAACCTGAAAGTAGCTCCTGGCAGAACCTTAACTCTATGCCCCAGCATTGAGAGCTTGTGGAGGGAAGGCTGCCTGTTGAATATTACGTAATCACCATCCATGAGGTGCCTCTCAACTATATCCCCTGGCTCCAGCTGCTCGGCTGCCTCCCTCAGGGCATCCTTCCCCTTCCTCTGAAGTATCTTGAGGCTTATAGGTGTGACCCCTCCTTTCCTTATCGCGTTGGCGCCGGGATACTCATCAGGTCCCCTCATTACGAGCTCCTTCATCTTCTCTATGTTATTCTCATTGACGTACTCCGGGACAGTGAGGACCATCGCTATCTCAACTGGGACACCGACCTCATCGATATCTATCATGGGATCCGGAGATATCACAGTCCTAGCTGAGAAATTGACCCTTTTACCTATCAAATTCTTCCTGAGCCTTCCCTCCTTCCCGCTGAGCCTCTGGAATAGGGATTTGAGGGGCCTCCTGGTCCCCTTCTGCATAGCCACAGGCATGCCAGCTGTAGCGTTATTGAAGAATACGCTCACCCAGTATTGCAGATGATCCCATTCGCTCTCCACCATGCTTACAGGAGCACCAACCTTCTTAGAATTATTCAGCTTCCTATTAGCCTTCAGTATCTCAACTAATATGTGGGTGAGATCGTCCTCGGACCTCTCACCCGTCTCCAGGTATATTGAGGGCCTCGCGGTCAGAGGGGGAACCAATAGGACCGTGAGAACTGCCCACTCCGGTCTCGCCTTCTTAGGGTCAAACCCTATGAGAAGGGAGTCATCGTCACTTATTTTCTCCAAAATGTCCCTTATTTCATTGGGCCATAATCTCCTCGGCTCGGGCTCCTTAACGATGAACTTGTAAACTTCCTCCAACTCAACCCTGTGGACAGGAGCCCCGCAATGCGGGCACTTCTTATGCTTCTTCGCATATACCTTGACCTGATCCCTAACCTCCCTCACCAGCTCATCATCAACTACCTTCTCAGGATTATCCCTAGCGTACTCATGGGCCCTCTCAATGAGCTGAGATCTCCTCTCCTGGGGAAGCAGGACCTTCCCGCACTTATGACAGACCGTATTGAGGACGTCCTTTATCCTCTTCACGTAGCCTATGTGTATCACTGGCATCGCTAACTCTATCCTTCCGAAGTGCCCGGGGCAGTTCTTGGGGAGATTCCCGCATACAGGGCACCTCTGCCTCGGATTTATCGTCCCCAGCCTTGGATCCAGGACACCTCCCTGAACCGGAAGACCTCCCTCATCATAAGCCGTTGGCTCCGTTATCTCTATGAACCCTATCTTCCTAGCATCGGCCGGTGATATGAGCCCGAAGATCACCTTATCTAGCCTATAGGGCAGGATCTCCTCCTCAGGTACCGGCTCCCATATCAACGCCAAAGTCCCACCCCTATATCTCCTCCTCCACGCTGAGCCTCACATCTACGTGCCCGCTCATCAGCTCCTCTATGAATAGCTTCGAGGCGTAGCTAGTTATCAGGGGCTTAACTTCAACTGAGGACTGGCACCTCGGGCAGAAGAACTCGTTAGTCTTCTGATTGAAGAACGCTATCGTTCCGCACTCCTTACAGACGTAAATTATCGTCTTATCGGACTGATCTATGTACCTATCCCTTATGACGGAAGCAGCTCCGTGCGATATCAAAACTTCGCCCTCCATCTCGCCGAGCCTGAGCCCTCCTCCCCTGGCCCTTCCCTCAACCGGCTGCCTCGTGAGGAGTTGCATCTGCCCCCTAGCTCTAGCGTGTATCTTATCCCTCACCATGTGCTTGAGCCTCTGGTAGTAGCTTATCCCTATGAAGACGGGGGCCTTTATCATCCTCCCGGTCCTCCCATCGTACATTATCTCCTCCCCGCTGTACTCGAATCCCAGCTTGACCAATGCCTCCATCAAATCCTCAACGGGCTCTGACATGAACGGAGTCCCATCCACGAACCTCCCCTCCAGAGCCCCGACCTTGCCAGCTATTATCTCGTAGAGCTGGCCTATAGTCATCCTGGAAGGTATCGTGTGAGGATCCAGGACTATATCCGGAATTATCCCCTGAGCTGTGAAGGGCATGTCCTCATGCCTGTATATCATCCCGAGAACACCTTTCTGCCCATGCCTAGTAGCGAACTTATCACCTAGTTCAGGAGGCCTCGTTTCCCTCACGTTCACTCTTACGAGCTTCTCCCCACCCGTCTTAGTAGCTAGTAATACGTCTGTGACCACTCCCCTCTCCCAGGCCCTCATTGAGATAGAGGTATCTCTCCTCTCGAAGGTGTACTGCGGGTACCCGCTACCCACGGTCAGCTCGGGTGAGAACCTCGGGGGGCTGGTCTTCCCTATGAGGACATCCCCTCCCTCTACATAAGTCTCGGGATCCACTATGCCATCCTCACCCAGCTTCTGATAGTACTGCTCCTCCTTCTTGCCCGAGACCTTCTTCAGGGCTACTGGATTCTCGAACTTATCTCCCTCTATTATGGCATGCCTCCTCGCTTCCGTCTCATAAGTCCTGAAGAACACAGCTCTAGCTGCTCCCCTGTCTATAGCCCCCTTGGACATCACCAGCGCGTCATCCATGTTATATCCGTCCATCGGAAGGAGGGCGACGACCAAGTTCTGGCCGGAGGGCCTGTAATTGTAGCCAGTTATCTCAGCCCCTCTCGTCTCAACTATTGGCCTCTGCGGGTAGAACATGAGGAATGCCCTGCTATCGAATCTGAGCCTCCAGTTAGCTAGATACTCCCCTAGTCCCTGCCTCACCATATTAGAGCCTATTATATCCCTAGGTATGTTGTTGTGCTCAGCGTAAGGTATCTGGGATGCAGCTACGCCGAACATAGCGTAGGGGGCGAAGTCGAAGTGCGTGTGCTTATCAGTTATCTCCTCAATGCTCTGAGCAACGACAGCATATTCCTCCTCATCGGCATCTAGGAGCTCAACTACACCCATCTTCACGAGATCGGTGAAGCTCAGCTCACCCGAATCCACCTTCGGAAGGAGCTCCATAGCTTCCTTCAGCTTGCTGACCGGTATGAGGGGCCTCCTCATCCTCCCGGCATCGGCGTTTATGAATACGGCTCCTTCCTCCCTATTGTATATGAAATTGACCTCTGGGTTGAGCTCGGCTCTCTTCTCCCTGAGGAAGCTCACAAGTTCCTCGGGCTTATCTGTGAAAGCTACGAGCCTCCCATTAACGTATACAGGTGTTAAGCTCCCCACTTCCCTTGGCTTCGCTTCCTTAGCCGGCTTCGCGCCCCAATCGAGCACCAACTCTATTATGGGCTCCGGATCCGTCCCGAATGTGACATCGCAGAATATAGCTAAGCTCCTCACTAGTCCTACGTTCGTTCCCTCAGGAGTCTCTAGGGGGCAAAGCCTCCCTATGCTCGTCCCATGAGTCTGCCTAACTTCATGGAGCGGGAGGCCAGCGGGGAGGGGCGAATTGACCCTCCTCAAGTGATGCAGGGTAGCTATGTAATTCGTCCTCTCTAGGTTCTGGCTGACTCCCAGATCCCCTCCTGGCCATGCACCTGTAGCCACAGCCCTTATTATCCTCTGAGTGACGAGCTTCTGGCTCTGAATTATCCTCCTTATATCCAGATCATAGACACCGCTGCTCAACTGCTCATCAGCTTTCTCCTTGAGCTTCCTGACCAGCTGGTAGAAGGAATCCCTGAATACTTCCTGCATGAGAGTACCCGAGAGCCTCAGCCTCTTGTTTGAGAAGTGATCCTTATCGTCCGGCTCTAGCTTACCCCTGACGACCTTGAGCAGCTTCTCTATCATCTTCGCCAGGAAGTAAGCTTTTACTATGTTATCCTCCTCACTCACCCCTATGTGGGGGAGGAAGTTATTCCTCAGGTACTCCTTGGCGTACCTTATCCTATCCGCCCTGGGGACCGCTTGAACGAGCCTCCTCCCTATATAATCCAGAGCCTCCTCCCTCGTTATTATCTGAGCTCCTTCCTCCTCAGCTCTCCTCTGAACATCATCCAAGCTGTAGAGGAACTCGCTCCTTATCTCATCATCCACGGATGATATGGCATCCACTATATCCTCATCCCTCTCCAAGCCCAGAGCCTTAAGGAGCATCGCTACCGGGATCCCCCTCAGAGCTCCCGTGGATGCCTTTATCGTCCCATCCCTCATGTAATACTCTAAGTATAGCCTGGTCCTCAGACCAGCTCTAGCTGAGACTATCTGAGCTACATGCGAATAGGGCTTATTCTCAGCCACTGTCTGCTCGACTATCACTTTATTCGGTGCTATATCGTCCCTCATGACGAGGACCCTCTCAGAGCCGTTTATTATGAAATAGCCACCCGGATCCCTGGGATCCTCCCCCTTGCTTATTAGCCTCTTCTCATCTAGCCCATATAGGTAGCATCCCTTAGATTTCACCATTATGGGGAGGTGGCCTATCCTCACCCTCTCAGTCTTGAGCTCCATACCTCCAGCGTATACCTTGATCTCCAGCTCGATAGGAGCTATGTAATCTGCGTTCCTCAACCTTATCTCATTGGGCATCGCTGGGAGTGAGGAACCATCGTACTCATCTATCTCAGGCCTTCCAACATATACCCTGCTGAGTATGAGCTTGTAATTTTCGACCAACTCTATCTCCTTGAAAGCATCGACTACTTCCTGTATACCCCTCTCCAGGAACCTGTTGAATGACTCTATCTGAACATCGGCAAGGTTCCTCTCCCTGAAGTAAGCCTTAACTATGGGATAGAAATCCACCTCGCTCCTCTTGGATAGCAAACTTCATCCCTCCTGAAAATGCCTTTCCCTCACTACGTACCTGTAATAGATCCCCTCATCCCTATATATCCTTATGAGATCCCCTGGCTTCGCCCCGAGCCTCTCAACCATAGGATCGCTCTCCAATATCTTCGGGAAAAGGTCCAGAGGACCGTATCTCTGAATGAGAGCTATCTTCTCCTCCTCACTCACTATTTCATGCTTTGGGACGATCAAGCTCTCCTCTATGTTTATCTTCAGTGGTCTCCTTAACTTCTTGCCTCTCTTCCCCTCGGCCTCTACAACGGACTCCTCTTCGGTCTCATAATCTAGGGGGGCGCCAGCCCCCCGTAGGATATCATCCTCCTCTACCAATCAGGCACCCCCATAGGGAATTCCGTATGATCGCTCCTCCCTACCGCTCCGCTTTTTAAATATATACCTCAATGTAGTAGGGCATCAAATCCTCCAATAATACCTGAAAGGGATTAATTGCATCTATCTTGGACTGAAGGATTTTAATAAACCTTATCTCAAGCTAAAGATATCAAACTCCTCTCATCATGAGATCAGTCAGTGGGGCTTGAGCAATCGTTTTTAAGGTTCGGATCCCAGATATAGGGGGTAAGGTTGGAGGAGGTCATAGAGATAAGGTGGCACGGAAGAGGAGGTCAGGGGGCTGTTTTAGCCTCTAGGATAGCTGCTGGGGCTGCTTTCCTCGAGGGGAAGTGGTCTCAAGCCTTCCCCTTCTTCGGGGCCGAGAGGAGAGGAGCTCCTGTCACCGCTTTCACTAGGATAGGAAATTCCCCAATAAGGCTGAGGAGCCAGATATATGAGCCCGATATATTGGTCCTGATGGACCCCATGTTCCTCAACATGGAGCTAGCTTGGAGGGGGGTCAAGCCCAGCACTATAGTGATAGCGAATACACCGAAGGCCCCCGAGGAGGTTTTCCTCCCTGTGAGGGTGAAGAGGCTCACATGCGTTGATGCTACCGCTATAAGCATGAAACTCGGCCTTAAAGTAGCCGGACTCCCAGTACCGAATTCCCCGATGGTAGGCGCCTTGATAAAGGGTACCTCCCTCTTCTCCGTCGAGAGCGCTGAGAGAGCCATAAGGGACATACTCCGCAGGGCTGCAGATGTCAATGTCGAAGCCATGAGGAGGGCTTATGAGGAGGCATCAGTACTCGAGGAGCCAAAGGTGGAGGAAGCTCATGCCTGACCCTCTATGAAGGCATCGAAGAACCTAGTATAAGCATCTATTTTTCCTTCTCCAGGCTTCATCTCTATCTCTCTCACGAGGCCGCAGTTATAGCATCTTATTATGGCCTTCCCATCCTTCTTGCTCACTTCAACAGTTATGGAGTTGTGCTGGCAGGAAGGGCACCTGAGGAAAGCCGATTTCCTTCTCCTCCTCACCGGGGTTATTGTCCTCCTCTTCCTCCTTCCCATGATCCACCGAGCTCATATGAGCTTCGAGTATAAAAGCGGAGCTGATGGTAGGGTGAGGAGATTTATACCCCCTCCCTCCATGATGCCGGGATGGATTACTTCGATACCCTGAGGAAGGGGATGGATGAGCTGCTGAGCGTAGCTAGGAGAGCTAGATCTCTAGGGCTCGATCCCAGCAATGATATCGAGATAAGCCTGGCCAATGAACTCCATGAGAGGATAGCGGCTCTCTTCGGCATCCCTGAGCTGGGGGAGAGGGTTAAATATTGGTTGGATGCTACGGGGAGCAAGCTGGAGACTGCCTTCAGGGTTATAGGTGAGATAGTACCCGGAGATTATCTCAAGATAAGCTATGAGAGGAGAGCCGAGCTAGCTTTAAGGGTCGGGATGGCGATAATAACTGACGCCACTGTCTCAGCTCCCATCGAGGGGATAAGTAAGGTCGAGGTGAAGAAGCAGGGCGGCACTTACCTCTCAGTGTATTACAACGGTCCCATAAGGACCGCAGGAGGGACTGAGGGAGCGATAAGCGTGCTTATGGCTGATTATATAAGGCAGAGGCTTGGGATCGATAGATATAGGCCAACTCAAGAGGAGATAGAGAGATACGTTGAGGAGGTCTCACTTTACAAGAGGATAGCCCATCTCCAGTACAATTCAGAGCCTAATGAAGTCAGAATAGCTGTATCAAATCTACCAGTCGAGATAACAGGTCCTCCCACGGAGAAGGAGGAGGTATCATCTTTCAGGAACTTGCCGAGGGTCGAGACCAATAGGGTGAGGGGAGGCGCTATCCTAGTCATAAACGATTGCATAATACAGAAGGCCAAGAAGCTGAAGAAGATAATAGATCAGATAAAGAAGATAGGGTTCGATGATTCATGCTGGGGCTGGATAGAGGGGAAGAAGGAGGAAGAGATTGAGGAGGAAGCTGGAGGCTGCCCGGTGATTGAGCCATCTTACAAGTACCTGAAGGACGCTGTCATGGGGAGGCCCGTGCTTTCGCATCCCTCGAGGATAGGAGGCTTCAGGCTCAGGTATGGGAGGGCCAGGAATACGGGATTAGCTTCGATAGGGATGAACCCAGCTACAATGTATTTACTCGATAGCTTCATAGCCGTCGGGACTCAGGTCAGGATAGAGAGACCTGGCAAGAGCGCTGTCGTCATGCCAGTCGATTCCATAGAGGGGCCCACCGTCAGGCTCAGGGACGGGAGCGTAATCAGAGTAGATGATCCTGATGAGGCAATGAGGATAATGGATCAGGTAGAGGAGATAATACACTTAGGGGATGTGCTGATAGGTTACGGGGAGTTCCTGGAGAACAACCATCCGCTGCTGCCATCCGCATGGGTGGAGGAGTGGTGGGAGGCTCTAGTGAGGAGGAAGGGGTTCAGGGCTGTTAGGGGATTCGAGGATGCATTGAGAGTATCTAGGGAGCTGGACGTCCCCTTACACCCCAGGTTCACTTACTACTGGGAGCACATAACATCGGAGGAGCTGCTCAAGTTAGCTGGGGCGATAAGGAACTCTGAAAGAGCTGAGATTGACTTAAATGAGGATATAAAGAGGATTCTGGAGCTTTTGGGAGTCCCCCATAGGGTTCAAAATGGTAAGATAGTGCTAGATGAGGAGGACTGGAAGGCATTGAGTTACATAGCATCCAAGCTGCCTGAGAGCTTAGAGCTCCCGAGGTACGCGACGATAAAGGCGCTGAATCAATACTTAGATGTCAAGGTCATGCCGAAGGGTCCAACGAAGATAGGGATGAGAGTTGGGAGACCCGAGAAAGCGAAGCCCAGGAAGATGAAGCCACCTGTGAACCTCCTCTTCCCCGTTGGTAACTTGAAAGGTTCATCCAGATCCCTAGATCTGGCTTATGAGAAGGGGAGCGTTAACGTAGAAGTAGCTCTGAGGCTTTGTAGGAAATGCGGATCTAGGACGACTCTATTCAGATGCCCTAACTGCGGATCCCCCACTTATAAGATCTCATTCTGCCCCATATGCGGGAAGCAGGTGAATGGGAAGTGTCAGGATCATCCTAACGCTGAACCAGTCCCTTACAGGAGCGTGAAGCTGAACATAAGGGAGGAAGTTGATAGGGCCCTCAGGAAGCTGGGGGAGAGCCCAGGTATATTGGAGAGGGTTAAGGGAGTCAAGGGGCTCACCAGTGGATCTAAGATACCTGAGCCCATCGAGAAGGGGATATTGAGGGCTAAGCACGGGCTCTCCGTCTTCAAGGATGGGACAGTTAGGTTCGATGCTGTTAACGCTGTGCTGACCCATTTCAAGCCTGAGGAGATAGGGGTAAGCGTTGAGAAGCTGAGGGAGCTCGGTTATCTGGAGGACGTCGAGGGGAAGTATTTGGAGAGGGAGGATCAACTATTGGAGCTGAAAGTCCAGGATATAATAATACCTAGGGCTGCAGCTAAGTATCTGCTATCTATCGCCAACTATATAGATGAACTTCTCGTCAAATTCTACGGACTCGAGCCTTTCTACAATCTGAGGGACGAGAGCGATCTAATAGGACAGCTGGTCCTCACAATATCCCCACATACTTTCGTCGCTAACCTAGCTAGGATAATAGGCTTCACCAATGCCGATGTGATATTCGCGCATCCCTTCCTCCATGCTGCCAAGAGGAGGAACGTGGACGGTGATGAGGATTCAATAATGCTAGCCCTAGATGCCTTAATCAACTTCTCCAGGGAGTTCCTCCCATCTAGCCCTGGAGGCAGGGAGGATGCCCCCCTCCTCCTGGTGACCAAAGTGGATCCTAAGTACATAGATGATGAGGTCTACAACATGGAGGTCTCAGTGCTGCCTCCCGAGTTCTATGAAGCCACATACAAGTTTGAAGATCCATCTAAGCTCAAGGGGATTATTGAGACAGTTGGAAGTAGAATAGAGGCTGGAGATCTCTATCCTAAGATAGTGGGATCGATAGAGACATCCAGGATGGATCTAGGACCCCTTCAGACGACGTATAGGAAGCTTGAGACAATGTCAGATAAAATGGAAGCTCATTTCTCCCTGGAGAGGAAAATAAGGGCTGTAGATGAGAAGGACGCTTTATCAAGGGCCTTAACCTCCCACTTCCTCAGGGATATAATCGGGAACTTGAGGAAGTTCGGGCAGCAGGAGTTCAGGTGCAGCGAGTGCAACGCTAAGTACAGGAGGCCCCCCATATCCGGGAGATGCCCCAGGTGCGGCGGCAACATAGTGCTCACTGTCCACAAGGGCACCGTGCTGAAGTACCTCAAGCCCACTCTCGAGCTCATAAGGAGGTACGGCATGGAGGGTTACCTCTCCCAGAGAGTGAAGCTGATAGAGGGCGAGATATCATCCTTATTCAAGGAGGAGAAAATAAATTCAGCGGATCTATCGAGATTCCTCTGCGATGAGAGGAAAGTGAAGCTAGTGGATTTCCTGTAGGTGTCAGTATGTTCTGGAGGAAGATAGGGGAGCTGAGGGATGGGGAGGTAGCTATACTCGGGGTCGTGATAAGCGTATTCGAGAACTGCATAATAGTGGAGGATGGGACGGGGAAAGCGAGGGTCTATCACGATAGGGCATCCGAATTCAAACCCAAGGATATAGTTTATGTGGTGGGCCTCCTCATATCCTCATCTGAGGAGTTCAGGGAGGTCCAGGCATACGCAATTGCAAACCTCTCAGGAATAGATATAAGTCTGTTGAGGAGGGTAGAGTCACTGAGGAGGAAGGTGTACGAGAGAGTGGAGGGTATGAGGGATGGCCAATAGGGTGGTTTTTGAGGAAGCTGGTACGTTAAAAGCGATAGTTGAGGCTGTAGAATCCCTAGTTGGTGAAGCTTCCGTAAAATTGGATCCAGATTTCGGTTTCGGGCTTCAGGCCCTCGATCCATCTAAGACGGCCATGATACAAGTGAGCCTCCCCAGGGCTTACTTCATAGAGTTCGAAGCTGAATCCTCGAGGTTCTACGGTATAGATTTCACGGATCTAGCTAAGATGCTGAAGAGGGTCAAGAACAAGGAGAGAGTTGAACTAACGTTCACGGAGTCCCTGATGAAGATAACGAGCATGAACGGTTATAGGAGGGTCTTCGAATTTCCCCTGCTAGCCGGTACTCCCTTCGAGTTCAAGACTATAAAAGTGGATTTCAAGGCGAGAGCGAGGCTGGATAGCGATACCATACCGAACGTGATAAAGGACCTGAAGATAGTGGGATCTGATGTCGAGATATACATAGATAGTGAGAAAGTGGAGTTCAGGACGAACAGCGATAGGGGGAAGGCCGTAATATCGATAACGAAAGAGGATAGAGCTCTTATAGATATCTGGGCTGAGGAACCGTCAAAGAGCCTTTACAATATGGCTTACTTGGAGAAGATGACTAAACCAGCTGATATATCGGAGGAAGCGGATATAGAGCTAAGGACGAATGCCCCCTTGAAGCTCAGCTACCCCGTGGGGGGGATAGAGGGGGCGGGGATCACATATTACCTTGCCCACCTCCAGGTTTGAGCTCCCCTTCTCGAAGGCTGCGGCTGAATTAATCAAGGACATGACTTTAGAGGACCTAGCTGAGGATCCTATGCTAGAGGAAGCTAGGAAACTCGCTAGAGAGAGGCTAATGATGGCTATAAGAGGGAAGGGATTCCACACAGAGAGGAGCCAGCCCCTAGAAGTATACTCATTCGTCGCGGCTAAGTTGATAGCAGCCGCAGCAGGTAGGACCGTGCTGGCTAGATTAGCTAACTATGAGGCGAAGAGGTTCATGAAGAGGTGTCAGGGGATGAGCTTGGATCAGCTCAAAACTATAGCTAAGGAGCTTGGCGTTGAGCTCAGGGAAGATGGGGAGCTCTGGATGGACCTAGCTAGTTACCTGAGGGGGGCATCCAAGATAGGGGGAGGGAGGTGGAGGCTGGTGAACAGGGTAGTCTCGAGGGGCTTCGTACTCATAAGCAGGTACGAGCTCGAGAGAATCCTATCGGAGTACGTCAGGGAGAACGTGATGAATACGCCGCAAGTAGAACTGCCTGATAAGCTGAAGAGGATAGCCGATGAGATTTCTGAGATCTCCTCGAAATCGAGGAGGCCCGTAGACATTAAAGGTGAGCTGCCTCCCTGCATAGAGGAGCTGATCGAGAAGGTGAAGAGGGGGGAGAACATAAGCCATCAAGCCAGATTCGCCCTCGCTTCATCCTTACTCAGCAGGGGATGGAAGGAGGAGAGAGTGGTAGATTTGTTCAGGTCCCTCCCCGATTTCAGCGAGAAGGTAACGACATACCAGGTCTCCCATATAGCTAAGAGGAGATATAAGCCCCCCAGCTGCGATACTATGAGGGAATGGGGCCTCTGCCCCGGGGATTGCGGGAGGAGGAGGGTCTGATAGAGGAGCTCTTCAGGTCATACTACAGGTCGATGAGGGGAGCCATATACGTGAAGGACGTAGCTAAGAGGGAGTTCATGTTCAGGGGGTTCGATGGGAAGGTAAGGAGGCACATATCATTCAAGGACCTGGAGGAGTTGAGGAGGCACTTGATATACGAGCCCCCTCTAGATGCTTACTACAGCGTCTCACTCTACGAGAGGCCGGAGGCTGAGATGGAGGATAAGGGTAGGATAAAAGCGGATCTACTCTTCGATATCGATTCCAGCGATCTGAGGGATGAGGGATGCGAGAGGGGATCTATATGGAGATGTAGGAACTGCGGTAAATCGGGGATGGGGCTTAGCCCTCAGAGGTGCCCTAATTGCGGTTCCGATAGGATGGAGGTGAATCATTGGTTGAACGAGAGGTGCATAGAGGTGAGCAGGGAGGAAGTAAGGAAGCTGATAGATGTGCTGACGCAGGACTTTGGCGTAGACCCCGATTGGATCCTGATAGCATACACTGGGAACAGGGGGTTCCACGTCAGAGTGACTGAGGGGCCCTTGACGCTACTAGGGAAGGAGGAGAGGAGGGAGATCGCTCAATACGTCATGGCGAGCGGCTTAGATATTTCAAGCTTCATAATTCCAAATGGGAGGGGATTCAGGATAGATCAGAGGAACGGCCACGTAGCTAGGGCCCTAAAATACATAGGAGAGCCCAGGGTGAGTTCGAGGGATAGGAGGAGGATGGAAGAGCTTCTCAAGAGCTCGATAGAGAGAGTGAGAGTTAAGGTGGATTGGATGGTCACCATGGATACTGGAAGGCTCACTAGGATACCCAATAGCTTGCACGGTAAGACCGGGTTCAGGGCATTGAGCCTAACTTTAGATGAATATAGAAGGATGAACCCGTTCAAAGATGCTATTGGCCTTCCAGCTGAGCCTGAGATGAAAGTGAGGATCAAGATGAAAGTACCGGCTTTCAGAATGAGGGATGAGAGCTTCGGGCCTTACGAAGAGGGCGAGGAGCGAATCCTACCAGCTTATGCGGCTGTCTTCCTGATCCTGAGGGGAAGAGCCGATCCGGTGGAAGGTAATTATCTTGAAGTATAGGGAGATAATAAGGGAGGTAATTCTAGCCATCTCGGAGGGTAAGGTGAGCCCCTCCCTAATAGCAGAGATAAAGGCCGCTGAGGAGTCCCTATCTAAGGACCTACCGAAGGGCTTGGAGGGGAGGGTCTACGCTAGAGCTTCGGAGGTTCTGAGGAACCTGAGGATAGAGTTAGAGAACTCGATGAAGCTTATGGATCTATTCATTAAAGCAGCTTACGGGGCTGAGCTAGAGTCAATCGAGAGGAAGCTGAAGGCCGATGAAGTGGTTAAGGAGGTGGTGGAGGAGAGGGCTTACGGGCCCCTGGGTTCCATGGCCATGTCACTAGTAACGTTTAAAACTCAAGTACCCAAGTTCGTTGGTGTGGACATGAGGGTGTATGGTCCCTTCTCCGAGGGTGACATCGCGTTGATACCTGAGGAGAACGCTCAAGCCCTCAAGTCTAGCGGGGCTGTGGAGGTGATGGAGGATGCAAGTTCCGGAGAAGATTAACACATACTGCCCTAGGTGTAAGAAGCACACCTCTCACAAGGTCTCCCTCTATAAGGCTGGCAGGGCGAGGAAGCTCTCGTGGGGCCAGAGGCAGTTGGAGAGGAAGAGGAGAGGTTACGGTGGCGAGCCCAGGGGGATGCTCAGGAGGAAAGCTAAAACTACGAAGAAGGTTTTGCTGGTCCTCACATGCGAGGAGTGCGGCAGGAAAGTTATGAGGAACCTGGGAAGACTGGCGAAGGTTGAGATACAGAGGTGATCGCATGAAGGAGCTAATCCCCTTACCTAAGAGTTACTTCGTTAGAGTGAGATGTCCCAAGTGCGGGAACGAGCAGATAATATTCTCGCATGCGTCCAGAGTAGTCAGGTGCCAGGTCTGCGATGAGGTCCTAGCGAGGCCCAGGGGAGGGAAGGCCGAGATTTTAGCCCCTCAGATGGAGAAATTGGGGGCTAAAAGCTACTAATCTTTTCCTTTAGGGGATTTTGATCTCAGCTTATTATGATCCGCAGCAGTAATCCATCTGAACATTTGCTCAGTTTAGCTTAAATCTGAGTGAGATTAAGCTCATCGGTGATAGCTTGGAGAAGCCCAGCGTAACTGTAGATGCCAGGGGTCTAACGTGCCCCGGCCCCCTGACTAATCTGATAAAGGCCTATAGGAAGGCCAATGTGGGCGATATAATAGAGGTTTTAGCGACAGACCCAGGATTCAAGCCGGACTTAGAGGCTTGGGCTAGGAGGACTGAGAACGAGATAATAAGCGTATCAGAGGAAGGAGGAGTTATAAGAGCCCTGATAAGGGTCAAGAAGAAGTAGGGGATTCTCATGAAAGTCCTCGTGATCGGAGGGGGAGATGGAGGTACTATATTCGCTAATAGGCTGGCTAGAAGGGCCCCCAGGGATGTGGAGATAGAGGTAATAGATAAGTCGGATGTACACTACTACCAGCCCGGCTTCCTCTTCGTAGCAATAGGGGAGAGCAGTAGGGAGAGGATAAGCAAGAGCAGGAGCAAGATATATAGCAGGGGTGTGAAGTTCACGCGGGCTGAGGTTGAGAAGGTAGATCTGGATGATAGGAAGGTGAGGCTGAAGGGAGGGGAATTGAGGAGTTACGATTATTTAGTAATTTCCACTGGCTCAGTAATGAATTACGATGACATTCCCGGGTTCATGGGTAATGTGGATCACTTCTGGACGTTAGAAGACGCTGAGAAGCTCCACAGAAAGGTGAAGGAATTCGAAGGGGGAAAGGTGGTAGTCGGGATAGGAGGCCTAACTTATAAGTGCCCCGTAGCCCCCCTTGAGATAGCTTTCCTCTTGGACGATTACTTCAGGGCCAAGGGGATAAGGGAGAAGGTCGATATGAAGTTCATCTCCCCCCTGGAGAGACCATACGGCCCCAGGTTGCTCAATAGGGTGATAGTCGAGGAGATGAAGAGGAGGAATATAGAGCCAATCACCTTCTTCACTGTAGATAGGGTGGATGGCGAGAGCAGGAAAGTGATATCTATGGAGGGGGATTCCCTCGATTACGATCTCCTAGTGCTATCACCTCCCCATAGAGGCGCTGATCTGATCTTCAACTCCGGAATAGGGGATGATGAAGGCTGGATACCAGTGGATAAGCACTACCTGAATGTGAAGGGCTACGATGATGCCTTCGCGATAGGGGATGCTACTAACCTCCCGATCCCGAAGACCGGGGTCATAGCTCACTTCGAAGCTTCCACTGTGGCCGATAACATATACTATGAGATAAACGGGCTGGAGAGGAGGAGCCTCTTCGATGGGCAGAGCTTCTGCATAATAGAGATGGGGAGGGAGCTGGCATCGGCTCAGGTCTCCAACTATTATTATACGGAAGCTCCCGGGCTGATACCGACTAGAGTGCTCCATCTAGCTAAGTTGGCTATGAACACAATGTACTGGACCTGCATATTAGGGGGCTATATATGAGGTGATCACGATGAGCGGGAAGTTGGAGGAGATATTTTCAGATGAGAAGAATGTTGAGAAGTTCAAGCAGTTCATTGAGAAGTTAGATAACCTAAATTACATTCTGGACAGGCTGGAGCTCTTCCTGGGCTCAGGGATGGTCGATGAGCTGCTCGGGATGCTCTTCTCCCTCATGGCCCTAGAGAGGGCTTTCATGAAGGAGGAGATGATAGAGGAACTATCTGAGCTCTCCGCTAGGCTCACTTTCCTGATCTCACCTAAATGCATGTCAGAACTGAGGGAGGCCTTCGACAGCAAGGAGAGCTTGGGTCTAATAGGCTTAATGAGGAAGATGAGGGATCCTGACGTCCAGAGGGGGCTAGCTATAGTAATGGATATCCTAAAGGTGATTGGGAAGTGCAACAAGGAGTGCCAGTCCAGGAGGGAATAAAAAATTCAGATGAAGAGGACTATGGCATCCTCAGATGCCATCTCCAGGAAAGTTGTGGCTCCGACTATATCATCGACTTCATCTATCAACTGCTCCCTCTTCAGTCCCATCAGCTCGACTGTATTCGAGCAGGCGTAGAACTTAACCCCTAGCTCCTTGCACTCCTTTATCATATCCCTTATTGACGCCATTTTTATCCCCTCTATCCTCTTCTTCATCATGCTAGTCGCCAGTGAAGTCATCCCGGGGAGGATTCCGAGTATATTGGGCATCCCTAAAGCCGGATTCCCCACTGGAGATATCTTCAGCTTATCCACGGTATCCTTCCTTATTATGTTGAGCCCCCAGAAGGTGAAGAAGACGCCCACCTCGAGCCCCATAGCAGCGCCCACTTGAGCCAATATAAGGGGGGGATACGCCATATCTAGTGTGCCCTTGCTCGCTATTATGAGCAACTTCTTGGCCTTACCCATGGGATCACCCGACTTCCCTGAGGGCTCCCGCTAAAACCTTTGTAGAACGCATGTACGCAACTTTAATAACTCCGGGTTCAGAAGCTCAGGGGTGTGAAGATGAGCTCCTCACCTTTCCCGAAGAGGAACGATCTAGTGGTAGCTACTGTCAAGTCAGTTGAGGAGCACGGAGTCACCGTGAGCCTCGATGAATACGATGGGCTTGAAGCTTACATACCCAGGAGTCACGTGGCCTCTGGGAGGATAAAGGACATAAGGGATTTCGTTAAGGAGGGTGATAAAGTAGTTGGGAGGGTCATAAGGGCTGATAAGAAGCTAGGGCAGGTCGATCTGAGCTTGAGGTATGTGAGCGAGACTGAGAGGAGGGAGAAGCTCGAGGAATGGAAGGAGAGGAATAGAGTCCTATCCATGCTGAGGTTAGCTGCCCAGAGGGCAGGTTATCAGGATGCAGATAGCGTCGCTAGGGAAGCTTACGAGAAGCTGCAAGCTTACTACAAGAACCCCCTGGATGCCCTCGAGGATGTGATATACGAGGGGCCGGAGCCCTTGGTTAAAGCGGGCGTCGATGAGAAGCTCGCTGAGGAGCTGAAAGCCATAGTAGAGGGGCAGTTGAAGCCACCTATATATGTGAAGGATCTCTTGGTCAAGGTAGTGAGTTACGCGAGCGATGGGGTTGAGAGGGTCAGGAGGATACTGAGCAGGGGGCTGGAGGCATCATCCGGGGCTGATGTAGATATATACGCAGCCGGAGCCCCTAGATACGTGATATCCATAAGATCCAGGGATCCGAAGGTTGTTAAGAGGGCGGCCAGTAGCATAATTAAGGCCATGGAGAGGGAGGTAGGGGCCAGCGATCACCTCGAGCTAGTCGAGGAGAGGGAGAGGAGGAAGAGGACATGAGCCTCAAAATTATTAGACGTTCGTCGAAATATCGATGAGGCTGAGGAGTTAAAAGGGAAATCGATTTCAGTTGAGGAGGAACTACATTCAGGGAGGCGATGAAAATCAGATTAATATAAATGCTTCAAGGATTTTTAAGTTGAATTTATCTCGTATTCACATGAGGTAAGGTTTCATGGCCTATCTCATGGAGAAAATTCGGAATGGAGCTTTATGAACGTTCTGCAACGTTACGCAACCGTTTTACCGTAAACGCTTTTATATTCTCCCTGGGGCTTAGACTCGCCCCCTCAAAGGGGGCAGGTGAACATCATGAGGAAGGCATATATGATGGCAGCGTTGTTGGTGCTGCTGGGAGCTAGCCTCCTGCCAGCCGCTGCCTACCCGATACACCTCTTCCCGCAGCCATTCGTCAAGGACGGGACCATAGACTACGACTTCGACGGCATGCCTGACGTAGCCATAATATTAGGTAGCAAGGCAGCTCCCGAGGACGTGCTAGGTGCCACTCTGATAGCTGCTAAGATGGGCTCGCACTTATACTACACTAATGCATTATACGTGGATGAGAAGGACGCAGCCAACCATGGCATAACGCTCTACCACGGTAGCTTCTCAGCCCAGGCCTATGGGCAACGCTACCAGGCCTTAGACTTAGTGGGAAGCTGGGAGGCCGAGCACAGGTTCAAGGGATTCCTGTGGAGCTGGAACTGGGACACGACCCCCGACCCATTCAAGAAGATATACCCATTGTATGATGACTACGTCTTCGTCCCAGCTAGTGTGAAGAGCGCTAAGAACCCAACGCAGATAAGGTACAGCGTGGGCAGGAAGTTCGGCACGAGTGCTCTAAAGGAGTGGGTGGTATTCGCCACCTCTACTGGATCGACTTACTACCCGCCCGCTTACAACGATTATGAGAAGGACGCAGACTGGTCCCAGCGTCTCTACTTAGACTGCCCAGGGACATTCACATTCGGTGCTGACGCATTCGATAGCGTGAAGAACTTCGCAGCTGATTATGCAGGCACTATAACATACACTTGGGCTCACGCCGGTTTCTACTTCATACACCCGCTCAACCCAATCGACATAGCTATAGGCACTAAGGTAGATCTGCCCTGGCTCGGTTACACGTTAGAGGCTAAGGAAGTTGATGCTGGAGCTACGAGCTACAGCGTTGGCTTCGTCGCCTACAAGCTCGGGACAACTACGCCGGTAGATTACTTCCACATAGAGAGCATAAATGTAGGTGCTGTGCCTCAGGACAACGTACCTACAAGCTTCGAGTTCTTCCTCTACAGTATAACGCACCGCGATCTCTACATACTCGCTGACATAAATGGGGATGGCACTATAAGCAGCAATGAGAGGCTCACGACTTACTTCGGCATAACTGTGAGGGACGTCGACCCGGCCCTCGACGTAGTCACGATGGACTTCTACTCACTGATATTAGCTCCTAACATCTACCCAGGAAAAGGTAGAACTACTGGAACTAGAGATGGGGCATACGATTGGGATAACACATTATGGTACTTCAAGTCAGATTACGGATGGCCTCACCCCGCTGGCAGTGACTACGCTCATGCAGCTAATTTAACGAAGCCTTATGGAAGCATGAACGTCGATGTCATACTCGAGAAGAGCAACTACCCAGATCCCTCTGGACCCAGGGTGTTCGCTGGAGGTAACATGGGCTTGACATGGACTGCTGGTATGTACCCCGCTACCGCTACAATATTCTACGATGCTAAGGGTTACATAGTCGACACATCCAAGGTATTCGCTCCATGGGTCAACAAGCTAGCTGCTGACGAGAGCTTCCTCGGGATAAGCGGTTACTACAATGCATACACGAATGTGGATGAGTGGTACCTCGTAGTGAAGAGCGGTGTGCTCGGAGCTACGATCTTCGTGCAGGACGAGACAGGATGGTACAAGCCTCTCAACACCGATGGCAAGCTATTGGTCGGAGGCAAGGAGCTCTGGTTCACCAGTGTGAGCAGCGGAGTCGTAACTGCCTACCAGGAGTGCCCCGCTCTGCCGCCAACAGTCGGAGCTGAGTACTGTGGTCCGACGTGCGGTCCAGCTTGGGGAATATACAACTTCACTCAGGGTGAGAGGACCTTAACGAAGGTAGAGTGCAAGACATTCGTCGAGGACGATGAGCTATACGGCTACACTGCAACCTATCCCGAGGAGACGTGCACCAAGACGATAGATCAGGTCGATCCGTATGCAACTTATGAGGATGATGACGTCACCACCGCTGTATGGCACTGGCAGCTCAACTGGTTCTACCCGATAAACGCGACTGGCGTATTCGCTGGCATCTACGACAGGGTCGAGGACAGGAACAAGGATGGAGTGTTCACTGGAGCCACTGAGCTAGTGCCAGTGACGACAGCTGAGGGCAAGACTGTGTTCGAGGACGTGACGCCAGCAGCCTACAAGGACCTGTACTTCAACTTCGCCAACCCTGAGGAGGTGTTCAGCTTCGTTAGGGCTCCTATAGCCTACATGGATAGCTGGGTCTTCGACGGCAAGGCGTTAAGCGATGATGTGAAGAACAAGAAGCTCATACTCGTCGGTGGTCCTCTCGTCAACTCGCTAGTCAAGTACCTCAACGACACCGGAGCTCTCTACATCCTGTATAAGACAGATGGGAAGGTGACGTGGCTCTACAACCCGCTCGCAGCTCCAGGTGAGAGGAACATAAACTTAACGTACGCTCTGAGCTTGATAGATCCGACGATAGATCCAGCTTACGTCTACAAGATAGAGGGCGGCAACGGTCTCGGAGTGATACAGTACGCTAAGAGCAACCCGTGGAGCCCGGACAAGGAAATATTAGTGGTAGCTGGTACCGACAGGTTCGGGACGTTGAGCGCTTCGATAGCCTTAGCTGACCCGACGAAGCTGGCTAACATAACGATCTCAACGTACTACAACGCTGGAGTAGGCAAGGTAGCTCCCGCTGTGATAGTGATAGGTATAAGGCCGACCACAGTGCCAACGAAGGTAGTGATACAGCCCGTACTGGTTGTTCCAGTAGGGCTGCCCAGCAGCTAAACCCCCCTCCCTTTTTTCTTAGTCATATGCCTTATCTAATTCCGTTCTCAGCCTTATTCTCTCCTTATATAGTAGCTTCTCACAATCCCATATGCTGAGGAAGTCATCCCTCCTCTTGATAGTACTCCTGCTGAGCTCATGCGCTTCGATGGGCCAGGACTCGAGGGGCATTATAGAGAGAGCTGTAGAGGAACCGATGAAGAGTGTCTCGAGCGTCCCTGATTTCAAATCGATAAGCGAGGTGCCCAGGGGGAGCTACGGTTACGTAAATGGTGTGCTCTATGTGGATAAGAGCGGCTTCACTTTCGGGGCCATACCGGATCTCGAGTTCAACATATACGCTGCCCTGATATTGGGGGAGGCACTGCAAGCTTATAACTTCGCCTCCCTGAACCCCAGTTCCGTCTCTAACGCTAGAGCTAGGCTATCCTCCATAGCTAGTTGGCTCTCCCAACAGGCTATAGATGGGCTATGGGGCTCCGACATAAGCGGGAAGCTAGCAGATGTCTACTTCAGCTCACTCGCGATAAGGGCTATCTCCCTAGCTATAAGCTCGGGCTCACTGCCCAAGGATAAGTTGAGCTCGTTATCCAGCTCAGTATCTAGAATGATAAGCCTCCAGGATGAGGGAGGTGGATGGGGGAGGATACCTCAAGCCGATGTATTCCAGATGAAGCAGCCAACTCCCTCTGTGACCGCATCAGTCCTTAAAGCGTTACTCTCAGCTAGGGAAGCTGGCCTCAAGGTACCGGATTCCAGCATAAATAAGGCGCTGAATTACCTAGCCGCTACAGCGAGCAGATCCGGGAACATGGTCTACTGGGAGGAGAGCGGATCCAAGGCTCTATATGTGACAGGTGAAGTTGGTGATGCTATAGCTGAGGCTCTATATCAGGGGTACAGTTTCGATGAGTCCATGATAAGGGGGCTGATAAACTATCTGGATGCGAGCGTTAGGCAATCTTACTCAGCTGGGACTTACGATTTCATGACAGCATCAGCTCTCAACGTCCTATCGAAGCTCTCCTCACTGGGCTACTTGGAGACGGATAAGCTAGTATCCAATTACGGTGCTATAATGGTCGATCTAGCGAATACAATAAGGCCAGATGGTCTCTTCACGGACTTCCCCTACATATGGCTCAGGTACTCCTACACTTATCCTTACGTAGCTGTCTTCACTAACTGGCTCAGGATAACTTCAGTATCATCAAACGCTTACTTCGTAGGGGGATACGGTGATTATCAACCCACAGTATTGGTTGAGGGGACATCATTGAACCTCAAGGTGAGCGTATCGAATAAGATATCGAAGCCCCTCTCCCTAATAATGAGCGTGAGAGCCGGGCCACCGGCTTCCATCTCAGGAAGCTCAGAGGCGAAGTTCACGCTGGATGCTGGGAAGGATAGGGAGTTCACATTCAAGATAAATGCCCCGGATGGCCTTCCCTCACCCCAGAACGTGAGCGTCTCGATACTCCTGAGGGAAGCTAATTCCAGCAAGCCGATATTCGCGAAATCCCTGCCCTTGAGGCTCCTGAGGAATTCCGTGCTAAACTTGGAGTCTAAGGTAGCTTCCCCGATATCATCCCAGCTCAGGAAACCTGTCAACATAACTTTAACTTTCTCGAACAGGGGAGATCTACCTATAACTGACCTGACATTCGTTGAGAAGCTCTCCTCAGGCTTCGAGCTCGTCACCACATTCCCAGGCAACGGTACAGCTTTAGTCACATCTACGAACAGTTTAGGTAGCTATGTGATGCCTCAACCACTGGCTCCTGGCTCTAAAATGACTCTAGTCTATCAAGTCACTCCAGTCGATGCTCCACCGGGACCCCAGACAGTATCCACTACTTTCATAACTTATACGGATGCTAGGGGGGAGAGGCACAACTTGAGCAAGGATGTGAAGATAACGGTGCTCAGGCCGTACTTACTGATATCATCGAACGTATCTTCCCTGAAGATGGAGTGGGATGAGGAGAAAATGATACTGATAGCTCTATCTAACGTGGGGAATGAGGACGCTACTGAAGTGAGCTTAAAGATGGCATCTGGGGAGGGGCTCTCGCTGAACTTGAGCATGATACCGAAGGAAGTGATGTACAGACCTAACCCGGATGGCTCCCTCCTCCTGAGGATAGATAAAGTAGCTTCAGGCACCACGATAACGATACCGGTGAGGGTGAAGGCGACTAACTTCTACCCATCTCCAGAACTCGGGACCTTCTTGAGCGTCAGCTATGAGTACAAGGACTCGATAGGGAGGACTATGCCCGGCTACTCCGGATCCAATATAGTTAAGGTGACTCTCTCAGTCTCCAAGACCTTCCTATACATAGTATCAGCGCTAATAATAGTTTTAGCTGTTCTAATAGCTATAAGGATAAAGAACAGGGTTAAGAGCACTAAGAGGAGCCCTCTCCTAATTGAGAGGAGGAAGAGGGGGAGGATACCCTTTGAGAGTTGAGTACTTACTGGTAGCTATACTGATAGTGGTCATAGCTGCAGCTACTTACCTACTGATAGGGATGCCCAAGCATGAGGAGAGGCCGAAGGGGAGCTGGAACGTCACCATAGCTTATCCGGCTGGGCAGTCATCGGGAGGCATAGCCCTATCATCTTACTCGATAACGCTGACCCTGAGCTTCTTCTCGGGCGGCAAGATAAATAATACCAATATAGCTGTCGGATCCCTGGGCACCGTTAAGGAGGGGAACGTGACCATAGTATTGAAGATATCGAATGAGACGAGCATCAGAATATTCTCAAGTAACTCCACTGTAGTAGTTCAGGGGAAGGATCAGGACGGCCTCTTCGCAGCGACCGATAGGCTCATTCTAGCGATAGCTGGCGATTATGCCCTCGATCTAGATAGCAGCAGGAATTACCTCCTAGTCGTGAGGCCCTCAGACGGCAAGAGTGTTGGGTTGCAATGGCTAGGGGGCTACAGCATTCAGCAAGTGAAGAGAGTCCCTATATACGTCCATGGTGGTCAGGTGAACCTCATGCAATTCCTATTAGGCCCATTCTCACCATAGATTATCTTTTCCCTTTTTGAATAAAAATGGAAGATGCTCTCAGACTGACGGGGAAAGATCAGTCACTTCAATAATGAAGCTCAAGATGGAGGCTCTTTTGGACCAGCAAGTCTATCAAATTCAGGGGCTCTGGATCATAAATCGTATCTCGCACTCTCGGATGAGCGCCTCAGAATGGAGTCCAAATAATCGGCATGGCTTTAAGGAAAAGAAGTACAATAAGTATGGAAATTTATGGGGAATGAAATAAGCCATTTGATTGAAAACGGGCCCGGAGGGACTTGAACCCTCGGCCTGCGGCTTAGAAGGCCGCCGCTCTATCCTTGCTGAGCTACGGGCCCAACTACGCTCATTGCCGAAATCATAATTAATAAAGGTGATCCCATGTGACCCCGATGGGGATGAAGCTCAAGTTAATAACCTTAATCATGGTATGCATCCTCTCGATCCCCAGCCTCCCTAATGCATCAGCTCAGGGAGTTAGGTACGATTGGCTGGGACTGATGATGAAAGAGGGAACAATAGACCTTCCCGGGGGCTATAAGCTTCAAGCTAAGATAGATTTCATAGGAGGAGTCGCCGCTTACGCTGTCAAGGCTCAGGTCTACAAGGGGAGCATGGACAATCCATGCTTGACGGGAGGGGGAGCCTGGGCTTACATGGAGGGCGGAGGCACGCTACCGACGAGAGCTGAGATAGTCGTTAAGGAGAACTGCCCATTCGATAAGGGGGGGAATATACTCTATAGGATCATAATAAAGGGTGATGAGAGCAGTAAGGAGAATAAGACGATAGCATTCGATATAATAGATTCCATATATTCTCCAGATGCTAATCTCACGCTCAACATAGGGTTCCCGAAGTCTAAGGAGTATGATGCAGCCAGCTCTCAAGTGATCATCCCTGTGACGCTGAGGAACGATGGTCCCGCGTCTATAAGCTGGGTGAAAGCTCTAGTGACTTGGGGAAGGCTGGAGGGGGAGGGCTCGATAAACTTAACGCAGTCCGTCCCGAGCCCCTCATACTCCACATCGAGCAGCGCCAACTACACATTCGGAGGCCTGGATGTCAATAAATCCTACAGCATGAGCCTCACATTCGCCGCTGGACCAGGCCAGTACAAGTATGGGAACTACAGCGTCAACTTCCTAGTCTATTACGGGACCAAGTTCAGGTATGAGGGGTTCAATGCCACTAGGAATGTGAAGATATTCAGGTACGATCCATCAGCATCTAAGGTCGTCAGCGATAGCGTCAAGCTAGTCTTCGGCTTGAAGTACAAGGGGAGGGTGGGGAATCCGTTAGTGAGCGTGATAGCTGAGAGGCCCACGGGGGATATGGAGGTGGATGAAGGTGCTCCCATATCATTCAGCTTCTACCTCCAGAACACCGGGGCCGATTCAGCATATAACGTCACGATAAGGGTTAACGTTAATCCGGATCTACCCACTGAGATAACGGCCCCATCCTCGGTCGCGGGGAGGTCGTTCCCGATAGTGGTCACGGGGGAGATGCCGCCCAAAGCTAGGAGCGACAAGGTGGAGTTCAGGATAGTCGTGCCCAAGGGATCCGGAGGCACTATATACAGAGTCAATATAACGGCGGGTTACTTCGACATAAGGAATAAGTACTACGAGGCTACTAGGTTCTTCACGATAACCGTTAGGCAGCCGGGCATATCGAAGCTCTACGTTACAAAGACTATATCCTCCTCCACAGTGCCCGTCAACGGCACTATAGAGGTTAACGTTATAGTCAGCAATAACGGTACCGCGGCCGCCAGTAAAGTGACTATAGAGGACGATTTCCCGAGGGACTTATTCAAGTTGGTCTCTGGGGATACGAAACTCACGGCGAGCAGCTTGTCCCCTGGAGGAGTTCTAGCTCTATCTTACAAGCTTAGAGCGGTTAGGGATGGAATAGCGACATTCGGGTCAGCTAAGGTGACTTACGTAGATCCCCAAGAGGGTCAGAAGACCATATTATCTTCGATGAAGTCCCCAGTCGTTGTGACGATAGTTAAGCCGGAGCTCTCAGTGAGGATCGAGGACATACCCCCTAACGTGACGAACGTGAACTCCCTGATCCAATTCTCAATATACATGATGAACAAGGGGAATGGAGATGCTAAGAAGCTGAGCGTTGAGATGGAATTCAGCCCGGGCCTCTATATGGTCAACCCCCCGACTTTGGATAAGGGAGAAGGTGTGGTTTGCGATCAGCCGACATGGGAGCCCAGGGAAGGATCCGTGAAGCTGGTCCTGAGCTGCGATACCGTGAAACCCCAGGGCTTCGTCAAGATGATACTGAACCTGAAGACCCAGACGACCGGGAAGCAGTGGATAAGGGTGAACAGCATATCCTACCTAACTCCTGACGGCTCCTCGAAAATAAGCGTACCGGCAGCATACAGCTACAGCACTGTAGTCGTCACTCCGTTCGAAACTAGAGTGTTCTACTTATCGATATTCACGTTCTCCGTCCTCTTAGTGGCTATGTTCGTCATAGGAGTTACTAGGGGATTCAGCATAAGCTTGGGCAGGAGGATGGGGAGAAGGAGGGTAGGTGGCTTCGAGGGCTAACTTTAAAATAGTGTGGCAATGTGGTTGGGTGGGGTGAACGCCATGGGAATGGAGTACATATATGCTGCGTTGATGCTGCATGAACTCAAGAGGAAGGTCGAGGCTAGCGATTTAGAGCAGGTCCTCAGAGCTGCGGGGGCTGAGCCCGATCAGGCCAGGATAAAGCAGTTAGTGAGCGCTATATCCAATGTCAACTTGGATGAGCTGATAAGCCAGGCTGCTGTGATGCCAGTGGCTCCAGCGGCAGCACCTGCTGAGAGTAAAGTGGAGGAGAAGAAGGAGGAGAAGAAGAAGGAAGAGGGGAAGGAGGAGGAAGAGGCCGCTCTCGCTGGCTTAGGCGCTCTATTCGGCTGAAACTTTTTTAAATTTTGAATCCATTCTGATTTATATGCAAGGGATAGAGGTAGAATTCCTGAGATCCAGGGGCTACGTGAGGAAGAGATGCCCCAAGTGCGGCGAGTACTTCTGGACCCTGAAGGATAGGGAGACCTGCGGGGAAGCTCCTTGCGAACCTTACACGTTCATAGGCCGGGGTAGGCAGGACAAGAGCTTGGAGGAAGTCAGGGAGGATTTCCTGAGGTTCTTCGAGAGGAGGGGGCACACTAGGATAAACAGGTATCCAGTAATAGCGAGATGGAGGGAAGATCTATTCCTAACTAGCGCATCCATAGTCGACTTCCAGCCTTTCATAACGGCTGGGATAGTCCCCCCTCCAGCGAATCCCCTGACTATATCCCAGCCATGCATAAGGCTCAAGGATATAGATAAAGTAGGGCCCACGATGGGGAGGCACCTCTCCATATTCGAGATGATGGCCCATCATGCTTTCAACACCAAGGATAAGTTCGTCTACTGGATAGATAGGACCGTTGAGCTCTTCCATGAATATGCGACTAGCGTTCTAGGAATACCTGAGGAGGAGATAACTTACAAGGAGGGGATATGGGAGGGAGGAGGTAACGCCGGCCCTGATTTAGAGCCGATCGCCGGTGGACTGGAGATAGCTACGCTAGTCTTCATGCAGTACAGGATAGAGAACGGTAGCTATGTGCCCATGGACACTAAAGTAGTGGATACCGGTTACGGCCTAGAGAGGATAACCTGGTTCCTCAGGGGGGATCCCACCGGATTCCATGCAGTTTATGGAGCTTTGCTGCATGAGTTCATGGATAAGCTCGGGGTGAGCGAGCCTGATTTATCTCTCCTCTCCGAGTACTCCAAGGTATCCTCAATACTCAGGGAGCTCGAGAAGGGGAGGAGCATCTCCTCCCTGAGGAGGGAGGCAGCCCTCCTAATAGGGGTAAGTGAGGAGGAACTGGAGGAGAAAATAGCACCTTTAGAGGCAGTATTCTCTCTCCTAGATCATACTAAAGCTCTCTCCTTCATGATAGCTGATGGTTTAGTTCCATCCAACGTCAACGAGGGCTACCTTGGGAGGCTCTTGATAAGGAGGAGCCTCAGGATACTCAACCAATTGGGGAGCGAGGTCCCGTTATCCGAGCTGGCAGTTAGGCAAGCTGAGTACTGGTCCTCGAAGGGCTTCCCGGAGTTGAGGGAAGCGATAGACAGGATAGCTGAGATAGTCAGCATAGAGGAGGAGAGGTATAAGGAAGCTGTAGAGAGAGGGGCTAAGATAATCTCGGATTTGATGAGGGAGAAGGGAAGGCTAAGCGTAGATGATCTAATAATGCTCTATGATTCTCACGGCCTCTCCCCGGATATAGTGCAGAGGATAGCTGGTGATGTTGATGTCCCGGACAACTTCTTCGAGATGATAGCTGCCAGGCATGAAGCCAGGAAGCCGGAGCCACCGAAGGTCTTCGAGAGGATGGATGAATTGAGGAGGTACCCGCCAACTAAGCTCCTCTATTATCAAGATCCCTACCTCTTGGAGTTCGAGGCCAGAGTGCTGGGGTACGTAGATGGTAAGATGATCCTAGATAGGACCGCTTTCTACCCGGAGGGCGGGGGCCAGCCCTCAGATATCGGCTCCTTTGAATGGAGGGGGATCGAGGTCAGGGTAGTGGGGGCCGAGAAGCATGGGGGATGGATCCTCCACTCTGTGGAAGGGGATCTACCCCCCGCCGGCGAGGTGGTAAGAGCTAGGGTGGATAGCTGGAGGAGACTGAACAGGATGAGGCATCATACAGCCACTCACGTCATACTTGAGGCAGCTAGAAGGGTCCTGGGCTCTCACGTCTGGCAGTGGGGGGCTCAGAAGGGGGATGAGGAGAGCAGGCTAGATATAACGCACTACAAGGGAATAAGCCAGGAGGAGCTCAGGAGGATAGAGATGTTAGCTAATGAAGTGGTGATGAGGAACATCCCAGTCAGGACCCTCTGGCTCGTCAGGACCGATGCTGAGAGGAGGTACGGTTTCACCCTCTATCAAGGTGGCGTCGTACCCGATCCAGTCCTCAGGGTGGTCGAGATAGAGGGCTTCAACGCTCAAGCTTGCGGGGGGACTCACGTCCTCAGGACAGGGGAGATAGGGCCTATAAAGATATGGAGGGCTAGGAAGATACAGGATGGGGTAATAAGGCTGGAGTTCTCAGCGGGGGTTCCGGCAGTAAAGAGAATCATAGATTACCACCAGAAGATAAAAGATATAGCTCAGAGTGCCGGGATAAGCGAGGAAGAGATAGATACCTTCTTCAGAGGGATGATGGAGGAGTTGAAGGAGCTGAGGAAGGAGAGGAGGAGGATGATGAAGGAAGCTGAGGAAAGATCCATCGAGAGGGCTCTAGAGACCTATGAATCAACTGGGAGGCATAAGCTCTCCATAGTTAGGCTGGAGAGCATAGGGATAGATGAGGGAATAAAGCTCGCTGATAAGCTGTCATCGGACAGGAGGATCGTATTGCTAACTAAGGAATCGGGCGATAGGGTTGAGCTAGCCCTACTAGCGACTAATTACGGGGAAGGGGAGGTAGATGCCGGTAGCTTGCTCAGGGAGCTATCCAGGGAGATGGGCGGTGGAGGAGGAGGGAACTGGAAGCTGGGGAAGGGATCAGTACCCAAGGATAGGCTAGATGAGTTCATGGGGGTGCTTAGGAAACGATTAGAAGGGATCTAGTTGAGAGAGCTGCATATCCCGCGCTCCTCCTCTTCATATTGGGTGTGCAAGATCCGATAGACTCGATAGCCAGGGCCCTCTCCCTCACGAGAGCGGAGAGAGTAGCCCTATCCAAGATAGTTAGATCCCCCGAGGAATCCCTGAGGAACTCGATGAAAGTAGTGCCCCCTCATATAGTCAAGGGGAGCGATCTCGGAGTGGATGGCTTCAACGTGATAATAACTGTCGAGAGGGCCCTAGCAGGGGATCCAGTCTACGTATGCACTGACGGCATAGTCAGGGATCTCAGCCTCTCCTACTCCTCTTATAAGCCATCAGATCTATTCGATAGAGCTGTGGAGACGATAGCGGATACTGTAAGATCTATGAGCCCCGGGAGGGTCACTATATACCTCGATTCCCCGATATCCAGGAGCGGGTTGATAGCTAAGAGGATAAGGGAGATAACATCCGAGGAATTTGAGGTTAAAACATCAAATAGAGTTGATTCTGAGATATTAAGTCATGAAATAGTCGCATCCAGTGATTCGAGGATAATAGAGGGGGCCAAAGCCATCGTAGACTTAGCTCATGCCGCGATAAGCAGGGCGGGTATATCACCTAAAAGGTTATTTACGGACAGGGGGATGCTTGGGGGAATATGATAGACCTGCCTAGGACGGTGGACTTCGACGGGGAGAGGGTGATATTAGTCGATCAGAGGAAGCTGCCTCAGGAACTATCTTTCGTGGAGTGCTACGATATAGAGTGCGTTGCCTCAGCCATAAGAGATATGGTAGTCAGGGGAGCTCCAGCCATAGGGGCCACGGCAGCTTTCGGCTTGGCCCTCCACTCGAAAAGGATCGGGGCAGAGGGGAGGGATGAGTTGTTAAAGGAGCTTAGAAGGGCAGCCGATATCTTGAGATCGACTAGACCGACGGCATATAACATGTTCTGGGCGATAGATAGGGTCATGAGGGCCGCTGAATCCTCGAAAGATGCTGAGGAGATGAGGAGGAGGGTGGAGGAGGAGGCAAGGAGCATAGCGGAGGAGGATGTCAGGGCCAATATTGCGATAGGTGAGCACGGGAAGAGCTTGATAAAGGAAGGGTATAGAGTAATGACGATATGCAACGCCGGTTCACTAGCCACAGTTTGGTTCGGGACAGCTACAGCTCCCCTGTACACGGCCAAGATGCAAGGAATTGATTTCGAAGTTTACGTGCTGGAGACGAGGCCGGTGCTTCAGGGAGCTAGGATAACTTCCTTCGAGCTGAAAAGGGCCGGCATACCGGTTAAGCTCATAGTGGATGGGGCAGCAGGTTACGTTATCTCCGAGATAGGGATAGATCTAATAATAACGGGGGCCGATAGAATATTATCTGACGGCACTGTGTTCAATAAGATAGGAACGTACACTCTCTCAGTCCTAGCCAAGGAGCACGGGGTCCCCTTCTACGTAGCAGCCCCCACGTCCACTTTCGATCCCCTCTCCAGGAGGGAGGATGTGAGGATAGAGATGAGGGACGCTAACGAAGTCGCCGTGATAAACGGGAAGAGGATAGCCCCGGATGGGATAGCTATACTCAACCCGGCCTTCGATAGGACCCCTCCCGAGAACATAACTGGTATAATAACCGAGAGGGGGATAATAGGGAAGCCCTTCGAGGAAAAAATAAAACTTATTGGAATCCGGGGGGCCTCACCTTAACTACCTCTTGGTTCACTAGATTGGGAGGTATCTCTCCTCTCTTGAAAGCTATCAGATTCTCAGCGACCATCTCGGCCATCCTGGATCTCGTCTCATGACTCGCGCTAGCGGCGTGCGGAGCTAGGACTACGTTCTCGAGCTTCAGGAGGGGATCATCGGGAGGTATCGGCTCCTGCTCGAACACATCAAGGCCTGCGCCGGCTATCCATCCCTCCTTAAGGGCTTTATAGAGTGCCTTCTGGTCCACCACCTTCCCCCTGGACGTGTTAACTAGTATAGCTGTACGCTTCATCCTCCTCAACTGCTCCTCCCCTATCATATGGTAGGTCTCCTCCGTCAGGGGGACGTGGAGGGAAACGAAATCGGATTCCTCCAGGAGTTTCTCAAGGGGAACGTACTCTACACCGAGCTCCTTCTCAAAATCCTCCCTCCTTATCGAGTCATAGTACAGGATCCTCATCCCGAAACCCTTGGCCCTTCTAGCTACAGCTGCCCCTATCCTGCCCATTCCCACTATCCCCAGAGTCCTCCCATAGACATCGTAGCCCAACATCATCATAGGGTGCCATGCTACCTTCCACTTCCCCTCCCTGACGTACCTATCCGCCTCAACTACCCTCCTAGCTGCGGCCATCAGGAGAGCGAAGGCAAAGTCAGCTGTCGTCTCTGTGAGCACTCCCGGCGTGTTCGTAACGTAAATCCCTCTCTTCGTCGCCTCCTTTACATCTATATTATCGTAACCCACAGCGTACTGAGCTACTATCCTCAGCTTGGGGGCTGCTTCAAATACCTCAGCATCTATTGGATCAGTTAACAGGGATACGAGGGCATCGCAGTCCTTAACTCTCTCAATTATGACTTTCTTAGGTGGAGGGGCCTCATCCTTCCACAGATCCACCTCAAAATGCTCCTCTATCTTTGAAAGACCCCTCTCCGGGATCTCCCTCGTTACGAAAACTCTAGGTTTCATATGCTGTATATACTCCCATATTTTATCTTTTTATCTCCTGGGTGTGGGGAGGCAAGGTGATGGATATTTAGGCTGGAGCCCGAGAGGGAGGATGGGAAGTTCGAGTATAAGCTGAGGCTTGGGGCCAATTCAGGGGACAGGATAGAGAAACTAGTGACCCAACTGAACTATAGGCTCAATGAGGGGGGTGGAGAGGCCTTTTATGAGCTCGGAATAACGGATGATGGTATCCCAGTCGGCCTGACGGATGAGGAGGCTTCAGAATCCCTAGCAATTATCGAGAAGATAACTGAGAGGCTAGGGGCTAAGTTCATGATAGTTAGGAAGGAGAAAGCATCTAGAGGATACGTTTACGAGCTCTTGATAAGGAGAACGCTGGATGTCCCACCTATACAGCTTTCAATAGCTCTGCTCGGCAATGTAGATGCCGGAAAGTCCACGCTGAAGGGAGTCCTCATCTCCGGGAGCCTGGATGATGGGGATGGTCTAGCTATGAGTCAAGTAGCTAGGTACTTGCATGAGCTCAAGTACAGGAGGTCCTCATCGGTCAGCCATCACATACTGGGCTTCGATGATGCGGGAGCCTCCGTCAACGATACCCTCTCCTACAACGAGGCCGAGATCTACCTGAGGTCATCCAAGGTGATAACTCTAGTTGATCTAGCCGGACATGAGAGGTACCTGAGGACGACGCTCAAGGGGATAATGGGTTCCCTCCCGGATTACGCAGCTATAATTGTTGCAGCGAACGCCGGTCCTATAGGGAGCTTCAGGGAGCATCTGGGGATATCCTTGGTCCTCGATATACCCATATTCATCGTGATGACTAAGCTCGATATAACGCCGAAGGAAGTGCTGAAGAGGAACTTGGAAAGTCTGA
>Ga0272449_1000056_pt1 | contig 162302 bp, 176 predicted proteins | sample YNPCB0241_FD_198679 | JGI IMG/M metagenome (GOLD analysis project Ga0272449, IMG submission 198679) | Hot spring sediment microbial communities from Yellowstone National Park, WY, United States - YNP-CB-024-1 | ecosystem: Environmental > Aquatic > Thermal springs > Hot (42-90C) > Sediment...
CAGCCAAGACAAAGTCGTTTCTGTATATTGACAAGGCGGAGCAGAGTTCTACTAGAGCTGATTTGGATGCTTCTGTTAGGTTTCTGTCATACAATTTGTTCGCCTACCAGCTCTTTTCCCCATTTTTGTATTATGTGTTGGTATAGGTGTTCCGCCGCTTCTTGTCCCCTTTGGGGGAAGTTGTATAGGTCTACGTAGAGTTGGATGTCTGAAACCACATTTACTTTATTGGTAGCATCAGATGAGAGGCTGATTTTTTGGTGTCCATAAAATACCCCTTCATCATAAGGTATAACGAATTTTACATTGCCCCCTCTGGGTATCGGTTGAAGGTTTAACTGTTCAGCAAATGTTTCAGCGTCTTTTTCATTGCTTACATATATGTGAACGTCGACGGGTCTGACATGGGGGGCTATTAAGTATGCTCCTACCAGAGTTGTCAATGCGTAGTGATTTTTAAGTTTGGAGAGTTCTCTTAGAAATTTGTCTATTTCCCTTTCGAAGGTGTAGTATTCAAGGAACTTGTTCACTTTGTCATATTGATGATATGCTGCCCATCGTCGCAGCAAAGTTGTCGGATTTGTAATTTTTATTTTGTAGTTTGCTGTTCGAGTAACATAACCATATTGAATTAAGGTTAATATAACGGCGTGAGCATAGCCAGGTGAGATTTTCACTTCCGATGCTAAGCCTCTAATGGTCCATTCTTTTGCCGGGTTTGTTAATAAAGCCCTAAGGATACGTGTAGCTTTAACTTCAAAAATGTTCGAGACTTGTCTCATGTTTTGAGACGATGTTCGCTGTAATATATAAATATTCGCTAAAAGCGAACAAAATCAGCCTCGCGTCTTTTTTTCTGTTTAATTGCTCAATGTTATTGAGCATTTATAAGGAGAATTGAGCATGTTGCCTGGTTGCTTATATGCTGTGTTAACATTTTTGTGTTAATTATGGTGCGCGTTTCCTTGTTGCGGTTTCTCCGCGATTGACTAAGAAATAAGGAGTAATTTTCCTTCGCCTGCTCGCATTTGTAAACGTTAAAATTATTTTACATTACTTCTCCAAACATGTCCTCGGCTTCTTCAGTTAGCTGGTCGTCCCAGCATTCCCAGCACATACCATCATACGTTTCGTATTCTTCTTTGCTTATTTCACGACCGCATATTTCACAGTGGTATGCTTCTCTTTTTATTTCTTTCTTAGTCATTTTTCACTCGTCTCCTCTATTTGCGTTATCTGTTCAAAAGTTAGTTTTAGTCGGTCGTGTTTCTCATTAACTTCGCCAGCTTTGTTGTATGCGTTTTTAATGTGAATATACAATGTGTTCCATGCGTCTTCTACTTCTCTGAGCGCCGCGGAAAGCTTGCCTAGGTTTTTCTGGATCTTTTCTGCTTTTTCAGATATTTCCATGGCTTGGAGACCTACTGCGATTAGATTTAGGTTTATGGCGAGCGTGGCTGGCGAGACGAGTAGAACGCCTTCTTTTGCTGCGTCTGTGACTAATGTCATTTCGCATTCTGTTAGGTATTGATATACTGCCTCTGATGGGATGAAGGCAAAGGCGAAGTTTGTTGTTCCCTCTTGTGGTTTCACATAATCTGTTTTGATTTTTTCTATATGTCCCTTAACGTCGCTGCAGAAGTTTCTGGCAAAGGTTTCACGTTGCGCTTCATCTTTGGCTTCTACCATTTTTCTGTAGTTGTCGAGGGGGAATTTGGAGTCAATGCATATTATTCCTTTGGGAGTTTTTATGTATGCGTCGGGTATTTTACCGATTTTGGGGAGTTTCTCTCTAATGTGCACATATTTTTGTGGTAGCAGATCCCTCAGAATTTGTTCCAGTTGAAATTCGCCGTATGCAGCTCTTCCTCTCGTTACTTTAAAGAGGTCTTCCAAGTTTTGTGTGGCTTTTTGTATGTCATCTGCTCTTTGTTTTATAGCGCCAATATCTTGGTCTAGCCCTAATTCCTTCCAGCATGTGGCAAGTGCGCCCTTAACCGTCTCTTGGTCTATGGAAACCTTTTCGACTTTCCTTGAAAAACGCAATATTAGGAATAGTATGATAACAAGAATGATAAGCGTTAAAGTGATTAGTAGTAAATCGAGCATTTTTGCCACTTGGCGTTCGCTAGTAAGGTGTCTTATGTTTTCACATGTGAATTAACCATTATGAATCTTGGTTCTTTAAAAGAAATAATAATTCCAAATATAGTTCTAGTCGGTTGATAGCTAACGATTTTATGGTCCTTTCCACAGCCAATAATTCGTTTTAATGTCTTTGAGATTGTATACGTATTTTAAGGCGCTGAAAAGTTTGGGTCTTCTATCAAGGAAAGCCCGCTTATAAAATAATAATGCGACAATGAAGGCTTCGTCAAACGGAACATCCTTTCGCGGTGCGATGTAATAGCGTCTTTTGGGATTTCCAGCTTTTAAAAATGCGTTAGCCATGTCGTCGCGCGATACTTGGCATGCATTGAGGAATATAACTTTAGCCTTTATGTTGAGGTCTTTGATATCTTCAGAGGAAGCAAAACAACTTATAGATGCTGGGTTTGAATATGTTTGCACGGCAACAGACGGCGTCATGCTGTTTAGAAAACGCAAGTGACGCGGGTAGGGTTCATTCTGAAACGGGCGGGGTGGGATTTGAACCCACGACCACAAGCTTTCTTCTAGCTCACAGTTTAGGAGGCTTGCGCCCTATCCATGCTAGACTACCCGCCCAAACAAAATGAAATATTCAGAACTTCAACTCTTAAATATATCTGGAAAAACTTTAACCACAAGAAACTCTTCAATTCAAAAAGGGCTAAAAGGCGGGGGTACCCGAGCCAGGTCTAAATAGGCTGTTTGGGGCGCAGACCAGCCTAAGACAAGGGGGAGGACTTAAGATCCTCTGGCGTAGGCCTCCGTGGGTTCGAATCCCACCCCCCGCATCACCTATGGGAAAAGTCTCGGGGGTTTGGCAGTCATCGGCTTTTATTTAAAGGAGGAAATCCCAATATATCTTACTTTACAATCCTATAGGTGATAAAAATGAAGGCAGCAATGCTATATGGCATAAAAGACCTGCGAATTGAAGATGTTCCTAAACCAGAAGTAGATGCTGGCGGGGTTCTTGTTAAGGTTAGGGCGGCAACAACATGCGGCACGGACTTGAAAATTTTTCAGAGGGGTTACGTTGAAAAGGTGATAAGGCTTCCAACGGTTTTTGGGCATGAGTGGGCTGGTGAAGTGGCGGAAGTTGCGGATGGTTTAGAGTGGCCTAGAAAGGGTATGCGTGTGCGTGCTGGAAACAGTGCTCCATGCTTGCATTGTATGATGTGCCAGAAGGGAAAGTACAATCTTTGCGAGAACATGATTTGGCTTTGGGGCGCCTATGCAGAGTACATTAAGGTTCCAGCGCGTATGGTTTTGGTTAACATGCAAGAGATTCCGCAGCACGTCTCTTTTGAGGAGGCAGCCATAACAGAACCTCTGGCATGTGTTTTGCATGGGGTGGAAGAGGCTGGAGTCAAGCTTGGCGATAGTGTGGCGATAATTGGCGCTGGTCCAATAGGCTTGTTGCACCTGCTAGTTGCGAAGCGGATTGGCGCTGAAAAGGTAATAATGATAGATCTTGTTGAGGAAAGATTGGATTTCGCTAAGAATCTTGGCGCAGACGAGGTTTTTAACGCTGGAAAAGTGGATGCTGTAGAAAAGATTAGGCAATTAACAAACGGTTATGGTGTTGATGTTGCAATAGAAGCCATTGGTTTGCCGCAAACATGGGAGCAAGCACTAAAACTTGTCAGAAAGGGCGGAAGAGTTCTGGAATTCGGCGGGTGTCCGCCTGGAACAGAGGTTAAAGTCAACGCAGAGATGCTTCATTACGGGGAGGTCACAGTTTTAGGCGCTTTTCATGCTACTCCACTACATTTTAGGAAAGCTCTAAACCTGATAGCTTCAAGAACAATCGATGTTAGACCATTAATAACAAGAAGGATGGAGCTGGACGAAATCGTGGAAGCCTTCCAAATACTTGCCACATCAAAAAAAGAAATTAAAATTGCAATAATTCCATAAAAAGCGTCTGATTAAAGCGTTATTAATGGTAAACGCACCATTTATTATGCGGTGTTGTGGCGTGAAGTTTACCTATACGGGCATCCGCGTCAGAAACCTAGAACGTTCAATAGAGTTTTACACAAAAACGATGGGTATGAAAATAATGCACAAGGGTAAAATGGAGGCAGGCGGCATCTACGTACAACTTAAAAGCGAAAGGTCACCGCAAATTTTGGAGCTAAACTATTACCCGCCTGGAACAAAGTTTCACGAGGAATATGTTGCGGGATGTGAACTTGACCATCTGGATTTCTGGTGCAAGGATGTTCGAAAAGAGTATGAGCGAGTCATTTCTGGCGGTGCAACCTCAGCCGTTGAGCCCTGGGATGAGGATGGTTATACTTTGGCTTTTGTTAGAGACCCTGATGGAATTTGGATTGAGCTAATAGGAAGAACACGTAAAAAACAAGCTTAAACATGGTTGGCTTGGATGGCTACGCCTAAAGGCTTAATCTTAAGAATAGCCACAAAAGAATGGGTAAACCAAGTTTTCGATTACGCGATTTACTATACTAGTGCTCGTAGAAAAATGTCTGCTGGGCAAACAGTATTATTCGTTCATAAGACAGAGTTTGGAGATGCCTTCATAGGCTATGGTGAAGTTGGGAATATCTGCACTGTTGAGGAGCTTTCTGAAGTTGAACGAAGTCTATGCGAAAAGTGGGGTTGGAAAAAAGCCATAGAATTCAAGTATGTCGTCAGGTTTGAGGAGCCACTGCCAATAAAAGAAACTTTCCTCAAAAACTTGAAGGTTAAAGGCAGAACCCTGCATTGTTTTCCGCTTAGCGAAGAAAATTTGAAACAAATAATTGATGAGGCTGAAAAAAGGCAAATTCAAAAGGCTTGAGTTCTTTTTCACCATGAACAAGGTGTGTGTTCGCGTAATCTAAACTTCATGTTTGGGTTCTCTGCAAGTTCCCTTAATGTATGAAATGGCGGATGAAAGAATTTAAATGCTGATGTTGGTTTATGCTTCTGTTATTGCGAGGGCGCTAATCATGGTTAAGTATGTTTTTGTCACGGGCGGCGTGTTAAGCTCCGTTGGTAAGGGAATTGTAACTTCCTCTATTGGGAAGATGCTTCAGGCAAGAGGCTTGAAGGTTACCGCCGTTAAAATTGACCCATACGTGAATGTTGACGCTGGAACGATGAACCCTTACATGCACGGGGAAGTTTACGTTACTGATGATGGCGGCGAAACAGACCTTGACCTCGGTTGGTATGAACGCTTTTTGGATTTGAACCTTCGAAAGGACAATAACATTACAACTGGTTTGGTTTATAGGGCGGTTATCGAAAAGGAGCGTAAGGGCGATTTTCTCGGAAGATGCGTCCAGATCGTGCCACATGTAACAAACGAGATTAAGAGTCGAATACGCGCCGTTGCAAAGCACGCTGATGTGGACGTAGCCTTAACAGAGGTTGGCGGAACCGTTGGCGACATTGAAGGCTTACCGTTTTTAGAGGCTATTCGCCAAATGCGCTTGGAAGAGGGTTACGAGAACACGCTTTACGTTCACGTCGCATTAGTTCCAATATTGGACGTTACAAAGGAAATGAAAACTAAACCTCTCCAGCACAGCGTAAACGAGTTGAGGCGCATAGGCATTCAGCCAGACGTAATAGTTGCGCGGTGTTCTGAGATGATAGATTCCGAAGCGCTGCGCAAAATAGCATTGTTCGGCACAATACCAGAAAACGCCGTTTTCTGCTCTTACAACGTTGAAACAATCTATCAAGTGCCACTAATTTTGGATGAACAAGGCATGGGCGAATTCATATGCAAAAGGCTTGGTCTCCCACAGCGTAAACCAGACTACGGCGAGTGGAAAAGCTTTGTTGATGCAATACTGCAGCCAAAATACGAGGTGAAAATAGCCCTTGTCGGAAAATATGCTGGACTAGCTGACAGCTACGTGAGCATGAATGAGGCGCTGCGTCATGCTGGCGCCGCCTGCAAAGCGAAGGTTTGCATAAATTATATTGAGGCTGAAGCCTTTGAGAAGAATCCTAAGGATGTTGAAAGGCTCAAGGATTATGATGGAATATTCGTGCCATATGGTTTTGGTCCAAGGGGCACCGAGGGAAAAATAATGGCGATAAAGTTTGCGAGGGAAAACGACATTCCATTTCTCGGCATATGCTATGGCTTCCAACTTGCGGTTGTGGAATTTGCGAGACACGTGTGCGGCTTGAAAGATGCGAGCAGCACGGAGATTAACCCATCCACGCCACATCCAGTTATTGACCTTATGCCAGAACAGCGGGGAATCGAGATTAAAGGGGCAACAATGCGCCTAGGTGCACACAAAATAATCGTTAAGCCATGCACAACCGCGTATGCCCTTTACAAAAGCGATGAAATTTATGAGCGGCACCGCCACAGATTCGAGGTCAACCTTGAGTATTTGGAAACCTTTGAAAAGAACGGCTTGGTGTTTTCTGGAAAAAGCGCAGATGGCAGGCGCATGGAAATCCTCGAATTTCCAAGCCACTTCTTCTTTTTCGCTTCGCAATTTCACGGAGAATTCAAAAGCCGCCCTGGAAGACCAGACCCAGAATATTACGGCTTTGTTAAGGCGTGTTTGGATAAAAAGTTGGGCAAGTCTAAGCCCGATTTTCAATAAGTCCTATGGTACGGTCTCAAAAGCTCCTCTAATATTGTGAGCATTGTTGGAACTTTTGCCACAATGTCGCTGAAGGTTATTATGCCTACAAGCTTGCCGTCGTTCATTACTGGGAGACGCTTGACGCGTTTTTTCGCCATGAGTTTTGCCGCTTCTTCAATGCTCGCGTTTTCGGTTATTGTTTGCACGGGACTCGTCATAACTTGCCTTGCTGTTAGGGTTTCAGGCGCCAAGCATGGTTCGACAAGTCGCCTTAGGATGTCGCGTTCAGTTATGATGCCTACTGGTCTGTCTCCTTGAACAACTATTATTGAGCCTATGTCAAACTTATTCATGGTTGCGACAACCTCCCTAACTGTTGTGTCTGGACGCACAACCCTAACATCCTTCGACATCACGTCTCTGACCAAAACTATTCCAGCCATATGCAAATTCGCCTCCAACAAACTCTACACATTTTATTACGCTAATCCCTTATTTATTTTAATGTGCTGAACTAAATGCACAAACGTCAGCTTGGAGGACACCCGTTATGAGTGGTGAAAAAAGCGAAGCTTTTAGAAGACGCTTAGAAGAGGCAAAAAATTACGGTGAAATCTGGGAAGTCGTTAAAGACACTGTGGAGTTTTCACTTCACAAGCGTAGGGGTGGAATGATGCTTTTTCTCGACGATTTGCCCATACAATTAGGCGCTTATCACCCAATTGGAACAAACAACATTGTCTTGAACAGGCGTCTAGTTCAAATCGTCGAAGGTGCAATTAAATCAAAGCGTGTCGTTAACGCTCTGGTTTATAATCTTCTCTTGCACGAGTATCTCCATGCTTTAGGCAAGTATTCAGAGTTTGATGTTAGACAGCTTGTTTATGAAGTTGCAAGGCAATGTTTTGGAGAGGAGCACGTGGCGACTGTTATTGCGAGGAAAAGTCCTTGGGCTTTGCTGAAAGAAATACCTTTGGAGGCTGTTGAAATTCCGAGAGGAGTTATGGAGATTGTGAAGGATTTTGAGAAAGCAGACAGATACATAGTTTAACGTTTGTAAAAAGAGATATAATTGGATGCCACCACAGTTTTCCGTGAAAAACCATGAATGTCAAAGGTGAAATTGGCAAAAACATGCCGAACAAGTTCGTTGAAGATGGAAAGGCGCTAATAAGCAAAGTAACAGTTAAAGACGATTTGAAGGAAAACATCTTGCACGCTGTAGATTTGATTGGTGGCTTTAGTAAAGTTCTTGAAAATGGCGACGAGGTTCTCTTAAAACCAAACTATAACAGCGCAGACCCACCGCCAGCCTCAACAGACCCGGAATTTCTAAGGGCATTGGTAGAGTTGATTTATGAGCACGGCGCTGGAAAAGTTGTTGTCGGCGAATCTTCTATGCAAACGCTTTCAACGCGAAAAGTTATGGAGAAAACTGGAGCTTTGGAGAAGCTAAACGGAAGCGGGGCAGAAATAATCTTTTTCGATGAAGGTAAGTGGGTTAAGGTTGAAGTCGGCAGAAAATATTTGAAGAAGGTGAGTTTGCCAGAAAGGGCGTTGCATGCTGATAAACTTGTATATTGTTGCTGCATGAAAACCCATTTTAAAGCGGATTTCTCGCTGAGCTTAAAACTCGCAGTAGGCTTCGTAAAGGGCAGCGAGAGAATAGCGCTCCACTTGATGCATTTGAGAGAGAAAATTGCCGACCTAAACCTTGTAGTGCATCCAAACCTCATAGTTATGGATGGAAGAAAATGTTTCATTACAGGCGGACCATTTAATGGCGAAACGCGTGAACCAAACGTTATTCTTGCTTCCGGAGACCGCGTAGCCATGGATGTCGAAGCGATAAAAATAATTGAGAGTTTCGACGGCGCGGTTTTGAAGGATAATCCATGGAGTTACGCGCAAATAAAACGCGCTGTTGAGCTTGGTTTAGGCGCAAAAAATGAACAAGATTACCGCCTCATTTCCGAATAGTAATGGGCGCTACTTTAGCCTTTCAAAGCGTATGATGTAAACAAGTTGGTTTTCGTCCCATTGACCATAACGTTCAATCCATTTACGCTTAAACTCCTCTAACGTGTATCCGCCTTCCCTCTTCGCGTCCTCATCGTCAAAATACTTCAACTTTTTCCTTTCAACAGCGGTGATACGCAAATCTGCAACATAGGGCTCCCAGATGACTGCGCGGGCTACGGCTCCAACCTTAACTTTAGGGTCTGGCGCTTCAACGCTTGTGCTTTGCGTTTTAACCCCTTCAAGTAAGGGCTTTTTATCTTCAGCCGCGAAGGTTATCTCAAACGGCGCACTTTTAACGTCTTCAACGATTTTTTCTATGGGTTTTTCTGGTTCAAGCGCCACCTTCTTAATAATTTCTTTTCGCTCTTTAACTGGAAGCCGCTCCTCAGCCAACCTCTTAATAACTTCAACCTTCTTTTCGGGTTCTTTCAAAGAGCGTCCAACAGCCACAGCGGTTTGATAGTCGACTTTTCCTTCTGGCACTTGTCCAGAAATTGTTGAAGGGGCAACATATCTTTGTGCTTCTTCTGGAATGACTTCAGCGGCTTGGAGCCAAAGCGAAACTGCGTTTACGCTTACGCCTATTTTTTCGGCTAGGGCTGCTTTCGACGGATATTTTTCACGGCAATTCTCCAGCAAATATTTGCAGACTTTTCCCTTCTCAATCGCGTTCAAATTTTCGCGTTGGATATTCTCGATAAGGTTTAGTTGGACAACTTCGTCGTCGCTGTATTCTCTAACAATTGCTGGAACCTTTCGCAAGCCAGCTTGTTGCGAAGCCCTATAGCGCCTCTCGCCGACAACAACCTCGTAGGCGTCGCCGACTGGTCTAACGATTATTGGCTCGAGAAGCCCAACCTCGCGTATGCTTGCAGCCAGCTCGTTAAGGCGTTCAATGTTCAGCTCCAAACGCGGATTAAGCTTGCTTGGCCGAATTTTCGCAAGTTCTATTTCCTTAACTGTTTCAGCCATTGTTTGCACCGCACGCTTACAAGCCTATTTCGGAAGCCACGCTTTTCAAGCCGTTTAGGGCTATCTCAAAAAACTTTTCCCTAGGAATTCCAATTTCTTCGCAGACGAGAATCCTTTCCCTTTCAGCGCCACGCGCAAAATCCTTATCCTTAAACTTCTTTGCGATACTCTCAACTTTAACATCAGCCAACTTTTTGGAAGGCATGACCAAAGCACAAGCCACAAGCAAACCCGAAATAGCATCAGAAGCAATCAGCGCCTTTTCCATGCGTGTTTCCGGCATCACGCCCGTGTGCCTAAAATTATGCGCCTTAACCGCCCTAACAACATCTTCTGGCACGAGGTCCTTCAAAATTTCCGCAGCTAAAAGGCTGTGCCTTTCTGGATTCGCTTCAGTTTTCTCGTAATCCACGTCATGCAGCAAGCCGACAAGCCCCCACACTTCTTCGTTTTCTCCAAAATGTTTTGCCACATTTCGCATTATTGCCTCAACAGCAAGCATGTGATAGACAACATTGCGCTTGCTAACATGCCTTTTAACAAGGCTTAATGCTTCATTTCGTGTCAGCAAAGAATCACCCGAAAATCTTTTATCAAAAGTGCTTCAATTTATATCTTTGCAGCGTCATCGCATGCTTTTAATACAGGTGGTACATTATTTTTTGGGAAGTTCCTTTGTGATTTAAGGAGTAATTGATTGGTGTTTGCTGTAGAAACAAAAGGTTTAACAAAACTATATGGCAAGACAAGAGCCCTTAAAGAGTTAGATTTCACCGTCAATGAAGGCGAAATTATGGTTTTGCTTGGGCCAAATGGTTCTGGAAAAACAACGCTTCTTCTAATTCTTGCCACTGTTCTTAAGCCCACTTCTGGAATAGCAAAAATAATGGGTTACGACGTTGTTAAACAGCCCACACGTGTCCGCCAAATATTGGGAATAGCCTTCCAAGAAGCGCGCGGTTTTTGGAGGCACAAACCCCAAGAAATACTACGTTTCCACGCTACGATATGTGGAGTTCCAAAAAGCAAACGCGAAATCTTAATAGAACAGGTGATGAAGGATTTAGAACTTTGGGATGCCCGAGGAAAACTTTTCATGCACCTTTCTGGCGGGCAAGCCAAGCGTGTTGAAGTGGCCAAACTTTTGGTTCAGCGCCCTCGCTTAGCAATTTTCGACGAACCCAGTAGCCAAGTCGACCTACGAGGTAAACGTGTGATTTGGGATAACATCCGCAAGCTGCGTGATGAGGGTTCAACAATTATTGTGGCTACTAATGAGGTGCGAGAGGCCGAATATTTGGCTGATAGAATAACAATTCTAGATCAAGGCGTGAAAGTTGTATGCGACACTCCTCAGCGTTTGAAGGATAGTATAGCTGGTGGAGATATAGTTGAACTGGAAATTGAGACGCAAAACATAAACGAAATAGTTGAAGAACTTCGCAAAATTGATGGAACTTTTCGTGTGACACCTTTAGATTTTAACCATTTACGGGCATACGTCTCAATGGCAGAGGCTTGGGTGCCTAAGGTGACAAGCCTATGCTATCGAAACAATGTTCGAGTGATTTCTGTGAGGGTGACCGAACCATCTTTAGATGATGTTTTCTTGCATTTCACGGGAAAGGCTTTGGAAGTGGCGCCAAGTTGAGCAGTGTAATGCGAATTATCTGGTTCGATTTAAAACAAGAGCTTAATCCTCCAGTTTGGATAATTGTAGAATGGATAGTTTTTGCGGTACAAGTAAGCGTATACGGCGCTTTAATATCAAACCTCGTGACCTCAATGAGCGACTACCTCAAGTTTTACGCTGTTGGCCTTGCCATAATGTTAACATTTGAAATAGGCTCACATACAGGGCGCCATTTTGTTGAACATGCACATGAAGGAAGACTGCCATATCTCCTAAGCCTTCCGATTCCAAGATGGAAGCTTTTCTTAGCTGTAGCTCTTCTTAGCTGTAGTTTCTGTGTTTTCTGTCATTGGCACGCTTTTCTGGCTAGGTTTTGGCGTTTCAGGTTTAATGCTTGCCTTATCTTTCATAGCTTTTCGTTCAGCGGACATCTATTCAGCTATAGTCACAGCTCTAAGCACTCTTATAATCCGTTTTAGCACGGTGTTTTACCCGCTCATATTTTTGCCGCCTTCTTATGCTGGTGTGGCGATACTAAGTCCGCTTACGTACGGCTCAGACCTTGTTAGACTTATTTTGGGGTTTGACCCATCCATACTTGTTGATCCCAGCATTGCTGTTTCCGTGTTGACTGCGCTTGCGATTAGCACACTTGGGTTAGGAACGCTTCTATTACAGCGTCTTGTGGAGGGTGTTAAAAGCGGATGACGGAAATCTTGAGAATTTTGCAAGTTGCGCGCACAGATTTCTCCTACTTCTTTAGAACTAAATGGTTGATGGCTGTTCTTTTAAGTTTAAATCTCTCCGACATGCTTGTGATAGGTTTGGTTTACAATGGAATGATGAGCATAGATTATTTCAAATTTTTTGCTCCTGCCGTGGTCATCATGGGTTTGTTTATGGGCGCCATGGACACTGGTAGAAGAATATGGCTGGCGTTAAGGGAAGGCGTTACGCAGTACTACCTTTCTCTCCCAATAAGCAACATTGGACTTGTAGCCGCCTACCTTATAGCTGGAAGCTTTGCAGCAATGGTATACTCATGCTCGCTACTTTTGATTGCGCTTTTAGTTCTTCCAGTGGGAGCTATATTTAATGCACTATTGTTGTTACCTTTCCTTTTTATGCTCGCTGCTGGACTTGCTGGTATTGCTGCTTCGCTTGCCGCTTTAGCATCAACTCACGGAGAATTCTTTTTCGCCTATCAGCAAATCGTGCAAATATTCTTGCTGGCTTTTAGCACAGTGTATTACCCCAAAGAGGTTATGGCCGCATACCTTCCCTCAATAGTAGTAAATGTTGCATCTGCAAATCCACTGAGCATTGCAGCTGAAGCTCTTCGTGAATTCGTTTTTAAAGGAGTGCAAATTCAACCAAATGTTGTTATGGCTCTTTTTCTATCGAGCTTTCCCTTCGCATTGATAGGCACATTTGCTTACCATCGTACACTCTGCAACTTGCAAGTAAGGGGTAAGCTATAAAAGCTATTCAGTTTTCCCATAGATTTGCCCCCTGATCAGCTAATCGAGCCAGTCGATTTTGTGGCGGAATTGGGTAAACTATATAAGTGTTGCTTGAAGTCCATTTTGCTTTATTACTGGTGCAAAAAGCGGATGAGTTCGCCAAAGTTTAAGCCTAAGTGGAAAACTTTGATTCTGCCAATAATTGGAGTGGTCGCCTTCATTGTGTACATTTACCTCTTTAATGTGGATATACCAACCATAGTTGGCATAATACGGCAGACAGACCTTTACTTTTATTCTTTGGCGATAATTCTGCTTTTTCTTCAGACTTTCTTTTTTGCGCTTTCTTGGCGTTTTTTAGTAAATTTTCTTTCAGTTAAGCTTTCAATTGTGAAGGCTTTCCTTTATGTTTGGTACGGCATTTTCATAGACATAATTATACCTGCAGAATCCTTAAGTGGAGAACTTTCAAAAGTTTATTTGATTGCTAGAGAGCAAAATGGCACAAGTGGGAAAGTTGTTGCGTCGCTTGCCGCTCAGAGGTTCATCGGAATGGCTGCCAACGTAATAACATTGCTAGTCGGCATCAACCTATTAATAGTCAAGGGGCAACTTGGCGGCATAATCTTGAACTTGGCTGTTTTCCTAACGGTAGTGATAACAGCCTTTCTAGTGATGTTGTTGCTTTTGTGCGTTAAGGAGGAGTGGACTAGGAAAATTATTGATTCAATTTTGAGGTTTGCCGAGTGGGTTGGGCGTGGACGTTTAAAACTGACAAAAGTTAAGGAGGAAGCAGCTCAAGCCCTTCGGATTTTTCATGAATCAATGAAGAGTTTTGGACGCGCTTACAAAGCGCTTTTTGCATCATCCACGTTCTTTGTTGCAGCGTGGATTTTAAGCCTAACTGTGGATTTCCTCATTTTTCAATCTGTTGGACATACTGTGCCATGGGAAGTTATAATGGTGTCCGCCTCAATTTTTGTTGCTGTAAAATCGATTCCTATAGGTGTGCCTTTCGAAATAGGGTTACCCGAAATAACCATGACAACATTATACATTGCTTTCGGCATAAAACCAGAAATAAGTGCGACAGTGACAATTCTAAACAGGATTTTGACTTTGTGGCTTAGGTTCTTCGTTGGGTTTGCAGTTCAAGAATGGATTGAAATAAAAGCGATAAAGATGTTTAACAACAAAGCGGGTTAAATGGCAGATAAAGCCTAAATTGTGCTTTGACTTTTTCTTGATTAAGATGTTGCGGATGCAAGTAACAATTGGAGATGCGTCTCTAAAACATTTGGACAAGCTTTATGAAATTGAAAGCAGATGTTTCGAAAAGGAGGCATTCACGAAACAGCAGATTGCTAGTCTGCTTTCAAGTTATAACTCGGTGGGTTTGATTGCGAAATTGAACGGGGAAATAGTTGGCTTTGTTATTGGCATGTTATACAGGGAAAATGATAAGATAGTTGGGCATGTTTTGACGGTGGATGTTTTGCCAGAGCATCGACGAAAAGGTTTAGGGTTAAGGCTCTTGAAGGAGATAGAGGATATTTTTAGGGGTAAAGGCGCAGAAGTTAGCGTTTTGGAGGTGCGTGAAGACAACATAGCCGCTTTAAGGCTTTACCAGAAACTTGGGTACAAGAGAACTGCCCAACTCAAATATTATTATGGCGACTCGCATGGCATCCTTCTACGTAAAAATTTAGTTTAGCTTTAAAAGTTTCAGTTTCGTTTTTTCGTCAAATACCCTTTGGAGAAACACATCTTTAAACTCGATTATTATTAGTTCAGCGGTTACACCTACAATCGAGTTTTTCATCAAGTGTCCACCGAAGGCTTCGCATTTCTCGTTTGAAACAACGATGTGTGCGTGGATTACTGTTTCGCCGCTTTCGTCTATGGCAATGTTTCCCATGCAAGAAGCTATCTCTAATGGTCCATTAACCCTTTTTTGGTAGTATTGTCCATCCCTGTAGAATCCGAGTGTTGCTTCCTTCAAACTTCCAATTAGGATGAACATTCCTGCTTTTACCATGCTTTCTTCGGCTCTTTTTTTGATTGCGTCGGCTAAATCTTCTCCTTCGGAAAGGCGAAAAACGTGAAATTTTCCAACATTTCCTTTTGGCATGACCTATCCTCCAATCTTGCTTGAAACGTAAACCCTAAATGGAGCGTTTTTCAAATATATTTTGTGGTGGAAATTGCGGAGTAAAAAGAAGCGTGGGGAATCGCAGAGGCTCGTTAAAGCTATAGTTGTTCTTATCCGAAACACCACTTGGCGGTGTGGTAGGCTCGAGAAGTCCATAGTTAAACATCTTTATTCGCGTAAAGCTGGATTTGGAAAACCAGAGGCTCCAATTAAGGACATGATAAAGAGTTTTAACTTGTCTGGTAAAAAGCGGAACGAGTTTTTGGATGCAATTAGGCGGTTGGAGAGAAGGAATATAATAAGAATTTTGAGCGTTGTGAACTAACCCTTTAAAGTTTAGCCTTCTTAAGACTTTTCAGTGAGCTTTTTTGCCTCGCTAATCCATCTACCCGTTATTTTAGGCGAAATTTGAAGCTTTGAAGCTAGGTCCTTTGCTGAAGCTTTGGCTAAATCTTCAAGCGTGTTTATCCCAAGAGTCTTCAACTGCTCTGAACGTTTTGCCCCAATACCCTTAATTTTCATAAGTTCCGATGTAGACGGCATCGAAACTGGAGTAGCTTCAACAGTTAACTCTTTTTTCTCCTCTTGCACCGTTTCGATTGCTGGCGCTGGTTCTGGTTTAGATGTTGGCATAGAGGTAGGTGATGGTGGAGGTGCTGCTTGAGTTTTTGGTCTTTGAGTGTAACCTAGCCCTACGAATAGGAATCCTAAAACAGTTGTGGTTATTATCCATAGCTCTTTGAGTTCAATTTGGACGAGGACGACCATCAGGGTTATGATGAAAGGTATTATTGCTACTGCATAAAGGGCATAGTCTGAACGCATACCTTTCTTCTCCTTACCCCATCTATGTTTTGTGGAAGAGCTTAAATAATTTTCTGAAATTCTAACATAAAAAGGCGGAAAATCGGCGTTTTTAGCGGTCTTTCACTTCAATTATTAGCATTACTTAAGCAGTTCTTCTTCTGGCGGAGGCTTCTTTATCAAGCCATGTTTCATCAAAAGCTGCAAAGATTCCCTAGCATTCTGTATTATTGCAACAGCCCTCTCATAAAGCTCTTGTCTGCTTAGTTTAACCCTTGCCACACCCTCTTCTATGGATTTAAGCGCGCATGCAACAGCCTCTCTTGGAAAGACTTCCCACTCCTCCATTCTTGGAAGGATATCCTCCTCATGCATTCCGCGTTCTTCAGCGAATTTCGCAAGCTCTTGGGCGGCGGCAATACACATGTCGTCAGTAACCGTCTTTGCTTTCACGTCTAAAACTCCGCGGAAAATTGCTGGAAAACCAAGGCTGTTGTTGACTTGGTTTGGAAAATCGCTTCTTCCAGTAGCCACTATGCGGGCTCCAGCCTCTTTTGCCTCCCAAGGCCATATTTCGGGAATTGGATTTGCGCATGCAAAAACTATTGCGTCATCAGCCATTGTTGAAACCCACTCTTTTTTGATTGTGCCTGGTCCTGGCTTTGACGCTGCCACTACGGCGTCTACTCCTCTGAAAGCTTCTGCTATGTCGCCTCTTCGTCCTTCGCCGTTAGTTATTTGTGAAAGCTCGTGTTTCCACGGGTCATCTTCTTTTTTGATGTCTTCTCTTCCTTGGTAGATTATGCCTTTTGTGTCCACCATGATTATGTTGGCGGGTTTTATTCCCCATCTTATTAGGACGTAGGCTGTTCTTATGTTGGCTGCTCCTGCTCCGATTAGGGTTATTAGGCTTTCTTTTGGTTTTTTGCCCACTATTTTGAACGCGTTTATCAAGCCCGCGAGTATAACTGTTGCTGTGCCTTGCTGGTCGTCGTGCCATACTGGAATTTGTAGGCGTTTTCGCGCTTCTTCAAGCACGTAGAAGCATTTTGGCTTTTCAATGTCTTCTAGGTTTATTCCGCCAAATGAGGGTTCGATGAGCTCGCATGCGCGAATTATTTCTTCTGGGTCTTTCGTTTTTAGGCATATTGGAAAGCCATCCACACCGCCCAGATACTTGAAGAGTAGAGCTTTTCCTTCCATGACTGGCATGGCCGCTTCTGGTCCGATGTCACCTAAGCCTAAAACGCGTGTGCCGTCAGAGACAACAGCCACATAATTCCACCTGTTTGTCAATTCGAAGGATTTATCTGGGTTCGCTTGGATTTCTTTACATGGCGCGGCGACGCCTGGCGTGTACCATATTGCGAAGTCTGCTGGACTTGTTATGGCGCATTTTGGCATAACTTGAACTTTTCCTTCGTAAAACTTGTGCATTGGCGGAGCCAGTTGTGAAGGCTTTTTCGCTTTTGCCAGAAGCTCTTCAACTGTTGGTTTCCTTTCCTCTTTCTTAACTGTACACATTATAACCTTCTCCTTTTGTGGGATGTTGTTGTTTTGTGTATTAGAGCTTTAAGGGTTACGGTGAATTTTTGAAGAAGCATCCAACTAATTGTTTGCTTAAAATCGAATTTTGAATTACAAATTTTAGTAATCCATATTCCCAGTTCATAACTCATATTTAAAGCGGAAACTCGTATTTTGGACATATGTAAAAGTGACTAGTGCCATTGTAAACGAAGAAGTGCAGTTAAGAATCGCGTAAAACTCTTTGAAGGGATGTTTGAGTGCTGAAAATCTACAAATTAAGCCTAATGACAATCATTGGATTAGTCGCGCTTTACACGTTTCAAGGCTATTACCCAGAGTTTATTGCTTTCTTTTCTAATGCGTTTCCGCCGCTTATTACTGGTGCTGCGGTTATAGTTTCTGGTATTTCTTTAGAGAGGTATTGGCGTAGGATTTCGGACAAGTTTTCAGCAATTTGGCTCTATTTCACATGCGGTTTGTTTCTCTGGTTTGTTGGCGAGGCAGTTTGGGCTGGCTACACGCTGATTATGGGCGTTCTTCCTTACCCATCAGCTGCAGATGTCTTTTGGCTGGCTGGTTACATACCTTTCTTCATGGCATTATGCTCGTATGTTAGACTTTTTGGAGGAGCCTTAACCAGAAAAACTTTGTTTTTGTCCTTAGCCGCTACATTTACCCTAACAATTTTTGTTGCCTTTGCTCTGTTTATACCCGTTTTGGAGGCTGGAGATGACCCTGTTACAACAGCCTTGAACATTGCTTATCCACTGCTTGACCTCTCCCTATTTTCAGTAACCCATCTAGGACTCGTTATTTTCTGGAAGGGAAAACTTGGAAAACCTTGGCTTCTAATTAATGCAGCAATAGTCGTGAATACATTTGCCGACATAATCTTCATCTATGCAACTGTACAAGGAGTATACTACAGCGGGCACATGATAGATGTCCTATATCAGTTTGCGTATCTACTCTTTATGGTCGCTTTTTACGTGCATGCGAAGGAGTTCTGAGGTAAGCGTGCATGAACCAGAGGATGGCAACATTCGAAAAAGCTTTGGTTGAAGCCGTCGATGAAGGTTTGCTTATGCTTGGAGAAAGCGGACGCGAAGTTGTCTATTTTCATCTTAGGCATTATTATGGTTTTACAAAGGAAGATGTTCCAAGTAACCCTCAGATTCTTGTTAGATGTTTAGAGAAGATTTTTGGCGTGGGGGCTAGAGCGGTTGAAAGAGACATAATTAAGAGCTTATATCGTAATCTAAAGTTGAAATACATGGAAAAGAAAAGTTTTGACTTTATAGAATATCTAAACGAGGCAAAGGCACAGCTAAAAGACGATAAATGATAAACTAACAAAAATGAGTGAAAATAATGGCAACGTGCGTGTTGCCTAGTATCTTCTGTGGAACCCGCCTCTTCTATCGTTTCTGCCGAAGTCTCTTCTTCCGCGTCCTCTGAACGGGCGTCTCTTTTGCTCGTAAACTTTGTTTGACATGTTGTTTTCAGTGTTAACTTCAACGGCTAATGCTTCCTTTGCAACTTCTAATGTGCCGAACTTTCCAACGTTTAGGCGCATGTTACCTTTAAAGAGCGTCACGTAGCCATTACCTATATTTACTGTGTCGCCTTCTTGCACTTTTTCGATGTTTTCATCCCAAAGCGTCAGGTAAACGCATCCAGTTTCGTCGCCTATCAACGCGTCGCATACGCGATGTGGTGCACCGTCTCTTCCAGCGGCTATGTTGCGCACATCACTTTTTGAAACGACCTTTGCTTTTACGTTAACTGCCCTTGAGGCGGGGCTTAATTCAGCTATTTTCACGTCTACTGGTTGTCTACTTCCCGAAAAGCTTTCAACAGCCAAATCTTTCAACACCTATGCACTATTGACAGACAAAAAATAACGGGCTTAAACACTTAAGGCTTTTGGTTAAAATTTTGGATGGCGCTGTTTATATTAGGAATTTGCCGTTTTTGTAGAAAAGTTTGCCATCCGCGTAGATTTCGCCGCCTTTCTTCATGTCCTTAAGGATGTCCCAGTGGATTGCGGACTTGTTTAATCCTCCAGACTCTGGGTAGGCGTTGCCAAGTGCCATGTGAATTGTTCCGCCCATCTTCTCGTCGAAGAGCATGTTCTTCGTGAACCGTGTTATGGCGTAGTTTGTTCCAATGGCGATTTCGCCTATGCGGTCTGCGCCTTCAATTTTTAGGATTTCTTTTAGTAATTCTTCGCCTTTAGAAGCTGAAGCTTTGACGACTTTTCCATCTTTAAACGTGAGCCTTACATCTTCGATTTCTCTGCCATTGTATATTCCTGGAAAAGTGAACCTTATTGTGCCGTTCGCGGAATTTTCAACAGGTCCCGTGAATACTTCGCCGTCTGGCATGTTCTTTTCTCCGTTGCCGTTTATCCACTTTCTATCCTTAACATTCATTTTTAGGTCCGTGTCTTCTCCAACGAAACGAATTTCGCTTACTTTGTTTAGGAAATTGCAGATTTTTTCTTGTTCCTTTTGTATGCGTTTCCATTCTGCGATGGGGTCTTCTTTATCAACGAGGCAGCTGCCATAAACAAAGTCCTCGTATTCTGGCAGAGCCATTGCGGCCTCTTGTGCTTGGGCTGCTATTGGGTAGGGTAAAAGGGTCCAGCGGAATTTTCCTTCAGCCTCCCGCTTAAATCGTGTTTCCATTAGTTCTTTTCTTGAGGCGGCGCGTATCCGAATTTTTGAAGGGTCTATGCTTGTAAGCCTCTTTGGGTTTGGTTCGCAGAATACGCTTATTTGTACGTCAATGTTTTCAATCAGGAATTTTTCAAAAGGAGAAACATACGATAGCTGGTGTTCCTTTGCGTATTTGTAGAAGGTGTAGTCTGTTTCAAGTTGCGGCATAATCATTGGGTAAGCGTCACTCAACAAGCATTCCTTGTACAACTCGTTTATCAGAGGCGCCGCTTCTACGCTTCCCGCTATAAGCACTTTTTCTTTTGGTTTAACTGCAACACTGTATTGAACGGAAAGCCTCGCAAGTTTTTCAATTCTATGGTCAACCATAAACACGCCAGCCAAGAGAACCGTCACAGAGTCAACGTGTCACTTAAAAACCTATTGGTTAAAATCTGGCGGTTTAAGCCTTGGTCCTTTTCCTTCAATGTTGTAGGGCAACTTGTTTGTTTTAAAAACGACGAGTTTTTCGCTAAATTCTGATAGATATGCTAGAACAAGCCTCTTTCCCTTGTCTGTTAGGACGTAGACTGGTATGGTTACGCCGAGCTGCATAAGAGCTTTTGTGGCAACTTTTTCTCGAAGTATTTTCGAAGCGCTTGCACATGCAATGTCCGCCTTGGCTATGTGCGACACAGCAGAATCGTCCACGCAAGTGTTGCATACGGAAAACACGAGAACATCAGCCTTTGCCTTCTCCTCGAAGTGCCTTATCTTGCTTATTGTCTCCGCTTGAAAACCAGCAACAGTTACTGCAATCCGCTTAAAACCCATGTTGAAGGCTTTCTTGACTCCTTCAACTTGGTCGATTCGCGCACTTTTTACGTCCAAAACTTTTCCACCCAAAGTTTCGATGCGCTCAATTGTTGATTTTATCGGCGAAGTGCGCACTATTCCAGTTAACTTTGCGCCTATAGCTTGCACAAGCTCTCCATTTGATGTTATGACTGTTCCAGCCCCTTCACAGACAATTACTGCGCAGTCTATGAGGCTTTTTTCAAGCCAGACCTGCATCATTTCAGAAGCCCCGTAAGCCACAACTGGTTCAGCTTTTAAGAGCCTATTCTCGCAGCAAAAACCATAGCCACTAATCTTCTTTTCTATGGTTTTGCGCACTGCTTCCGCATCGATTTTCTTTGTTCCATAAAGCGCTTCGTGTAGAGGACAATATTCGACTGTTGGCTGTGTTAACAGTTTTATACCCTTCTCTGATATTTGCACCCTCGCCCCGCAACAATAAATTTCATGTTCGCCTTTGACTTTCATTTTTGACTCTCAACAAAATTTTGGCCGTTAAAGCGCTGTCACGCTACGTTTCCTTATTAACCATCTCGTTTATCTGCTGCTCCATCATATGCCCGCGACAATAAACCAATGCCCTTTTTACGCCCGCGACGTTCTGCGCGGCTTTTTTCACATCCGCGGCGAGTTTGAAGGCTATGGGACAGAATGGACTTGAAGGAATAAAGTCAACTTTAACGACGCCAGGCTCTTCCTCTTTTACGTTTGTTATCATGTGCATTTCCGCGAAGCTTAAACCAGTTTCTGGGTCAATTATTTTTCCGACAGCCTCTCGCACCTTATCTTCCAATTCTGTCAAACTTTTCACATCCACTTTCTAAGCGTATAAGGCGCTGAACGGCAATATAAAATGTTTCTGCACAATCAGCCTTTTTGCGTCATTCTTTTCTGGTACATACGCCAGCTAAGCACCATCGTTCTTGGATGTGAAGCTTTCACCTCGTCTAGGCGTGGAACCGCCGTGTTATATGGCGCTTTTAACACGGTTTCTGGGCTAGTGTACGCTTCTTCGCTTATTTTGCGTAGTGCCTCGGCGAAGCGGTCAAGCTCTTCTTTCTCGAAAGTTTCTGTTGGTTCAATCATCAGTGCTTCTTCGACTATTAGTGGGAAATATATTGTTGGTGCGTGAACGCCGTAATCCAAGAGGCGTTTTGCAATGTTTAGGGCTGAAACTCCAGTTTCGTTCTTCATTTGTTTGGCGCTGAATACGCATTCGTGTTTTCTTGGCTTTTCGCTGTCGTAGGGAAGCGTTAAACCCCTAACACCCTCAAGTTTCTTCATTAGATAGTTTGCGTTCAAAACAGAAACTTCGGCAACCTCCTTCAACCCCTCAAAGCCCAAGCTTAAAATGTAAGCGTAAGCCTTCAGCAGAACCGCCACGTTCCCATAAAAGCTCCTAATTTTCCCAACACTGTACGGTCTATCATAGTCCAAGCGGTACCACGCACCGTCAAAAACTATTCGTGGCACGGGCAGAAATTCTGCGAGTTCCTTTGAGACGCCTACTGGTCCAGCGCCTGGTCCTCCACCGCCGTGTGGTGTGCCAAATGTCTTGTGTATGTTTATGTGTACTATGTCAAAGCCCATGTCGCCTGGTCTAACCCTGCATAGCATTGGGTTTAGGTTTGCCCCATCGTAGTATAAGAGTCCGCCAGCGTCGTGGATTATTCGGGCTATTTCATCAATGTTTTTTTCAAATATTCCCAGAGTGTTAGGGTTTGTTAGCATTAAGCCCGCGGTGCGCTCCGAAACAGCAGCTTTCAGTGCGCCTAGGCTTACGCATCCATCATCGTCTGAGGGCACTACGACAACGTTGAATCCAGCCATGGCTGCACTTGCGGGGTTAGTGCCATGAGCCGAGTCCGGAACAATTATTTCCCTTCTTTTTTCAAGTTCGCCTTTCATCTTATGATACGCCCTAATGAGCAAAGTGCCTAAAAACTCGCCATGCGCTCCGGCAGCCGGATGCAAGCAAACCTCGTATGTGCCTGTTAACTCTGCGAGCCAACGTTCAAGTTTGTAGAGGATTTCCAGTATTCCTTGTATTGTGCTTTCGTCTTGGTATGGATGCAGCATGTTAAGTTTTGGCAAGTTTGCGAGTTGTTCGGCTATTTTTGGGTTATACTTCATTGTGCAGCTTCCAAGCGGGTAAAGTCCACAGTCAACTCCATAATTCATCTGTGACAGGCGTGTGAAGTGGCGTGCAACTTCAACTTCTGAAACTTCTGGAAGCTTCGGAGCATTTGTGCGCTTCATCCTCTGCGGTACAAGCTCGTCTAAATCGCCAACAGCGTTCTTAACGTGTTCTTCCGCTGTTGGTAAAATGTGTCCCCTTCTCTCGCTTCTTCCAAGATTGAATATTAGTGGCTCGTTCCAACATGCCTGTTTAAACATGGCTTTTCACCTTTCCTTCAAAATTTGGTTTATGGCGTCTGCCAAGCACGCAATTTCCTCTGCGGAGTGAACCTCTGTTACACAGTAAAGCGCTGTTTCGCCGAGTTCTGGAAACTCTTTTGAAACGTCCTTTCCGCCGTGTATTCCGCGTTGCAGAAGCTTCTTGTGCACTTCTTTAACGGTTAATCCAGCCTTATCAAAATTAACCGTAAACTCTTTGAAGTGTGCTGACTTAAAAATTGGCGCTTTCACGCCCTCCACAACTGACAACATGCTTATTGCGTAATTAGCCTTATACATTATCGCTTCGCCTAGTTCCCTAAACCCTCGCGGTCCAAGTAGAGCCATGTAAACTGCGGAAGCAACAGCGCACAGAGCCTCGTTTGAACAAATGTTGGAAGTTGCCTTCTCGCGTCTAATGTGCTGTTCACGAGTTTGCAATGCCATGCAAAAGCCTTGCCTCGCACCGTCAACGGTTGTTGTTAAGCCGATTACGCGTCCAGGCATCTGCCTAACAAGGTTCATGTCGTCGCGGCAAGCAAATATCCCCAAAAGCGGACCGCCAAAGTTCATTGGATTTCCAAGTGGTTGCGCTTCGCCAACAGTAATGTCTGCGCCGCATTCGCCAGGAGGCTTCAAGATTCCAAGCGACGTTGGGTCAACGCCGACTATGAAGAGTGCGCCGTGCTTGTGCGCTTCACTCGCTATCTCTTCAACTTGTGTTTCAATAAAACCAAGATATGACGGGTTTTCTATGTAAACGGCTGCCGTCTGCTCAGAAATCGCATATTTCAAATCTTCAAGTTTTAGTTCGCCCGTCTCCCTCTCGTAAGAAACTTTCTTAACAGTTAATCCAGCTGGTTCAGCGTAGGCTTGCAAAGTCGCCAACCTTTCTGGATGAATAATCTTTGGAATAAGAATTTCTCTGCGTCTAGTTACGCGTGCCGCCATCCTCGCGGCTTCGCCTAGGGCCGAAGCCCAATCATACATTGAGCAGTTTGCAACGTCCATGGCGGTTAACTCGCAAATCATGCTTTGATACTCAAATAGGGCTTGAAGCATTCCTTGCGAAATTTCGGGTTGATACGGCGTGTATGAGGTTAGGAACTCGCTGCGCTGAACAATTTCTTTTACAACGGCTGGTACGTAGTGCGGCCAGCATCCAGCGCCCAAGAACATGGGCATTTCGTTGCATGTTTTGTTTTTTGCGAGTAAGGCTTCAATGTGTCTTTTAACTTCGAATTCTGAAAGCGCGTGTTTTGGGATTTTTAGGGGCTTTTTTAGCGTGTATTTTTCTGGGATGTCCGCGTAAAGCTCTTCTATGCTTTTTATGCCAATTTCACGCATCATTTCATTTTTTATCTTTGGCTGAGAATTTGGTATGTAAGGGTGATTGTGCCTCTCCAAGGGGTTCACCGTTTAGAGTTAAACACTCTAAATTGCTTTGCTCTTTAAGCTTTTCAGCCGCTTGAGAGAATTTTCAAGGCGACTTTTAATATTGTACTCCCTTTGTTGTTACCATCTCTTTTGGCATTTTTACGGCGATTATCTCGTTTACGAACTCCGCCCTGTCAATCAACTCTTTAGGCGCATACCTTCCAGTTAAAACAACATCCGTCCTTTTCGGAATCTTGTCCAAAAAATCCAAAACTTCCTTAACGTCCAAGAGCTTGCAGTACAGCGCCAAATTTATTTCGTCTAGGACTAGTAGATGCGGTTTTTTCTCCTTAACGATTTTTTCGGCGAATTTTAGGGCTTTTTGAGCTAATATCTTGTCTTCTTCTCCTAAATTGCTTAGTCCATGCCACCCTTTGCGTCCAAACTGGTAAATCTCATAATATGGCGCGAGCATCCGCCTTATCTTGTATTCTCCAGTGTTTTTCCACCATTTCAGAAACTGTATTATAACGACCTTATGCTTGTGCCCTACGGAGCGAAGCGCCAATCCAAGCGCGTTTGTTGTTTTTCCAGCGCCAGTGCCAGTGTACAAGTACACGTAACCCATCATATCATCTTCTACAATATTACATATTGTTCACTTGTGTTATAAGTTTTAAATAGTATGTTGTGTCATGTTTTCTTGGAGAAAAAAGCGGATGAAGTATGATTATGAAGAGTTGCTGAAGAGGGCGCGTTCGCAAATTCCAGAAGTAGCCACAAAACGTGAACGTTTAGAGTTGCCGCCGTTGCGTCATTCGGTGGTTGGGATGCGAACAACAATTCACAATTTTAAGGAGATTGCTGACGCCTTAAACCGCGACCCACAACACCTCTTAAAGTTTTTAACACGGGAGATGGCTACCGCAGCCATGTTTCAAGAGTCGAGAGCGATTTTTAAGGGCAACTTTTCACGTGAAACTTTTGAAAGGCTGATACAGCGGTACATGGAAGTCTTCGTAGTCTGCCCAGTTTGTAAACGCCCAGACACGAAGATTGTAAAGGAAAAACGCCTGTCCTTCCTAGTCTGCGAGGCTTGCGGGGCTAAGTCTTCTGTGCAACAACTTTGAAATGGTTGTCCAAATTGGAAGTCTATATGAACCTTAAAAAAATTGGGAATAACCTGCTTTTGGCAATATGCGATGCTGAAATTCTTGGAAAAACGTTGCGTGAAGGAAAAATCATCTTCACCGTTAAGGAGGAGTTTTACAAGGGCGCGAAGGTCAGCGCCGAAGAGGCTGTTGAGATGATAGCCAACTGCACGATAGTGAACATGGTTGGAAAGAACATAGTTCAAAAAGCCATAGAGAAGGGTTACGTGCATCCAGAAGCCGTATTAAACATCGAAGGGGTTCCACACGCGCAAATCGTCAAAATTTAAAAATTTATTTTTATACGAAAGCCCGTTTTTGGAGTGAGTATGCTTTTAAGGAAGTTAAATATACCATTAGAGAAGACTAGGGCAATTAACGTTTGAGGTGGATGATTGGGTAAAAAGAAAGTATTAAGTGAAGAAGAGTTAAGCGAGATGGTTTACCCATCTCCAAACGATGTTTTAGGCGTAGCCGTTAAACTGTTAGGTTTTGACCGTGTTCTGGTTAAATGCCAAGACGGGCATGAACGTTTATGTCGCATTAGGGGTAAAATGAAGAGGCGAGTTTGGATACGCGTCGGCGACGTTGTCCTCGTTTCTCCATGGGACTTCCAATCCGACACACGCGGCGACCTTATTTGGCGCTACACCAAAGCTCAGGCGGATTTGCTCCGCAAAAAGGGTCTTTTAACAATTTCTTGATGGAGAAGCCAGCTTGTCTTTTAAGAAGCTTGTCAAAAAAAAGTTAAGCCAAAAAGAAAGGGAATACGAAACAGAACAGTTAATGAAGGAAAAACGCAGCGAAGAATACGAGGTTCTAGAAGAGGTTTTTGACCGTTCAACGCTCATGGTGATTTACGACTTCCTAAACAAGGGCGTGATAAACGAAATTTACGGAGTTGTCAAAGCTGGAAAAGAATCAAGGGTTTACTGGGGCAAGGACGCTGAAGGAAAAGAGTTAGCCATAAAAATCTATTTGACGGTTTCCGCAGAGTTCCGTAAGGGCATACTAAAATACATAGAAGGCGACCATAGGTTCAAGGGCGTAAAAAGGGACACACGCTCCCTAATCTTTGCTTGGGCACAGAAGGAATTCAGAAATCTTGAACAAGCAACAGCCGCAAAAGTGCGTGTGCCAAAACCAATAGCCGTAAAAAACAACGTGCTGATAATGGAGTTCATAGGCAAGGACGGTGTTCCAGCGCCCTCAATGAAGGAGTTGCCTCCAAAAAACCCAGATAGAATCTACAACATGTTGCTGGAGTATTTGCGAAGGCTTTACCTTAAGGCTGAACTTGTGCACGGTGACCTAAGCGAATACAACATAATGATTTGGAAGGGACGCCCAGTAATATTCGACATTTCACAAGCAGTTCCAACATCGCATCCAATGGCAGAATTTCTACTACGCAGAGACCTAACCAATATAAACAGGTTTTTCAGTAGGTTAGGCGTTAAAGTGCCACCTGTTGAAGAATGTTACATGAGGGTCACGGGCTATGGCTAGACCAAGCGCATTTGTTAGAATACCAAAAGACCGTATAGGCGCATTAGTCGGACCTGAAGGGAAAACAAAGAAGGCTATAGAAGAGAAACTTGCCGTCACGCTTCAGATAGAAAGCGACACTGGAGGCGTAACAATAATGCTGACTGAAAACGCAAAAGACCCGTCAACGCTTTTTAAGGCAAAGGACGTGGTAACCGCCATTGGAAGAGGCTTTTCGCCAGAACACGCCTTCCGCCTAATCAGAGACGAAGAAGCAATTCTTGACATTATTGACTTGCGCCTAATCTTTGGAAAGTCAGAATCAGATTTAAGGCGTGTTAAAGGGCGAATAATAGGAATGGACGGTAAAACACGAAGAATAATAGAGGAACTAACGGAAACAAACATATGCGTTTACGGACACACAGTTGGCATAATCGGAAACATAGAACAAGTGCAAGCAGCAAGAGAAGCAGTACAAATGCTCATCGAAGGAAGCTCACACGGCACAGTTTACCGTTACCTACATAAAAAACGCCGCGAACTAAAAAGAAAAATGCTGGAGCTATGGGAGAAACCAGAGGATTTTCGGAGAAACCCGAATGTGGAGTAAAGCTATTTCCCTTTTCTAGAACATGCACGTTCTTCATCGTTGTTTGAGACTCAATGAATGGCATGTTCAATGTGGATGTAAAACTTGTGTGCTTTTCAAGTCTCTATTCCCCTGTGTTTGCTTCACGTAAGTTGAGTCTTTTGGTTTCATGGTGTTTCCGTTCTGCCCTTAAAATTGTCATTTCGCAAGTTTTTCTCAAAGCTACAAAGAAATTCAATAACTCTAACTTTAACTTCTACCATTTGCAATTGCATACGAGGGTGTTTAGTTGAGGCTGTGGTCTATTCATCCTAAGTATCTGGATCGTGTTGGTTTGGTTGCTGTCTGGAGGGAGGGGCTTTTAGCACGGCGGGTTCTTGAGGGCAAGACTAAGGGCTACCGTAATCATCCTCAGCTTTTGAGATTTAAAGGGTATAAGAGACCAGTCGATTTAGTTGATGCTTACCTTTTCCAAATTTATCTCGAAGCAAAAAGAAGGGGATACTCGTTTAACAATTCTAAGATAAGAGGTGTTAAGCTTCAAGGAGTTTTGGCGGTAACCCGTGGGCAGTTAGAGTTTGAATTCGCCCACTTGTTGAAAAAGCTTGAAGAAAGGGATAAGAAAAAGCTTGAAGAATTAAAAGGTTTAAACCCTAAAACTATTAAACCCAATCCAATTTTTAGAGTAGTCAACGGCGGAGTTGAAAAGTGGGAAAAACTTAAAACCGGCTGACTCATTTCCACCTTTTCGCCAACACACCATCAATCATTATAAAGGTTTGCTAAGACCCTTCATAATCTTTAATCATTCTTACATAAGGCACTGTCGCACGCGTCCCTAGGTAGCGAAGCTTTCAACCACATTAACACGTACATTGACTGGCAAGTTCTCCAAAGCCTATTGTGGCTGTAGCACAACTTAGAACGCGAATCAGTATGAGCTCAGAATGGAAAAATGGTTGAGGCCATCCAACTTATTAGCAAAGAATTAAAAACGGCGCCAGTCCAAACGTTTCCAGTTTTTCTGTAAAACCACCAAGAACAAACTGTTGTGATGAAGAAAATTGGTGTAATTAAAAAGAGGAACTCAAGAATGAAACCAATAAATACGGGAAAAAGCCATACGCCTAAAAGCACAGCTGGTAAGTAGTGCACGCAGAGCACGGCAATGAATGGCAAAACCTTGCCAAAAGCTGCTTTGACACAATCAAGGAGGCTAGATAAACTATCAGTATTTTCTTGACGTATACTTGCAAGTTCGTGAAGGTAGATCCCCTCCACAAAGAAATATATCAAAAAGAAAGGTAAGAATTCAAAAAAAGCGAAGACACGGCTCGCAGAGGTGAAACTGCGGAGCACGGGAGTCAAGATTCTAAAATTAACATTTAATGTAAGCTCCGAAATGGTAACAACCGCAACCATAAAAACGAATAGGAATAAAACCAAAACCATACACCTCAAATCAAACCTTTTCTTGAGAATACTTTTCACATCAAACTTCGCCCTTGGAAAAAGACGTGGCAACCCAGTCAATAGAATCACCCCAACAGTGCCGACGGAAAGAACCCACCAAGCAATCGATGCTCCAAAAACCAGAGGGGGAAACGAAACGGCATAACCCACATAAAACATGGGTAGTAACAAGGCCAACTCGATAACCGCCCATAGCGTGTAAGTTTTCCATCTGCCAAAAACAGCATTTTCAACCTTGAAGGCAGCTTTTTCGGGGTTCATCCCAATCTTGCGTAAAAAGTGGTCAAAAGCTAAAAGAACAAACATTAGAAAAGATGTTAGGCTTACCAGAATTGCTATGTCCCTTTGAAAGTATGTCAAACCTAAGTTCGTCCTTGAAACAAAAACCTCAGATGTGAAAGTGCATTGCATCCACCAAACAATCTCCGAGACTACCACTGGATCAACGGGTTCAAACAAGTGCGTAGTCAACGGCACAACAAGCTTCCTAGCAGTGCCGGAGGAAAAATTGCCATACAATAAACCAGGGATAACCTCTTCTTGTGCACCGAAAGGTGAAAGCAGCTCGTTGTTTGTAAGTTCAGTCAAGTTAAATAGCACGTCGTATTTTCCAATAACTACCAACAAATTCTTCGGGAAAGTCGAATTTAACACACCATAACTCGAACCAGAAGCAGCAATTCCGATTCCACCCGCAATAAGAACCGAAGCATCAATTTCAGAATCAGAAACAAAAGCTGCTCGAACAGCCCCTGCGCCGAGACTGTGACCAACCAATCCCACCGCAGAAGAATTCACAAAAGGCTGGGATCTAACATACTTCAAAGCTGATAATACTCCAAGACTCGGGTCATCCGCTCCTTCCCTGACGCTTCCACTTGAACCGCCATGACCGAGAAGATCTATGCATAACGCAACAAAGCCACGTTTGGAAAGCTCAAGCCCGATTCCACTCATCATCTCCTTTGAACCGCCAATTCCATGTGCCAAAACGACGCTTGGACAAGGATTCCATGCAGATGCATAACTCGGATAATACAGCAACCCGCTAATCTTCACACCGTCATCTACAATCGAAACGGTCTTGACTTCCAGCGAGAAAAAATCCGAATCAAGGACAAAAGAGAAAAACAAACCTAAAATAAAAATTGCCGTCGACACCAAAGTAACCATTAAACGCCATCTAGCGCTGTTCACAGTCAACTCCAAACAAAGCTAAAAACGCGCCCTTAAAAAGCTATTTATTCAATTCCAGAGCATTTTCAATTTAACGCATCAGCCGCAGCGGTTGCGAACAACCCCAATTCCTTGACGATTTATGTTTGCAGTCTATTTCGTTTTTCTGGTGTCTCACGCCTTCGCTATGCCCCATTCTAGCAGCGCTGCGTGTATCATTTGGGAGGCTATAGCCGCCAATATGACTGCCATTATGCGGCTTGCAGCTTGGACGCCGTTGTTTCCTACAGTTGACACAAGCAGTGGCGCAAAACGCAGTGTTAGGTAGACGCCTACGGCAGCGATTAGGCCGCCAAACAGAACGTTAACTATTGCATACGTGTTAGACAAAACAATCAACGTGGTCATTGTTCCCGGCCCCACTAGAAGCGGTGTAGCTAACGGCACAATCGCTACCTGCTTTATGTCTATGGCTTTCGACCTTGACATTCCACCAAGCATGTCTATGGCAAGAATAAGCAATAATATTCCCCCACCGAATCGGAAGTTTGTCACGGAAACATCAAGTGCCCTCAATATAAGGGGACCAAATAACGTGAAGGTCAACAGTAGTGCTATAACAATCATTGTTGTTGTGCTTGTTATTTTGAGTCTTTCATCATCCCTAAGTTTGCCAGTGTAGACGAGGAAAGTTGGAATAGTGCTTATAGGATTCATTATCGTAAAAAGCTGGATAGATATGTTTAGAATTCCAGCAGGGTCTATTTGAACCCATTCCTTTAGGCCGCCTACTGTGAAGCGAAAAGATGATAGAAAAACCAGCAAGACTATAGTTAATAGTAGGGCTAGCCTAAAGACTTTATTGTGCCTGCGGAGTATCCATTCGCTTAACTGTTTCTCAAAAGATGAGAATGAACTTTCCCGCTTTGTTTCGCCATTCATACAGACCTTAACCAACCGCTCGCATACCTAGCTTAGATAAATGCTTTCAAAAGCCGCTGATTTTAGATTTTTGGTCAAACCCACATCTTACAATTTTATTTAATTGCTGTAACACTTGAAAAAGAAATAAACGAAATCCTCAAGTTAGACGCGGGTTTGCAATCGAAAATCAGGCTCAGCACTCAAGATCCCAATCATTTCTGTTTCAGCGGGGCCAGAGTCGTCATCGCCTCGTCAAAAAACTAGGTTTGGACTTGGATAAAAAGTTATAGGAAACGGTTAAGTGTTGAATGGTTATGCTTAGGAAGATTCGTGTTGCGCCTTTGGCTGCTGAAAGTTTTGGTGTTAGGTCAATGTGCACTTACGTGGAAACGCCAGATATTAGGATATTATTGGACGCTGGAGTTTCGCTCTGCCCAGATCGTTTCGGTTTGCCTCCGCATCCTTTGGAGTTTAAGGCTATAGACTCAGCGCGTAGGCGCATTGCAGAGGCTGCGGAGAAAGCGGAAATTGTAACTTTAAGCCACTACCATTTTGATCATCACACGCCATCCTATGAGGATTGGCTTTGCAACTGGACAGCAGAAACGGAAACCGCGAGGCAAATTTACGAGGGAAAAACCGTTTTGATGAAGAATCCCAGAGAAGACATAAACTTCAGCCAGCGGCGCCGAGGCTGGATTTTCCAAAAAACTGGCGGAAAATTCGCCGCGAAACTTGAAGTTGCAGATGGAAAAACATTTCGTTTCGGCAAATCAACAACAATAAAATTTTCTAAGCCAGTTTTCCACGGACCAGAAGATTCTGTTCTGGGGTGGGTTTTGATGACCACAATAGAATGTGAGGGCGAAAAGTTCATGTTTGCTCCAGACGTTCAAGGTCCAATGGCTAGGGACACACTGCACATAATCGAGGATGAGAAGCCCAATCTTTTGATGATTGGCGGACCACCATTGTATTTGGCTGGGTTTAAAGTTGATGATAGACAAGTTCAAGCTGGATTAAATGGTTTAAGGCATGTTGTCAAGGTTGCGAGGACAATTATTTTGGAGCATCATGTTTTGAGAGACGAAGGCTGGCGTGAAAAAATAGAGGGAGTTTTCGAGAAGGCGCGTGAAAACAGCTGCAACATTTTGACTGCCGCTGAATTTTTAGGTGTTGAGAATGCTTTTTTAGAAGCGGCGCGGCGAAGGCTTTATGCTGAAAATCCCCCTTCAAAGGAGTTTGAAACGTGGATGAATAAAAAAGTGGTGGAGAAAAAACGCGTTAAGCCTCCAACTTGAATGAACTATTATTTTGTTTGATTAGCTTTTCAATTTGAGCAACGCTTTCCTTTAGACGCTTTAAGTCTATCTCAAAAAACGGCGTTGAAACCCCAACTTTATCCAAAGCCAAACGCAATTCTTCAATAAATATTCCATTATTCTTAACTCCGCAGCTTGGACTACCATCAACGCCAACAACAACCTTCAGCATTATTCCATGCTGCTTATATTCACTAATTTGCTTTGTAAGTTCTTCAGCAATTTTTTTACACAAGCTTCTGAACTCTAAATTGTCATATTGCTCCCTAGTTTTAGGCGCCCTTGACAATCCCGCATAGGCGAGTTCTGGACATGGCATTTGGATTATGCCAACATTATTTCGCATGAAAACCTCCAAAACTTCGCATATAATTCCAGCCTCCTCAGCCAAGCCAAAAACACGCGAGTTCTGATTTAAAATACAATGAGCAACCAGCGCAAGCCGTTTACCTCTCTTGTCCATATATGGTGCCCTAATATCAAATTTAGTTGGTCAATTGATGTGTATAAATTATCTTTCTCTGGTCTTCCTTGATTCTTTCAATGATGTCTTGTGCCAATTGTTCTCTTGCTGTTAGCTTGCCAATTTCGTGGTGAGTCCCTCCAGTGATTTTGGCTGCGAGGCGGGTTACTATCACCCCGTAGGTTTCGCGTCCATAAAGGTGGGGGTTAGTGTTTATTATTATTGTGCGTATTCCCTCGCGTTTAATGAGTTTTGACACCGAAATGACGTCTTTAACTGCTAAATCTTCATATTCCCTTGTTATAACCCTAACTTCATCTATGTTGCGAACTTCACCCGTTTCTAGGCTTCTCACTAATGGAACATTGGCGCTTCCGTCTGTAATTATAACCATCGCAAGGGTTGCCGAAGGGTCTCTCCTTTTTTCTTCCTTCAGAACTTCTAGAGCCTTCAGCATTCCAGTTGCCAGCGGCGTGTAGCCGCTAATTTTCATGTTTACCAGTTTGTTGGCGACAACTCTTAAATTTGTTATTGGATGTTGAACGACAACGGCGCCCATGCCCTTTAACGCAACTATTCCCACACGGTCTCTACATCTGTATGCGTCATTGTGCAACTGTAAAAGCGCTTCTTTCATGGCATCAATGCTAATTAACATTGAACCGCTTAAGTCAACGACGAAAACCATTGTTAGTCGTGTCTTGCACAGCCTTAATTTTTCGCGAACATCCTCAGAACCTATGTTTATGGCAGTGTAACTACTTCTCTCGCGAAACTTTTGTTTTTTCGCTGCTGCACGAACGGTTGCGAACAAGTGTATGTCTGAAGGCGCGCCTTTAGGGAATTTCCAGCCGTAGGGCTTACCTTTATGTAATGAAGTAACCGTTAAAGCACGTTTTCCAGAGTATGGACTTTCGCTTTTCTTTCCGACTTTCATTTTGCCGATTTTTAGAAAAAATTGTGATGGCGAAACAAGTTTTCCTCTTAAGCTTTCAGTGATAGCCGCTCCTTCAGAAACTTCGGTTTTTTTGGCTACGTCGCTTACTGTTGGATAACCCTTTTCGTCTTTTGCCTTTTTTGTCTCGCCTTCTTCTTCTTGAATTTCGCCCCGAAGTTTATCTGAGCCAAACTGATAACCTTGAACCATAGTCCCTTTTTGTGGATGCTTCTTTAATCGTTTTCCTATGCCAAACGTCACGCCGCCAAAAATTCTATTGAAGAAAAGCATAAGCTTAAGCTGAAGTCTTCGCAATCTTTTGAAAAAATTCTCCTTTTGCGCTTTTTCCTCTTCCTCCTTCGTGGCGTCTTCTTTTACCCAAAAGGCGCTTTTTCCCTTCCAAAGCTTCCGCTTCTCTGTGCTCTTTTGCGTGGGTTCTTCAATTTTTTCGGTTTGAAAAATCTTCTTCACCGTTGCTGTGAAAACTTCCCTTATCTCTTGCGTTGTGGCTGGTTCTAGAAAACCTCCTTCGCGTGTCCTGTGGCTTAAGGCTAAATCTGCAGCCACCAACACGTCCTCAAGAGTGACTTCTTTTCTGTTTTCGAAAGCGGCAAGTGTTACAGCTGCCTTGGCAATAACTATGTCTGGACGAAGACCATCCACTTTCAATTCTAAACATGCCTTGCATATGGCTTCGAGAAGGGCATCTGAAATTTGAACCTCCTTTAGGATTTCTCTTGCCTGAATTATTCTTCTTCGAAGTTCATCTTGCATGGGCTTATATTTTTCATAGAACTTTTCGGGGTCAGCCTCAAACTCCATGTTTCTTCTCACAATTTCCATTCTGTCCTTTAAGGAAGTTATTCGCTCCACCGTGGCGGATAATGGAAAGCGGTCAAGAAGCTGCGGTCTTAATTCGCCTTCTTCTGGGTTCATCGTGCCAACAAAAATGAAGCGGGATGGATGACTCACCGAAACGCCTTCCCTTTCAACGATGTTCCATCCAGACGCTGCAGCGTCAAGCAAGTCGTCAGCTATGTGGTCTGGCAGCAAGTTGATTTCATCAACGTAAAGTATGTTTTGGTTTGCTTCTGCGAGGATTCCCGGCTCAAGCGCTTCAATACCATACTTTATTGCTTTTTCGACGTCGAGGCTCCCGATGACGCGGTCTTCGGTGGCGCCTAATGGAAGGTCAACAACAACCATTTCCTTCTCTTCAACTGGAAGTTTTTCTCCCCTTTTATAGCGTTCACTACATTTCGGGCACATGTTTGAAGGATCATATGGGTTACAGTTAAATGGGCAATCTTTAACAACGCTTATTTTTGGAAGTATGTCCGCTAATGCTCTCACTATTGTGCTTTTTCCTGAACCTTTAGGACCCTTTATCAGTAAGCCGCCAATTTTCGGGTTTATTGCATTTATCAGAATTGCAAGTTTAAGCTTGTCCAGTCCAACAACTGCAGAAAATGGGAAAACTAACCGTTTTCTCTGACTCAAAGCGTTTCTCCTAAAATAAGATAATGAGTTTCTAACCTATTAATTTGACTCGCGACAAAACTATATGAAGAAAACGTTACCTTCGACAACTGTCATGTTTCTTTTGTTCGTTATGTTTGTTCCGTTTGCGCCAATTGCAACTGCTTCTGTAAACTGTACTTGCGTCAGATAAAGCCTACAACTACTTTGGAGACTTTATATAAGAGTTAATGAAGTTTGTGTTAAGTAAACCAAAACTTAAATAATTCGGCAACTTCTTAATTTCATCTAGATAAAAATGTCCAGAAAAATTGAAGTTTTTGTAAGCAACTGCAAAGTAATAAGTGGACATCTCCAAACCGTAGAATTTGTAAGTCCGGGGCACCCGTGCACGGCAAGGCCTATAGTAGCACCAACATTTGAGCAAGTTTTACAAGAAACACACCTTCAAGCACTCAGAACAGCGGAAAAAATTGCAAGAGAAAACGGATTTAAACTTAAAGTCTACAACACTTCTTCAACGCTTGGAAAGTTAATGGCGCTGTTAAAAGGCGTAAAAGAAACCCCAACAATTATAATAAACAATAAGAAGTTCACCGGAGACATAACAGAAGAAAAACTACTATCAAACATAGCGTAAACCACTATGCCTTAAAACGCCTCACAAAATTCTCAAAACAAGCTACAGAAAAAGCGCCTATGTAAACTCCTGGTTAGGGCACTGTATATGGGGCCGGGGCCGGGATTTGTTCTCCAGAAGGCGCAAACCTTCCAGATTTGAACCCGGGCGCTAGGCTCCACAGGCCTATAGGCTACCAGGCTACCTCACCCCGGCCATGTTGTGTCGATTAGGTACATTTAATATCGCGCAAGTTATTTTCTTTTTCCTTGTAGGAAATTGTTTTGTAAAAGTTTGGTAAGCGTGTCTGACGTGTTATTTTGTTTTCAGTAGTGCAGTTAAGCCTCCTAGAAGGCCGAAAATCCCTACTATTATGCCTGGAAAGCCTCCCGTGAATAGCGCGACTATGGAGAAGAGCATGGCTAAAGTTCCGCCTAATTTAGACTTGCCTTTGTATATGAGTGTCGCCGCATAAATTAAAATGCAACCAGTGACAACTGTTATGGGCATTCCCATAACATTAGTCGACATGTAAGTTATATGGATTATAGGAATCGCCAAAGCAATGCTGATAAGCCCCGTGGTTAGTGTCGCCACGGTTGTAATTAATCGCCAAAAAGGCATTAAAGGAATTTCTTCGTAGTGGCTAACGGGCGTTTCAAAAAAGTCCTTGGGGATTTTGCGCAAAAATCTCCTCCAAAATGGGAGCGTATTTAACCTTGCATAGATTTGTCTTGAACGCTTATCTTCGTTTGTTGCAACAATAATTCCTAAAGCAAAAAGCGACAATGCTCCAATTGCCATTAAAATGGACATACCATGAGAAGTGAAATCAAATATGTCGGTGGCAAGCGCGCCAGATAGAAGCCAATTTCCCAGAGAAAAAATAAAGAGCCATTTCAATTTGAACTTTAAAAAGTCATGCAATCCGACATAAGTTAAGAAAGCGCAACAAATCATGTACGCAACGAGTAGAAAAGTGTTGGTTAAATCACTCATTAATATCCCTGGAATTATATTATGGAGGGCATTTAAGATTTAAAGCTTACATTATAATTGCTTCCATTTTATTTTCTTGGTTATTAGCACAAAGTTTTAATTATGTTCAAACAGATTTCATCATTAAGATTGAGGGTTTAGCATGGTTGAGGAAGATTGGATTAAGCTTGTTAAGCAGCAAATTGCCGTTGAGAATACGAATGTTAAGGAGGTTGCCGAAAGCGAGAAGAAGGTTGGGAACGCCGCTGCAAAATTGTATCTGCGAATAATTAAAATGGATTCTCAAAAACACGCTGACATTCTAAGCGGGCTTCTGGAGTTCATAGGCAAGGTTCCGCCAGCTGAAGACCTTTGGACGTACAAGCTTGAAAGTTACGTTGACCCGTTCGTCGTTAAAAAGGAGCTTGAGGCGCACATGGCAAGGGAAGAGCAGATGATAAAACATGTTGAAAAAGAGCTTGGGAAAACCAAAGATGAAGCGTTGAAGGCGCTTTTGCAGTACATTTTGGATGAAGAGAAAAAGCACCATAAAATGCTTGAAACCGTAATTAAGCACACTCGCTAGGCGCATTTACTGCCAGAAACCATATAAAAACCATTTTATTCTTGCTAAAGTGTAAAGTGTGTTGTTAAATGTTATGCAGGCTTACATGTGAAAGGTTTTTAAGTGCCCATTAATGGGGAAAGCAGTCTGTAGGCGATTCCGCCGAGTGTTAGGGCTAAGCTAACATCGATTATGGCTATTGCTAGGGCTTTTTTCCATCCGAACTCTCTTGTGCAAGCGGCGATTGTTGCCACGCATGGAACGTAAATCATAACCACAAGCGAAAAGACAACCATTTGAACTGCATTTAAATCCGCCAGCGTCATGCCCTGTTGTAGCAGCGCGTTTTCGAGAAGTATTAGGGCTAATTCCTTGCGTAGCACGCCGAAGATTAAGGGTATACCTGCTACCGCTGGAAGTCCAATCCATCCACTTATGAGGGGCTCTAACGCGTTAACGATGTAGCCTATAAATCCAGTTATGGCCAGCGCCTCTATGATTACGCTTCCAGCAACAATTATTGGAAAAGCTACATACACAAAATCCTTTGTTCTGCTCCAAGTTTTGATCGCGATTAGCTTTGCTGATGGCTTCTTGTAGGGCGGCATCTCCATGAGTAGGCCTACTGGCTCGCCTGGAAGCGCTTTGAACGCTATTCTGCCTAGGGCGAAGACGAGTACTAGGTCAAAGGCGTATAGGGCTAATGCTGCGTGTAAGCCAACATATCTGCCGACAAGCCCTAAAATGACGACTGTTCTTGCGGCGCATGGAATTAGCACAACGACGAATGCTGTTAGGAAGCGTTCGCGTTCTGTTTCCATTATTCTGCAGCCCATACATGCTGGGACGCTGCAGCCATAGCCAAGCATAAGCGGGATGAAGGCTTTTCCGTGTAATCCTATTTTGTGCATTACGTTGTCCATTAGGAATGCTGCTCTTGGTAGGTATCCGCTGTCTTCTAAAAGCGCCAAAAGCACGTAAAAGGGTATGATGTAGGGCAGGGCTACTGTTATGCCAGCGATTATGCCGCCGATTAGTCCTTGATTGATTAATTCTATGGCTGCTGTTGGAAGTAGAGGCGACAAGGCATTAGTGATGAACAGTGTTAGGCTGTTGAAAAGGGGGTTTATTGCCTCTGACAGTATGTTTCCGCCGACGAATATTATAGTGAATATTAACGCGGCTACTGCCGCCAAAATTGGGTAGCCCAAAACCTTATGTGTCGTTATTGCGTCAAGTTTCTGTTCAAGGCTTATTTTAGGCGGAGACTCTATTGTGGTGGTTTCTTTTGAGATTTTGTTTGCAAGCGAATATCTTTCAGAAGCCAAAATCACGGATGACGGTTCGCCATGCATTTTTTCAAGCTCAGAAGCCATTTTTTCCGCGTAATCTAGAACTGCGCTTCCGTTTTCGTAGTTTTTCAGTTTTCCGGCAACATCAGCGTCCCGCTCTAAAAGTTTTATGGCAATCCATCTTGCGGGGTAAACTGTGCACAAGTGGGAGAGCTTTTCTGCAACAATTTTTTCTAAATCTTGAATTTTTTCTTCGATTTCGCCTCCAAACCTAACCCTTAAAGGGTTCATTTTCACCTCGCCGTTTATTGCCATGATGACTGTTGAGAGTAACTCGTTTATTCCACTTCCAGTGATGGCGACTGTTGGAACAACTGGAACGCCTAAGACTTCGGAAAGCTTTTGTGCATCAATTTTAAAGCCTTTCTTGGCTGCTAGGTCAACTTGGTTTAAGGCGATAATTATTGGCGCCTCAAGTTCCAAAAGCTGAAGTGTAAAGTAAAGGTTGCGTTCAAGCGCCGAGGCGTCTACAACGTTAATTATTATGTCTGGTTTTTCAACAGCGATGTAATCGCGTGAGACGATTTCTTCCATAGAAAACGTTGAGAGCGAGTATATTCCAGGAAGGTCGATAACGCGAATTTTGTAGCCCTTAAAGTGTAGTGTTCCTTCAGCCCTCTCAACTGTTTTTCCAGGCCAGTTTCCAACGATTTGGTTTAAACCCGTAAGTTGGTTGAATATGGCGCTTTTTCCAACGTTCGCATTTCCAGCAAGCGCTACCCTTAAGGTTTCCTTTCCTTCAGAATCCTTTTTTGTCTTTGTTGGTGTGTGGCAGCTAGCCATTCGGTTCTTTCCTCAATGGTTTGACGAAAATTTTTGAGGCTACTCCATAGCCTAGGGCTAGGGTTACGCCTCTAACTTCCACTTCAACTGGTCCGCGGAATGGACACTTTTTGTTTAGTTTGACCTCCACTCCTGGTGTTAGTCCCATCTCGGCTAGTCTTCGGATTAGTCCATAACCACCTATGGCGTGTGCCACGACGCCTTTTGCTCCTTCTGGGAGGCTTGTTAGGGAAACTATATGCGTGTTATTTTGTGCGTCTTGTTTCCTGTCTTTCTGTTCCATTTGTGCTTACCTCTTTGCTTTTGCTTTTCTAACCCAGATTCGTGCAATGTCCTCGTTGCTTAGACTGTTTTCTTTCCCAGCAATGCATAGAACCATGCTTGTTGGTTTTCTTTTCACTATGTGTATTGGAGCGCCTGGCTTTATTCCGATGCTGGCAAACTTTGCTAGTGTCTGGCGTTTTCCATCCGTTATCTTAGCTACAATAACTGTTTCGTTTAGGGCTGTTTCCGCAAGCGGACGGCACGCTTCCTCCTCTATTTTTCCGTTTTCCGTTGGTATGGGGTTTCCGTGTGGGCAAAATCTTGGATTTCCAAGTTTTCTTTCTAAAAGCTGTACGACGTCTTTTGAAAGGGCGTGTTCAAGTTTGCAGGCGCTTTCGTGAACCTCGCTCCAATCAGCCTTCAAAACGTCTGTTAACAACCTTTCAGCAAGCCTATGCCTCCTCAAAACGTCCAAAGCCAGCTTTTCGCCTTCGGCTGTGAGCCTAACGCCTCTGTATGGTTCGTGTCTAACCAAACCGTGCCTTTCCAAATGCTCAATAGTGTTGGTTATCGAGCCTGGCACAACATTAAGTTCTTTGGCTAGTTCAGAAGTTTTAGCGACACCGCTTCTCTTTTGAAGCCTGTAAATGGTTTCAACGTATTCTTCAGCCTCGCTGGAAAGTTCAACTCTCACACATAAACCTCAAATTACGAGCTCTCGTAAATTTTAGATTAGGCGCGAGGCAATAAACCTTTCGCAGATTCGAACTGAAACGAAACTTAAATAATCATAAACTCAAGAAAAATAGTGCAGCAAAAAGTTTTAGTGAGAACCTTTTATCGTTCATTAAGGACCATGCCAACGAAAGGGTGGATTACTGTTTTACAAAACCTATTTGTGCAAAGAATGTTGAAATGCTTCGTTTTCTGTCTAATTTCTGTTTGCGAAAAACAAACGAATGTTTCAAAATTTAATAAAAAATGGCAAATTAACATTTGAAAAACTAAATTTTTGCAGGAATTGTTTAACTGGCAACATGGTGTCTCCTTCCTATAAGCTAACGAACTGCGAATTTGGCAAATTTTATACCCCTTCTTTCGTTGAAGGAGCAAACGCCAAGAGAGTTTGGGCAAAGAAATCCTTCGAAAAGTTTGGTGGTATAGCTAAAATGGCGTATGTAAACGCGTCGCCAGTTGGCTTAATCCAGTATCAACCAAAACCAGAGGAACATCTTTTGGAAATAACATGCATATTCGTTCCAAACAAGCAAAACCATGGGAAAGGAATTGGAAAAGCCTTGTTAAACGCTTTAGTAAAAGACGCGGAAAACCTAAGCCCTTCTTTAACAACAAGCCTCCTCTAGCTCTGGTTACATGGGCTTTCAGCATACCAGACTACTATCCTCAAAGCGAGTTTTATCTTAGAATGGGGTTCAAAAAAGTTGTGGAAAGCGACCCTCTATTGCTTTATTATCCGTTGAAGGAAGGGTATGCCTACAAGCCGAAGGCTGGGAATTTTGTTCCTCAGGCTGAGGACAGAGACAAAGCGCTAATATTCTATGACCCATCTTGTCCCTTCTGCATTTACTTCGCAGAACAGATTAAGGCAGCAATAAGCGAATTTGCGCCAAACATTCCAACGCGGCTGATAAACATGTTTGGAGAACGGGAAGAAGTGGAGAAGCGGGGAAAAGTTCCATACTGCGCTGTTAACGGGAAACCCATAACCGCCTTCTTTATGGATAAAGAGAACTTTCAACGAGAGGTTAGGGAAGCCTTAAAGGAAAACTAGGAGAACGAAACTGTAAGATGGCTTTACTCGCCCATGACTTGGATTATCACGGTTCGCCTTCTCGGGTAAACGTCAGTTTCGACAAAAACAAGCGACTGCCAAGTTCCAAATTCTACTCTGCCGTCTATTACTGGAAGCGTCTTGTCAGGCGGAAGTAGCACAGACCTTAAATGTGCGTGTGCGTTTGACGGGTGCGCATACCCGCCGTGTTTTGGAACTATCTTTTCTAGGAAAGCCTTAATGTCACTTAATAGTCCATACTCGTTTTCTGTTAGGATTAGTATTCCAGTTGCATGCGGCGCGAAAACGTGGACTATTCCATTTTTTATTCCAGACTTTGAAACTGCCTCTTGAACCTTGTCCGTTAAGTCTACAAAGTCTATTTCACCTTTCGTTGAAAAGTTTACAGTTGTCTTAAAAACTTTAAAGTTGGACAAGGCTTTTTCACTCCAGCACCTTCGCCATAATCAACTCGTCTATGTACTCGCCATTGGGGAAAAACTTTTTTGGAATACACCCGGTAACAGCAAAACCAACCTTCTCGTAAACGTGGATTGCCCGCTTGTTGCTTGCAAACACCGCCAGCGTCAAAACCTTCAACCCCATCTCACGCGCTTTCTCAATTAATGCCTTCATCATTTCCGTTCCAATGCCAACATCCCTAAAGCCAGCTCTAACAATTATGCCCAAAACACCAACGTGCCTCGCAAAGCCTCCACGCAAATGAATGTCAGAAGACGCGACAACTTTTCCTTCAACCTCCGCCACAAGATAAAACGCTTCACCCTTCTCTAGGCTAGCAAGCGCTTTCGAAAGCCAGTCAATTTCCTCCTCCCTAGAAACCTTTTCAGTCCTAAGAATATCCGCACCCTCCTCAACAAGAGAATTAATAAGCTCAAGCAAATCATCCAAGTCCTCCCACCTGGGAGCGCGCAAAACAACCCGCCGCCCATCTCTAGCGTCGAAAGTCTTTACGATTTCACCAGCTTTCATGAAAGTAAATTGTATGATAAAGCCTTTAACACTTTCCAAATTTCAGCTGCTTTTGTCGATGCTTTTGTATACGAGCAAACGGGCACTAGTGCTTCTGGAAGCCAATGGTGATACATAAAAACTCAAAGTAATTCAAATACAACCAACACAACCAAAAAGCAAAACCAAAACATAACAAAACCAAAAATCTCACACATTAAGCCTACACCAATCAAAACAAACACAAGCATTCAAAGAAAGGCTAAACCAAAAACCCCACGTTCACAGACACCCTAAACAGCAAACAAAAGCCATCACAACGCAAACTCTTCTCCAGCCTAAAATAAAAGCTCCAAAGCCTTATAGAAAAACTAGAGGGGGTCTACCCGTATTGACTTGAAAGAACGCCAAAAATACATGGAAAACTCGAAGACCCTCGAACTTCATGGTTTTGTGTTTGGTATGGAGATTTTCGACAGTTTTTTATATGAAGCTCCCGTTAAGTCCATGCTTCCGCGTTTATGGAAAAAGTGAAAAGCCTTAAAAACGCTTCTTTCACAGTTTTAAGCCCAATTTTGGCTCCAAAATTTTTGTCCGCTCTAGCGGGGTATGCCCGCTTTTTGCCTTTAAATCCTTTCGGGATGGAACAGTCAAAAATTTTAGCTTTAACCTGAAAATGCCATCTTAAACGCGCCAAAATTTCTAGAACTTCTTAAACGGTTCTCGTTTTTTCGGCGCTTAACTCTGGTTTTGGCATATTGCCAATTTTGAAATAACCTCTATTATACTTCGCGACAACGTTTTCAACTGGAGAGAAGAAGGCTAGGGGTAGACAGTTTGCCAGCAGACCCTTTTGGAAACGATGTGGAAATAATCGAGAGAACTGTAAACGGCAAGAGAGTTAGGGTAAAGTGGGACTGGGGAAAATTCAAAAGCACAGAAGGCTTTCCAGTTGACGACAACCTAATAAACTGGGTTATCGGGCAGGAGCAAGCGCTTAACGAATGTTTCCTCTGCCTAGACGAGTGGGTCCACAAGCTAAAGTGGCTTGAAAAAACTAAATGGTATGAAAGCTGGAGCGACCCAAACAAGCCAAAACCATCAGCAAAAACAGTCATAAGCCCAGGACCGTACCTACTTCTTTTAGGAGACCCTGGAACGGGCAAGTCGCTTATTGGAAGGGCTTTAGCTGAAAAACTAACACAAGTCTACAAGGAAAACGGCATAAAACTTTTTGACGTTTTATGCTGGAAAAACCCAACTTTGCCAAGCCAACCGAAAATCTCGATTCATAAGGCTGGTGAAGGCAAAAATATCCTAGTTAAAGAACAGTTAAAAGAGCTTAAAAGAAAGTTTGTCACAAAAGTTGGGCTTAAAGCACTACAAATAATGCTAATAATCATGGGCTTGTTCCTTCTAGGCCTAGGCTTCTACTTCATGTACCAAGCTTGGCAAACATGGGAAATAAATCCCATGGTCTATGGACAAGAGACGCTGCAAGAATACTACAACTACAATTTTATGGATTACCTCGTCAACAGATTCGTCACAATAGTGCCCATAACATTCATCCCAGGAGGAAGCCTAATATTCTTCGGAGTCTTCATCTGGTGGTTCTCAAAGCTCGGCGGAATGGGAAACCTAAGAGGCATAGGCGGAGCCCAACAAACAGAAGTCCCAAAACTAATAGTCGACAACAGCTCTGGACACGCACCCTTCGTTGATGCAACTGGACACAGAAGCGCCCAACTATTCGGCTCAATTGCATGGGACCCATACCAAACTGGTGGGTTGGGCACACCAGAACACCAGCGAGTTACAGCTGGAGACGTGCACAGGGCTTCGCTTGGAATCCTATACATTGACGAAATTAAAAATTTAGACCCAGAAGAGGCTATTACGCTTTTAACTGTTCTTGAGGATGGACAACTGCCGATAACATTGAGGGGTAGATGGCACGGCGGCGACACCGCAGCAATGGCTGTTTCAACAGAGCCAGTTCCAGCAATAACTTTTCTCGTAGGCGCTGGAAACTTTGACAGCATTGGACAGATTCACCCTGCCTTGATGGACAGAATTTATGGTTATGGCAAAGTCGTGAGAATGAATAATGACATGCCAAACACCGTGGAGAACCGCCGCAAATACGTCCAGTTCATAGCCCAAGAAGTTAAACGCTTCAACCTAATACCGTTCAGCCGTGAGGCATGCGAAGAAATAGTTGAGGAAGGAAGAAGGCGAAGCAACAAACGGGACGCATTAACAACAAAGTTTAGACCATTAATTTCGATAATTAAGACTGCGGCAACGCTTGCCATAAACGAAAACTGCAAAATCGTTGAAAGGCGCCATGTGCGCGAAGCCATAGAACACCACTGCAAGACAATTCAAAGGCAAATACTTGAGCATGAAATGAACGAACGCGGAAAACTTTTGGAGATTTCGCCTAAAGGAGTCAAACTTGGACAGATATACGGTTTAGCGGTTGTAAGAGACCCCTACAGTGGAGAAATGACTGGAAGCGTCCTCTGCGTGAAAGCACACATGGTTAAAAGAAGCGAACTGTCACGCAGTTACTCAATTAAAGGCTATTACAAGGTTACAGGCGTAGCGAAAGGACAAAGCTTCATAGCGGACAGCATAGCCAAAGTCCGAAGCGTAATCCTACAAAAATACGGCATAGACATAGCCCAAGACTACTTAACGCACATAGACTTCGCCCAATCCTACGGCGTTGACGGCCCATCAGCAGGCGTAACCATGGCAATACTACTGTGTTCGTTGATTGAGGGCAAACCGATAAGGCAAGATGTGGCTGTCACTGGCGAAATAAACCTCGGCGTTGGAAACGCTATTCAAGTGACGGCTGTTGGCGGCGTTTATGAGAAGATTAAGGCTGCTGAGGCGTGGGGTTTCAAGAAGGTTGTTATTCCACAGAAGAACTATGAGCATTCAATAGACGTTAGAGACTACAAGATTGAGGTTGTGCCAGCCGCCACATTGGACGATTATTTGAGAGAATGCCTCGTTGAGAAGCCAGAAATAAAGGTTCAATTGAAAACATATAAACCTAGAAAGCAAGGCTAAAAGTCTCAAAATCGCAACTTTTCAACGTTCAACTTTTATTTTCAAGTTACCTCAGTTGAATGGGTATTACCAAAACTTTATACATGCAACTATTATCCAACCAGCACAACTAAACGCCATGCGTATAACAGAAACTTGTATACAAAAGCATCGACAAAAGCATGCGCTGTTCAATAGTTTTTTATCTTCTGAACATCTAATCAACTTATGGGCATGGAACATGAGAAACATGGACAAGGCGGAGCTTCGCAGGTGGCGTAAGAGAGGTTTCTACAGCGAAAACGTTTTAGTAAAACTTTTAATGAAGAACGGCTATAACGCGGCGCGCATTCCAGTAAGCAATCCAAGCCTAAGTCCACTCCCAGACATAATCGCAAGAAAGGACACGCACGTTTACGCTTTTGAGGTTAAAAATGCTGGATATTACGCCTACTTTCCAAAACAGCAAATAGAAAAGCTGTTCAGATTCCTAAACGAACTTGTTCCGTTGGAAAACAAGTTTAAACATGCGGTGTTAGCCGCTCACCTTGGCAAGAAGTGGATTTTTAAGGAAGTTGATTGGAAGGATTGGGAGAAGGGGAAAATCCCAGAAAAAGTCAGAATTTTAAAAAGGGACAGAGGAAACTTTAATCTGGAAAAGGGTAGCTAAACGCTCGAAGCAAAAGCCAATTGTTTTGGCTTCTGATTTAGGCAACGTTTAATAGGCAACTTGTAATAGGTTACCTGTCCAGCAGAAAGGCTTTTAAGCGCAGCCTTAGAAGGCTAATTTTTAAGCATTCTAATGTATAATTTGGGAGATTAAAAGGTGAATGTTGAAAAGAAGCTGATTATTGCACTCTTAAAATTGACCAGAAATGGGCCAGTTTCACACGAACTAATCAATAAAGAGGCAAATATTCCACTACAAAATTGTAAAAAATTGCTTTCAAAATTGCAAAATGATGAACTAGTTTATGTGAACGGGTCGCTTGTTGAAGCAAGCGGGACACAACGCCTAAAACTAGCCGTTAAAGCCATAAGTCTAGGCGCAGACATAGAAACCGTAAGCGCCTTTTTGCTGTGGCAGGAGTTTGAGGAAATTGCCGCAACAGCCTTTGAGAGAAACGGCTACAGCGTGGTAAAAAATATACATTTTATCTATGCTGGGCGAAAGTGGGAAATGGACGTTGTTGGATGTCGAAAACCAATAGCCCTATGCATAGACTGTAAACATTGGCACCGTGCAATTTCGCCCTCAACTTTGAAAGCGATTGTTGAGGAGCAAACACAGAGAACATGGGCTTTCGCTGAAGCCTTGCCAACTCTCGCGGATAAAGTTGAATGCGCCACATGGGACTACGTGAAGCTTGTTCCAGCAATCTTGTCGCTTGTCGCTGGAAAATTCAAATTCTACGATAACGTGCCAGTCGTTCCAGTTCTGCAAATTCAGGATTTCATAAATCAGTTGCCAGCATACATTAACGTTTTAAGGCACTTCACAAAACCCTAGCCTACAAGTTCAACAGTCGTTCCTAAAGCTTGACCCGGCACCCCTCTTCTGAACCTTGCTCTAACCAAACCCTTTTTCCCATGCAAAGCCACAATCTTGCCAATAATCTTGATTTCACCGTTTTTCCACGCAACCTTCCGCCCAATAAGTCTACACGCTTCAGAAAATGATTTAACATGGTTAAACTGGATTATGCATTCTTTAGGTCTCTGACTTTTGGGACCAACGCGATAGTTAACTATGATTCCGCTAGTTTGCTGAGCCAAGTTTCATCACCGAAATTTTAGACAAAAATAAAGGTTTTAAATCCATTTCGGTTCATAACTGCTATTGCAAACGTGGAAACAGTAATAAGAAAAGTCCTTAAAACAAGATTCTGAAAAAAGAGGAATTTGAAATGCATAATGATTATGTTTCGAAAACTTCAAAGTCAAAGGCTCTATATGAAAGGGCGAAAAAAGTTTTGCCCGCTGGAGTTTCCTATGGTATAAGGTTTTTTGAGCCATACCCATTTTACACAGCCAAAGCAAAGGGAAGCAAACTTTACGACGTTGACGGAAACGAGTACATAGACTTTTGGCTTGGACACACAGCGCTAATACTTGGACACAGCCCAAAACCAGTAGTTGAAGCCGTAAAAAAGCAGCTTGAAAACGGCACCCATTATGGAACATGCCACGAGCTAGAAATAGCACTAGCAGAAAAAGTCGTGAAAATGGTTCCAAACGTGGAGATGGTGCGCTTCACAAATTCTGGAACAGAAGCAAACATGTACGCTGTTCGCCTGGCAAGAACCTACACTGGAAAGCGAAAAATCGCAAAGTTTGAAGGAGGATGGCACGGCGGATACGACGCGCTCCACATAGGCGTAAAATACCCATTCGACATTCCAGAATCCGCAGGACTAACAGCTGGAGCCACACAGGACACAATGCTCTTGCCATTCAACGACATCGAAGGAGTAAGAAAGAAACTGCAGGACGAAAAGGATGTTGCCGCAATAATAATCGAACCAGTCTTGGGTGCTGGCGGCGGAATTCCAGCAGAAAAAGAATTTCTGAAAGAACTTAGGGAAATTTGCGATGAAAAAGACGTTCTGCTAATTTTTGACGAAGTAATTACTGGCTTTAGACTGGCTCCAGGTGGCGCTCAACAATTTTTCGGCGTCAAATCTGACATCACTGTTTTAGGAAAGATTTTGGGCGGAGGCTTCCCGATAGGCGCCTTTTGTGCAAAGAAGGAAATCATGGAGAAACTTGACACAAGAGTTTATGAAAGACCGAACTACGCTTTCCACGGCGGAACGTTCACGGCAAACCCGATAACAATGACTGCTGGCTTAGCGACACTGAAGATTTTGGAGGATGGCAAACTCCTAAGGAAACTAAACGCGCTTGGAGACAAGATAAGGCGAGAATTAAAGGCAATTTTTGAAAAGAACAACATAGACGCCCAAGTTACGGGTGCAAGTTCAATTTTCAACGTGCACTTTACAAAAGAAGAAGTTAGAGATGCAAAAGCCGCTTCCAGAGCTGACAAAAAGAAACTTTTAGAATATAACTTGGAACTAATTGCAAATGGGATATTCTTCCTACCAACACACAATGGTACATTAAGCACGGCTCACACAAAAAGCGACATAGAAAAACTTTGCATGGAAACCGAAAACTACGCAAAAACGCAAAAAGGAACAAAATAGCGCCTACGCATCTCTTTTTCCACGTCTAAGCATAAGCTCAGCCCTCTTCAAATCCAAAGGAGTATTCACATTAAAAAAAGTCCTAAGCTCAGAATCCAACTGCTGCAAAACAAGAGTTGAAACATAACGTATTCCACGCAACTCGCTTATCATTGACCGCATATTCAAACCGCCAGCAGCAAAAGCTCTCTCAGCCGCTTTCAAAGCTGGCTTAACATAGTAGACTGCTTGCAGTGGCTCTATGTAACCGTTTGGCCATCGTGGAATGGCAGCGTTTCTGTTTATGCAAAGCTCAAAAAGCAGTGAGACTATTTTGTTTGATATGAATGGCGTGTCGCATGAAAGCAGTAGAGCATACTTGCCGCTTGTCGCCTTTAATCCAGTTAATGTTCCCAATAGTGGCGTGCGCATCTGTCCCTCATCAACCGTCAATTTAACGTCTAAACCAACCACTTTGGCGTAGTTCTCAAGTTGAACCTTTGAGCTTACGACGACAACTTTCTCTTCAACAACCTCGTTTACGGCGTCTAGAACATGCTTTATTAGGGGCTTATCTGCCAGCGGAATCAATCCCTTATCCTTTCCGAATCTGCTGGAAACTCCTCCAGCGAGGACTATCGCCGACCTATCCAATAACTGCTGGTCTCCAATTCATTTTGACTTTGCCAAAGCACGTACGGCTTCTGCAATTATAAACAAGCCTATAAGGATTATTACAATCGCATACCACGGCAACGTTTCCAAGTAGCCCGTCACAGCCAACCCGCCAAGGACAAAGGCTAATATGCCTATGAACAAGCTGAACTTGTTAAGCGCCATCCCCAAACCAGTTCTGGCAACGTTTAACCCAATTAGAATTACGCCCGTTCCAACAGCAATATAGGGTATAATCGTCTCAAAAGTTATTCCATACCCAGCCATTGCTAAGCTGACGCCGATCATGACGAAAAATAGACCCCATGCAAGAGACGTTAAGGCAACATTTTTGTTCAAAGGTTACACCACAAACTGAAACGTTCATTGACAAGTAATATAAGATTATCGCACAAGTCCGATGTATGAAATATTACTAATGCGGAATAGCCTATATTACTTCATAAACACAAAATGTGACATGGAGAGAAGAAAACAATGAACTCAGAAATCAAAGAACTCAACAGAATAATCTGCAAGCAATGCGACGAAAAAGACTATGAAAAATGCAGAAACTGCAAAGTATACCATTTAATCAACAAAATAGCAAACGGCAGCTAAACCAAGCCATCAATTTTATCCGCTATGCCTTCCAAAATTTTCGTAAATGGGTGTTCAGGTTTTTCTTGGGCAAATATTATGTGTCCTTCACCCTTCAAAACATCACAGAAACATGGAATTACGCCCAAAAGCGGCGCTTGATAAACATCCTTCATTCTGGATTGAAGCTCTTTTTCACTCCTCGATGAAATGTCGTTCAAAACCTTGTTGAGAACAATTTCTGTTTTCTTCTCAAACAATTCATAAAGCTCCTTAAGCATACGCCTTGTGCCATCCACATCAGACCTATCAAAGGTTGTCGCTACAATAACAACGTCAGCACTTACAATCGCATTTATTGAAGAGTACTGCAGCCCTGGGCTAGTGTCAAAAATTATGTAATCAAAACCCCTATCATTCAAAAGCGAATTTCGAAGAGACAAAAGCCTTCCTAAAGCACGCATCTCCCACTTTCTATCCTTTGCAGTCATATCCCTAATGGCTTCCGTTGCGGGATTGGCGAAACCAACGAAAAATTTACCATTATTTTTGATTCGCTCGCTTAAATCCACCAAAACTTTGTCAATCTCGCATGTGCCATTCAAGTAATCGTTAAGCCAATAGTTCACGTTTTCAGCCTTAAGAAGTGTTGCGATGCTTGGAGCGCGGAAGTCAAGGTCTAAAAGGCAAACTTTTTTGCCACGCCTAGCAAGAGTTGCCGCCAAGTTTATCGATATTATTGTTTTTCCAGTTCCACCCTTGTAAGAGTGAACAGCAATTATCTTACCCATAGAAATCACCCTTGCCCTTCCCTGTCAACGTAGAAGTAGGCCTTACGCCCCTTACGCTCCTTCTTCAAATATCCCATAATCACAAGCTGATTCAGATACGCGCTTTCAACAGCCCTAGCCCTACGCGTCTGCTGAGCTATTTCATCCGCAGTGGCTCTTCCAAGTCTGCAAACAGTCATCGCCGTCTTTCTAAGATGGTCTGGCATGGAAAGCAGCGTCATAACATCTAATGGTGCTTCAGGCAACGGTTGAAGCTCTTTTCTTTCACGCTTCTGCAGTTCAATTATTATCTCCATTTTCTCATTTAACTTCTCAAGATTCTCCCTAATTTTTTCAAGAATCTGCAAGGGCTTTTTACCCAAAGCTTCCTCTTTAGCCACAGCTTTCCCCAACGTGTATTACACTTATACAGTTATGGTAGAAGCCAAGCGACTTTATTAAGTCTTACGAAATAGGCATCATTATTCACAAAACAAACACAAACTACTTACGACAAAAACAAGTTTTAGAACAAAAAGCACCCATCAGCAAAAGGAATAACAACATAAATATGAACAGAGCCGCTGTGTACTGCGAGGCGAAGACAGCCAACTCCTCCAACATGGCGCATCATGATCATAGGAAAGCTTAGAAAAATAAAAGACGTATTTCACCATTTGAAATATTATCAGAAATGATGCTTGTTATAGAAAATTTTGGGATTTAATATGGCACCAGCGCTTTGTTTCTGGCTTCCTCGACTATTGGCAGAACCTGTTTCAGCTCTCTGAAATATTTAAGCACGGTTATGCCCTTTTGAGTTATCGCGTAAACAACCCTTCTTTTGCCAACAGTCCTTTCCTCGATTAGGTTTTGTTTAATCAAAAAGTCCAAGTACTCCTTAAGAACACTACAGTTAACGTTAGCCTTATACATTATATGCGTCAGCTTCAATGGACCACGGTGGGCTAACACTTTAAGTATGTCTATATACATTTCAAGTTTGGAACGTCTCATCATCCAAACCTCTTGGCGATATTTTCATCCTTTTTATATAAAGCTTTTATGGATTCAAACTACGTCTTATTCCTATTTAGTCAGCATTAGTAGCTCCTTTTCCTCTGAGCGCGCATTAACACGTTTATTCTATTTTGGAAAGCCGTAACCATGTCGTCTAGCAATATTTTTTGCAATTCCGCAGAAAGTCCCTTAATGTTTTCCTTGAGAGCTTTAGCCATCTTCGCCTCCAAATCTTTCCTCTGCTTTAAAGTCACGCTTTGTCTCAAATAGTTTCCTCCACCCATTTACGCACAAAATGTGCGCAGAGCATATAACTAACTTATGAATTCAGAATACAGATTTAGAATATATTTGACCAAATTACTGGAAGAACATTTTTATTTATTGACTAATTAATTACACTTGCCGGATGATGAGAAGGCATTAGATTGACTGGCAGATGAAATCTCAGAGTTACTCGGACGGCAACGAATGAGAAACCTTTTGCGGCTTACCCGTTACTTATCATCGCCCTTTTTGGTTTTCAGTAAAACGTGGATTAGATGTGCAAAATAAGTTATTATTACGCCTATAATCATGCCGATAATTATGGAAAAGCCCCACAACAATATTGGATCAATGTATCCCTCTAGACCAACGATTGAACTGATTGTATGAAGAGCCAGAGCCATTGGGAAGAAGAGTACGTATATTGCTTCTTGCGGGAATTGACGTAATGATTCTTGGAATGCTGTTAGGATAAATGGAGTTGAGAAACTCCACACGAATCCCAAAAGTAAGCCTGACCATATGTATCTCTTTCTCAGAAGCATAGTCAAAAATTTAAAAGTGTTCATTAATCGGCTATTTTTAGCTGTTTTTTGTCTTTCTTTCTTTGTTCTATGCATTATTTTTTAATGTTCGCACTTAAGTTATAAGCTTTGGTCAACGAGTTCATGATTAGGCTTTTAATTGGAGCCTCCATAATAAAATTAGGTGCTGTTATGCCGAAGGTTGAATTTGATGCTGCCCTTTTAGAATCTGAGTTGAAGGGCAAAACTCTCCTTGTTTACTGGTATTTGCTTCAGCAATCTTCGCATACTGTTGGTGTTCGCGAGATTCAACGGGCATTGGGATTTTCAAGTCCAAGCGTTGCGGTGCATCATCTTGAGAAACTTCAAGATTTGGGGCTTGTACGTAAGAGGGCGACTGGCGAGTATGTGCTTGAGGAGGAAGTTAAGGTTGGGATTTTGCGCTTTTTCACGCGGATGGGACGTTTTCTTGTTCCACGGTACCTTTTCTATTCTGTTCTTTTTCTAACGATGTTCATCGCCTATTTAGTGTTGTGCATTATTAACCAGTTGGCTCCAAACCTTTACGCTTTAATTTTTGGTTTAGCTGCAAACATAATCCTCTGGTTTGAAACTTTAAGGCTTTGGAGAGCGAAGCCCTTATGATGTCTTTACAGCTTTTGCATGCTGTTCTAAAGTGTAGAATTAAAAGGGCAAATGAGCATCTAACTTGTGAAGGTGTAAGCGAGCCTTGAAGAAAATGGTGTTATACTGCGTGGCGGCGGCAATCCTTGGAATAGCCCTAATAGTTGGTCCGCTGTTTGCGATTGCAGCGTTGGAGTTAAAGGCTGAATATTCGGGGCTTTCATATTTGCAAGAATGGGCGCTGCAAAAACCTGATGGCGAAAGGTATAGTTATGGCACTTATTCATATTCAAGCATTGACGTTGGGGTTTTCGCGTTATGCTTTTTTATTGCGTTAGTTGCTTATATGCTTTCCAAGCGCCGAACATCCTATCCAGAAAGTATTTGGTTTAGACATCTGTACTAGTTTTGGTACAAATGTGTTCTGAAACATAGCATTAAGTCAACCGAAAACACCCATTATAGCCTAGGTGAAAATTGAAATGGTTAAGGGAAAAGTTATCGCGCTATCATTGCTGCTCGGCGTGAGCATGTTTCTAATGCTTTTTAGCAACATTGAATATGAAGCAGTCGCGCTTAACAAGTTCAAGTCTTACGCTGAACTTAAAGAGTTCCTACAAAACGTGAAAACACGTTATCACTCAGGTTGTTGGTTCTCCCTACGCGATGTAGATATGAAGGCGCTTTTAGCTGAAGGCTATGGCTACTCAAAAACTAACATCCAAGTTGAAGGCGTCGACGAAGCAGATATCGTTAAGACTGACGGCAAATATCTATACGTAATTTCAGGTCAAAGCGTTGTCATTGTTAAGGCTTATCCACCAGAAGAAGCCGCTGTGTTGTCTAGAATAAATGTTGATGGCACTTTGAAGCAGCTCTTCATAAATGGCCATAGACTTGTTATCTTCTATGAAGAAACTGTTCACAAGTCTTATCCAGAAGTTATAGGCAAACCATATCCCAAGTTCGGGTATTACAATGAGCTGGAGACAGTCATACAGATATACGATGTTTCAGATAAGGCGTTTCCAACACTTCAAAGAGAGATAATTGTTGAAGGGTGGTACTTCAGTTCTAGGATGATAGGTGACTATGTTTATGCCATTGTCATGCGCGAAGCTTGCATGGTTAACGATGAAGTGGAACTCCCGAAAATCTGCTTTGACGGCGAATGGAGGGAGATAGAGGCAACTGAAATTTACTACTCAAAAATTGTGGACTACGCTTACGTGTACACTACAATAGTTGCCGTTAACGTGCAAAACGATTGGCAAGAGCCAACTTATGGACCACTTCTTCTGGGCGCAACCTCAACGCTGTACGTTTCTTTGAATAACATTTACTTGGCTATAGCCGACTATTCCAAGACATGTTTGCATAGAATCCACGTTGAAGGTGATGAAATAAACTATGTTGCTGATGGTCAGGTTCCAGGCATGGTCCTCAACCAGTTTTCCATGGACGAGTACAATGGGTACTTTAGAATTGCCACATCCTATGGTGGAATAAACAGCTTATACGTTTTAAACATGGACTTGGAAGTGGTGGGAAGCCTTGAAGACATAGCTCCAAGAGAGCAAATTTATTCAGTTCGCTTCATGGGCAACATCTGCTATCTTGTGACTTTTAGGACGGTTGACCCATTCTTCGTCATAGACTTAGCTGACCCGTACAACCCAAATGTACTCGGCGAACTGAAAATCAGCGGTTACTCTGATTATCTGCACGTTTATGACGAGAACCACGTTATCGGTGTTGGCAAAGAAACGGTTCCAGCGGAAGAAGGAGATTTTTCATGGTATCAAGGAGTGAAAATTTCGCTTTTCGACGTTACAAATGTAAGCAAACCAGAAGAAAATGCGAAATACATCATAGGCGAAAGGGGAACAGACTCGCCAGTTCTGAGGGACCACAAGGCGTTCTTGTTTGACAGAGAAAAGAACCTTCTAGTGATACCCGTTCTCGTCGCGGATGTCGACGAAAGCAAGTATCCACGAGGCGTTCCGCCGTATGCTTATGGTGAACCAGTTTGGCAAGGCGCATACGTGTTTACGATTTCTCTGGAGTTTGAAGAAAAAATCATTCTGAGAGGAACTATAACGCACATTAAAAACGGCAATGTCACAGACAACGCTTATCACGTTACAAGAGCGATGTACATAGGTGACATCTTGTACACCATATCGGAAAGTAAGGTTAAACTGAACTCGCTGCTCGACCTAAGCGAAATCAGAGAATTGAACCTCAAAGAGTGAAGGAGGAGTGTTCATGACTTTAAGTGCACTCATCAGAATGCTTGGAGACCTCGCCGAGGTAGCTGTAACCATTCTTTTGGCTTACTTGGTTTACAAGGTTGCTGTTATAGTAGATGCGCTTAACAGCAGATTAAAACGCGAAAGCTGAATTTGAGGGTGTTGAATACAATGCAGAAACAAAAACTGCTCCAACAATACGGCGCGAGAACAAAGGAGAAGGAAAGTGTTAATTCGCGAGAAACTCATCCCAACGCTCACAATGGAAAATTTATTTTTCAAATGCAACTCTGCATCCGCTGCGGTAGAACATTTTCATTCAAGAAAGGACGCAAAAACTGTCCATACTGTCAAGCTACACTTAAAACAAGAGCTATGGTACTTAAAGCGCCTTGAAACCGATTATTTTTATCACTTTCTCGCAGATTTCGCACCCAACTATTGAAGTCTTGTTTATTTGGATTTGTTGGAGGAGAAAAGGATTAGCTTATGGTTAATTCTTCTAGGTCTCTTGGGTAATAAGTGATTATTTCCGCGCCATTTTCGGTTATCAAAACAGTGTCAGAATGTCTAAAGCCTGCAAATCCAGTTTCGTATATGCCTGGTTCGCAGCTTACAACCATCCCCGCTCTTAAAGGCTCTTCATTGCCTATGTCTAACCATGGGGGTTCGTGTCCCTCCAAGCCCAATCCATGTCCAGTGTGGTGCAGCACCAAATGTGACAAACCAGTTTTTTTGAAGACATTTATCGTTGCTTTGTCAATTTCGCTGCATTTAACTCCAGCCTTAAAAGTTTTGAAGGCAGCCTCTTGCGCCTTGACCATCACGTTAAAATAGCGTTTCTGTTTTGGCGTAGGCTTTCCAACAATCATTGTCCGCTCCAAATCGCAACTGTAACCGCCTACGTCTGCACCAGCGCCCGTGACAACAACGTCGCCTCTCTTAATCATGCGTTTCGTGGCAATGGAATGGGGTATGGCGCTCATTTCACCAATTTGTCCTCTAAAGCCAACGCTTACCGGAGTGCTTCTTCGCAGAGGTTCATATTCTGGTCCAAGAGCCTTCTTCATCATTATTGACGCTTCGTGAGACGCTGCCAGCGCAACTTCAACATCCCACAAGCCTTCACTAGTATATTCTTGAAGTAAACTGTGGGCTAGGTTTGCCCATTTGGCGCTTTCCCGAATTAAGGCTATTTCCTCCTCAGATTTTATAAGGCGCATGGAAGGAACAAGATCCTTCATGTCTACAAACTTGGCTTCAGGCAACTTTTTCGTTATTGGCGGACCCTTATAACCCCACATGGCGGATGCTCCAGCCTTGTTGTCTATTCCTATGCGCTTCTTTGCTAAACCCATCTCTTTTAAGAAATCGGCAAAGTAATCCATTGGGTGTTTTTCGCCTGGATAATCAAGATAAGTCTTCACTTCTTCTATAATTCTTGTTTTTAGTGGGATGTGGTTCCTTTCAAGCAGTGGTCCCATGAAAGTGATTTTTCCATCCACTGGTATTATCAGTGCTGCTGGGCGTTCCGTTGCCAAAAAAGAATAGCCCGTCAAGTAAAATATGCTTGTCGAGTTTGTTAGATATAAAGCGTCAAGTTTGCGCCTAACCAAAACTTTTCTGACATGCTCTAAACGGCGCTTATATTCTGCCTCGCTTATGGAAAATTTTACCATAGTACAACCTTCAAATTTTAGGTTACAAGTGCGATTAAATAAATGCCTTTTCAATTTTCAAGGCTTTTCTGGCAAAGGTGATGTAGCCCGTATGCGCAGTCATCAACGTTTGAGGTCTAGTCTTGCCGCGTTCAACCTGCATTCCACGCATCAAGCATTCAACGGTTTCAATGTCGACAAAACCGTTCTCTTTTAGGGCTTCAACCGTTTTTACCACTTGGTCTATTGTGGGGCTGAAGGAAACAAGTGTTCCACATGGTTTTAGGGCTTTGTAGGCATGTGGAACAACAAGCCAGGGTGTTGCCAAGTCCAAAACAACAGCGTCCACATCGGACTCGTCTATGCCAGTGGTTATATCCTTATTTTTGAGTTCTACAAAATCTGCCAAGTCTGCTCTTCGAAGGTTTTTCTCTGCAGTTTTTAGGAATTCTTCTCTAACCTCGTAGCTGTAGATTTTGCCGTTTGGCTTAACGTAGTGCGCCAGGGCTGTTGTTAAGGCTCCAGTGCCAGTTCCAGCCTCGACAACGCGGCTTCCAGAGCTTATACCGCTGAACATTATGATTAGGGCGATGTCCTTTGGGTATGTTATCTGCGTTTGTCTAGCAGACTTCATTATGTAATCGCGTAGCAACGGCTTTAAGGCTACAAATTCGACGCCTGTGTTACTAATGACGGTTGAACCATATGCTTTTCCAATTAAGTCATCAAGTTTTACGAATCCCTTGTGGGTGTGGAAATTTTTTCCAGCCTCCACTTTGACAAGATAGGTTTTCCTTTGGTTTAAATATAGAAGTATGTAGTCGCCTTCCATTATTTTTTGGTTTGACAACGATGGTCACTATGGCGTGTATTTGAAGGGATGCTTTGCACGGTCTTTATTTTCTATTAGCTCTTCTATGTTTGGTCTGCCTTCTATGGCTTTGCGGACGGCGTGGCGCATAGCCTTATAATTGTTTATGTAGACTCGTTGTCTATCCACGGCTGTCGGATGAACGAAAACATTTGCGATTATAATTAAGTCTTCAGCTGCTTCTTTTGGAATTGTGCCGTCAGCAACGCTATCTACAACTGCTTTGGCTACGGCTGTTTGGGCTGGTCCATAAACCATGCTGGCTTGACGCATGCTTGTAATGGTAACTGTTGGCACTATCAGCGTTACGGGTTTAACTGTTAGGTTCGGTTCCAAAATCGCCAACAAAGGCTCATGCCCAGGCGTTGGAGCAGCCTTAGCCTTTGCAAAAGCCTCGCCTACTGGACCATCCTTTTTTCCTATGATTAAGTCTATGTGTGCGACTTCTGCGCCGGATCCAGCTAGGGCTTCGCCTACGCGTAGTTTGAAGTCTCTTATGGTTTCTGGTGTTATGTTTATTGCCATGAACCTTTCTTCTATGGGTTTTTCTGCTATTTCGAAAGTTATGGGTTTTGGCGTTATTTTGCCTATTTTCTCTAAGTCTAGGCGGAGTTCTTCTTTTGCTTCGTAGGTTAATTCGCCGCCAACGCTAAGAGGCTTTCTAACTGGACCAACTTTGATTTTCATCATGTTTAATGCTTCTTTTGCGCCTACTGCGCCGCTTCCAGCTATTATTCTGGCTATTTTCTGCACTTTATATTGTAGTTCACGGGCTTTTTGCAACTCGCCACTTTTCACGTAATTGTAGATTTGAACCCATATGTCTGGTATGACGTTGGCGCTTGCCAGTATAGCGCCAGAGCATCCAGCGGCTAATGCGGCTACTACAACTTCGTCGTGCCCGCATAAAACATTGATTTTGTCTCTCACTTTCTCCAGCACAGCTAGTATATAGCGCAACTGTCCGCTGCTGTCCTTTAAGCCAACAATGTTTGGGATTTGAGCCAGGTCTTCAACCATCTGCCATGTCAATTCGACGCCTGTGCATTGCGGAATGTTGTATAGTATTATCGGCAAGTCCACTTTGCTTGCGATTGTATCAAAATGCTCGTATATGCCGCGGTCTGCTGGCTTCAAGTAGAAAGGCGTAACAATCAAAGCGGCGTCGCAGCCCACATCCTTCGCGTATTGCGTCATTTCCAAGGCTTGGTCTGTTCCGCTTGCGCCCGTTCCAGCGATAACTGGAACTTTCCCGTTAACCTCGTCGACAACAATTTTTATGACGCGTTTCTTTTCTTCAGTTGTCAAGTTGACAAATTCGCCTGTTGTACCGCATGGAACAATGCCATGCACGCCTAACTCGAGGCAGCGCCTAACCAAAGCACGAAGTCTTTCCTCGTCAACGGTTTTTCCATCATCAGTGAATGGAGTAACTAAGGCTGGCGATATTCCTTCAGGTTTAAACATCGTGTGCTTCTCCAATCTTTTAGTTAAGCATGAGCTTTATATCATTTAAGCTTTGAAGGTTCAAAGGACATTTGAATATCATCCTATTTTGAAAAATCGAATGAAGAGCGCTGAAAACTTTTAAATCAGCAAAAATAGAATAGGGTTCACCATTCGGGAGGACGCATTTTGGACGCTGTCAAGGAAACGCTGGAAATTAAAGAAGAAAAGCTGAAGGAAATCAACGCTTTTATCTTGAAAAAAGATAATCCCTTGGTTAACAATCTGTTGGAAATCATCGACAAATATGGCGGTGTCAAAGAGATTAACCGCAAGGCTAGGGAATCCAGCAAGCTTGAAAATATTATGGCGAAACTTGAAAAGAAGAAGTCGCCATTCGTCGAAGATTTGGAGTGGCTTATGAAGCAACGCGACAGGGAAGCGTTCATCAGTATACCCAAGTATCGCAGAAAAGTCCTAGGTAAAAAAGCTGATTCCATTCGGTTTGATGATTCTTTTGCTGTCACGCTTGAAATTAGCGCGTGCAATTTTTTCCCTTGGATAATTGAGGAGGCAAAACAGTCCATAAAGAAGGGCGAGTTGATGCCAGCACGTTACATCCGCGTTAGAAACATGAAAGAGCAAGTTGAGGACGATGATATACTGGCTTTTGCCGCTGCCATGCAGATTATGGGCGCCTCTTACGTTCAAACTTTGGACACGAAGGGAACCATGCCTGGACCAGACGGCAATCCCGTAAACGTTCATTTGGGAGGACCAGAAACCATAACTGGATATTTTGGTGGTATCGGCGTTCCTAACGAGTACGCTCTAAAATGGGTTGAAGAGTATCTCCATTACCACACGGAGTACGGCGTTAAACAAGTTTTGAATTTTAATGCTGGAACCATCATGCTTGGTTATATGCTTTACAAGCTTGGAGTGGACATTGAATTCAAAATTTCAGTTTACGCTGGCAACGACAACCCATACTTCATCTTCTGGACGTTAATGACCGCCAAACTTTTCAGCCGCGAAGACGGCACAACACCGCTTATAGGCTTTAACCTCTCAAACTCTGTGAACAACAAGACTATTGAACTTGCAGCCTACATAAGAAAGGCGTTTGGCTTCGAGGACATTGTGCGCATAGAACATCACATTGTTGAGACGCAGAAAAGCATTGTTAGACAGCCCTATGACAGACTAAACGAGCTTTTGGAATTGGCGAACCATGTAAAAAACATAAGTGCCAAACATGAGGGCGGAATCCCAGAAATCGACAAGAACAGAGAACACCCATCAGACATACTTGACTACTTCATGCCGAAAAAAGAGATAATTGCGCAAGGACTTATGCCCAAACTACTGCAAAACTACATGGACAAACATGAAGCCGTGAACAGAACAGCCAAAGCGCTAACAGAGCGTGGACTAACGTTCATCGCAGCCCCAAACCTACACAAAAAATGAAAGTGGAAAGCGTTTGGTTACCAGTAGTCTTTTGGCTTTCGCATGACTAGGTAAACGGTTGTAGCGACGAAGAATATTGTTGTAACTGCTAATACGCCTACTGCCACTCGCGTGTTGTTAAGCTCGTTTATGCTTCCTTCAAGCGCCGTGTAGTTTTGTAGTAGTTCCCAGTAGGTTGCGTTTAACCTTAAAAGTTCGTCCATTGTTAAGTTCTTGCCAAAACTTTCCCAGAACTTCCGATTCAACAGCGAATAAGTCTCATTCAAATGTGAGAAAGTCTCATTTAAATGTGAAAAAGCCTCGCTTAATTCATTGTATTTCTTTTGAAGCTCTTCATATCTAACATTTCTGATGGCTGTAATCGAGAAACGTTCTCTGCATTGTAGTGGCGAGTCCGCAATGGAATACTTAAGATAAAACTCTGCGCATGCAACTCCCCAAACATCGTCTGGAACCTGCACCACCACTTCGAACTCGCCTGTATAATTGAATGATAAAGGAGTGCTTTCTAAGGCGCATGTGTTATTTAAAATAACTTCTTCCGTGCCTTCTTTGAAACCGCAAATGGTAAGGTTCAGATGGTCAACGTGGACAAAATCAGCTGTACAGTTATACCAGAGTTTAACGGTCAAATTTTCGTTTGGCTTTGTCTCGTTTGTGGCGTCAACTCTAATTGTGATTCCAGCATACACTTTGTAGAAAAATGTTTGCATTTCATCTTGTGTCTGCGCGCTTGCTCGGCAAATGATTGTTGAGGTTAATATTAGCATGGCGACAAGTGTAATAATCTTAATTTTTTTCATTTTCTCACCTTCCAAGGAGCAATGTGGTGATTTAGCTTGGAGTTTATTTAACAATTTCTCACGATTCAGAAGCCTAAACGGGTAAAAGGGCTATCTGAGTGAACGAACAAAACGCTGGTAAATGTATATAAAGTAGACAAAGGCGAATGCTGTTAAGGCTATTTCGATGAATAGTATGGCTGGGTTACTCTCAATAGCCATGAAATAACCATGTTGAAGTATGTCGGCGAAAACTAGGATTTGGAGGAATATGGCTCCTCCTAGGCAGCTTAAGCCTAAAATGTGGAATAGTGTACGTATTCTGCGGTCAAGCTTTGGTGCGGCTTTCATCTTCATCGTGAATAACAAGAAACAATACTTTAACTTATAGGTTATGAATCCCCACACACTACGAAACCTTATGATTAACGCTTCTAATTCAAGTTAAAAGTTAACATTCAACTCCGAAAATCCAAATGGGAACATACAAATCACGCAACAAAACTAGACTTAACATCGACTAGGATTCCAAACCTCTAATAGCTTCCTTGACAGTTAAAACCGAATTTTCGAAACGTTTTCTTGTTTCAGGCTGCAGTTCAAGCTCCAAAATCCTTTCAACGCCGTTTCTGCCTAGAACAACTGGAACACCTATTGCAACATCTGAAAAGCCATATTCGCCCTGCAAGTATGTTGAGACTCCCATGACGCGGTTTCTTCCTCTCATAACTGCGTCCGCCATTATTGCGATTACCGCCGCTGGCGCGTAGATTGTTGCACCCTTAAGCTTTATAACATCCGAACCAGAAGTTACCGTCGAATTGACTATTTTTTCGATTTGCTCTTTGCTCAGTAAACGTGTTATTGGTATGCCAGAAACAGAAGCATACTCGACAAGCGGGACCATGGAGTCGCCGTGTTCGCCTATGACGAGCGCGCGTATGTCCTCTCTCGAAACATTAAGTTCAGAGGCAATGTAAGACCTAAAACGCAAAGTGTCAAGAATATTGCCCATGCCAAAAACGCGGTTACGCTCAAACTTAGACTCCTTATAGGCAACGTAAGTCATAACGTCAACGGGGTTCGTAACCATCATAATCTTACATTCGGGCGCGTATTTTACAATCTCCCTCACTATTGACCGCACTATTTTCGCGTTTTTATTCATCAAATCAATCCGTGACATTCCAGGCTTTCTTGCCTCGCCAGCAGTTACAATAACAAGTTCAGAGTCTTTCATTTCGCTGTAGTCGCTTGTTCCCTTTATTTTTCCGTCAAATTCTATTGCTGGTGCTGCTTGCATCATGTCTAGGGCTTCGCCCTTCGCTATGTTCTCGTAAACGTCTATTAGGACAACATCGCCTATGCGGTATCTTAAAATGTTGAAGGCTGCCGCGCTTCCAACACGTCCAGCCCCAATTATGGTTATCATGTGTTAGGGATAGGTGGCATCTGTCAGAAATAGGTTTTGTTAAATTGTGTATTCCTTCTCTCGTTCAGTCAGCACTATTTTACATTTTAAATCTCTCATAAAGTTGGCGAAAAGGTTTGGCTTTTCAGTGTGCACTGGAAAGACTTGCTTTGCGCCGATTTCCTTGATGATGTTCTTCAGAGGCATTGGCATTATGTGTCCAGAAACATGCGCGTGGTATTGTGGAAGCCCGTAATGCTCAAGCCAGTTAATAAGCCTCTCATAGTCCATTTCCATCTCCTCGTTGAAGGGTTCAGACGCGGAGAGCACATAGCAGCTTCCAGCTTCTGGCTTAATTTCAACAAGCTCTTCTAGGTCGTAGAAGGACAATGCCAAAACGGTTTTGCATTGTTGCTTCGAAACTTCGGATGCACTTTTCACTTTGTCTGGATACTTTTCAATTAACGTGTTTTCCCACTTGTCTCTAACGCGCTTCGATTTTCGAAAAACAAAAATACTCTCATCACTTAAACGCGGAATCTTCAAGTGCTTATCTTCTTGCAGCGCCTCCATCAAATAGGCTTGTTTAAGTGAAACGGCAAGACAACGTCCATGGCTTTTGGCTGCGCTGTAAAACGAATTAAGCCTATCAACATCCGTAGAGGCAAAGTCAGCCAACACGATGCCATCTGCTTGCCCAACAATCTCATTCAATTTGCGTTTAACCTCATCCTCAGAAGATACATGCGCGCCAGTCATGTTCGTGGCTTCAGTGATAACCGCTTCTGGCTCTGCCTTCTCAGCTTTTTTAACGAAATCTTCTGTCATTTCGCGTTTTGCTCCGTGCGTTCTAAAATCGCCAGTGTACACTATGCTTCCGTTTGAAGTGTGTATGATGAAACCGTAAGCCCCTGGAACAGAGTGGTCAACATGAATTGGCTCAACTTCTATGTTGCCAACGTGAATTTTATTTCCGGTTCTGAAAGTTTGAAACTCTATGTCTTCAACGTTAAATTCCAAGTCCGCCCGACGGATTTCGCTTAACGCTTGCAAAGTGACTTTTGTTGTTTCGCCGCAGTAAACTGGGATTTCACGTTTTATGAAGGACAAGTAAGCGGAATGGTCTATGTGCGCATGTGAAATGAAAACGGCGTCAATTGCACATGGCTCTTCATCGAACTTGTATGCGCCCTTTATTTTTGGTAGTATGCCTAGCTCTTGTAGGCTTTTTTCGCTTTTAGGCGAAAGAAAAGGCGGCGAGTAAAACCTTTTTTTGGCGGCGTAAGACAAGCCAAAATCAAAAAGCACTTTGGTTTCTCTGTCTTGAATTAGGATTTTGTTTCCGCCAATTTCGTTTACTCCGCCGTAAAATGTTATTGTCGTTTTCGACTTAACCATGCTTATCCCTTCATTTCGCTCTCTTACAAGTGTTTGATATTATGAGCATGATGTGTGGAAGGGTGAACACGCTGAAAACTTTTGTGTATTTTGGATTTCCCGCCTTCTTTATGGTTTCTGGGCTTCCACCAGCCTTCAAGTAGCCTTCAATGAAAGATTTGGCAAGCTGCTCTGCCAAGCTGCTTTTTGAGAAGGGGGAAAAATAGTGTCCAGCATAATAGAGTAATTCGGCTATGTCCCATGTTCTGTCGCCATTTCTTGTTGCTTGTTCAAAATCTAACAAGTAAATTTGGTTATCCTTACTGATTATAATGTTTTCTGGTTTCGTGTCTCCCAAGGCGACATTAAGCGCGTGAACTTCAGCGAATCTTTCCCCTACCTTCCTTATAATGTCAAGTTCGGCTTTGACTTCATCCGCGGTTTTTGCCTCTGCAATGCGCTTTATCTTTTTCTCAAGGTTCTCGCCTTCAACATATTCCATGAGAACAAGACGTTCAGCGTGGTTTATGTGGAGAAGTTTTGGAACTGGAAATCCGCTTGAATGCAGAAACTGGTTTATTGCACATTCGCGTTCAAGCCTTGAGTGCCCCAAAACAGCGAAAGTTCTTGTTCCAACAGTCCACAATGTAAGCGGAAACCACTTGAAACTCGACCAGTCCTTGAACCTCTTTGCGACAATCTTATGTTCAACGCCATTGGCTGAAATCGTTATCAAATACGTTTCGTTTAAGACGCTGCCAATCTGCGTAACATTTACCTCGACTTCTTCATCCGCAGACAAAGCTTTCCTAGCAAAAGCCTTCAAATCAAGCCTACTAGCAAACGAGATAAGGCCATTAGCCGTTGGAACAAACAGATACGCTTGCGGGTCCTCAACAAAACAAACATCCTGCGGGTAGTTTTCGGCAAGCCTAAAACGTGTGAGCAAATCCTTGTTCTGCATGAGGAAGCTGAAAATTCTTGGGAACGTTCCAATCAAAGAGTTAAACAAAGCCTTCTGCGCAGACCTAAAGAGGTTTACAAACCTAATTTTCCGATTTTTAACATCATCAACGAATTTGGCGGAAATCTTGACGAAACCATCCGAAAAGCTGATTATGCCTTCCCTTTTGAGTTCTTTTAAGGCTTCTAAATAGCCTTGTAAGACGCTGTTCAAGTTTGCGCACTTACGATTTTCATGCATAAATTCGATTAGGTCTGGCATCATGAGCGGAAAAAGCCTAGCCCTTGTCAATAGCGCCTCATACACGAAATATTCGGGTTTTATGTGGATGCTGTAGGATAGTTCTGGAAAATCTAAAATGAGGTTTTCCAAAATCTCGCGTATTAGACGTTTTTTCAACTGCACCTCTTGAACACGCAAATAATTCTCGCCGACAACTGGAATGTACGGAAAAATTAGCCCTCCAGCCAAGGCTTCGCCGAGAAATCCTCGGTCAATGTCTCTCTCGAAAACCCATTGGTCAACGGCGAAAATAATGAAACTTTTGTTTTCAAAAACATCCAGATAGGTCATCAAGCGCGGTTTAAAATCTCGGATTACAAGCAAAACTTGAGAAACAGTCTTTGCTTTGAAGGCTAGTTGTGGGTCTCCAACTATGCATAAAGCCGTGATTTCGCATGAACCAGCAACATAACTACAAAACCTCACGAGACTTCTAGTTATTTCCACGTTTAAGTGCCCAGTTTGTTTACTCACTTTTTCACCAGGGCGAGAACCAAAATAGAATTTAACCCATCTTAGAGATATAAATTAATGTCTTTCAAGATTTTTCCCATAAATCCTCAAAACTTTAAGGGCTTTCGCAGCCTTTTCAGGCAAATTATAAAGCGGAATGTTTGTTTTGCCTAAAACTTTGTATACTAGCGCGAAGTCTTCGCCTCCAGCTGGAACGTCCACAACAGGCTTTTTTGGATATTTTGCTGCAATTTTTGGTATGACGCGCGCGTCTTCTGGCTCAAAGAAGCATGATTTGAGCATGTTTATGATTAGGACGCCGTCAACATTAGCGTCTGCAAGCACTAAATCCAAAACCTTCTCGTACCTTTCAGCTCTCGCGTCGGCAATCATGTCGATCGGGTTTGTTGCGTCAACTCCTGGATACAAGCGCTCAATTTCTTTTCGCGTTTTTTCCGATAACGCTGCGAGTTTTAAGCCGCTTTTCGCCACTGCGTCTGCTGCGAGAATTGCTGGTCCACCAACATTACTTACTATTGCAACGTTATCCCCGTGCATCGGCGGCTGTTTTGAAAGGGCTATAGCTGCGTCCATGAGTTCTTCCACGCTTTCCACTCTTATTATTTCAGCTTTTTTCAGTGCTGCATTGAAAATTTCGTCTGAGCCAGCTATTGAGGCAGTGTGAGACTTGGCTCTGTGTGCAGATTCTTCTGTTATCCCGCCCTTCAAGACTAAAATTGGCTTTTTCTTGACGGTTCTTTTGGCTTCTTCTATGAAAGCTCTCCCGTTTTTTATTCCTTCCATGTATAGGCATATGACCCTTGTCTCTTTGTCTTCGCTTAGATACCTAAGCAAGTCAACGTCGTCAACGTCTACTTTGTCGCCCGTGAAGGCAAATTTGCTTATACCAACGTCATAAAAACAAGCCCAGTCCAGTAGGCACGCGCCGACTCCGCCGCTCTGCGAGATAACGGCTATTTTGCCCTTTTTTGGCATAAGATTTCTTTCAAATGTCGTGTTTAAGCCATTCGCAGTGTTTATCACGCCCATAATCGTGTTTGGACCCAAAATTCTTACACCATACTCTTCCTTAAGACTAAGCAGTTTTTGGCGTTGCGCGTCCTTGTAGCCGCCAGTAATTATTAGAAGGGCTTTTGCGCCTTTCTCAGCGATTTCTTTGGCTTGAATTAATGCGTGTTCAGGTGGAAGCATTATGACTGCAAGCTCTGGACTGTTTCGCAACGCCTCAGCGCTTGCGGATTTTCGTCTTCCATCAACATCTAGAACGTGAACTTTGCCTTTGAAAAACTTTTTCATGTTGTACGTTACGCTTTTGAAAAGTTGCGGAGAACTCATCCCAACCTTTTCGCGCAGTCTACTGGAACCTATCAGAACAACGCTCTTCGGTTCGAAGATGGCGTCTACTCCACTCATAATTTTAACCTTCAAGTGGCACTTTTAATACGATGGAAGGAAAGAAAATACGTTGTTCATACACATAAATTTAACCACAATTATTTTTGGGTTACCTTCATATAAGCCAGCGTAGCGAGCAAGGTGAAAATTAACGCGAACAAGGCTATGTCAACAAGCATAAGAGGGTCGAATGGACGTGTTCCCAAAAGCTCTTTTAAGAGGAAAGCTCTTGAGAGGTCGGCGCCGCAGCTTAATGGATTGTACTGTGCTATCGGTGCTAATTGTGGAATTGCACTTTGTATGAGTGGCATTGGATAGAATACTGTGCTGCAGAAGAAAAGCACGTAATAGACGACTCCTCTAGCGGTTATGTATTTCTCGAAGCTTGTTGTTGACACGGCAAGGGATATGCTCAAGCCAGAAGTGCCGATCGATATTAAGAAAAGGGCAACAACTATTGTTAGAAGCTGAAGCGCGTCTGGAAAAACTCCAGTGTACACGTAAGTTATGCCCAACGTTGTGGCTAAAAGAGGAGCCATATAAATCACGCCTCTGATGCCTCCCGCCAAAACTCTTCCAAGTGCCAGTTCAAAACGCTTTATTGGAAGACTTAGCATGTAATGCGAAATTTCCCTTCGAATTTCCATGTTTATCTCGCGTCCAATCATGAATGCTGCCGCGAAAAGCGCGGTTATGGTTAAACCAGGCGCAAAGAAGACAAAGTAATCTGTTATTATGCTTCTGTTAACCATGTTTGTGTAGACAACAGCCATGATAAAGAGGTCTGCAAGGTTCATACTTATCATTCCAGCAATCCACCACTTGTAGCGGAAGAAATAGCTAAAGTCCCTCTGAATAACGTTTAATATTGGTTTTATTGCCATCCTCCGCCCTCCAGTCTACGTTCATGTAAGAAGATTCCTAAGAAAGTGAATGTCGAAAAGAAAGCGGCAATCCCAAAAGTTGCTATCAGAGGGGGAGTAAGCGCCTCAGCCTCCAGACCAGCACCCCATCTAAAGAGGTCAGCGGCAAAGGACAGCGGATTTATCGATGCGAGTCCACGGTAGTACTGTGGCATGTACGCAACTGGATAAAGCGTTGTGCTCAACCGCACTATCAACGCATCCGTTACGCCCATCAAAATGTCAAACCTATCTGATGACTTTATGGTTACAGCCAATGTTATGCTGAATCCAGCCACTCCGAAGGTGAAGAGGAAAAGCGACAACAAAGCCGTTAAGAGCTGAAAGACGCTTGTAACGCCTATTACGTAGAGAATAAAAAGCATCATTGGACCAACGTATATAAAGCTTCTTAAGCCTCCGCCAATCGACCTTCCTAAGACTAGTTCCTTGCGTGAAACTGGAACGCTTAATAGGTATTCGATTACGCCGTGGTCAGCCTCCTCGTAGATGTCGTATCCTATAAAAACAGCAGTTGAATACAACATCGTTATTATTATCCCAGCAGCATAATAGTTGAAGTAGCTTCCGCCAACGGCGCTTTGCACGCTAGGGTCAAACATTCTGTTGACAATCAAGCCGAACAAGGCTATTTGCGCTACAAACCATATTGTACGCATTATTAAAAGAAACTTGTAGCGCATAAACATCTTTATGTCTCTTTCAGCAACCGTCCAAACCCTGCGTAGGCTTATCATTTCCTTTGAGCCTCTTCAATTGTTAAGCCAGTATAATGCGCAAACACATCATCAAGCGAAGGCTCACTTACACGAATAGACTTTACCTGCACGTGCATTTTCATGAAAAACTCCATTATTTTTGGTAAGACTTCCTCCGCGTTGTTCAAGTAAATCTTCAGATAATCCTCTTTTATTGCCAAAACGTTTACGACACGCTGGATTCCTTTAAGCTTTTCAACAGCTTCACTTGGAACAGCCTTTTCTAGGGCTATTTCGACGACGTCGCCGCCTGGTATACTGTCCTTCAACTTTTTAGGCTCATCGCAAACCAGAAGTTTTCCTCTATGCATTATGGCAACCCTATCAGAAAGCACATCAGCCTCGTAAAGCTCATTTGTCGCTAATAGTATGGTTGAGCCTTCATCCCTCAATTCGCGGAGCATATTCCAAATTCGATGCTTTCCAACGATGTCTATTTGGGCTGTAGGCTCATCGACAATGGCTATTTTCGGTCTCTGAATCAAAATTTTCGCTATCTCAACCCTCTTACGCATCCCACCAGAAAAGGCGTGAACGCTTTTAAACCGTTCATTCCAAAGCTGAAGCTCCTCAAGAGCCCACCGAACCCTCTTCTTGCGCTCCTCAGCAGACAAGCCGCAAACCTTGGCATGCCAGTTCAGGATATCCCAAGGGGCGTCAACCCACAAGAGCTTTGGCTCTTGAAAAGCCATGCCAATCAAAGTTCTAGCCTTGTCTGGCTCACGCGTAACATCATAAGGACCAACAAAGGCAGTGCCTTCAGTAGGCTTGATAACAGTCGTCAACATCAAAAGCGTTGTCGTTTTTCCAGCGCCGTTCGGACCCAAAATTCCAAGAATCTCGCCTTCCTCAACTTCAAGGTTTAGGTGGTCAACTGCAGTAAAATTCCCAAACTTCTTTGTAAGATTTACTATCCGAATTATCGGCGCCATTGAGGGTCCAACGCTGACGCAGATAAAATGAAAGGGCATCTAAATAAAATTAACTATGATTTGATTTTAAGTAAATGTGAAGCTTTTTCCTCCGCTTTCTTTATCACACTCGCCTCATCAATTGTTGTTATTTGACGTTTCTCCATCAGTATTTTTCCATCAACAATTACCGTGTCAACGTCGCTTCCACGCGTAGAATAAACTACACTTGCAAATATGTCGTGTAAGGGCTTCAGATGTGGCTTATTCAAGTCTATTAGGATTATGTCAGCCTTTTTTCCAACTTCCAATGTGCCCGCAACATCGGCTATTCCCAATGCTTTGGCACCGTTTACTGTTGCCATCTTTAAAACTTCATAGGCGGAAAGAGCAGTTGGGTCACGGCACGCGTGCTTCTGAAGTAACGCGGCAACTTTCATTGTTTCAAACATGTCTAACGTATTGTTGCTTGCTGGTCCATCAGTTCCCAAACATACATTAACGCCTAAACTTCTTAATGCCTTCACTTTTGCCGCTCCCAAACCAAGCTTCATATTAGCCACTGGAACATGAACAACATTAACCCCACGCGCAGAAAGCCTTTTCATGTCGTTTCTGGACAAGTTTATGCAGTGCGCCGCTAGGGTACGTACATCAAAAAAGCCTATCCTATCAAGAAACTCAACTTCACCAATGTTCTGCGTCTCATCTAACATCGCTTTCGATTCAGCTAAATGCGTATGAACTCCAACATTCAATTCAAGCGCTTTTTCGCGAACCCTCAAAAGCAATTCTCCGCTGCAACTGTAGGCTGCGTGTGGACCAAGCATAGCCTTAATTCTTTCAGATGCATATCCATCAAAATTTTTGACGAAATCCACGCTTCGAGAAAATGTCTCCTCACCTAATTCGCTCATTCCGGCCTCAATTATGCCCTCTGCCAAAACGCCTCTCAAACCGCTTTCAGCAACAGCCCTCGCCACCATATCCTCATAGAAATACATGTCCGCGAAGCACGTTGTTCCGCTTTTGATCATCTCCAAACAGCCCAAAAGCGCTCCAGCATAAACGTCTTCGGGCTTAAGCCTAGCCTCTAAAGGCCAAATGGTTTCTTTAAGCCATTTCTCCAGCGGCTGGTCTTCAGCTAGTCCCCTAAACAGCGTCATTGGCACATGCGTGTGACAGTTAACAAGCCCTGGAAGGGCAACTTTTCCATGTCCGTCTATCGTTTTTTCTGCTTTTATGCCGTTTGTGTTTAAGGATCTTCCAACAAAAGTTATTCTTCCATCTTTTATGGCGAGTGCGCCGTTTTCTATTACTCGTTTGCCGTCCATCGGCAGAATTATGCAATTGCTTATTATTATGTCAGCCTTCTCCAAGCTGCACCCTCAATTACGTGTGGATGGTTGAGAATAAAAGTTTATAATAAATTGTGGAGGAGCTGTTAGCGTTAAATTATGGTTTTAGGTTCTTCCATTTTCTTCATTAGGGAAGGTCTTATGTGTGCTTGTGGTGGCTGTGGAGATTCTTCTTCGATGGTTTTGGGCATGCCGTTTGTGCCTATTTTTCGGCATATGAAGTTAAGCGAATCCTCCGTGAAGTTCAGTAGGTTTCGTCCCTCAGCCGTTAGCTTGTAAACTTTTCTTGGTCTTTCGCTGTCCATGTTCCACTCGCTTTTCACGTAACCCTTCTTTTCCAAAGTGTTCAGGAGTGGGTAAATGGTGCTCGGTCCGAAGTATACGCCGAAGTTTTTGCGTATTCGCGTTATTATTTGGTAGCCGTGCATGGGTTGGCTGCTTAGGAATTGCAGCACTATCATGTCTAGTAGTCCTTTCATCAGTTTGACTTGAACTTCTTTTGAGTTGTTAACCATTTGCCTTTTTCCCTTCTTGTATTTTTGTTGTACACGGATACAATATGTCTGTTTCCAGACATATCTCAAGACTCTATAAAGCCTAAACAAAAATATAAACGTTCACACTTAAACCAAACATAAAAAAGCATAACACATGCATACTGCATTATTCTAAACCCTACATAAACCTAAATAAGCCAAAACATGAACAAGTCCAAAACTGAACAACAAATGGAAAGTGAAAAAGTGGCGGAAAACATCAAAAAAGAAATTGTTCAACGCATAACCAGAAACCTACTCGACATACAAATATTAAGGCTACTAAACGCAGAACCAATGTGGGGATACAAAATAAAAAAGGAAGTGGAAACAAAATTCGGCGTAAAACTAAGACACGGAGCACTTTACCCACTACTAAACGCTATGGAAAAGAAGGGGTTGATAAAAAGCAAAAGACAGCAGCAAGGAGGAAGAACAAGAAAAGTTTATGCCATGACGGAAAAGGGAAGGGAATACATCGAAACCTACAATATCGTCCTAAAAGAACAAATACAGAAACATGACATATAATGAAACGGGGAAAATGAACAAGAAGAACATAATTAAAAGACACGAGAAAAAGCTTGCCGAGCAAGCGCTAATTCTTTTTAGGAGCAGGGGAAAAGAAGCCTTCGAAATGGCAAAGCAAGCAGCACTACAAGAAAAAATAAAATACAAACCTCTGCATGAGGTACTAAATTATTTCATCCAAGAAAACTGGCGTGCCTTTCAACACCCAGCACTAATTTCATTAACATGCGAAGCTGTCGGAGGAAACCCAAAAGAAACAACGGCTGTAGGCGCTGCCATGATACTTCTAGCAGGAGCAGCAGACATACACGACGACATAATAGATCAATCGGTAACAAAAGGCTCGAAAGAAACTGTGTTTGGAAAATTTGGCATGGATATTGCACTTCTTGTGGGTGATGCCCTAATTTTTAAGGGATTAATGATGTTGGATGAGGCTTGTGAAAAATTTTCTGCAAAAAAGAGAAAAGCAATATTAAACCTAACAAGAGAGGCATTCTTCGAGTTGGTAAGTGCAGAGGCAAAAGAGGCAAAATTCAAAGGAAATTTGGATATAACTCCAGAAGAATATTGGGATATTGTCCAAATGAGAGCCTCAATAACTAGCGCATATGCAAAAATAGGCGTCATCATCGGAAATGGAAACCAAAAACAAATAGAAACTCTTGGCAATTACGGGAAAACTTTCGGAGTACTAACAACGCTAAGAGAAGATTTCATAGACATTTTCGAGCCAGACGAATTGCAGAACAGATTCAAAAATGAATGTTTGCCGCTTCCAATACTATATGCTATTCGAGATGAACAAGTAAAGAAAAAAGTTGTTGCTATGCTGGAGGAGGGTAAAATCACAGAGGAAGAAGCCTATACGCTAGTTGAGCTTGTTTGGAATGAGAAATCGGTTCAAAATCTAATAGAAGGAATGCACAAAATGGTAGAAGAAGTGGAACAATCGCTGAAAACAATCAAAGACTCAACGTTATGCCAAGAACTATCTCTAATAATCGAAGCAACAGTAGAAGACATAGAAAAATAAGGCTAAATAGGTATTTCGAACCAAATGGTTATTCGGGTGGGCTTTACTTTTTTCTTTTTCAACTCCTTCCCCTCGACAACTGTATTTATGTTCAACATTTGAGCTTAAAAAGCTTGCGATAACTGAACACTAAATATGTCTTCTAAATACATAATGCTTATGTAACTTTTAACTCGTTCAAAACACTCGAGTAAGATGACAATAGTCACCAGTGATTCTTCAAAGGATAAAAGGTCAATATTAAGAGGTAAAGTAGCGATCTTAATTGTTATTGCAGACACCTTATTATGGTATTTATATGCGTTCAACCTCTTGCTGGGCATTGTACGAACTATAAGCGCAAGCTATTCTGAAATTATCACTTTTTTAGCCATTAATTTCCTCGCTGCCGCATTTTTTGCCTTAACTGGTGCAACACTGATTGACAAGGTGGGTAGAAGAAATCCGCTTTTACTTATATGGTTAATTTTTGGAACAATATCCTCAATTGTTCCAATGCTGATGGAAATCTCTGTGACGAGCCTTTCTCTTATGTTTTTTATCTTTGGGGCATCTTTTGGTTTTGGAATGCCTATTTCAATGGGATATTTTGCGGATTCTACATCAACAGAAAATCGCGGCTTAACAGGAGGAACAATATTTCTTACTGTTGGCATAGGAGCTTTCTTAATAGGGACAACAAATTTTTCTGTGGTAAACACTCAATTCGCAATATTAACGCTTCTAAGAACTATTGGTCTCATCGCATTCCTAATTCTTAATCCGCGAGAAAACTTCCCTAAAAATAAAAGTCATTCTTACATTTTTATTCTTAGTCAACGTTCATTTTTGATGTATTTTGTTCCGTGGGTTATGTTTTGTCTAGTAAATCAAACAAGTGCGCGAATATTGTACCAGTTTTTTGGAGAAAGCTTTTTCACATTTTTAATAGCAACTGAAATTGCTTTGTCTGGGGTTTTTGCGGTTGTGAGCGGTTTTTTCTGTGATAGGGTGGGACGTAAAATTGTGGCTATAGTGGGATTTGTTATGTTGGGTCTTGGTTATGCAATGTTGAGCATTTTCCCTGAAAACATTGCAAGCTGGTATTTCTATACTTGTGTTGATGGTGTTGCGTGGGGCATTTTTTATGCAGCTTTCTTTGCGACGATATGGGGAGACCTTGCGCATGGAAGTCCAAGCGATAAGTATTATGCGATTGGAGGGTTGCCATATCTTCTTTCAAATTTCTTGAGGTTTATTGTGGGGAGGTATATTGCTGAAACATTTGCCATATACACGGTTTTTTCTTTAGCGAGTTTCTTTCTATTCTTGGCTGTTTTGCCCTTAATGTTTGCGCCGGAAACTTTGCCTGAAAAACACATTAAGGAAAGAGAGCTTAAAATTTACATTGAGAAAGCCAAGAAGATTAGGGAAAAATACGCTTAAAAATCGGTTAGCGTTAACCTTTGAGGAAGGCATATGTTCTTCCACTTGATATTAACGACCAAGTGCACTCTTCAATGTAGATACTGCTTCGGTGAGGCTTCAGAAGATTTTGAGGAGAGTTTTTCAAGGTTTGATGTTGACTACTCTTTACCAAAAAGAATTGCGTATGACGTTGAGATGCTGGACAATTTTTGTAGTAAAGACGCGGACTGTGTCTTGATTTTTTATGGTGGCGAGCCGCTTTTGTGCATTGATGATATCAAACGCATAATGGATGGCGTGCATGCCAAGCATTTCCTAATCCAAACTAATGGTTTGCTATTGAACCGCCTAGAGCCAGAATACGTTAACCGTTTGCACACGGTTCTTGTTTCTGTTGATGGAGACGAAGCGTTAACAGACTTTTATAGGGGGGCTGGCACTTTTAGGCGGGTTATCGAAAACTTACGCCTTATTAGGCAGAATGGCTTTAGTGGCGAGGTTATTGCGCGTATGACTGTCATGGAACAAACAGACATTTACAAGCAAGTCAAGTGGCTTGTCGAGAATAGAGAATTTCCATTTTCTTCTGTGCATTGGCAGTTAAACGCGGGTTTCTGGAACGATTTTGAAAGAAGAGACTTTAAGCATTGGGTTGAGCAAAGCTATAATCCTGGAATACGTAGGCTTGTCCGCTTCTGGGTTGATTACATGGAACGGTTCGGCGTTGTTTTGAGGCTTTACCCCTTCCTTGGAATTGCACATTCTATGCTAAAAGGCGAGACGCAGAGCCTTCTACGTTGTGGAGGCGGATGGATAAACTATGCGATTCAAACAGACGGCTACATTGTTCCATGCCCAACCATGTGGGGAATAAAAAACTACTACTTGGGACATATAAGCAACGCAGACCCGCTAAATCTACGCAAGGTTTTCGTCGGTGAACCGTGCACAAAATGCGAAATTTACGGTTTATGCGGCGGAAGATGCCTCTACGCGAACATAACAAAACGTTGGAAAGAAGACGCCTACAAAGAAATCTGCAAAACCGTGCAAAACCTTATAGACGCTGTTTCAAAAGAAATCCCAAAAATAAAAAGTCTAATAAAAAACGGGCGAATTAGACTTGAAGATTTTGAATTCATGCAGTACAACGGATGCGAAATAATCCCATAGTTTTTTATTGCATCCGTTATATCCGGTCATTTCCGTTTTCGGAAGAAGGCAAGGCCATCCTTTTGAAGCACATATTCAAACCCGGTTTCTAGTAGCTGGGTGATTTCCTCTTGTGTTTTGGATAAGTGGTTTGAAAAGAGTCTTGGATATCTTCTGGCTTATAAAAAAGTGAGTTAAAAACGCTTGCCTCTAAGTTTGATGTAAGCAAGCCTCAGATCGAAGAAATTATCTTTGAACTTATCGCAGACGGAAAAACAAAAGGATTTATTGATCCTGAAACAGAAACATTTCATGTAAAAAATAGTCCGAATGTTTTATTTGAATTAAAAAAAGGGAGAATATGGCTTTTTCTAGGGTGGCCGTTGGCGTTCTCTTCCGCCTCTTCCTCTCAGACGTGTACGCCAAACTAAAGTGCCCATTACAGCAGCGGAGACTACAACCAGTGTTATGCCTGCTATGCCTAATATGCCTCCAAGGCGGTCTATTAAACTGGGATAAACCACTTGCATGGTTAAGCGGTAGGTTCCAATTCCGCCGTCATCATCCATTACTGTAAGGGTGATGTTGTATGTTTTGAGCGTTCCTTGACCTATAAATGCTGGCGGTTCGCCTTCAAAAGTTACTGTGGGATTTTTTTCAGTGCTTGTTTGAGGTGTAGCTCCTTCACCGAAAACCCAAGAGTAGGTGAACGTGTCGCTTCCTGGGTCATCTATGTATGTTTCAAATCGAACTTGTTTTTGAGCTTCTACTACATAGCATGGGGGCGTTCCTGTGCCGAAGGGTAGAGATGTGTAGGCGCTTGGAACTGGAGGTGCATTTAGAACTGTGAGGCGTCGGGAACAGATGCTGCTTTGGTATTCGCCGTCGGAAGCTTGAACTTTTACGTTGCATCTAGTGTTGTCGCTGTAAGTATGAGCGGTTGTAGGTGATGATATCCAACTGGTGTCCCATGTTCCGTCGCCGTTGAAATCCCACCTATAAGTAAGCGGTGTTCCTTCATGATCTGTGAATCCATAGTCCGCAACATTAAACGTATACGTGGTTCCCTCCGTTATTGTTATGTCTTCTGGCGTGGGAGTACTAGCGGACGGTGGGCGATTTGCTAATCCTCCAACGCGTAGTGATGGGTCTCCGAAAAGTATGAATTTTATTGGTTGATGATAGCCAGCAACTAAAAACCAGTCGCCGCCAGACCTTACACTTGTTTCTCCTCGCCCAATACTTCCCAAGCTGTAGCGATCGATCGTTTTGCTGGCGTCACAGTATTTTGTAACTGCGTTTATCCACATGTCGCCAAGCTTTACTGTTTCATTGTAGCCTTCGTAGAAGAACTCGTCAAGATATTTACTCCAAGCTTGTGCTCCAGTAACGCATCCATAATAGGCTATTGCGCCTTTATCTGCATGATAACAGAGCATGTGTTCTGGGAAAGAATCGTGAATATCAGCTTGTATGCTTGCGGGTTGCGGAAGCGTCAACGAAGTTGGCCACAATTCGCCATAGTTGATGCCTGAATGCGTCTGGCCATTTATGTCTACGTATGATTCATATGGGGGTTGCACTGCAAACTGCGCGGTTCCGCAGCCAACACTTGTAACGATCGGCAACTTCGTGTTATAGAGAGCGGAGCTGTCTACGGTCAATGTGTGGAGAACACCGTCCCATTGATCGCGGCCGCCATGACCGCCAAAGTTGACAAATCCAACTCCCTGAGTCAACCACCATTTTATCAAATCTTGGCTTGGTGTTCCGTTTGTTGTAGAGCTAACTCTTGGATCGTAAAGTCTTATTATCTGAAAGCCACGCGCGCTTGTCAGATAGTTGCTGGCTATGTTTTCCTTTGCACCCATTAAAATTGTGTCAAGATCATCGTCTGGAGTGTAAGGTATTATGAAAAGGGCGCTTTTGAACCATTCTTCAGTTGAAGCAATACGTGTTTCCCCACGACTATTTGTCTCGTATGCTATTACTTTCTCAACATAGTTTTCAACTTCTTGTCTTGTGGCAGCGGGTAAACGTCCAACAGCAACATCTGGAATCATGTCTATTCTGTCCCAGTTTATGAAATCGTTTGTGAACCATTCGCCGTGGAGTTCACCATATAAATGGTTTCCGTTATAATCCCAATTGTCAAAGGAACCGTCTTGCTTGTATAAATCAGCGTAGTAAAGGTCTCCAGCGTAGTACGCGCCATACCCGAACCTTTGGCCTCCGGGGGTGGAGTCGTTTGCTTTTCTATCTGTCATTGTGTATCTTACTGGAAACATGTCGCTGTCGCCAACAAGCATAACATATTTCACGCCATGGATTTCGTGCATTAGTTTTATTCCCCACTTTATTCTTTCAGGTGCATCCCACAGCCAAGTATAGCTTCTATTATAAGCCTGCCAGCTAACAACGTACGTGGGCATTCCAGTGCGTGTCTTCCATTCTGCAAGCTCTCTAAGTGGTTCTATGAAGTTTTCATGGGCAATTATCAGGAAGTCGTAATGTTCGCTGTTTGCATGAACGATTTTTGAGATGGACAGTGAACCAAGTTGTATTAGCAACAATGTCAAAATAGACAACGTGAGAAAAATCTTTTTGTTTATATTCATTTTAAATCACGCCCTCTATTAAGAAGTCTGTGCATAAAAGATTTTTCAAAAAGAAATTAAACGAAAACTATTTATGCCATTAATCGAGCCGTGCGACTGCGTCGAACAAACGCTGGGGCTTTATTTGAGTATATTTCAAATTTTAGTCCCGCTCTAGACAACTTCTTTTATGACCTATTCTATTTAGTGAGCAGTTCTCTGCTGGATATTACGACTTTAAAAAGAGAAAAAGGAAATTTTGCGGGAGAAATCTATTTGTGGCGAATTCGAAATCATCCCCTAACTTTTAAAGTGTACGCCAAATGGATGCTTGAAACTTTAGAAGCAGTGCCCTCTAGATTTTCCGCGCATATATACAGCCTTACGTAAACCAAAAAATCTAGAGGGGCTAGGCTCGTATTGGTTGATTTCGGAGCCAAAAAATGTTGATTTTGCCAGCTTTTTCCGAGTTTGGCTAAGTTCTCAGAGTTCGCTTGTTTCCATAGGTGTATTGTTCTGTCGTAGATTAGATATGTTGTGACGTTGACTTGTCTATCCCGTTCCAGTTGTAAGTGTTTCCTGTTGAAATAAGTTTCTTCGTTGGAGTAACAGCGTTAAAGCCGTTGTATCAGGTGTTTTGCTCAAAATTTGGCGAATTTTCAATCATAAGGGCGCATATTAGGCTTGAAGGGAAAACCTTTGCATGCGACCCAAACGCACTTACACAGATAACGACTGTGCTAACACGTTAACGGCAAAGTAAAGAAAGGAAAATGGCAAAGTCATTAAAGCTTTTTGTAAACAATGTCCTTTTCTCTTACACGCTGAGCAACCTTCAAACCTATGCTTTGTCCAGCCTCAGCTCTCTGAACATTCTTATGTTCTATCTGCATGGATTCCACAACTTGCTCAAAATCCGTTGTCGGACCCTTAATTGCTATGCGATCTCCAACAGCCAACGGCGCAGTGAGCTCAACAACTGCAACGCTAATTTTTGAGTAGAAATGCGTAACATGCCCAACTTCGACAACTTTTTCTTCGCCCAAACTTTCATCTCCAAAAAATAATTGCTGTCTCAGCATAAATAATTTATCAACAGACAACACCCCGCAAATAAGTGCTAAAAGCTTCAGTAATCTTCACCTGCAAGGTTTTACCAAGCATGTCAGCGTCGCCATCTTTAACAACAACTGGTTTGTAGGCGAAGTTGCGCCCAACCCAAGAACCAGAAACCTTCCCAACTTCATCCACAAGGATTTCACCCGCCCAACCAATCCAACGCTTGTTCCGCTCAAGAGCCACCTTTCGAGCAAGCTTTGCAGCTAAACTGCTTCTAAGCTTAACCTCTTCTAAAGGCACAAAATCACTTTCCATCTTTGTAGCCGCCGTTTTCGGTCTTGCAAAAAACTTTGAAACATTAACTATGTCTGGCTTAACAACCTCGATTAGCCGAAGAGTACGCTTGAAGGCTTCTTCGCTTTCTCCTGGAAATCCACAAATAACATCCGTTGCAATCGTTATTTCTGGAATATGCATTCTGAATGCTTCAATAATCTCTTTGAAATCTTGAACTGAATAGAACCTTCTCATGCGCTTCAAAATTTGGTCGTCGCCGCTTTGCACTGGCACATGGAGAAACTTGAACACCTTATCGTCCTTAAAGGCTTCAATTAAATCGTTTAAAACGTCAATAACCATGTTTGGAGTCATCATTCCAACGCGAACCCTAAAATCTCCTTCAATGGCGCATATCGCTTTAAGAAGTTCGGCAACGTTTGTGCCTAAATCCCGCCCATAACACGCAACATCCTGCGAAGTAATCCAAAACTCTTTGACGCCTAAGGCTAAGTCCCGCTTAACCCTATCCACAATTTCGCTTATGCCATAACTTCTTAAACGCCCCCTAGCAAAAACAACGCAACAGTACGCACATGAACCCAAACACCCATAGTTTACGGGGATTATGCTCACAACTGGATTTACGGGCATCCTCGGCAAACTCAAACTAGGCTTGCTGGCCAAAGCACCTTTCAACACCACAACTTTCTCGCCGCTCAAAACTCGCTCTACAACATCAACTATCCCTTTGCCAAACGCTGGGCCAACAACCCCGTCGAAACGAACCTCCTTTGACAACCTCTCAAAGTTTATGAGCGGCAAACAACCAGCAACAATAAGCCTCTTACCTTTTGGCACACGCCTCAAAACCTCAATCATACGATCTTCCGTCGGTCCCTTAACAGCACACGTGTTATAAATTACCACCTCAGCATCCAAGGACGAGTCAACCAACTCAAAACCAGCCTCCGCTAGACAACCAGCCAAAACCTCACCATCAGCCAAATTCGACGAACAACCAAAGCTCCTAACGAAGACCCGCATCCACCATCGCAATACATTAAATGCTCCAAAAAGAAATAAAAACATAGGGGTCTCAAACACACAAAATTTACACATAACTGAAACAGTTACGTGTAAGCTTTAAAAGAACAAAAACGAACATAATTAAAACATAATTAAATCATGTTATATATCACTATATGCAAATTAAAAGCGATTTCTATGCCACCAAAAGGGGGAGATGCAATGAAATTGATTACTCTGTATTTGCCTGAACCTTATATTAAGATGTTAGATCAGCTTGTGAACGAAAAGTACTATCCCAACAGGGCTGAGGCTATCCGCGTAGCCATACGCGATTTGATTAATGGCGAGATTGAACGAAGAAAAAGGGTTGACTAAAATGAGTCCAATGGAACATGCACTCAAGTATGCACTCCAAAGCGCTAATGCTGATGCTAATGGAGTTCCGTTAGCAGAAACGTGTCGCATAGCTGTTGTCGGCGTCGGCGGAGCTGGGAACAACACTTTAACAAGGCTTATGGAGACGGGCATAACTGGTGCAGAATGTATAGCCATAAACACTGATGCAATTCACTTGAGGGTTTCAAAAGCACATAAAAAGGTTTTGATAGGCGAGAAGCTTACGCGTGGTCTCGGAGTTGGCGGGGACCCAAAGCTTGGCAGAGCAGCCATCGAAGAATCTAGAAAAAAAGTTGAAGAACTGCTTTCAAACGCGGACATAGTCTTCATCACCGCGGGCTTGGGCGGGGGCACTGGAACCGGCGCCGCGCCTGTTATTGCCGAGATTGCAAGGCGGAAAGGCGCAATTACTGTTGGCGTTGTCACCACTCCATTTAGGATTGAGAAGGGACGCATTGAATATGCTGCTTTAGCTTTGAATGAGATGCGCAGGCACTGTGATACGGTTGTCGTCATAGACAATAACAAGCTTATGCAGCTTGTGCCGCAGTTGCCAATAAACGAGGCTTTTAGGGTTGCAGACCAAGTTTTGGCTAACATGATTAAGGGAATTGTCGAGACGATTTCGGCGCCAAGCCTAATCAACCTTGACTTCGCAGACTTCAAAACAATAGTCAAACGTGGAGGAGTGGCAGTTATAGGCGTTGGCGAGTCAGACGCTCCGAACAGAGCGGAAGAAGCCGTTAGAAACGCTTTGAGGAGCCCGCTTTTGGATGTCGATTATGCTGGTGCAACAGGGGCGCTTATACATGTCACTGGAGACGCGCACATGACGATTGAAGAGGCAAACCGCGTTGGCGAAATAGTCACGGAGATGATGGACCACAACGCGCTTGTTATTTGGGGTGCAAGGGTTAATCCAGAAGAAAACGGCAAGCTTAGAGTGACGCTAGTCATGACTGGAGTGAATTCGCCGCATGTCCTAAGCGGATTCGGAACAATTGCGCCGCAGCTTTTTAATCTTGAGCCTTACGCGGAGCCAGAAAAGCCGCTGAATATTCCGCTTGACCTTTACCAGATGGAGAACTTTTAGCTGTCTCCAATTCTCCCATATTTTTATGTGGCTAAAATCTCTTTTTGAAGCGCAACAGTATCCTTTTAAGTCTTAAGCTTAATGGTATTGGTTCTCCAAAAGGTTCGCAGAAACCCTTAGTCAAAAACTCAATTATGCTTGTAACCTTGGGTTCAGCGTCAACAATAGTGTATGCGTAACCTATTTCTGGACTATAGTGCGCATCGCTCCCAGCAACCTGCGCAACACCAAGGCTTTGGGCGAATTCTCTACTGCGCTTCACCGAATATTTAAACGGGAAAGCAGAGGCATTTATCACTTCCACAGCGTCAAACTTTGCATTTACATGTTTTCCGAGATTGCGCTTGAAAAAAGTTGCGGGATGACAAGCCACAGCTATGCCCCCCGCATCATGTATCTTGTCAATGGTTTCTTCGACGCTTAAGCCCTTTGGAATAACCTCACAAACATTAAGTCCGACAACATGTCCATTCAAACTTGAAACTTCGATTCCTGGAATTATCAGAAAGTTTGTTCTTCTCATAATTTTTAACGCGCCCTCAATGGTGTCGTGGTCTGTTATGGCGACGCCGTCTAAGCCACGCTTTTTTGCGTAGTGAATAAGCTCTTCTGGCGTGATTAAACCGTCATACGAGTGTTGCGTGTGCACGTGCAGGTCGATTTTTAGCTGCAACTTTTCACAGCCGAGTTAGGCGTTTTTAGCGCCTTCTCTAATCTTCTCTAAAAATTCGTCTAGCTGCTGTGCGCTCGCCTCTATTTTCTTGAAGAGCGGTTTTGCTTTGGCTATCTTGTGCTTTGCGGGTAAAGGCTTTGCGGCTTCTTCCCACTTTTGCTCGTGGACGCTTCCAGGAAGGTTAAGCATTTTCCATATTTCTTTTGCCGTGAATGGCGTGAAGGGCGCGGAAACTATCGCCAAAGCTTTCACTATTTGGGCTGCCACGTAGAGGACATTTGAGGCTTTAGCCTTATCTTTCTTTAGGAGGTTCCATGGTTCCTTCTCATTTAGGTACTGGTTTCCAATGCGGCTTATGCTTATCAAAGTGTTTGCTGCTGCTTGAAGCCTACATTCTTCAATTTCCCTAGCCATGCTTTCAACTTTTTGCTTAACAGTTTCGAGTATACGTTTATCATCTTCTTCTAGGTTTGACGGTTCTGGAATTTCGCCGTCGAACTTTGCGTTTATGAATGTTAGTGTTCTGTGGACAAAGTTTCCAAACGTGTCGTTTAAGTCCGCGTTTATCTTTTCTGTGAAAAATTCCCATGTGAAGTTCGCGTCTTTAGTTTCTGGTCTTGTTGCCATTAAGAAGTAGCGCCAATAGTCCGCTGGAAAAAGCTCAAGTGCCTCGTCAATCCATATCCCTTTTCTGAGACTTTTTGATGCTCTTTCGCCTTTGAATTGGAGGAACTCTGTTGTTGAAACGTTCCATGGCAGATTGTAGCCTTCACGTGCTCCTAGGAGAAGCGCTGGGAAAATTATCGTGTGGAATGGTATGTTATCCTTGCCTATAAAGAAAATTGTTTTTGCGTCTTTGTTAAACCAGAAGTCCTTCCATTTTTCTGGTTCGCCGCGGTTCTTGAAATGCTCGATTGTAGCTGAAACGTAACCCAAAACGGCTTCAACCCAAACATAAATTGTCTTTTCTTCAGCTCCTGGGAAGGGTGCTGGAATTCCCCACTTGTTGTCCCGCGTAACTGCCCTTGGTTTTAAGCCTTCTTTTATGAGGTTTAGGCTAAAGTTCCTCGCGTTTGCTGGCAACTGCTCATTGTTCTTTATGTAGTCTTCAAGTTCTTGCGAGAACTTTGATAGGTCAAAGTAAAAGTGTTTGGTCTTTCTCAGCACTGGTGTTGTCTTGCACACAGCGCAGTACGGTTCAATGAGGAGCGTTGTCTCTAATAATCGTCCACATTCTGGGCACTGGTCTCCCCTTGCTGGAGTGTATCCGCAGTAGGGACATTTGCCTTCAACAAATCTGTCTGGAAGGAAGCGCTTGCAGTTTTCGCAGTAAAGCATCTCCGTCTCCTCTTCAAATATGTACCCATTTTCATAAAGTTTCATAAAGTGCCTTTGGACAAATTCCTTGTGCGTCGGATTTTCTGTGCGCGTATAGTTGTCGAAGGATACACCCCACTTCTTGAAAAGTGCAACAACCCTCGCGTGAACTTTGTCGGTCAACTGTTTAGGCTGCACGCCAAGCCTAATGGCTTCAACCTCTATTGGCGTTCCATGCTCATCCGAACCGCTAACCATAACCAAATCTTCGCCTTTTAGACGATAATACCTAGCGGCAACGTCGGTTGAAAGAATCTGTAGCATAGTGCCCAAGTGTGGCGTGTAGTTTACGTATGGCCAAGCGGATGCAACTAAAACTTTTCCGAGTTTTACGGCACCTCCAACGTTCAACAGTTGCGTACAAGAATTATTGCTTTTCTATTACTTAAGAATTCACCATAATAAGTTTTATACGCCATACATTTAATGCGTATGAAATGGTGTGTGCGTATGAAGTGGTATTGGATGCTCCTAACAATAGTGTTCGCGATTTTAGGGATATCAACTTTGTTGCCAACACCAGCCAGCAAACCGTCCATGCTTGGATATTATGCGCACTGCACTTTCGCGCCAGTAAGTACTGTAATATGCTGGGCTATAGCTGTAGTTTTCTACTGTATTGGCAGAAAAAGAGTCACTTGAATTTTCTACTTTGCTTTGTTATTCACTTTGTCTTTCTTCTATTTTAATCGTCGATGGTGCTTTGTGTATTGACAAGAAAATTGTTGCTGATATCACTATCGTACAGACAATTAATAAAATCGCTTGTATCGTGAAAAGCGTGACTAACTGCTCCATGTATGGCGACTTTTCCGAAACATTAATTGTTGTTGCGTTGACTTTGGTTTCAAGTCCGAGGTTTGTCCTAATCGCTATATCCACTTTTGTTGTTTGCGCCCTTCCATCACCTGGAACAGTGAAAGGTATAGCTAACGTGGTTACGCTGCCACTCGTAACGTTTTCGTTAACGCTGAAGGTTTGGTTGCCAACCCAATTGCCATCAATGTATGCTTGCCAAGACTTGTATGTCACAGTTATGTTTTTAATTTCAACTGTGCTTGCGCCGTCATTGTAAAAGTTCACATAAAGCGTGCCTCTTTCGCCTGGAACATAAACCTGCTTGTTTGTCCAAGCTGTGATGGGTTCTATGCTTGCATTTGCAACAGCAAACAGTATGGGCATCATAAACAACATTAGGATTAAGAGTGAAATTCGTTTCCTCAAGTTGTCCACCTAGCCTCTTCATGTAAATCTAAAATTATTTAAAACTTGCCAGCTGAACACAAAATTTCACATAGAATCTCCTTAAACTTTGCCGCTGGAACGCTTGATTTCACTCCTCTAGTATTGAAGTGCGTCAAAAATGCTTTGAATCCAGCACTGCGCAAGCCATCCAAAACGGTTCTTAACGATGGAACTTGCAAGTTTAAGGCGTCACATAACTTGTCAATAACATAGTATGTCGGCGGAGCGTCAACTTCGCTTTTCACCAAAGCCAAAATTTTTTTCACTTTCTCTTTTTGCCCAAGCCTTTTCTCGAGGAGTTCTTTTTCCATTAACTCACAGAATTCCTTGTCAGCTATTTTACCAAGCCACAACGGACCACCAAAGCTGAGTCTCGCACCGCATTCTGGACATTTTAAAGGCAGTGTATCTGCGAAAAGTCCTTTATGGGCTTCTCTGTGGAAGCACGTGAAGCAATGGGCGATATAACCCATGTTTCTAATGCTTTCGTCAGCTCTTTTTGCGCCGTGCGCTATTCTTGCGTAAACTCTTATGTAGTGGTCTGTACTGTGACTGAAAAGAAATTCCACACCAACATCATATTTTGCCGCTGTCAGTGCTAGGCATCCAGCCAAAAGCCTAACAGCCAACTCGTGGCAATACTCCGTTCTTAAAGGCTTACCGTAATATCGTCTAACACAGGCTTTGGGGTAGACTCCACACAAGGGCGCCATGTCTGTTGCAGTTAAAGCCAAAAAGCCGCCGTTGCGCAAAGCCCTTAAAGCCGAGTCCATGTATGGAACTGGAGAGCCGAAAGGGTCTATGTCTATTGCGTCAAACCTCTTTCTGGGCGCTCCATGCATGCTTAGAAGGTAATTCGCATCCTCGTTAGCTAGTTTCACGCGGTCGCTTAGCCTGTTAATTTTGACATTGCATTTCGCAAGCTCAAAAGCCTTGGCATTTATGTCGTTAATTAAAACCTCTTTTACCCCTCCAACTTCAACGGCGAAACGTATTCCCCTAACACCACAACCGCTCAGAGGCTCACAAACAACAATTTCACGGTTAACCATTCTCTGGTAAGCTTGTAGGGCTAAAACTGCAATGTCACGGTTCAACTCCATAACAGGATTGTAAAAGACAGGCGCCTTAGAAGGCGCATACTCAGAACGAAACCTAACAAAAGCCTTCAGTCTCGGCACTAAAACCTTCACATCACCTTCAACAACATTTTCCACTGGAAAATCCAAGTCGCAATATTCATTCATCAGCCTATTTTCTCCACACAACACTAAATCATTTATAAAAGCGATATTAGACTTTCTCGCTTATGAAAAAACGGATAATACTCCTAACTGGAAGCCCAGGAATAGGAAAAACAACAGCACTAACAAAAGTTGTGGAAATTTTAAGGGAAAAGGGCTATGCTGTTGGCGGAATGATAAGCCGAGAAGTCCGCTCCTGCGGAACACGTGTGGGCTTTGAAATTTTAGACTTGGCAAGCTCAAGACGCGGCTGGCTTGCCCACATTAATCAGCCTACTGGTCCAATGGTTGGCAAGTACCGCGTTAACCTTGAAGACCTAAACAACGTTGGCGCAGACGCAATAGTAAAGGCTGTTGCGGAGGCTGATGTAATAGCCATAGACGAAATTGGTCCCATGGAGCTTTTTTCTGAAAAATTTAAACAAGCCGTGAAAATGGCTGTTGACAGCAAAACGCCGTTGGTAGGCGTTGTCCATTGGAAGACAAAAGACAAGCTTATAGATGAAATTAAAGCAAGAGAGGACGCTGAAGTTCACGTTGTAAACTTTGAAAACAGAGATAAAATCCACAAGGTTATCGCTGAAAAAATAACCGAGCTTCTCAGAAATGACAAAGCATTATTAGTTTAGAATTAAATATTGTTTGGAAGGCGACTTTAATGCTGATTGCTGGAGTTGACGATGCTGGACGCGGCTCTGTTATTGGGCCGCTTGTTATTGCTGGAGTTTTGGTTAAGGAGGAGGATATGCCAAAACTTGTTGAATTAAAAGTCAAAGATTCAAAGCTTCTTTCGCCGCAGAGACGCGAAAAACTTGCAGTTGAAATCAAACGCATAGCGGAAAAGTATAGTGTTGTGAAGCTTCCGCCAATGGAAATTGACAAGGTCGTCATGTCTGGAAGGAAATTGCATAAACTGAATAGGCTTGAAGCACAAGCCATGGCGAAGGTCATAGAAATGCTGAAGCCAGACATCGCCTACGTTGATGCTTCGGATGTTTTGGAAGAAAGGTTCAAACAACACATTTTAGAAGCGCTCTCAACTAAGGTTCAGATAATTTCTGAACATAAAGCCGATAGGAAATATCCTATAGTTTCAGCAGCCTCAATAATAGCTAAAGTGGAAAGAGATAAGGAAATAGCGGAAATCGCCAAAAAGTATGGAGATGTTGGATGTGGCTATCCATCAGACCCTAAAACAATAAGGTTCCTACAAAAATGTCTAGAGGAAGTCGGGGAATATCCCGAATTTGTTAGAAAATCTTGGAAGCCAGCTAAAAGAACGAAAAGCGAAAATGCGCTGCGTCAAGCAAAGCTTGTTTAGAATTTGTTAATTAGGTCTTCGGGTTTTCTGATTTTTGAGAGTTCATCGCTGTTGACGCATGGTATATCCTTATTAACTGGTTTCTGTCCGTCCGTGACAAGTATTGGATAGGCTCTTACGACCTTACTTACGCTTATGATTTCGTCAACTCTTCTCTCAAGTTTTTGCTCTTTTTCACCCGCAATTCCGCCTATTATCCTCGTGCTTTCCTCCGGAACTGTTATAACAAAGTCGAACGGTGCCTTTCTAACGGCTGTTACGTTGCATCTTGAAAACTTTTTCAAAAACCTTTTTACAATGTTGTTTTTTGCGATTATCCGCTTGGCTTTTGTTAGGAAGCACCTGCGCTGGTTTTTAGGTTTTTCAAATATGTTTACTGGTTTGGCTATTGGTATCCCCAACGCGCACATTAGGTTGTATGCTGCTGTTACCGAGGCTTTAGCCATCCCACGCTCGTAACCATAAAGGGTTCTGCGGGACAAGCCAACAATTTCAGCCATTTCGCCAACAGACAAGCCTAACTCTTGTCTTCTGCGCCTTATCGCTTCGCAGTCTATCTCCACATAATAGCCGCCTGGTCCAGCCTGGATTAGAGGGCTGATTTTGTTTACAACGAAGTTTTCGAAAGTTTTTGGTGTTACAGCCATGATGTTGTAGCGTGAATAAACCGTATCATCCTCGAGTGGTCTTTCACGCATGTTTTCGCTTATTAGAATTGGAGTTGCCTTGACACAGTTTGAAATTTTTTCAAGTTCGAAAAAGTCGTTCTGTGAGAGCGCATCAATATCGCGATGGATCTTGACAAAAACTAGGATTTCTTTTTTTCTCGCCGCAAAATCAAAACAGCTTGGACGTATGCAACACTTTTCTGAAACAGCAAAGCCAGCCTCCTTTAATGCAGCCTCTGGCGGTTTCGCCCTCTCCCTCTCCTCGACAATCATCGCGATTTCACAAAAATATCATCGCGTTGTCTGATATAAATTATACTTAAAACTGAGCCACTATCATAGCGTGAGCCTTATCATAAGGCTCTAGGTGGACAACCTCCTCTATGCGAAAACCACGATTTTCCAGAACCCTAACTTCGCTCTTGTAGACTTCCTCTGGCTCCTTTGTCACGTCTATGCTTTGAGCTTTAACAGCCAGCATTATCCAGCCAGAACTTTTTAGAAACACATAGGCGTTGTCCGCCAAAATTTTTGCTTGTTCCGGCTGGGCTATATCACAGTATATGTCGTCAACCTTTCCGCTTATGAAAACAGCATATTTTTCTGGAAAACGGGCATCCTCAAGTATTGGCAACATGTTAACCCTATAGGCGCAAACGTTGTTTACGAGTTCCCTCAAAGCGCGGGCTGCAAACTCAACACAGTACACGCGACCCCTTTCGCCGACTATGTCTGAAACGTGACTTGCGGTTGTCCCAGAAGCCGCGCCCAAATAGAGAACTTTATGATCTGGCTTTATTGGAACAGTTTTCAAATTTTTTAGTATTGCCGCGGCGAGTTTGCTGCGGAAGGCGTCCCAAAGACGATATTCAACGCCTTCATAGCGTATTAGCCTCTCGCCATAAACGTTTCTTCCAGGCGTAAGGTTTCTGGTTGCGAGTCTTTGGCTTCCGTCTTCCAATGTCACTTGAAATATTGCTGGAAACTGCGGATGCGGCTTAACTTTTACTTCCACGCCTTTCTTTTCTCCTCTTTTTCTTTTCACGTTTAGGCTTTTCCTTGACTGGTGGGGGCTCGCTGTACTTTTCATGGATTTCTTCTATGCGTTTTTCCAAGTTAGCCTTCAATTCTTCGCCTATATATCTTCCACCAAAAGCGTCAGCTCTCGCAGCGATTGCCAACTTGCCAGCCAAAGCCCTTGCGATTTTCCCCCTATGCCACTTCTTAGCTTCATGCAGGTACGCGTGCTGAAAAATTATTCCATGCTTAGGCGGTCTAGTCCCAGTTTTCAATGAACGGAAAAGCGCTTTTTCGGCACCTATGACTTGTACGGTGCTTGCCGGTATCCTAGCTAAATTCGTTAATCCACCAGCCAAAGCTATTAGGCGCGCTCCAAGCAATGAGCCCGTTAACGCCTTAACGTTTGGCGCGACTTCTTCCATGGTTTTGTCCAGATAATTTTCAAGTTCTTGTCTAAGCTGGTACATTGCAATTACATTTTTGCACAAGGCTTGAATTTGCTTAATGTCTACTTCTGGAAGCGTTGCGCCCATGGAGTTTTCAGCAGCCTTCGCGATTTGTTCAGCTTTTGCTTTTGGTATGTCCTCAATTTCAAGGTTTTCCACTGTGAAGTTTTCTTTGCTTCCAAGTTTTAGAACTAGACGCGCGTAGGTTTCGTGCTTTTCTACTAGGCGGTCAAGTTCTGGGAAGTGTATGCCATACCACTCTCTAAGCCTCCCCATGAAAAGGTTTATTGCCTTGTCAAGGTCATCAAGCGTCTGAATTGCCTGCACTATGAGCAAATCCCTCTTTTCAACAGCACCTTTAACCTTAATTTTGGCAATCTCCATCGTTAAATTATGCATCCAAACCCTAAACTCTTCAACATCCTTAACAAAGCCTGCCTCAACGGCAAAATTCTCCACGTTTGAACGGACAAGTTCACCAGCCTTTGAAGATTTCAGGAATTCCGTGGTAACTTTAAAGCGCCTTTTTGCTTCTTCGGCGAGAAAAGCATTCTCAAAAACGAAAACGTCAAAGCCACTAGCTTTAAGCTTGTTAACAAGCCCCACAAGTTCTTCAACAATTTTTCCAGACTCAACCTTAACCAGTGTTTGGGCTGCACTCTGCGGATTTTTCGAAAACGAAACCTTGTCTATAAGCTTGTTTTCTTCGTCAAAAGCCAAAAAACCAAATGGACAGCTGACTATTGTTGCCTTCAAGCTTTTTCCTCCACAACTGAAGTTTTAGCTCTACATATTCATTTTATTGTTTCAATAAATAGTTATTGGATACGTTCACAAAAGCGAGAGCGCTTTTGGCTGCAAAAATCTTAAGTGTTCAAAGTGGCTAATATTTTATTGCGAGAGCCTCTTTATGAGCAGCATCAAGACTGTTATAGAAAAGATAAGAAACTTGGAGAACGAGAGGAAAAACCTTCTTTTAGAAATTGAAGAGCTTAAGAAGATGGCTGACGCGAAAGCGAAGGCTCTAGAAAGTGAAATCAGCATGCTCCGAGAAGAAGTAAAGTCACTGCGCATACTATTAGGCGCTGAAGAAGCACAACCAGAAACTCCGCCAAAAAAGCGAAAGTGAAAAGAAAACTGCCACCACGACAGCTCCCGTTTCCTAACCTTTTAAATAGTTTTAGGTTGCTAAAATTACAACTCAGCATCTAAAAGCTTGCAATGAACGCTCATGGTGAAAGCGCTTGGAAATAAGTTTAAAAGTAAACTTGGGAAATTTAAAGCTTGCCAACCCAACAATGTTAGCTTCTGGAGTTTTAGGCTACTCGGCGGAAACATTTGAAACAATTGCCGCTGGAGGCGCTGGAGCCATCGTGACAAAGTCTGTTGGTTTAAAGCCTAGAAATGGCTATTCAAACCCGACAATCGTCCAAGCCAGCTGCGGCTTAATTAACGCCATGGGTCTTCCAAACCCTGGCATAAAAGAATTTGCAACTGAAATCCGCCAAGCCAAAAGCACCTTAAAAATTCCATTGATTGTAAGCGTTTATGGTTTTACAGCAGAAGAGTACGCGGATGTGGCGAAAAAGGCTGTTGAAGCTGGGGCTGACGCTGTTGAGCTTAACGTTTCTTGCCCACACGTCAAAGAAACAGGGGTGGAAATTGGGCAGAACCCAAAAATTCTTTCAGAAGTCGTAAGCAAAGTCAAAGAGGCTGTTGGCAAGCCCGTGTTTGTTAAGCTTTCGCCGAACGTTACAAACATTATTGAAATCGCAGATTTCGCCGTTAGAGCTGGTGCTGACGGGTTAACAGCCATAAACACTGTTCGTGCCATGGCAATAGATGTAGAGACCGCTATGCCAATACTAAGCAACAGATTTGGCGGACTATCCGGACCAGCCATAAAGCCAATAGCCCTAAAATGCGTCTACGAAATTTACGGGAAAGTTAAAGTGCCCATAATTGGTTGTGGAGGCATAACAAACTGGCGTGACGCTGTAGAGTTCTTTTTGGCTGGGGCTTCAGCAGTCCAAATTGGCACTGCTATAGCAACGAAAGGCGTGAGTGTCTTTGGCGCCGTTGTTAGGGGAATAAAAGCCTACTTGAGAAGGAAGAATTTTAGGAGTGTTGAGGAGATTGTTGGCTTATCGCACCGCCGCTAACAAGCATAGAACCGCAAGAATCCTAAAAATTGAAGAGGTAAGCCCAACTGTCAAGAAGTTCACTTTTAAGGATAGCCTCTGTGCAAAAGCCATGCCTGGACAGTTTCTGATGTTGTGGATTCCAGGCGTTGATGAAATTCCATTCAGCATATTAGAAGTTGAAGGATATGAAGTGTCGATTGCCGTTAAGAGGGTTGGAGAAGCCACAGAAGCACTACATAAGCTGAAGGTTGATGCGACTCTTGGCGTTCGCGGACCATTTGGCAATTGCTTCACGCTAAAAAGTGGCAAAGTGTTGATGATTGGCGGTGGAACTGGCATAGCACCGCTACTTTTCTTGGCAAAAAAGCTTGTTAAAAAAGCGGAAAAACTTGTCTTCATAATGGGCGCAAAAACAAAGGAAGAACTCCTTTTCATAAATGAACTGGAAAAACTCTGCGGCAAAAACCTAATTGCCACAACAGAAGACGGAAGCCACGGCATAAAGGGCTTGGCTACAGAACCACTTAAGGAAATTTTGGCTAAGGAAAAATTTGACTTTATTTATACTTGTGGACCAGAGCAAATGATGCGTAAAGTTTTCGATTTAGCCGAAAAAAACGACATAATTATCGAAGCAAGCTTAGAACGCCTAATGCGCTGTGCAATAGGCTTGTGTGGAAGCTGTGTCATTGGCACTTATCGCGTTTGCAGAGACGGCCCAGTTTTCAACTCCAATCAGCTTAGAAAAGTGAAAAATGAGTTCGGGTTTCTGAATCGGGATTTTTGCGGTAGAAAAACTCCGCTGGAATAACATGCCGATAACACCGCTCCACGCGCTCTCGCTGATGTTCTTATATTTTAGGGATAGAAGACTATTTGACCCTCTTGCCTTGGCTGTTTCATCATCATTCATTGACTTGGAAGTCGCATACTACATGCTCATCATGGAGCCTTTAAACCATAGACTCTTGCACAGCTTTACATTAGCCTTAACAGTTTACCCTATCTTGACAACACTCGGAGTTTACATTGCTGAGCGACTATTTACTGGAAAACTACAGTCCATATACAATAAATTGGGACTTAAAACAAGCCATGTGCAATATCCAATTTTAACAATCTATTTTTGCAGTTTGATAGGTGGCTTCACTCACATATTCTTTGATATGTTCACGCATAAGGACATGCCCTATGTGCTGTATCCAGTCATCTATGGAAACCCATTTTATTTGGGAACGGCGGTGATTGTTGTGGAATTAGCAGTGATTCTACTAGCGCTATATTCTTGCTTGGTATGGCTAAAAACAGCAAAACACAAAAATAACTAACACGTAAGCATGAAACAGTTCAAGCGGACATGTGCAATTTCAGATTAAGGAAAAAGATTATTGAATTACAGTAATTTGTGATTCAAAAAGGTTATATTTTGCCGATGCTACTTTTGTGTATTTGCGGGTGCTTTGGGATGAAAGGTGACCGCCAAATTCAAAGCTAATTTTGAAGAAACTTTTACAGCTGATTATCGCCCGCTTGAACTTGAAAAAGAAATACGCGAATTCTGGGACAAAAACCAGATACAAAAGAAGCTGATGGCTTTCAGAGAAAAAAATAACATAGGTTTTTCTGGATGGGTTGAAGGGCCACCGACGCTTAATGGCATACCACACGTTGGGCATGCAAGGGGACGCGTAATGAAGGACCTACGTTTCAGATGGAAGACAATGCAAGGCTATTTTATGCCTTTCTGGGCTGGATGGGACTGCCAAGGCTTGCCCGTTGAGTTGGAAGTTGAAAAGCTTTTGGGCGTTAAGAACAAACGCGAGCTTCTTGAGAGGGTCGGCGAGGAACGTTTTATAGAGGAATGTAAGAAAACGATTATGCGTTATCACCGCGAATGGGTTGAAGCGGACAAAAAACTCGGAGTATTCATAGACCAGGAAAAGGCGTACTGGACATATTTGGATGAGTACATTGAACGTGAGTGGCAGTATCTAAAGCGCGCTTGGGAACAGGGCTTGCTGGAAGAGGGCTACTACGTTGTGGCTTATTGTCCAGGATGCCAAACAAGCTTAAGCAGCGCGGAGGTTGGCTACGAGGACTCCTATAAGGAAGTTGAAGACCCGTCATTACATTTCAAATTTAAGGTTGCGGAAAGCCAAAGTGACTACTTCCTAGTTTGGACAACGATGCCATTCACGCTTGTAACTGATACTATGCTTGCGGTTCATCCAGAAGCGGAATACGCCAAAGTTAGGGTTGGCTCGGAAAATTGGATATTAGCCAAGGAAAGAGTGGAGCCAGTAATGCAAGAGCTCGGCATAGAAGACTATAAAGTGCTGAGAACAGTTTGGGGCAGAGAACTTGAAGGCGTAAAATATGATTACCCATTCAAGGATTTGATTCCGAAACAAGCAGAGCTTGAAAGCAAACATCCACTTGTGCATAGGGTGGTCTGCGAAGATTTCGTGGACGTTAACACGGCAACTGGCGTGGTGCACTTGTCGCCTGGAAACGGTGAAGAAGACTTTTTTGCGGCGCAGAATAGAGGGGTTCCAATATTCGCCCCGTTTGACGATGAAGTCAAGTTCACGGCAGATGCTGGAGCATTCAAAGGCGTTTTTGCAAGAGACGCCGACGCAATGGTTATAGAGGAACTACGAAAGAGAGGCTTACTGGTATTGGCTAAAACCATAAAGCATGAATATCCAACTTGTTGGCGTTCGCATCACAAGCTTGTTTGGCTTGCGAGACGCGAATACTTCTTGAGGACGGATAAGATTAACGCGAAGGTTGTTGAGGCTGCGGAAAAAGTGGAGTACTATTATGAAAGCCCAAAAAACAGGTTCCTATCCTTCCTAAGGGAGGGCAAGCCATGGTGCATATCAAGGGAACGTGTTTGGGGAACACCGCTTCCAATATGGGTGTGCGAAAAATGCGGAGCCAAAACGTTGATTTCAAGCAAGAAGGAGCTTATGGAAAAAGCCATAGAAAAGCCGAACGGTTATTTTGAGCTTCACAAGCCTTGGGTTGACCGTGTAATAATAAAGTGTGAGAAGTGCGGCGGAAAAATGCGTAGAGAACCGTACGTGCTTGATACTTGGCATAATAGCGGCGCGTCTCCATACGCGAGGTTTACAGACGAAGAATTTGCAAAGTATGTGCCATGCGAATTCCTAACAGAGGGAATAGACCAAACAAGGGGTTGGGCGAACTCGCTGCTATTAGAGCACGTCATACTTACTGGAAGGGCTGAAGCCCCATACAAGGCATTCCTATTCCAAGGCTTGGCGCAAGACGCAAAAGGAAGGAAAATGAGCAAGAGCCTTGGAAACATCATAGAGTTAAACAAGCTTCTAGAAAAGTATTCAGCGGACATCTGCAGATTTTACATGCTGCGTAAATGTTCACCCATAGACTTCATAAACTTTGACCTTCAAGAGCTGAACCGCCGCCCATACCAAGTATTGTCCACGCTCTATCACTTAAACAGGTTTTTTGTGCAAAACGCCGAGTATGATGGCTTTAACCCAAAAGCGCACACGCTTGAATGGGCTGAAGGTGAAAAGCTGCTTGAAAAGCCAGATTTGTGGTTGCTCTCAAAACTTCAATGGGCAATAGAACAGTACTCAACCAAACTTGAGAAATGCGAATTTAACGTTGCACTTGCCGTTCTCGAAGATTTTGTGATAGAAACTTTAAGCAGACTTTACGTGCCAATGATTAGGAAAGAACTTTGGACAGATGAACCAGAAACCTTGAACAGGAGACTAGCAATATACGCCACCCTTTGGCACACGTTAAAAGCAGTTCTGCTTCTATTCAATCCAATAGCGCCATACTTGAGCGAGGCATTATACCAGAAGGTTTACAGAAGGCTTGATGAAAAACTCCCAGAATCAGTAAATTTCGAAGATTGGCCGAAGCCAGACGTGAAAATGCGCCGTGAAGATGTTGAAGAGGAAATAGAGACGCTTTTCAAGTGTGTTTCGCTTACTTACGCGGCTAGACAATCAGCCAAACTGAAGCGCAGATGGCCACTAAAAGAACTTGTTGTGGTTGCCTCAGAAAGGACTTGCAACATGCTGAAGAACGTTGAAAAACTGTTAATCGAACTTGCAAACGTGAAAAGCGTGAGATATGCACAAAAAGTTCCAGAAAACATGACGCAAAAAGAAGGGTGGGCGACAGCCTCGGAAAACGAGATGCATGTTATGCTTAACACAAAACGCGACGAAAGCTTACTTGGAGAAGGCTTAATGCGAGACATAGCCCGAAGAGTTCAATCCTTGAGGAAGGAGCTTGGGTATATGCCAACAGATGTTCTAAACGCTGTGCATATTGCTGAACTTGAAAAGGAAAGCATCACGTTGCTGGAGCCATACTTGAAAGAAATGGAAGAGTTGGTCAGAGCCAAAAGCGTTCATTTACATGAAAGACGTGAAGAAGTTAAAGCTGAATGGCGTGAACACCAACTTGACGACAAGAAAGTTTACATTGCAATTTCCTAGATTACTTGCCGCAACGACCTAAATTTATTGCCCTAATTTTGCCTATTCCTTGAAAGGGTATTCCATCCAAAAACTTGCCAGTTAAAGTCAAAGAAACTTCAATAGACTTCTTGCAACGCACACCATTTAATGATTCCTTAACAAGTTCGATTACTGCTGCTCTACTAAACTTCAAAACAATCAAGCGGGAAGACTTGCAAAAATGCCACCTCTCAGCTTGGATGGTTCCATTCAACAATATCGAAGAAAAATTAACGTCAGCTGCAACATAATTTTTTGGCAATTTGACAATGGCTGTAATCCACCGCCCCTTACTATTAAGGTTTAATGTTCTAGGACAGAAGCGAACACCAACATTTACTGGTGTTAAAGCGGCAAGAATAAAATCTTGAAAATCAGCATCTCCAAGATTCAACAAATCCTCCCAAGCAATTATGTATCCTGGCGCATTCGGATTAACAAAAACAAGAGCATGGTCTTTTCCATCAGTGTTTCTCCCAGCCTCCGTATAGAAATAACCGTCCGGAGAGCCTAAACACAAGCCAAAACTTGCATTAGCCACGAAATAGGCTGTTTCGCCTGTTGTGTTCTCCCCAGCGAATATAAGATTTAACTGCGCATCGCCCGCCAGATACCAGCTTAAGTTGTTCACTGGTGCATAAGCAGCAATTTCAGCTAAAATGCGAATTCCATAAAATCCAGCGGGGAAAGTTTCAATTCCAGTTTCATCCTTTACAACGTCAATAGCATAACCGTTCTGGTTAAACCACTCCTGAAGAGAAGGCTCACCATCATCCGCTAAAACCGCGAAATGTGAACCAGCAAAACCTAAACTGAGGAACTCAAAAAGAACCAACGCTGCCAGCAAACCAAACGCAAACGTAAATCTCTTCATCTAAGCCTTCTCCAAAATAAAGTCGTACAAAGACGAATAAAAACACTACAAGAAGAGGGTTATAGAACAAAATTCTATTTGCGCCCTAAAACATCAAAAAACTAGATTTATTGACCCTAGTTATACTTCAAGTTTGATGCGAAATCAGAAAAATACAGATTTCTAATATTTGCACTAGTAATGTTAATTTTTAGGGACATTAAGATTGCATGCTGCATATAAAGCTAGTTCAATTTTAGCCTTCTACACCCACATAAAGGAACTGTAGGGAGGTGCAGTTTGCCAACAGAGCGACAAACAAAAACCTCTTGCAGAGAGAAAGGCAATTTCATGAAGTGATATGCATGGGTGAACTGCCCAAACGACACAAACTGTTAACTTTTGACGAGTTAATGGCAGAAGTTGTAGATGAAATTTTAAAGTTAACCTTCACAGAACGTTACGCCTATTTCGTGTGGACATACCTCGAAACAGCAGCCTCAATAGAACGCCTAGAAATCGCACGCAAACCAGAAGCCTTTTCAACATGCCTAAAAAACCTATTCGGTTCAGCAGCACAAACACTAGAAAGACTAATCCTAAAACGCCTATGCCAAATACTAAACGTAAAATTCAAAGAAGGCTACAAATTTGCGGACTACATAGAAGAACTAAGAAAAATCTACGTCAAACTCGAACTGGAAAGATACAAACGATACGTAAAATAACAAGCAGAAACCATAAATTACCAAGCAAATCCATAAAAAGCACAAAAAGGGGCCGGTAGATCAGCTTGGTATGATCGCCGCCTTCGCAAGGCGGAAGCCGCGGGTTCAAATCCCGCCCGGTCCACAAATCCTTAGCATTAAAGGATAGGCTCATAAGCTTGGAATTTAAATGCTTTAGACTTTCAAAAGAGCGGCGGAAGTTTTGCCAAAATTGTTCTCCTCCCCAAATTTAGGGATTAGCTGAAACTGTGGTACAAGGCGTCCGTACTGGTGGACCGGGGGGGATTTGAACCCCCGACCTCCTGAGTGCAAGTCAGGCGTTCATACCAAACTGAACTACCGGCCCATGATAGTTCTATTGAATAGGAGTGTGCTATTTCATTTAGGTGTTTCGTTTTGGTTCTGTTGTTTCGGAAAGTTTGTCTTTGATTTGATGGTTTTGGATGGAAGCGGCAAATTCCTAATATACGCTTACCATTTTATGTTGAGGTTGTAAAGTGAGGTTTGAATGGGAAAGGTCGGTGTTGCTGCGACGTTGGCGTATGCTGGTTTGAGGAGGGTTTTCTTTAATTTAAGCCTCTTCCAGTTTCTGACCTTTGTTAGGAGAGGCGTGTTTTACACGTTCATGATAAATTATCTTTACAAGTTGATGGGAACGGTTACGTCGACGGCGGCGCTTGGGACGCTTAACATGTTTGCTTCTGGTTTGGGACAGAACTTGTTGTGGGGAAAGATAAGTGACCGTCATAGGTTGAGGGCTAGGCTCATTATTGCTGGCGAAACTATAGCGGCTTTTGCCTACATTGCAGTTTTTCTAACGCATAGATTGTTTATTGACGTTGGAAATAGCTTCGCCGCTGGTTTAACGATAATTTTCGGTTTATCAGCTCTAGAGTTCTTCTGGTCCATGTCTGATGTTGGATGGGCTGCACTGTTAACAGATGTCACAACACCAGAGAGTCGCGGGAAAGTTGTCGGAGTATTAAACTTTATTGCTTCACTTGGTAGGATGGTCGGCATCTTTTTTGCCGGATACTTGTACTCTGAAGGTGAAGGCTTCAGGAACGGAACAATATTCTTCATAGTTACAATTTTGCTGTTTGTGGGCGCAGCAATAATGGCGATGGTTTCAAGGCGAGAGAAAACAAAAACAGCTTCCAGTACTGTCGTTGAAAAGCGCGAGAAAATCGAAAGCAAACTTCATTATGGTGAAAACGATAGGACTTACAAGTGGTTCCTCGCATCCCTAATAATTATTGTTTTAGGAATGGCGTCGATAAACCAGATATTCCTCCTATTCCTAGAGCTTCCAGAGGGGTTAGGCGCACAAGACCAAGAAATGAGCTTTATCCTTGCCGCTTGGACTGTCGGCGGTATGATTGCAAGCCTAACCTCTGGAAGTCTAGCAGACAAAGTTGGAAGAGAAAAAGCAATAGTTTTAGGGCTATTTTTAGCCATCTTCACGCCAATAACCTACGGCTTTGCAAGAAATGTACCCGTGATGGCTCTTGTTTACGGCTTAAACGGCGTGGCATTCTGGGGCGTTCAAACGGTAGGTTTTGCCCTTGCTGGCGACTTAATCCCAGAACACAGAAGAGGACGCTTGTTTGGGCGTTATAACACTGTTATGGCTTTAAGCTGGGGACCAGCGGGACTTTTCGTCGGTGGACCGTTCGCGGATTTCCAAGTTAACGTTTTAGGAATGCCTAAAAACGCGGCTTACGTCAACGCTTTTTATCTATCTTCAATAATTGTTGCCTTGGGCACTGCGCTCTTTATTGCCAAAATAGTATTTAAATCTAAAACTGCGCAATATTAACAGAAAGACTAGAGGGGGTAAATGCTATTGGAGTTTCGAACAGTCAAAATTGATGTTCCAGAAGGATGCAACGTTATTTTGGGAATGGCGCACTTCATAAAAACTGTTGAAGACTTGTACGAGGCGATGGTTAACGCTGTTCCAAACGTAAAGTTCGGAATAGGATTCTGCGAAAGCTCCGGTCCATGCCTTGTCCGACACGAAGGAAACGACGAGGAGCTTAGGCAGTTGGCAGCCAAAAAAGCCTACGAAATTGCTTGCGGCCACAGCTTCATAATATTCATGAAAAACGCCTACCCAATAAACGTCTTGGACAAGATAAAGAAGGCGCCAGAAGTGTGCACGATTTACGCTGCAACGGCAAACCCGCTAGAAGTTATAATAGCAGAAACAGAACAGGGAAGAGGCATAATAGGCGTGATAGACGGCTTAAAAAGTAAGGGAATAGAAAACGAAAACGACATGAAAGCGCGGAAAGAGTTTCTGCGCAAGATAGGCTACAAGCTTGGTTCATAAAAGAAAGGCGTTGCAGGGTGAAAGTTGCCCCGCGAGGTTTGGCTGTATCACGAGCCTATTGAAATTTGCGTTTATCTACGCACTATTAACTCGTGCTGAAACTCTATAGGGGATTTTTCTTTCATTTTGATGGCTGCGTAGGCTACCAGTTTCTTAAATTGTCTTTCGCTCAGAATGTTTCGCGCCCGCGATAAAATGTCTAGGCAAACTTCTTTAAACACGAGGTCTGCACATCCAGCCTTTGCATCATCAATAAGTTCTTTGCAAGCTTGAAGGATTTGCTCGTTCAAGGCAACTTTCACCCTGCAGCAAATACTTAACTCGAAAACATTAAAACACTTATGAATTTAGAAACAATATTGCGGATTAGTATTTTACATCAAAATTTGATTTCGCTCAATGTTATCTTGCATTTGACTGTTTGAAACGCCTTTTGCTGCTATTAATTGAAGCGACGGCAAGCGTAATTAATATTGACGTAAGAAGTATAAGCCATGATGCTGAAAATTCTGGAACCAAGTAAGGAACTTCGTAAAGGCTTTGCCAACAACTCCAAATCGCCTTTTCCGTTCCATTTTTATATCTCAACCCAACAAAGTCGTTTGGTTTAGCGTTTGGATCTGTTTCTTCTTCAACTGTAAGTAGATCATATAGACATAACCAACTGACAATTTCAAGAGGCATGTCCTTTGTGTGTTCTAAAAACCACAGTAGAAATTCAACTTGTTCTTCTTCCGATCCTCCTCGCAGTAGTTCGGAGCTTGTCCACCCTATTTCACTAAAAACAATAGGTTTTTCTCCAGTGTAATTCATTACTCGCGTGTAATAGTCAGTGGGCATGTCGCTTGGTTTTTCATACAGCGCTTGTCCTGGATAGCCGAGCATGTAGGGATATGACGTGAAGCCGAAAAGGTCGATTTTGTCTTTGTCAAATTTTTCTATAAGGAACCAACCGTCATATGAGTCAATTGTGTCAAGCCTAAAAACTATGAAGACTTTTGTTTCTGGAGACACCGTCTTTACGGCATCATATGTTTCGCTTACAAGACTAACATAATTATCAAAGTCTTCTCGACTGCAATTCCAATAATAAGTGTCGACTTCATTTCCAATACAGAAATATTTTGGCTGATAATCCCGCGAAATGTTAACGGCTTGCTCAATCCACAGTTGGCGAAACTCAATTGTTCCAAGATTCGTCGTAGTAGAATTAAGATACGGCGGAATTTGCAAGATAACCTTTCCACACGCGATTGTCCAAAAGTTCAATTCAAATATAGGCGTTAGCCCACTCGAATTTATCAATCCCAAAAGCCATTGCGTAGCAGGTTTTTTCAAATGTTCGGTTGTGTTATACCATGGTACATTCACAAACCATAGGTTCATGACATCCGCAATTGCACCAGCTGTTCCATAAATCTCTTCAAGTGTACCGTTCAAATTGGGCGTGGGGGTTACGCCAACCAGAAAGCTTCTAGAAGTAATAGGCATAGAAATCCCTTCACAATCAACCTTATTAACATTATTGGAAACAGCACAAATTGTTATGACAAATAAGAATATTAGAACAAAAGACGTAGCCTTACGTTCTTTCATAATGATAGCCACATTAGATTTTACATTATTCACGTGATTTACATATTATAGTCTTCCGACGTTATTCCAGTAACAGACTTTATTTTAACATAAATGATGCGCCAACGACAAATTGCAAGTGAATATGGAGGCTGCCACAATTATTTCACGAGTTTCATTGGTTTTCCGCAGCAAACCAGCGTTCCCTTTCCAGCCTCGAGAACTTTTACCTTGTTGCCGCATATTTCACAAAGGTAAATTTCTCCAACCTTAGTCAATTTTCCACCTCCCTTTTTAGCTAACCTAAAACTATTTAGTAAAGCCCAACTTATTATAGCGTACTACAACAATGTTGGTGTTTTGATGGACACAACAGATGAAACACGCATGATAGAAGAGAGAAGAAAACAAATGATTGAGCAAATGGAAAAACTCAAAGGCAGAATGGAGAAGATTAAACATAAAATTGCCATCATAAGCGGAAAAGGCGGCGTAGGAAAAAGCACAGTCACAGTAAATTTGGCTGTAGCCTTCGCTGTTCATGGACACGCCAACCGCGTCGGCATATTAGACGCAGACATTCATGGACCAAGTGTGCCAAAGATTTTAGGTTTAACTGGACAAAGATTGCAAGCTGGTCCGCCGGGGATTTTCCCAGTTCTGGGTTCCTTAGGCATAAAGGTTGTTTCCATGGATTTTCTTTTGCCAGACGAAAACGCGCCTGTTATTTGGCGCGGTCCATTAAAAATGACGGCGATACGCCAGTTCCTTTCAGACATCATATGGGGCGAACTTGACATTTTACTTATTGATTTGCCGCCCGGAACAGGCGACGAGCCATTAAGTGTTGCGCAGTTTTTGCCAGAACTAGACGGCGTAATTATCGTGACCATTCCATCCGAAGTTTCGCAGATGGTCGTTAAGAAGGCTGTTACTTTTGCGAGGCGGCTTGGAATGCCAATTATCGGCGTAATTGAGAACATGAGCGGATTTGTCTGCCCAAACTGCGGCATGAAAGTTGAAATTTTCCAGTCCGGCGGCGGAACAAAAATAGCTGAAGAACTGGCTGTACCATTCCTTGGGAGTATACCAATAGACCAGAAAATCAGCGAGGCATCTGACAAGGGGACGCCTTTCATAGTTGAGTATGGGGACTCTCCAGCTTCAAAGGCTTTCATGGGAATCGTGAAGAAGGTTGAGGCTTTCTTAAAAAACAAAGAAAAAGCGCAAGGATAGACGCGTAAATGCGCAGAAAAGGTAAAGGTGAATTACGCTTTATAGGAGTTGTGCAAAAGGCTGGCGAGCAAGAAGCCCTCATAAACATTTTTCCAGAGTTCTGCGCTGGATTGAAGGGAATAGAAGAGTTTTCGCATCTAATCATCTTGTACTGGATTCACCTACGCGATAATGAAGCAGAGAGGCGAACACTACTTGTTTTTCCAAGGAGACACGCGGTTAACATTGAAACTGGGGTTTTCGCATGCAGAAGCCCGTCACGTCCAAACCCTATAGGCTTGTGTGTCGTTGAACTGGTTAAAGTTGAAGACTGCAAACTGGTTGTAAACGGCCTCGACGCCATTGAAGGCTCACCAATAATAGATATTAAGCCCTACATTCCAAGGGCAGATGCCGTTCCAAACGCACGTACCGCAGAATGGACTTGGAAAGGCCCAAAAACCTAAGGAGCTAACGTTTACCCTCACAGTCAAGCATATGCGTAAAGCTAAACTTAAGAGAAGCGACAGAATCGTTAGGCAGATATTCAACATGCTGCGTGGTTTTGACGCATACACAGCATTATCCAAGAATGGTTTTGAAACAGCAAAATTTAATTGCCTTTGCTCTATGAAAAAAGGAATCACGGTGGAGAAAGTGAAAGGCGCAAAAAGCTGGATTTTTCAACCAGAAATTGAGAAGATGAACAGAAATAAACTGTTAAAGTTGCAGGAGGAACGCCTAAAAAAGATTGTGAAATACTGCTACGAACGAGTGCCGACGTATAAGAAGAAGTTTAAAGAGGCAGGAGTAACTCCAGGAGACATCAAAACATTGGATGATTTAAAGAAAATACCATTCACCGAGAAGGATGACCTTCGTGAGGCATATCCCTACGGTATGATGGCAGTAAGCCTAAACGAAGTCCTAGAGTTACACGCAAGCTCTGGAACAACGGGACATCCAACAACATGCGCCTATACAAAAAATGACTTGGATGTTTGGTCAAAAGTTATGGCAAGAATATACGCTTCAGCCGGAACAACGAAAGGTGATATAGTCCAAAACGCCTACAATTATGGCCTATTTACTGGGGGCTTAGGTTTCCATTACGGCGCATTAGAAATCGGAGCGACAATACTTCCAATAGCCACTGGCGAAACCGAGAGGCAGATAACACTTGCAAAGGAGTATGGGACAACAATCCTCGCATGCACGCCAAGCTACGCAGCCTACATGGGAAGATACGCCGTGGAAAAGATGGGAATAAACCCATCAAAAGAACTTAAGTGGAAAAGCGGCTTGTTCGGCGCCGAGGCATGGTCTGAAGAATTGAGGAAGAGAATTGAAGAGCTTTTAGGTTTGGAGGCTTTCGACATCTATGGACTGTCAGAAGTGATTGGGCCAGGCGTGTCCGTAGAATGCGCGCAGCATGATGGACTTCACATACAAGAAGACCACTTTCTACCAGAAATAATTGACCCAAAAACTGGAGAAAACCTTGATGAAGGCGAAACAGGCGAGCTTGTACTAACAACATTGACCAGAGAAGCCACGCCAGTCCTCAGGTTTAGAACTGGAGACATAACATTCCTAAAGACTGAAGAGTGCTCGTGCGGCAGAACCCTTGTAAGGATGGGAAGAGTCCATGGAAGAGCAGACGACATGATAAAAGTTAGGGGCGTAAAATTCTGGCCTAAAACAGTTGAACATGCACTGTTACACGTGAAGGGCGCCTCGGAAAACTATGAAATAGTGATTGAAAGACCAGAGGAACTTGATATTATGACTCTTCGCGTTGAACCTAGCAAGGAGTTATTTGAAAATGTGAACGGAGACTTGACAAAGCTTCAAAACCTAACTAAAGAGATAGAGGAACACGTTAAATCAATAGTCGGCGTAAAAGCAAACGTAGAACTGGTTCCATACGGGTCGCTGCCAAGGTTCATGGGGAAAGCCAAAAGGGTAAAAGACCTAAGAAAAAATATTTAACAGCACTATTCTTTTTGAAGTTCTGGAAGAATCTTTTCAAAGAATTCAAGTGACTCCGGATTAACCAAGGCATCCCTGTTCGTGACTGGTCTACCATTTATAATGTTTGAAACTGCGCTTTCAACCTTCTTCATGTTAAAGGTGTACGGGATATCTGGCACCTCTATTATCAGGGCTGGAACATGTCTAGGAGAGGCTTCTTCCCTCAAAGCCTTCTTAATTCTCTCTTTTAGTTCGTCAGTTAACCTAAATTGTGGAGCAAGCTTCACAAAGAGAATAATGCGCTGGTCATCCTTCCAGTCTTGCCCGGCAACCACGCAGTCGGCAATTTCCTTAAACTTTTCAACAACACTGTATATTTCAGCCGGGCCTATGCGCACACCCGAAGGCTTAAGCGTAAAATCTGAACGCCCTAGGAACGTTATCCCACCAGTGTCGCTGTGTACTAGTATCCAATCGCCGTGCCGCCAAACATTGGGGTAAATGCTGAAATATGCGTCTCTATACTTTTTTCCGTCTGGGTCGTTCCAGAAATAAAGCGGCATAGAAGGCGCTGGCGCCTCGCAGACAAGTTCCGCCTCCTTGTCAACAACAGCATTTCCCTTTTCATCATACCCCTTTATCTTCATTCCCAACGCTGGACCTTGAAGTTCTCCAGCGTAAACTGGTTGGATTGGTGTTCCAGCTGCAAAGCAACCGTTTATGTCTGTCCCGCCAGAAATGGAGTTAAAGTGTAAATCCTCCTTAATCTCCTTGTAAACGTATTCGAAGCCTTCGGCTGAAAGCGGTGACCCTGTCTGGGATATTTCGCGTAGAGACGATAAATCGTAAACTTTTCCTGGTTTGGCGCCGACGCTTCTTAGGTAGTTGATGTAGCTTGCGCTACAGCCGAATATTGTTATTTTCTCTTCTTGAACGAGTTTCCACATGGCGCCCCAGTCTGGATAATTCGGGTTTCCATCATACAGCACTATGGTTGCGCCAACAGCCAAAGAACTGATAAGCCAATTCCACATCATCCAACTCGGAGATGTTATATAGAAAATTCTATCTTCACGCCTCAAATCCGTGTGCAGAATCAACTCCTTAAGGTGATTGATAAGTATTCCGCCTGCTCCCTGAACCATGCATTTCGGTTTTCCAGTTGTCCCAGACGAAAACATTATGTATACTGGATGGTCAGCTGGTAACTGTTCAAACGCAACATCGGTTTCTGTTTCTTTGGACACAAACTCTTCATAGTTTACAGATTTTGGTACGCCTGCAAGGTTCGGTTCTTCATTAACGTAGGGGAAGACAACGACCTTTTCAATCGAGGGCACTCCACTTACAATTTTTTCCACGTTGGCTAAAACGTCAAAAGTTTTTCCTTTATACGGGTAACCGTCAACAGTGAACAGAACCCGCGGGCCTATCTGACTGAGACGATCCACAACCGCGCCTGGACCAAGTTCAGCGCCGCAAGAAGACCATATGGCTCCTATGCTTGTTGCGGCGAGCATTGCAATTGGGGTTTCTGTAATGTTCGGCATGTAAGCGGCAACACGGTCCCCTGTTTTGACTCCTATTCCGCGTAAAGCGTTGGCCAAGCGTGCCACTGCATGGTAAAGTTGTTTATACGTTATGCTTGCAGTTTTCTGATTTTCACTTTTAAATATGAAGGCTAGGTGATCATCACGATATCTCAAAAGGTTTTCCGCAAAGTTTAGATTAGCACCGATGAACCATCTTGCCCCCGGAAACTTGCTTAGGTCGTCGACGACAATGTCATATTTGCGTGAGGCTTTTATTTCGGCGAAGTCCCACATGCAAGCCCAAAAGTCTGGAATATTCTTAACAGACCATTCGTAAAGCTGATTGTAAGAGTTAACTTTTAAGCCGTACCTTTCATTTACAAACTCTATGAAACGTGTTATGTTGGCTTTTCTTATGCGCTCTTGCGTTGGTGTCCAAAGTGGTTTTCTCATGCCTTTATCACCGCCATATTATTAATCTGGACTACACTTTAAATTTTGGTTTTTGCCCAGTGATTTGTTCAACGATTTTCCAAAAATCTTCCTCTGGCAAGCCTCTACGTAGCTCTTTCATCAATTTCTTTATCTGGTAAAACGTCATTTGCGCCCCGCCCTTGTCCGTGCTTTCTTGCATGCTCTTAATCTTTCTCATTATTTCGTTAATCTGCATGGGTGTAGCTTTGATTCCAGCCATGTCCAGATACTGTTCGACGATTTCTCTCGCTGTTTGTCTTCCAAAATAAAATGTAGTCTGCCTTTCTACGATCTCTGGCGGGAAAGGTTCATATATCATTGGATGAGCTATCATCCCTTGAATGTGCTCCTCAACTTCATAGGAAAAGACGTTATCGCCGACTATTGGTTTATGAAGTGGAACTGGCAAAGCGAAGGCTTTTTCGGCTAACTGTGCAAGCCTATAAAGTTTCTTCAATTCTAAACCCGTGTCTATGTCATAAAGCAGTTCAAGCGCCACCGCAACCTCTTCCATCGACGCCACTCCCGCCCTCTCACCAAAACCAGCAACACAAGTGTGCAAGTTAGTAACTCCCTCCTCTACGGCCGCAAGGGTATTTGCCGTTGCCAACCCGAAGTCATTGTGACAGTGAACCGAAAGCGGAACATCCCTCTTGGCTATCTGTGTAATTCCCTCTCGCACATGAGCAATTAAATAGCGCATTGAGAGAGGTCTAAGAAAGCCGACGGTGTCAGCGATTACAAGTCTATCTGCTCCAGCCTTTATTGCAGTTTCGAAGATTTGTAGAATCTCCTCGATTGGTGTTCTGGACGCGTCTTCTAATACGAAGTTCACGGTTGCGCCATGTTTTTTGGCGTATTCTATAGCCTCAAACGTTTTTGCCAAAACTTGCTCTTTGCTCATCTTCAACCTATACTGGAGATTAAGTCCATTAAAGGGCGTGACAACCAAAATTTCTTTTATACCGCACTGTAAACAAGTGTCTATGTCGCTTTTGCTTGTTCTCGCTGACGCTGCCAAACGTGCTTGCTGGAAGCTTTCGTTTGCAATTTTTCTAACATCGTTTTTTTCCTCTTCAGAAAGCGCTGGAAAACCAACGTCTATGACAAAAACGCCGGTTTCGTCGAGCATTTTAGCCAATTTAACTTTCTCAACGTATGTCAAATAGACTGTTGGTGTTTGGACGCCTTCTCTTAGGGTTTCATCCCATATGTAGACTTTTTCTGGAAGCTTAGGCGGCAAATTCTTTCTATAACGGTTATAATTTGCTATTAACCCTTGAGCTTCAAGTTTTCTAAATATTGTCTTTCTCATTAAGCTCACAGCCTAAATAAATATGCGACAAAGTACACTGTGTTATTCGGTATTCATCAATATAAAAATTGATATTTTCGCAAAGTAAAGAAGCCTCTTAAACGCTATCCCAAACATGGTTTTACCCATAAAATTGGAGAAAATTTAAAATTAGTAATGGCAATAAGCCAATACAATCCGTGGTGAACAAAATGAATTTTGAACTAACCGCCGAACAGAAAATGATAGTTGAAACTGCGAAGGAGATAGCCCGCGATTTCGGTCCAGAATATTGGCGTGAAAAGGACAAAAAACACGAGTTTCCAGAAGATTTCTGGAAGAGCCTAGTGGAGGCGGGATTTACTGGCATAGTTATCCCAGAAAAATACGGCGGCGGAGGCATGGGAATGTTTGAGATGCTCCTGGCTATGGAAACGCTTGTTTCCGAGGGTTGCGGTTTAGCTGGCGAATGGTTCTTGTGTTTATCCGCAATATTCGGAGGCTTATCAATTGTTAAACATGGAAACGAAGCCCAAAAGGAAAAGTATCTACCACAAATAGCAAGGGGAATGGAGTTTTGCTTGGCGCTGACAGAAGCAGATGCTGGAACAAACACCCTTAACATTAAAACAACCGCTGTGCTGGAAGGCGATGAATACCGTGTTAACGGACAAAAAATGTTCATTTCAGGTGCTGACCGTGCAAGAGGAATGCTGCTGGTAACAAGAACAACACCAATTGAGAAAGCTCCCAAAAGAACTTTGGGCTTGTCGCTTTTTCTTGTGGATTTGCCAAACCCAGCAGTTGAGGTTATCCCAATCGAGAAGCATGGAATAAACTACTCGAAAACATGCGAGGTTTACATAAGCGATTTGCGGTTGCCAAAAGAAAACTTGCTTGGCGAATTGGACAAGGGCTGGTACCTTGTTTTGGATACGCTTAATCCAGAACGGATGAGTTTCTCCGCCGCAGCATGTGGATTAGGACTGCTAGCAATAAACAAGGCTGTCGAATATGCAAAAGAACGAAAGGTCTTCGACGTACCCATAGGCTCACATCAAGCAATACAGTTTCCACTTGCAGAGGCAAAAGCCAAAATCGAAGCTGCGAGGCTTCTAAACTATAAAGCTGCTTGGCTTTATGACCAAGGAAAAGAATGCGCCGCAGAAGCAAACATGGCAAAAGTGGCAGCAGTAGATGCTGGCATATCAGCAGTTTACCATGCAATGCAAACTTTTGGAGGATATGGTTACGCAGTTGAGTATGATGTTGAACGTTGGTGGCGCGAAGTAAACCTCATAAGGCTTGCACCAGTAACGCATCAAATGGCACTAGCATTCATAGGGCAACATGTACTAGGACTACCAAAATCCTATTAGGATAGTGGCTTCAAAACGCGCCTATTCTAGAAACAAAACCTCTAAAACAAGTTGAAAAGTCTTGAAACTTTACAAAGAGTCACGGATTGCTGGTTCTGGCAAGCTTCTTTAGCTTTATCCTAGCCTTCTCAACGCCGCTGAAAAGCGTCTGAGTCACAAGTCTTCAACAAGCTCTTTTTCGTGTAACGCCGCTTCTCCCGCTTATACTCCACTTGTGGCTCGTTAAACTATGTTTGGGCAGTGCCCATTTTCCAACAATACGTTTCCATGATTCGCTATTTGGGAGTCAGACTTACACTTTTAAGCGCGGCAGCGATGCTTAAACTTGGCAAGGTTAAAAGTTAAGCGGTAAACGTGCCAAATAACCTTAAGATTTTCATTTTCCGATTGAAAACCTTTTTAACAAAACGTCAAACAAAATAACCTCACGTTTAAGGGTGAAAATATGGAAGTTAAAAAAATAGCTGTTTTAGGCGCTGGTCTAATGGGTCACGGCATAACGCAGGTGGCTGCTCAAATAGGCAAATATGAGGTTTACATGCGTGATGTTGAGCAGCGCTTCATCGACAGCGGAATGAACATGATTAGGGCGAGTTTACAAAAATTCTTGAGCAAGGGGCAGATAACTGAGCAGCAGATGAACGAAATCCTAGCGAGGATACACCCAACCCTAGACTTAAAAGAGGCTGTGCAAAACGTCGACTTAATCATAGAGGCAATTCCAGAAAACGTTGAATTGAAAAAGGCTACATTCCGTGAAGTTGACTCTTACGCGCCGCCACACGCCATAATTGCATCAAACACCTCAAGCATAAGCATAACAGAGCTTGCATCCGCAACAAAGCGTCCAGAAAAAGTGTGCGGAATGCACTTCTTTAATCCGCCGCAACTCATGAAACTCGTTGAGGTTATACGTGGAGCAAAAACATCAGACGAAACAATGCAAACAGTTTTAGACGTGGCACACAAGATGGAAAAAGAAACAGTACTTGTAAAGAAGGATTGCCCAGGCTTTATAGTGAACCGCATACTAATCCCAGCCCTAAACGAAGCCGTAGCCCTATACTGGGAAGGAGTAGCAGAAAGAGACGACATAGACAAAGCCATAAAACTTGGACTGAACTGGCCTATGGGACCACTTATGCTCTTGGACTACATAGGCGCTGATACAACACTATTCATTGCAGAGGTTCTTGAACGCGAAATAGACGAGAAGTTCCATCCACATCCAGGACTGAAGCAAATGGTTAGAGCAAACATGCTTGGGCGGAAGACTGGAAAGGGCTTCTACGATTGGACACAAAAGTGAGGGGTGTGCTGAAAAGCATGGCGTACCAGTACATAATTTATGAAAAAAGTGAAGGTATAGCTACAATCACGCTTAACAGACCAGAGGCATTAAACGCGTTCAGCAAAGAAGTCATAGAAGAAGTGTTAAACGCAATAGAAGATGTAAAAGCTGATGAAAACGTCCGCGTAGTAATACTTACAGGCGCGGGAGAAAAAGCGTTCTCAGCGGGTGCGGACATAAAAGCCATGAAGGGAATGAACGCCTTAAAAGCGCGGGAACTATCCCTCATGGGTGAGAAGCTTTGTCTCGCACTGGAAAACCTTGAAAAGCCAGTGATTGCGGCGATAAATGGTTACGCTTTAGGAGGAGGCTTAGAAGTGGCAATGGCATGCGACATACGGATTGCCTCTGAAAACGCTAGGATGGGGCAAACCGAAATAAACATTGGGCTTATTCCAGGATGGGGTGGAACCCAAAGACTGACGCGTCTAGTTGGAGCAACAAAAGCCAAGGAGTTAATATTTACTGGAAAGATGATTGACGCTAAAACTGCAGAGCAAATTGGCTTAGTGAACATGGTTGTCCCTCAAAGCAATTTTAGGGAAACTGTACGCCAATTCGCTTTGGAACTGACTCAAAAAGCACCTGTGGCGTTGAAGATTGCAAAAGCCTTGATAAACAAGGGTGCGGAAACAAGCCTTGACGTGGCTTTAGCCCTTGAACGCGAAGGCTTCGGCGTTGTGGCTTCAACAGAAGATTTACAAGAGGGCGTATCCGCCTTCACAGAGAAAAGAAAGCCGGCGTTTAAAGGCAAGTAAGCCTAAACTCCCAATTTTATTATTTTATATGTTGAGATGCGCCATCACGATAAGTTAGTTAATGCGATTTTTAACCAAAAGTTATATTTAAAAGCAAAGAGCTAATGGAGACTCTGCTCCCTAGAGGAGAAGTAAGTTGCCAAATCAACACTTATTGTTGGAGGATAAGCCCGAGAAGAAAGTGCTTCTGCTAGGCAACGAAGCCATCGCAAGAGGCGCCTTGGAGGCGGGCGTAAGCGTAGTAACTACTTATCCAGGAACGCCAGCATCAGAAATAGGTGATACGCTATCTGAAATAGCCATGGACGCTGGAATTTACATGGAGTATTCCACAAACGAAATTGTTGCGGTTGAGGTTGCCGCTGGAGCTGCAAACTGTGGTGTTCGTGCATTAACAGCCATGAAGCATGTTGGACTTAACGTGGCTGCTGACGCTGTTATAACGTTGGCTTATGTGGGCGTGAAGGGAGGCTACGTTATAGTTACGGCTGACGACCCAGAATGCTATAGCTCACAGAATGAACAGGACAACAGATTCTACGCGTTGCTTTCAAACCTTCCATGCTTGGAACCTTCAAGTCCACAAGAGGCAAAAGACATGACCATTTCAGCCATAGAAATAAGCGAAAAACTTGAGTTGCCAGTTCTATTAAGGACAACAACTCGAGTAAGCCACACAAGGGGTCCAGTCGTTTATGGCAAAGTTGTAAAGCCAAACTTGAAGGGCGAATTCGTTAAAGACGTAAAACGCATGGTTATGGTTCCAGCTAACGCGAGGCTTATGCACACAAGACTTTTGGAAAAGCTGGAAATAGCGAAGGAAATAAGCGAAAAATCACCCTATAATTTAGTAACTCGTAAAGGAAAAAGCGAGTATGGAATAATCTCTTCAAGTGCAGCATACAATTACGCGGAAGAAGCAATAGAACTTTTAGGTTTAGATGCAAGCGTCCTAAAGTTGGGCATGACTTACCCGCTGCCGGAAAAAGCGATTGGGGATTTCCTTAAGGCGCATGAGAAAATCATAGTTGTTGAGGAGCTTGAACCTTATTTAGAAATGCAAGTCAAAGCCATAGCTAAAGACTATGCCCCAAACGTGAAGATTTATGGAAAAACTGGCACTACATACTTCCCGAGAAAAGGAGAACTTTCCACGCGCACAGTTTTAACTGGCATGTCGAAAATAACTGGTAAGGAAACGCCAATAAACTTTGACAGGTTGGATGCAGTTTACAATGAAATTAGCGCAGATTTACCATCAAGACCGCCGATTTTATGTGCTGGTTGTCCGCACATGGCATCCTTCTACATTATAGGAAAGGCAACTGGCAAAGCGGCTGTCTACTCAACGGACATAGGGTGTTACGCGCTTGGAGCGGCACCGCCACTAAGCGTAGGCGACGTGCTAATCTGCATGGGAGCAAGCATAGGCGTGGCTCAAGGGATAAGCAAAGTTGTAGACAAGGACGTATTGGCGATTGTAGGCGACTCAACATTCTTTCACGCGGCAATACCAGGACTAGTAAACGCCGTTTACAACAAGCACAAAGTTGTACTAGTCGTTTTGGACAATTTAACAACGGCTATGACGGGACATCAACCGCATCCCGGGACGGGCAGAACTGGAATGCAGATGCGAGGCGAAAGAGTATTGGTTGAACGTGTCGCTGAAGGATGCGGAGTAAAATACGTTAAGGTTGTTAATCCATTCAACGTTAAAGAGGCAGAAAATACTCTGAAAGAGGCGCTTAAACTTGAAAGTGAGCCTTCAGTTATTGTTTTTAGGGCGCCTTGCGCTCTGATGATTACAAGGGAAAGGAGACGCAAGGGCGAGAAAACAGCAGCTTACAAGATAACGGAGAAATGCACCAACTGCATGGTGTGCATAAAACTTCTAGGCTGTCCAGCATTAACATTAGAGAACGAAAAAGTGAACATAAACGAAACATTATGCGTTGCTTGCGGACTTTGCGCTACCGTATGCCCATACGAGGCAATAGAGAAGGGTTAAACCATGATTGCCGATTTTAACATAGTCTTGGCTGGAGTTGGCGGGCAAGGCATTCTTTTGGCAGCTGAAATCTTAGGCACAGCAGCTGTTAAGGATGGTTTGAATGTGCGTGTAAGCGAGATACATGGGATGGCTCAACGTGGCGGAGCGGTTGTCTCAAATGTGCGGATAGGCGTGAAAGTTTTGGCGCCAACAGTTTTGGATGGAAACGCAGATGTCATTCTTGGTTTTGAACCGATAGAGACGCTTAGGAACATGAAATTTGCCTCAGAAAGAACAATAGTGATAATGAACAGTGAAAGGGTAATGCCACCGGAGTTAACTGCGAAAAAGGCGAGATATCCAAGCCTAGAGGAGATAATTCGAAGAATAAACGCATTTACGAAAAATGTAATTGTTATTGAGGCTTCCAAACTCGCTAAAGAGGCTGGAAACATACTAGCGCAAAACACTGTTCTACTTGGAGCTTTGGCTGCTGTTGGAAAAATTCCAGTAAAAGCGGAAACTATAGTTGAAACTTTACGGGAGCTTGTTCCGCAGAAGCAGTTGGAAGTAAACATTAGAGCGTTTAAAATTGGCTATGAAAAGGCATTGGAAACAGCTAAAACTTAAAATCCCTATGGGTTTTCACTTTTCCTATTCAAAATAGCCTTCAAAATGTTCTGGAATATGCGCATGTCTGAAGCGTTCACTATTGGAATTTGCAAGCTCTTATCAACCTCATACAGTTTCTCGTATTTTGGGAATTCCGCATAGCAAATTTGGCTTATTGGAAACTCTTTGCTTTTCAGTTCGTGCTCAAATGATTTTTCATAAACCTCTAGGCAAAGTAGGTAGCCGCTAACCCAGTAAAGCCTATTTACACCGTAGGTTGTGGCGCACCATGCTATGTCGCCTACTGAACGCTTGTCCAAACCCAAGATTGTGACTTTTCTTGTTGGAGCGATTTCTACGTCCATTCCTTTTCACCCTTCAAATGGTGTTTTCAACACTTCCTTAACTTTCGCAGTTATTTTCGGTCCAAGACCATAAACCGTTTTGGTCCAGTCGTCCACACTTATTAAGGCGTTTAACGGCGTCTGGTATGATTTAAGTATTGCTATGGCTTTTTCCCTTCCAATGTTGGGTAAACTCGCAATAAAATAGATTTGGGCATCAGCAACTGTTTCGCACTTTTTAGCTGGATGAACCGTTGGAATCCTTTTTTCAACTATCTGTTCTTGGCGAGCTGCAACGTAAAGGAAATCTATTGTCTCCTTGTAAGAGGTCGTGTTCACTATGGCTACGCCGTTTTTTGCAAGGTTAAAAAGTGCACCCCAAACGGATACGGGTTGGATTCTGCTAAACTTGTAAATTATTGGCAGATAGCCTTCCAAAAGAATAAGCGCCTTGGGATAGACATCCTTCAACGTGAAAAGCTGCTCGAAAAGATAGCGATGCGTAAGCGTGTAAACAAAGTCTTGAACAGTTTTCCTTTCAACGGCGCATTCGTCAGACAAAACGTAGTCCCCCTTATCCAACATTTCAATTCTAACGTTGACGCCGCGCTCCCGAAGCCCCCTAATAATCTTCGCCGCAGAATTAGCCTCACGACTGTCAACAATTATGGTTGGCTCTTGTTCTTCGCACTTCTTCTCTTTCAAGTATGGAACAAGACTTTCAGTCCCAGACATATGCCTAGCTCCAATCCTCGTCAACAAACAGAAGCTATTAGATACTATTACATAAAAATGATTGTGCTGACGTTAAAAGGCAATCAAAAATAAAAATAAGAGAAAGTGAAGTTATGGTCCTTTCTTGGTTATTTCTTTGACAACCCCAGCAGCTATTGTTGTACCCATATCTCTAATCGCGAAGCGTCCAATCTCTGGAAAGTCCTGATAGGTTTCGATGGCTATTGGGTGAAGAGGCTCCATCCGCACAAGCGCGGCGTCGCCAGTCTTTAAGAAAGACGGTTTTTCTTCGACAACTTGTCCTGAACGGGGGTCAATTTTTCTAATAAGCTCTGTAAACCTGCATGCAACCTGTCCCGTGTGATAGTGCAGCACTGGCGTGTAGCCTGCCGCAATTGCCGTTGGATGGTAAATCACGATTATTTGTCCAACAAACTCCTTAGCCACTGTTGGCGGATTATTAACGTGTCCGCACACGTCTCCGCGGCGTATGTCTGTTTTGGCTATGCCTCTAACGTTGAAGCCTATGTTGTCGCCTGGCTCTGCCCTTGGTATACGTTGGTGGTGCATTTCTATGGATTTAACTTCGCCTTGCTTGTTGGCTGGCATGAAAACGATAATGTCACCTTCTTTTAGAACACCAGTTTCGACTCTGCCTACGGGAACTGTGCCGACGCCCGTAATGCTATAAACGTCTTGAACTGGGATGCGTAGTGGCTTGTCCAATGGTTTTGGTGGAATTTCAAACGTGTCCAAAGCGTCAAGCAGTGTTGGACCCTTGTACCATGGCATTTTGTCGCTTGGTTTAACGAGGTTGTCGCCCGTCCATCCTGAAGTTGGCACAAACGGGATTTTCTCAACTTTGTAGCCGACCATCTTTAGCATTCGGCTAACTTCATTCTTAATCTCGTTGTAGCGTTCCTCGCTCCAATTAACAGAAGCGTCGTCCATCTTGTTAACGGCAACAACCAGTTGGCGAACACCCAAAGTGAACGCCAAGAAAGCGTGCTCCCTCGTTTGTCCACCAGGACCTATACCCGCCTCGAACTCGCCTCTCTTTGCTGAGACGAAGAGTATGGCACCGTCTGCTTGACTTGCACCTGTAATCATGTTTTTAACGAAATCTCTGTGTCCAGGCGCGTCGATAACTGTGAAATAGTACTTTTTGGTTTCAAATTTTAGGAACCGAAGGTCAATTGTTAAGCCTCTTTCCCTTTCCTCTTTTAGGTTGTCGAGTACCCATGCGAACTTGAATGTTTCCTTTCCAAGCTTCCTAGCCTCTTCTTCATACTGCTTTATTGTTCTTTCGTCAACAGCACCCGCCAAGTACAGCAAGTGTCCAGTGGTCGTTGATTTTCCATGGTCAACGTGTCCCATAATCACTAGGTTTAAGTGTGGCTTTTCTGGTCTGCTCATTTTCCTTTTCCTCCGTCATTTACCTTCTAAACCTAAACTTTTTAGTGAATTCGTTTACACAACTGTTCAATCAATTATTTAAATATAACCGTTTAGCGAAAATCAGAAAAATTAATATTCTAACCAAGGAAACCTACGAGTAGGTGTGAAAAGATGCCCATAGACCCAGATTTCCAAAAAAAGCGAACGGTTGCAAGCCAACATCAAGGACATAACGTCTGGGGACCAGTTGAGCCGCCAACAAAGCTTGGCATACACGGAACAAACGTGGCTGTCGATTGGGACATATGCACAGGAGACGGTGTATGCATAGAAGTCTGTCCAATGAGCGTTTTTGATTGGGCTGATGCTCCTGGGCATCCAGCATCTGAAAAGAAGTCTGACCCAGTTCGTGAAAAAGAGTGTATCCAATGCCTTGCATGCGAGACACAGTGTCCAACTCAAGCGATAAAGATAACTCCGCCATAAAACGGTGGATTTCGCATATTCTCCCCTTCTTCTATAAGAGATGCCAAAAATAGGGAGGATAACGAGTAAACATGTTTATATCAGCGTACAGTTTCTTCGAGTCTTTTGTTTACTGCGTCCCAGTTCACGATGTTCCAGAAAGCTTCAACGAATTTCGCTCTCTCGTTCTTGTAGTCTATGTAATAAGCATGTTCAAAGACATCTAAAACCATCAGAATCCTAAACATGGGGTAAACGTTCATATTATGCTTCTCTATCTGCATAATTATGGGCCTACTTGTCTGTTTGCAGAAAGCTAAAACGGCCCATCCAGAACCTTCAACGCTAACAGCCGCTTGCGTAAATTCCTTCTTAAACCTTTCGAAACTCTTAAACTCTTTTTCAATCGCGTCGCCTATAAGGTCTCCTGGTTTTCCTCCGCCCTTGCCTGTTGGAGCCAAGTTTTCCCAAAACAACGAGTGCAACAGGTGTCCGCCGATGTTGAAGGATAACTCTTTTAATGTGGATTTGACGTCTAAATCAATGTTTTCTTTTCTTGCGTTGTCGAGTTTTTGTAGTATTGCGTTGGCGCCGTTAACGTATGCTTGGTGGTGTTTGCTGTGGTGTATGCGCAACTGTTCCTCTGACATGTGCGGCGACAAGTCCCCGTATCCGTAGGGCAGTTTTGGCAAAACGTAAAACATGTTCTGCTCCATACGCATTCACAAATTAATATCTCATCTTACTTGTTATATGCTTTTGCTAACTCCACAACAACATTTTCAGTGTCCAGTTAGCTCTTCTACTTCCTTCTTGCCCTTCTCCAACTCTTTAACTTGCTCCTTGTCAAGCCTCAAGAGCAACGCTTGAAATTCTCCGAAATGAGTCTTCTCTTCTTTGGCAATTTCCAAAAACACTTTCTTTAAGTCTTCATTCTCTGTTGAGGCGGCTAACTGTTCATAAAGGTTTATTGCATCCAACTCTGCAATTATGCCTATGCGCAGTATCTCCAAGTCAACTTCACGTTTGCTCAATTTTGAAATTGATGACGGAATTGTTGACAGCATGTTTGGTTTGACACCTCCCTTTTCTACTTAATAACGCGCATATCTTAAATAGACTGTGCTCATAAAACTTTACAGTTAACTGTGGTGAAAACGTTGGAAAAGTGGGAATGCACAATATGCGGCTACATTTATGACCCAGAAGTTGGCGATGAGGAACACGGAATACCGTCTGGAACACCATTCGAAAAACTTCCAGAGGATTGGGTTTGCCCAGTTTGCGGCGCGTCCAAAGACCAGTTTGTAAAGCGTGAGTAGAAACCTTTTATCTAGTTGCACTAACATTCATATATTGGTTGAAGACGTTTTGTGAAGGATTAACCATGTCCATTGAAAAGATAAGGAAAAGGGATGGAAGACTCGCGGATTTTGACCCTGATAGAATTAAGGATGCTATCCACAAGGCTTTTATCGCCGTTGAACTTGAAGACGGAGAAAAAGCAGAAGCCGTAACAAAAGAAGTTGTCAAAATTTTAGAGGAAAGGTTTAGGGAGAGAATTCCATCGGTTGAAGATGCCCAAGACATAGTCATTGAAATTCTGAAGAAAAGCGGCTACGAGAGAGTTGCGGAAGAATACAAAGCCTACAGAGAAAGGAAAGATGAGATCAGAAGTTTAAGGCAAACTCTTGGAATTCCAGAGCCAAAACTAACCGTTAACGCCCTAGAAGTCTTGAACAGGCGTTACCTCCTAAAAGATGAAAATGAAAGAATTGTTGAAACTCCAAACCAAATGTTTATGAGGGTTGCAAGAGCCATAGCGAAAGTCGACAAAGAATACGGCGACAACCCCGAAGAAAGTGAAAAAACATTTTACGAGATGATGGCGCGACTCGAGTTTATACCAAACTCCCCAACGCTTTTCAACGCGGGGACAGATTTAGGCCAACTTTCCGCATGCTTCGTCTTGCCGGTTGAAGACTCCTTGGAAAGCATTTTCACGGCAGTTAAGAACATGGCTCTAATCGAGAAAAGCGGCGGGGGCGTGGGCTTCGACTTCTCTAAACTGAGGCCAAACGGTGACATAGTAAGGTCGACAAAAGGCGTGGCATCAGGTCCCGTAAGCTTCATGAGGGTTTTTGACACCGCCACAGAAGTCATAAAGGCTGGTGGAAAACGTAGAGGCGCTATGATGGGAATATTGCGTGTTGACCATCCAGACATTATCGAGTTTATAACGTCAAAGCAGAAGGCGGGTTTTCTATCGAACTTTAATATTTCAGTTGCAGTGACAGACGAGTTTATGGATAATGTGGAGGGGGATGCGGAGTATTGGCTTGTTAACCCAAGGAATGGGGAAAAAGTGAAGAGGCTGAAAGCCAAAAGCGTTTGGAGTTTGATGGCGGAATCAGCGTGGGCAAGTGGAGACCCAGGCGTGATATTCATAGATGAGATTAATAGGCATAATCCCACACCAGAGGTGGGCAGAATAGAAGCCACGAATCCTTGTGGTGAACAACCGCTTTTGCCCTACGAGTCTTGTAATTTGGGTTCCATTAACCTTTCTAGAATGGTTGTGGATGGTAGGGTGAATTGGGACAAGCTTAGGGAGACGGTGCGGAACGCTGTTCATTTTCTTGATAACGTTATTGACGCGAACAAATATCCTCTTAAGGAGATAGAGGCTATTACTAGGGCTAATAGGAAGATAGGTTTGGGCGTTATGGGTTTTGCCGACATGCTGATTAAGCTTGGGATTCGTTATGATTCTGAAGAAGCCTTGCAGCTTGCCGAAAAAATCATGAAGTTCATTGACGAGGAAGCGCATAAAAAGTCCATGGAAATTGCTGAGGAACGCGGTTCTTTCCCAAATTTTGAGAAAAGCATTTGGAAAGACAAGTATAAGGCTATGCGCAACGCCACTGTAACGACTATAGCGCCTACTGGAAGCATAAGCATAATTGCTGGATGCTCTTCTGGAATTGAACCAATATTCGCAATTTCGTTCATCAGAAACGTGCTTGGCGGAACAAGACTTTTTGAAACAAACCCATTGTTTGAGTTAGTAGCAAAAGAAAGAGGTTTTTACAGCGCCAAACTACTGGAAGAAATTGCCAAGACGGGTTCTGTACAAAAAATTGACGAAGTTCCAGAAGATGTTAAAAGGATATTTGTTACGGCACTTGACATTGCTCCAGAATGGCACGTAAAGATGCAAGCAGCCTTCCAAAAGTACACGGATAATGCTGTTTCAAAAACTGTTAACATGCCCACAGAAGCAACTGTAGAAGATGTTAAGAGAGTTTATGGGCTTGCGTGGAAACTTAAGTGTAAGGGCATAACAGTTTTCCGTTACGGAAGTAAACCAGAACAAGTGCTTTACATAGGCGAGGTTAAGACAAAGGAGACGAAGTTTGTTGCTGCAGAGTCGGAATATGCCGGCGGCTGTCCAACAAAAACTTGTCCGTTCCCAGGTTAAAGTGCTGGTTTATTTCTCAATGTTGATGTTGTAGCTTGTCTTGACTCCAGCTTTTTCGAAGAGTTTTCCTACGGGGCAGTTTTCCAGCGTCAGTTTGAATATTTTTTGGATTTGCTCCTTTGTGGCTTCTGCTCTAACAGTGATTGTGAAGCTTGCCTCTGTTACTGTTCCAGCCTCCTCTGACTTGACAGCTTCGGTTTTCACTTCCAAATCTTTTAATTGAACCCGCATTTTCTTTGCCATCAAAGCAAATATCGTTGCAAAACATCCAGCATAGCTCATTACGCCAAGCTCAAGGGCGGTTGGTCCCATGTCTGTTCCAAGTTCTGGTGGAAGGTCTAGGCATACGCTGTGGGCTCTTCCGTTGTCCACTGCTATTCGCAAGTCCTTAACCAGTTTCGCGTTTGCATAAAGTTTCTGTGTCAACGTTTTCACCTCCAACGCTTTTAGGCGCCTTTGATTTAGGGGAGTCTCTTCTTGCACAAGAACCAGTCCACGCACTCGTAGCCTTCTTGTAAGCGCTTTTCAGCTGCGTCCTGCGTCGTTGGAGGTGGAACAATCACCGCGTCTCCTGGTCGCCAGTTTGCTGGTAAAGCTACTTTGTATTTGTCGGCTGTTTGCAAAGCATCGATAACTCTCAAGATTTCATCCATGTTTCTTCCGACATTCAAGGGATAGTATATCATCGCTCGCAGCTTCATTTCTGGGTCGATGAAGAATACTGCGCGTACGGCAGCTGTGCTGCTCATGCCTGGGTGAATCATGCCGAAAAGGTTTGCCACTTTCATGTCTAAGTCCGCGATTATTGGGAATGGAATTTCCACGCCAAGTTTTTCCTTTATTCTTCTTGTCCATGCGATGTGGGAGTAGACGCTGTCTATGCTTAAGCCTATTAACTGAACGTTTCGCTTTACAAGTTCACTGTAAATCTGCGCGAACGCAACAAATTCTGTTGTGCAGACTGGCGTGAAATCTGCTGGATGCGAGAAAAGAATCACCCATTTACCCTTAAAATCCGAGAGTTTTATAACGCCATGCGTTGTCACAGCCTCGAAGTCTGGAACTGGTTCACCGAGCCCCAACATTTTCATTTTTTCTTCAACTTTCTCCATACATTATCACCTCACTACAAATTTTATCTACTTGCATATCTAGAATTTTCTGAACTTTTCCTTTGGCGCACCGCATATCGGACAGCGACTAGGCGCTTCACCTTCAACAGTGTAACCGCACATTTCGCAGATGTAGATAGCCCCAATCTTTAAGTCCTTACCATTTTCTACAGCTTGCTTTGCCTTCTGGTACATGCCAGCGTGCACTTTTTCAGCTTGAAGCGCCCAGTTGGTTGTTCTTTCCGCACCTTTCTCGTCTTGGAGTTTGGCAACAGCATTAAACGAGGGATACATCTCATTTACCTCATAGGTTTCTCCATCTATGGCTGCTTGCAGATTCTCTGCTGTGCCACGAATCATGCCTAAAACGTTGTAATGGTTTGAAGCGTGAATCTGCTCAGCATAGGCTATTGCCCTAAAAAGTCTAGCGACGTTTGGAAAGCCCTCCTCTTCAGCCTTCTTCGCAAAGATTAGATAACGCATGTGCGCTTGGCTTTCACCTGCAAAGGCTGTTTTCAAATTTTCTTCAGTTATCTTTCTCATGGGATTGTTTCACCTTCCTATTTTTTGCCTAAACTTTACGATAAACTTATAAAACTGTCTGAACTTAAAAAGTTTATGTACGAAAATCAGACGAAAAAATGATGAAAAATATGAAAATCGCATTAAAAGAGGAAAACATATGGTCGACAAGCTTGACATGAAAATTCTTCAAATACTCGAGGAAGATGCTAGTATCCCCTACACGGAAATAGCCCGCAGAATAAGGCTTAACGAGTCAACCGTTAGAAAGCGAGTTACAGCGCTAAAGCAGATGGAAGTGATAAGAAAGTTTACGGTGATAATTGAACCAGCAAAAATTGGATTAAACACTGTGGCAATAATAGGCGTTGACGTAGACCCGCCTAAACTTTTGGAGGTTGCGCAGAAACTCTGCGAAATACCAGAAACGAGGTATGTGGCAACATCTACGGGCGACCACATGATAATGACTGAGATATGGACTAGCGATGGGAAGGAACTGTCCAAAATTATTTCAGAAAAAATTGGGACGATTGAAGGTGTTAAGAAAATTTGTCCTTCGATAATACTGGAAAAGCTAAAAGTTTGAAATAGCAATTTAGTTATGGCGAAGTGAAAGCCTATGAGCCTAATACCAGAGGAGCATAAGGGACACATTAAAAGCGAATTTGAAGAGAAACTTGAAAAGCCAGTAAAAATCGTCATGTTCACGCAAGAGGTAGAATGCCAATACTGCGCCCAAACCAGACAACTACTTGGCGAGATTTCGGCTTTAAGCGACAAGATAAGCTTGGAGGTTTATGACTTTGTGGCGGACGCTGAAAAGGCTAGAGCGTATGGCATCGACAAGGTTCCAGCCATAGCCATTGTCGGCGAGAAGGATTATGGCGTCAGATTTTATGGGCTTCCTTATGGTTATGAACTGCAAACTCTGCTTGAAGGAATAATAACCGTTTCAAGAGCGAGAACAGACCTTTCAGAAGAGATAAAGATGAAATTAAGGGAAATTAAGATGCCAATTCACATTCAAGTGTTCGTGACGTTGACGTGCCCATACTGCCCAATGGTTGCAAGTCTAGCCCACAAATTTGCCATAGAAAACGATTTGATAAAGGCAGATGTTATAGAAGTTAGCGAATTTCCACATTTAGGCTTCAAATACGGTGTAATGGGAGTACCAAAAACAGTTATCAACGAAAAAGTGGAGTTTGTTGGCGCTCTTCCAGAAGACCTTTTCCTTGAACACATAATATTAGCTACGGCTTGAAAGCGTCATAAAAGTGTTCACATTGGAATTTACAGGAGAAACTAAAAAACTGAGTTTAATCTTCATCTACAGCGGAGAATTTGCGGAGAAAATAATAAGAAACCTCATAAACGACCCAAGTTTCTGCAAATCCTGCGGAATATACTGCGACTCATGCAAATACAACGTTTACAGTTTTGTTCAAAACATCCGCGCAGCAATGCAACTTCCAAGCACCGCGGAACTGCCGGCATTTATAGATAACCCAGAAAAATATATGCCGAGAAAAATTCCAAAAGCTGACTTATGCATAGTCTCTGGGCTTCATAAGGACTTGCTTCTAGAACTTCCAGAGTACCTACATAAAAATGGCGTTAATGGTTTAATTGTGCCCATAGAAGATTATAATGAGGTTCCATCTGGTTTAAGGAGGCAAGTTGAAGAAAGATGCATGGAAATCCATATAGAAAGCGCCTTTCCAAAGCCATTTTGCTCCTTAGAGGCAGATGAAAAAGATAAGCCGCTAATTTCCAGGTTCGTGAACAACTTTAATGTTGGAAAACCAGAACTGGAAATTTCAACTGAAACGCGTGGAAAACACGAGGTTATCGGCTCAGCTGTTGTTAGACGAAGCGCACCATGTGGTTCAACATGGTATGTAGCAAAGAAAATTCTGGGAACAAGAACCGAAAGGAGCATACTTTATGACGTAATAGCGAAGGCGCACCACAGCTACCCATGCACTGCAACCATGAATGTTGACCCGGAACTTAAGGAGCCCATACTCCACATTGGCGGCTACATAATAAGGGAAGCTGTGGAAAAAGCCTTGGAAAAGCCTAAAAAAGGCAGATAATTTGCGATATTTTTAAATTCGCCTAGGCGGTTGACTCTGCTATGCATGAATGGGCGCTGGCAGAATCTGTTATCTCAACGGTTTCGCAAATTGCAAAGAAGGAAGGGCTAAAAGAAATCAGTGAAGTCAAAATTGTTGTAGGTGAACTACAGCAAGTTGAGCTTGACATATTTAAATTTGCGCTATCGCAGCTTAAAACATCCGAACTTGAAAAAACAAAGTTTAGCATTAAAGTTTCTAAGGCGCAGTTTCAGTGCAGAGTCTGCGGAAACAAGTGGAGTTTTGAAAAAGGAAACTTGGGTGAAGACGACGCTGAAGCAATACATTTTCTCCCAGAGGTTGCCCACACCTACATTCGATGTCCAAAATGTGGTAGCCCAGACTTCGAGGTGATAAAAGGGCGCGGGATATGGCTTGAAAGCATAAAAGGCGTGAAGTAACATGGTTGACCCTAGAGTAAACATAATAAATGAAAGACTTGCGGCAGTCCGCAACATAATCGCTGTTTCAAGCGGCAAGGGCGGCGTTGGAAAAAGCCTAACAGCATCAACACTTGCCTTAGCTCTTGCAAAAAAGGGTTATAAGACTGGTCTTTTCGACTTGGACTTCACAAGCCCATCTACGCATGTGATTTTAGGTATAGGCAACGTGAAGCCAAAAGAGGAAAAGGGAATAATTCCACCGCAAGTCCATGGAATAGCGTACATGTCAATAATTTACTACTCTGACGAACATGCAACGCCATTGAGAGGTGCAGATGTTTCAAACGCGCTAATAGAACTTCTTGCAATAACAAGGTGGAGCGAACTTGATTTCTTAATAATCGACATGCCGCCTGGAATAAGCGACGCAACGTTGGATATAATCCGCCTAATCAAGCAAATAAAATTCCTCATTGTAACTACGCCTTCACAGCTCGCTTTTGAAACCGTAAGGAAGCTGGTGAAACTTTTGAAAGATTTAAAAGTTCAAGTTTTAGGCGTGATTGAAAACATGAAGATGAGTGATTCAGGCTTTATTAAGCAAGAGACGAAAAAATTGGGTGTACCGCATCTTGGAGAAATATATTTTGACTTAAAAATTGAGGATGCAATGGGAAATGTGAATGAGCTCATGCTTTCTAGTTTCGCTAGGAAAATTGATGAAATAGCCTCAAAAATTGTCGTTTAACTTTTGCCTTTTGCTTTATTGACTTTTGGAAACATCCTTTCAAGCTCTTCTTCGTCAAGTGGCTTTGTTGCCAAACTTACCAGAAAATAGAACAAGCCAGAACCTAGCATTAACAGAAAAGCCCAGTAACCCCAATGGTACAAGCCGACAACGCTTCCGTACGCTTTTGGATGCAGCAAAGTCATAAACAAGCCATAAACTATCGCAGTGCCAGCACCCCATTTTGTAGCTCTTTTCCAGTGCATAGAAACTCCTACAACGAAGAAGAATATGCCCGCTTGTGCTACGGCTGAGCCAGCCATGAACTCTGAAAGGATTGGCGGTGGCGAAGTGAAAGTCCACCATAAAGGTATGGCAATAAATGGAGCGAGCATAATTTTTGTTAGCCAAAACAGCCTTGAGGAGGGCATTGTTGGACGAATATTATGGATTAGGTCTCTTGTCACGTTTGTTGCCATAATCATCGTCATTCCAGCTAAAGTGGCGACAGACGCGGCAAATACTGCGGCGGCAAACAATGACGCTAGCGGTATGCCTCCAGCGCTTATGCTAACAAGGGTTGCTGCAGAGTCGCCAAACACTCTGCCTCCAAAGTTATATTGGGCGCTCATCAACGCGTTTCCCCAAACAGCCCTAGCCGCAAAGCCAACAGCCCCTATCCAAAGTGGTGTTAAACCGCCAACGATGAGTATCAGCATCATCTTCCAAAACTCTCTTTTTGAAAGCTTTCGCGCACCCAGAAACCGCGCAATGTTATGTGGAAAACCAGTCGCCATAAAAAGGAACATGAAAACTGCGGCGCTGACGCCAATCCAATCTGCACCCGCAAACGCTAAGCCTTCTGGTGGAGGCAAGGGCAACGTGTAACCATCAATTGGCACGGTCGTGTTTGCACCTCCAGGTTTCGTGTATGTTTGTGTTCTAATGGCTTCCGCAATGTTTGCTGGTCCTCCAGCCCAAGCTAGTGCCATTATGCCTAAAGTCCATCCTGCTGCTGTTAGGAGTATCCCTTGGAAGCATGATACCCACTGTGTGCCAGCGTATCCGCCTATGGCTATGTATAGGAGCACCATAATCGCCGTTATTATTAGGCTCAATTGAAAATCCGTCCTTGTCGTTATTGTCCAAACAGTCGCCATCGCCTTATACTGCCCAACAGAATAAACTATTAGCAAAACAATCATCGCCAAGCCAGCTAACGCTTGAACAGCCTTACTTTCAAATCTGACTCTAAGCATTTCTGGCACAGTTCGTGCTCCAAGCGTCACGTATCTACGCATCCTATAGCCTAGGACTAGGCAAAGTGCCATGCCCATTATGCATATTGTGCCAATCAGCCAACTTCCAGACCAGCCGAAAGCATAGCCCAAACCAGCGTTTCCAAAAATCGCCCAGCCGCTGAGGTATGATGCTACTAGGGCGAAACCCGTCACGACTGGTCCTATGTCGCCGTGTCCAACAAGCCACTCTTCAAAACTTCTTGCCTTCTTCCTCATTAGAAAGCCTAATGTAATGCTTACGAAAAGGAAAGCTGCGATGGCAACGATTACGCCTGTGGCTATTTCCTGTGTCGTTTCTGGTATTGGCACACTCATCATTCTTCCTCCCAATAGTAATGCGTTTTAATGTAAACTGCTATGAGACTAAATATTATTGCAAGTAGGGCGTGACCCCAATATGCATACCATTCGCCAATTAAGTATGCAATTAATGGCACGAGGATGACGCAAAAAAGCATAGCAGCAAGCAGAAGGTAAACCTTCAAATTGCGCCCTCTCCATGATTCTCCGTAGATTAAAGAAATTTGATATTTAAAAGCTGCTGTAAAAATTGTGACAATTACACCTTGTTATTTCTCTTTTTATGCGTTTTCCTAGCCGCAGCCTTTTCCATCATCGCAAGCTCCTCAATGGAACTTGCCTTACGCAGTTCCTGCATGTACCAGCTTCTATCCCTAGAATAACTTAAGCCCGCAGCTATTCCGAAAATTATGAGGGCCATTCCGCTTATGATGAAGGTTAAGCCTACAACGGCTCCAGCTATGGGTTCCACATGATATGGTATGAAAATGAACCATTGCGGCTCTCCTGGAAGGCTTAGGGTTTCAAGGAAGCCTCCTACGAAGAATATGGCTCCAGCTAGAAACATTAAGTAGGAAAGCGTTTCGTTATGTCTTGACTCTTCAGCTTTTTCGTGTAGGTATTCCCTAAATGACATTATGTTTTCAATATGTCAAGTTACCGTACATATAAGTAAATTTTATTATAGTGTAATACTCATTGCAAAAACTAATTTAAAATAAGCGTCAGCGAGGAGTTTGCTTGCAAAAACTTGAGGCCGTAATCTTCGATTTCATAGGAACATTAACGAACGTGAAAGGCTATAACCTGGAAAATTCAAAAATGAAGCTTTGCAAAGCGATAATTGAATCGGGCTTTAACGTTGAAGAAAAATGTTTCATGGAAGCTTACAGCAATTCCCACGAAAAATATAGAGTTATACGCTACCAAGAGCTTGTCGAAGTGACAAACGCCGTGTGGATTGCAGACGCCCTAAACAGCCTGGGATTCAAAACAAACCCAGAAGATGAGCGCATAAAAACAGCTGTAAACATATTCTTTGAAGATTATGTGCATTCGCTTGAGCTTAGACCATGCGTAAAAAAATTGTTAGACGAGCTATCGCAAAATTACAAGTTGGGGCTAGTCTCAAACTTCACGTATGCGCCAGTAATCTACGCTGGTTTGAGAAAACTGAACATCAACAGTTTCTTTAACGCCGTTTTAGTTTCGGAAGAGGTCGGGTGGCGGAAACCACACACGAAAATTTTTGAGGAAGCCCTAAATAGGCTAAAAGTGAAACCGCATAAAGCTGTTTACGTTGGAGACAGCCCGCAAGAAGATATAAAGGGCGCGAAGGAAGTTGGCCTAAAAACAATCTTTGTACCTTCGCAGTTCTACTCACTTAAAGATTTAAATGAAAATCAAATAAAACCAGAAATAATTGTAAAAAACATCTGTGAACTTTGCAGAAAATTTCCTAAAATACAGCAGTTATTAGAAGCTTAATTTTATCGAAACCAATAGCCACTCAAACGATTGACAAGAGGTCTCGTAAATTTCGTATTTTCCGTACATTGCAAGTTAACTTGTCCTCCCTGTCAATAACAAGTGCTCTTAATCCAGCCTTTTCAGCCCCTTCATAATCAATTCTTAAATCGTCCCCAATGAACAAAGCATCTTTGGGATTTAGACCCAACTTTTTAACAGCGTATGTGAAAATTTCTTTCGCTGGCTTAGCTTTTCCAGCGTCGTCAACGCTAACTTCCACATCAAAGAAGCCTACGAGCCCCAACTTTGCTAGAACTTTTTCTACATCCGCTTTCAGGCTGTTTGTCACTATGCCAACCTTTAAGCCTCTCTCCTTCAATTTTTCCAGAACAAATAATGCTTCGGGATAAAGCGAAAAATTGGCGTGCTCCCACCATTCTTTGTCGATTGCTTCTGCCAAAGACAAAGCATTTTCTTTAATTCCCAAATTTTCTAAAAACAAAAGGTTAAACTCAACCCAAAATCTTGTCCCAAAATCAGCCATTTTTTCCACACTCAATTGCTCCTTTGCCTTTTCCCAAGCCTCAGAAACTTCATTAATGGAATATTCTATTCTATGCACCTTGAGAATTCTGCAAAAGATTTCTGGAGAAGATTCTACATAAACTAAAGTTCCGCCCATATCAAATAGAACAGCCTTAACCCGATGCATAGCAAACTTCCTTTCAAATTTGGTGAAGATGCGGCCGCCGGGATTCGAACCCGGGATCGCAGGCTTGGAAGGCTTCCACGCGCTGTTTTGCTTGCAGCGTCTGTGTCCTAACCAGACTAGACGACGGCCGCATGTGTTTTGCACCATGTTATTTTCTAAAGTGTCGTAAATAAAACTTCTTTTATTGTGGTTTTTGGTTTGGCTTGAATAGTTTTTTCTCGTGTGTTGGTTTTGGTTTGAAGCTTCCTGGATATTTTGGCGTTGCGGCTTTTTGGCGTTCGATGTTTTTTATTCGTGCGTAGAGTTTTGCTATTTTTGTTTTTGATGGAGTTTTTTGTTTTGGGAGTTTTGCTGGAACTGGCGTGAAGGGTTTTATTTCTGGGGGTTTGTGGCGCTTTTCGCTTTTGCGGCTTGTTGTTGTCAAGTCTTTTGCTTTTTGGAAAACGACATAACCGTTTTTAAAGTCGACTTCTTGCACTTTCCACCCAGCGTCAAGCCATGCTCTGGCGTGTGCGTTAGTTGGCGAGTTGCTCCACCACTCTTCATGTCTGTACGCGCTTAACGGTAGGTTGTCGCCTATTATTCCGTCTATCTGTGCAAAACTAAGCCTTACAGTGTCTGTGAAGGCTGCCCTAAATTTTAGATGATTCCTTAAACCGTCATATTTTCCCATAACTCTTGGCGAGACAATTTTTCTGGCGCAGTTTAAGCAAAACATTATGCGCGTGTCACCTGTTGAAACTTCTGGAACCATGCAGTCTACGCAGTATAGGCGTCCACATCTTTTACATTTTCTTAAATAGCGGTACGGTAGGACTCTGCCGCAGATTCCACATTCATCTTTTATTGGCATTATAAGCCACAACTTTTCGTGCTCGTTTATCTGGATTATTTATGAAGTTTTTAATATAGGTGATGCTTTTGTTTTCGGTATTCGGAGTCTGCAATAAAACTTATAGAAGTGCAGTTATGCTGCTTAAATCGTGGTTTCATGCTTTTTAGCGAGTACTTGCACGAGAAAGCTGAAGAATCAAGGCATAATGAGACTATCGGCTATTTAATAATCATAATTGGCTCTGTATTCTTTGTCGGCGGTTTAATTGAAACCGTTGTGATGGTCGAAAACCCAGAGTGGTTTCTGATTATTCCCTATCACTTGACGGCACATCCATACAGCCTTCTCGGCTTGTCGCTGATTTTAACGGGTCTTGTTTTGCTCTTTCTTGGAATTGCCATCAGCTTTCACTACGCTAGGGAACGAAGTTGGTACATGAAGGAACTGCACAAAACTCATGCGGCTGAAGAGCAGAAATTGCGATCTAAAAAGAAATCTGATAGCGGCTAATGTAAGTGTTACCAATGTGATGTGGCAGAATTGCGAACAAAATCTTTTTTGGACTTGTGTCAGAAAGCCTTTTAACTCATCCATCAAATCGTTGAGGTAAACCATTCTTCTGCCTTTCATGAAAAACTTTGCCAGTATACTCTGGCTTTAGAAGAATTTCTGGAAGTTGCCTTTCCTCTGCAATTTCAGCAACTCTATACATCATTTTCAAAGGTGAATATGCAGCCTATGGTTTAACTATTTTTGGTCAAGAAGCTTGTTTGATAGAAAACATGGGGGTTATCCTTTGACAACGGCTATTGGCACGATTCTCGCAACTTTTGTGGCTATTCCAACTCTGTCGCTTACATCCGCAACAATGTCAACATTCTTGTAGGCTGGGTCAGCCTCCTCAGCTAAAACTACAGAACTCGCAGACCTAACGTATATTCCACGTTGCTCCAACGCTTTCTTCACGTCTCCGCCCCAGAACCTCTTTTTTGCAGCATTTCTGCTGAGCATTCTTCCAGCGCCATGCGCGGTTGAACCGAAACTTATTTGCATAGCTTTTTCTGTGCCAACCAGCAGCCATGAGCTTGTTCCCATGCTTCCAGGTATGAGAACTGGTTGACCAACTGCTTTATAGTCTGTTGGGATTTCTGGGTGGTTGGGCGGGAAGGCTCTTGTTGCGCCTTTTCTGTGAACCCAAACTTTCCTTTGTTCGCCGTTAACCCTATGATTTTCTATTTTCGCGATGTTGTGAGCTACGTCATAAACGAGTTTTAGGCCGAACTTTTCTGGGTCTTGTTTGAAGACTTGTTTGAAGCTTTGTCTTACCCAGTACATTATTGCTTGGCGATTTGCAAATGCATAGTTTACTGCGCAAGCCATCGCCTTGTAATAGTCTTCAGCCTCGTTGCTGTTTCCAGGGGCGCATGCAAGCTCTCTGTCTGGAAGAACAATTTTGTATTTGTGCACCGCCCTTTCCATGACCCGCAAATAATCGGAACATATCTGGTGTCCATAACCGCGGGAGCCACAGTGAATCATCACCGTTACTTGTCCTTCGCTTTCGATTCCAAAGGTCTTGGCGGTGATTGGGTCGTAGATTTTATCAATTTTTTGGATTTCTAGGAAGTGGTTTCCAGAGCCCAACGTGCCTATCTGGGTTAGACCTCTATTCTTGGCTGTTGTTGAAACCTTGTCTGGGTCTGCGTTTTTAATGCATCCGCGTTCTTCGCAGTGTTCCGCGTCTTCTTCCCATCCTAATCCTTGGTCAATTACCCATTGGACGCCTTCTACAACAAGCCTGTCTAAATCGTGTTCTGTAACCTTAAAGTCTTTTCTGCGGCTTCCAAGTCCGCATGGAACATTATCAAAAATCACGTTTGTAAGTTCCACAAGTTTTGGTCTCAAGTCCTTCTCCGACAAGTTTGTTGTTAATAGGCGAACTCCGCAGTTTATGTCGTAGCCAACTCCGCCTGGACTTATCACGCCTTCCTCGTAGTCTGTGGCTGCAACGCCGCCTATTGGAAAGCCATACCCTTCATGTCCGTCTGGCAGTGTGATTGCGTGTTTATATATGCCCGGTAAATGGGCAACGTTCACGCATTGCTCAAGCGTCCTATCGGTTTGCATTTTTTCAAGTAGTTCTCTGTTGGCGAAAATTATTCCTGGAACTCGCATGCCCGGCTTATATTTTGGAATGCGCCATGTGTAATCGTCTATTCTTTCAAGCGGAACTTTCTCTGTTGGTGGACGTCCTTCTCCTTCTTCCATTTTTTCACCTACGTTATGAAGTAAATGTGCTAAAATATAAGGAATTTTGGTGTTTAAACCAAAACACTCACTTTAACAAGCTCTTCTCTTTCTTAACAAAATTTATGAAGCCTTCCAAACTTTCCCCCAACGTTGTTTCACTTAGAATGGGATGCGTTGCTAAGTGCTCTAGCGTCTTCTTAACAGCGTCATCCCGTTCAATTATCCTTTTCCTGATGGTTTCAAAAGAATCTCCGTTCTCAACGCCTTGTCTAGCAATGCTTTCCCAAAGCCGAATTTGCCTCACGTATGTTTGGAGTTTTTCAATAGCTTCTTCTGCCTTGCCAAAGTGGCTGTAATACAAAAACTTTGGTTTTAGGCGCATCATTTTGTCAAGAGAATCTAATGCAACATTTAGGTAAAAGGGTGTGGGTGTTGTAGGCACAATCACGTCAAACTTGTTTAGGTAAATGCCCGCTGCATCCCCAGTAAAAATTCCGTTGCTTAAAGGTTCATAATAGCACACATGATGAGAGGCATGCCCCAACGTTTCAACAACTTTAAGGGCTATTCCATTTCCGACATCAATTGTTGCGCCATCAACTGCCGGAGTCACGCGCCCTTCTGGAACGGGTTCCGGTGCGCCGTAAATTTTTGTTATTTCTCCTAAAACTGCTTTTGATTGCTCCCAAAGTTTTTCTGGATTAATTAGGTGCGGCGCCCCTCTTGGGTGAACTATGACTTTTGCCCTTGGCAAATGCCTTATTAATGTTCCAGCGCCTCCGCCGTGGTCTAAGTGAATGTGTGAAAGCGCCACATAAGCAACTTCTTCTGGTTTAATGTTTAGCTTCTTTAAGCCTAAAAGCAAATTTGGTATTGACGAGGTCGGGCCAGTTTCGATTATTGCTGTTTTTTCTCCTTTTAGGATGTAGCTGGCTATGAAATTTTTTATCCCAGCAGTTTCCAAATCCACCAAGTACAAGTAATCTTCTATCCTTGTTATTTGCATGTGCATCACGTGCGCTTTCTGGAAAACATGTTTTCAATCGTTCACGTGTTTAAATGTTTTGTAATGAAGCCTTTTAAATGATCATGAAGAATTTTCAATTGTGGAATTATGCTAATCAAAATAGTTCGGGAATTAACGCCAGAAGAGGTTAGGGAGCGGATTAAGGGTTTTGAAAAGGATTTTGGCATGAACTTTGAGAAGTTTGAGGAGTCGTTTCTTAAGAAAAAGTTGAGCGGTAAACTTGCCAAAGCCTATTTCGAATGGGCGGAACTCGTAGACAGTTATAAGGGCTATGTGGAGGATGGGCAGCTTGACTACACTATTGAAGAAACTAGGGAACTAAAACCCAAACAGGCGGCTTTGCTTACGCCAAAAAGAATAGAGCTACTCTACCAACTTGCGATTTTAAGGGTTGACTCAATAAACGATTTCGCCCAAAAAGTTGGACGCAATGTGAAAAACGTTTACGAAGATTTAAAAGTGCTAAGCAACTTCGGCTTTGTTAGATTCAATAAACGAAAAGGCAAAGCGCTTGTGCCAGAAACCCCAGTGAAAGAAATAACTTTTCTAATCAGATAATAGAATTGTTCAAAAAGCCTTGAAACACAACGCTTAATTATAATTCATATCCTTACGGAAATACGCAAGAGCGTTTGGAATGAATGCATATGGTTAACGCAATAATTTTCGGTGCGCCTGGCTCTGGGAAAGGCACGTATGCTTCACGGTTGCAATCCAAGCTTGGTGTTGATGTGATTGCTACTGGTGATGTTTTCAGGGAGATTATAAGGGAGGATACTCCGCTTGGGCGTAAGGTGAAGGGTTATGTGGAGAAGGGGTTGCTTGTGCCAGATGACGTTGTAATTGAAGTTCTGCAGGAGCGTATGGCAAAGATTCCGTGCGGCAAGGGCTTCATTTTGGATGGTTATCCACGCACAATTGAGCAAGCAAAGGCTTTGGAAAAGATTGCCAAAATAGACGTGATAATTCAGCTGATAGTTCCAGACTGGATAATCATTGAACGTTTGTCAGCGCGGAGAATTTGTAGGAAATGCGGAGAAGTTTACAACTTAAGGTACTTGAAGCCTAGAGTTGATATGATGTGCGACAAGTGTGGAGGAGAGCTATACCAACGTTCTGATGACACTCCAGAAGTCATAAAGCAGCGCATTAAAGTTTACGAACAGCAAACTAAACCAATACTCGAATATTATAGGGAAAAGAAAGTTCCATTCGTGGAGTTTAAAACGGAATCGCTGGAAATGCCTCCAGAAGTTGCTGTGGAAGAAATCATTAAAGGCTTGCAAAAACTGAAACTAGTTTGATTGGCACTTTAAATGTCAAGTATAAACTTTAAGATGACTTTTTCAGGTTTTTTGATTATTTCCATCATGTGATATGTGACGGCTTTTACGCCAACCTTTTGCGCGTGCTTTTCTGGGTTAAATTTTTCTCCCCAAACTTCAGCTTTAAGCCTAAAACCATTTGGCGTTTCACTTAAACTCTGAATCTTAAACTTGGAATACAGCATCTCTTCAAGTTCAAATTTTACAAGCAAAGCCTCGAGCCAATTGTAAAGGAGAGCATGCTCGTCTCCAGCTTCAACCTCAACTTTATCCCTAATTTTTGGGTCAACCTTGTCCACCTCTGTCATTACATCAAACATTGCAAGAGCAGCGTTTTCAAAAGCTTCTGCTAAATTGTTCCCGTAGGCTTCGATGTAGGCATCCGCCATATGCTCTAGAAACTTGTATCCTTTATCGTCTGGCATGTTTTCAACCACGTAAATCATGGAACTGTTTATTTTAAAACCGTTTTGTCAAATGGAAGCTAAAGGCTTTTCAAAATCACGTTTTAAAATTACGTGCCAGCACAGCCGCAACTTTTTCATGAAACACTCGTTTAAGGAAATTACTGTTCACTAAGCTTCAATAAGATTTTAATAGTGTTTTCAACGAATTTTACGCATTTTTCTTCGAAAACATTTGTTTTAAGGGCTTCATCCAACTCTCTTGGGTTGGAGAGGTTATATCCGATGAGTTCACGGCAAAAAACGCTTCCATGCAACTTTTCAAATTGTTTGTAAAGTTCTTGCGCTTTCTCATATGTTTCCAGACGCTTCTCTGATGAGGGTTCATTAGTTCCATACTTAACCCCCAGAGCCATAACACCGCCAGTTAAGGCTCCACAAACTGAACCGCATCGTCCTATCCCGCCGCCAAAACCCGTGGCTATTTTTGGAATTAACGCATTTTCACCGTTCCAAAACTCGAACATTGTTAGTAGGACACTTTGAGCGCAGTTGTAACCATCAAGAAAACGCTTAACTGCTTTCTCGCAGAGCATATTTTGGCGCAAAATTTTGCCCAGCCCTTCAAGTTAGAATAATAACAAACAAATTTTACAGGTATTTTGGAATCTTTTGTATGGCTGCGACTGTAAGTTTTACAGCCTTTTCCGCATCTTCTAGACTCAAGAGCGAAGTTGGACTGTGTATGTAGCGTGTTGGCACCGTTATGGCGCCGCTTGGCACCCCTTCGCGTGTTAATGCGATACGCGCGGCATCTGTTGAGCCAGGCAGCCCCGTTTCAAGTTGATACGGAATCTTGTTTTCTTCGGCTGCGTCTATAAGCAGGCGTAAGACTTTTGGATGTGCAATCAAACCCATGTCCGCAACTTCTATTGATGGACCTTTCCTAAGCTTTATTGGAGCTTCAACTTCCTTTACGCCTGGCATGTCGCCAGCCACAGTCACGTCTAATGCTATGCCAACGTCTGGATTTATTCCGAAGGCTGCTGTTGTTGCCCCTCTTAAGCCGACTTCCTCTTGCACTGTTCCAACAGCGTATACTGTGCATTCAGTATCTTTGAGCAGCTTCATGGCTTCAACCATAACTGCACACCCGACTCTATCGTCGAAAGCCTTTCCAATAACGATGTCTTTGCTGATTCTTGCAAATTTTATGTCAAAAGCCACGGGGTCTCCAATTTTCACGCCCATTTTTTTGGCTTCTTCTCGGCTTTCTGCGCCTATGTCTATGAAAAGCTCGTCGTATGTCATGATTCTTTTTCTTTCCTCCTCCTTTTGTATGTGCGGTGGTTTTGAACCTATAATTCCATGTAATGGGCCTTTCTCCGTGTGGACTAGAACTTTTTGGGCTAGTAGTATTCGGTCGTCTATTCCACCTATCTTTGCGAACTGCAAGAATCCTTCTTTTGAAATTGTCTTTACGAGTAAGCCTATCTCGTCCATGTGAGCGGCAAGCATTACTTTAGGCGCGTTTTTCTTTCCCTTCTTTATCCCTATAACGTTTCCAAGCTTGTCCTCTCTAACTTCGTCAACACATTTTTCCAACATGCCCTTCATTAATTTTCTAACTTCTTCTTCCCTTCCAACAACTCCACACGCGTTGGAAAGTTTTTCCAAGGTTTCCGCGAGTCCCATGTTTTTCGCCTCGAAATAATAGGCTAGAATCATAAATCTTTATATTAAACAGTTGCGGTATACAAAACCCAAGACGGGTGTGGGCTTGCATAATTTGCGCCCAAAAAGGTGCAGAGATAGTTATTGAACAAAAACAAGCTTTTAAACGTGCTAGGAGCAGATAGCGGAATTGTCGTTTGAAATACAAGAGTTACCCGACATTATACGTGTCATCGCGCTCTTAAGCCTCGGCAAAGGAGTCCAATTAGACAAGCATTGGCTAAAACGTAGAGTTGACAAGTATTGCGCGGGCTACGTTTGTGTCGACATAAAGGACATCGAAGAAGCATTAGAGGAAATGAGCAAAGAAGGCTTAGTGGTTAATGATGGCGGAATAATAAAGCCTACTGAAAAGGGTTTAAAGTTGAGTAGGGAATGGCGCAATCTGCTTTTGAAAAGGGAACCAGTTTTAGAGGTTGTTGCTGGTTTAGCAGACGGCTCAATAACGGGGCTTGTGACTGTTCTTTCAGCCTTTATAGCCAACCTTCCAATAAAAATGGCGGCTTTCGCTGCAATTTTGAGCCTAGCAGCAGTCGCAATAACAAACTTTTCCAGCTTCCTATTAGGCGGAAAAACCGAGGACCTTGCAGATTTACTCACGCTTAAAGCGCTGATGGACCATAGCCTAAGCGACATACCCGACAAGGTTGAGAGGGACAAATCCCTAAAACTTGTTAGGCAACTGTTCATAATCTTGCGAAAGGAAATTAACAGGTCAAACATTTACGCTGCATTAATAGCAAGCGCCACCACTTTTCTTGCGGGTATAGCCCCAATAGTCGCGTATTTAACGCTTTCACAACCATTCAGCCTAATCCTCTCAATGGGAATCGTTGGCACAATAATAGGCGTTTTTCTTGTGCGTTACCGCTCTCAAAGAACAAAAGTGCACTGGAAAGTAACCCTTGGCGAAACAATAGCCATAATCATAATCGCCGTCACAGCCTCGCTAATACTCGGCGGAATCAAATAGCAAAACTTTGAATGCTCTTTTGTCCACTGAAAATTTAATAACCGCGCCATAGCAACTTGTAAGCTTACGTATGGAGGCGCGTGCAAACTTTGGATGGTAAAAAGTCAAACTCGGTTTTCATATCGTTCGTTGCTGTTTTTGCGGCGTTCATCATCGTTTGCGACTCATTAGTAGTGCCTTTTTTACCTTACTCAGGCGTTTGGTATAGCTGGATTTTCATATCTGAACCAATTACTGGAATAGTGCTTGGACCGATAATTGGATTCTTTTCAAATCTTGTGGGAGCTATGATTGGCCACTCAATTAACTTTGTGGACTTTTACGAATTCCTATTTACGGTCGGCGCTCCAATTGGGGCGATGATTTCCGCTTTCGTTTTTCGTGGCAAGTGGAAAATAGCCATATTATACTATTTGACCATGTTTTTGGGGCTTTTCGTTGTGCCAGTTACGTGGCAACTTCCCTTTTGGGGCATGTGGGACGTTTACCTCGCATTTCTACTCCTTATCCTAGCGGCTCTAGCGGCAACAAGATGGAGAAACCTATGGGATGCCAAATCAAAAACTCGTCTCATTTACATATTGGCTTTAAGCACTTTCATTGGTTTGGAGGCAGACGTTCTCTTCCGAATATTCATTCTAATACCATGCCAGACATACAGCCTATTCTATGGCTGGGATGTAACTGTACTTCAAGCGATATGGGCTGCGGGTGCCATTGAAACACCAATAAAAGCGGCAATATCTACAATCGTAACGGTTTTAATTGGTCCACCGATAATAGGCATCGCTCGAAAGATGGGCCTATCCGTTTAGGCTGGAACCAATCTACCATAGATTTTATTCGCTATTTTTTCAGCCTTTTTAAAGGATAGGCCGCGTTTCCTTCCGATAGTTAAAATTGAGCATAATGGTTCGCCTTCTTCAACTATGCTTCCTTCATGAGGAATGTCTCTTGCTTCATGAAAAACCGTTAGATTTGGAACTAAGACGCGCTTTGGCGCATACAAAATTAACCTCGTACAGAAGGCTGATGGTGCACTTTTTACCTGCGGAAGCATATCATACAAACATGCCTTTACATGCCACTCTACAACGTTTATCCCCAAAACCCTTTCAACGCATTCCAATGTTCCTTGAAATCTAGGGTTTACCTCAATAACGTAGGGCGTTCCGCTCTCCGAAATTACCATGTCAATGCCATTTGACCCCCTCAAGCAAAAGTGCAAGGCAATTTTTTCAGCAATGTCTTTGCATTTTTCCAAAGTTGCAGATTTAACATGTAAGGGAACAATGTTGCCGCAATACCCAAACTGTTCGCGCTGAAAAACTAGTGGTAGCCCTAAAAGTTGTTCATTTATAGATAGAACTTCAACATTTTTGCTTGTAGCTAAAATGGACATGCTTGCATGGACGCCCCTAATGAATTCTTGAACTAAAAAATTTTCATCCACAATTGTCACATCAGAAAATGCCTTCTCTATTTCCTTAGCACTATTCGCTAACCTTATACTCGCACCTCCAAAGCCGCTTGCCGGTTTAACAACAACGGGATATCCAATTTCCTCTGCTGCCACCTTTGCCTCTAGAACATCGTTTACGATCAATGTTTTTGGATGAGGCACCTCTAACAATTTAAGTTGATCGAAAAATCTTCGCTTTTCACGAACATTTTGGATAACCTCAGGCGAATTACCCGTAATTGGAACTATTTCGCTCAACCCTTGAAGTACTTGGAAGGCGTCATCAAGACCTGAAGATAGTAATAGTCCATCTATCCTATACTTCCTACTTAGGCTTTTCACCATCTCTAGAAAGGCTTCGGGTTTATAATTTGAGGCTATCCTTCCACAACTTTTACCTTTCGCTTGTTCAATCATAGCCATATATTTGGAACAAAATCTCTGCAGGTCAGTGTCACCAAAGTAGTTCGCAGCATAAACGGTGTAGCCTGCTCTCTTTGCAGACGCAGCGACGGCAACCGTGTCGAACCCAACCACCAAAATATTTTCAATTTTACTTTTCATTAATAGTCTACTTTTTTACTTCACCAATTTATCCTTGCTGATAGAGTAAACAGTTTACAAATGATATCTTGAACGGCTTATCATGTTGGCGGTGGCGGCGGTGGTTGCTGCTGTTGCCTTTGTAGTTCTAAGTATTCTGTTAACAGTAGAACACCTTCTATTATTAGGAAAATTCCAACTATTATTCCTATGAGGGCAGGTATTACTATTACGAGTATGCCAAAGATCATGCAGATAATCGCAAGAACTGGCTTTGAAACAGTAATGCCAATTTTCCTTAAGCCTTTCTCTACGACCTCGGTCACTATGTTCACCCTTTGTCAATGTTAACTGTTGCTTTAAATTTGGTATTTAAGCCGATGGATGTAGCGTCTACCTATGACAATTTTTAAACGTTTAGAGCTGTAAATAAAACTAAGAGGTGTCGCTTTGTCAGAGGGTCAATTCAAAAAAATAGGAGTTTTCAAGTGTGGAAACATCGCTATTTCTCCGCTCTTTGAACTACTTCTAGACGAGCTCGCCGATCGCCAGGACATAAAAACCAGAACGGTTACAACTGGTTCAAAAATGACTGTTGAAGATGTGGAAGAAGCCTTGCCAAAACTGTTTGAATTCGATCCAGAGCTAATAACCTTAATATGTCCAAACCCGTCCATTCCAGGACCAACAAAAGTCAGAGAGAAGTTGGCTGCAAGTGGTGTGCCAAGCGTGGTGATATCCGATGCTCCTGCAAGGCGTATTAAAGGTGACCTTGAAAAGCAGGGTTTAGGCTACATAATTATTACTGGTGATCCACTAATAGGCGCTAGAAGGGAATTTCTGGATCCAATAGAGATGGCTGTTTTCAACGCGAATATAATTAAGGTTCTGGCTATTACTGGCGTTTTTAGGATTGTGCATCAAGAAATTGACAGGCTTGTTTACGCCTTAAGCAAGGGGTCAACGTCAGCTTTACCCAAAATCGTAATTGACGTAAACTATATTCGTGATAAATCGGACTTCAAAAATCCATATGCGAAAGCAAAAGCCATGGCTGCTTATGGGCTTGCAGAGAAGATTGCAGAGATTAATACTCAAGCATGTTTCGTGGAGAAGGAAAGCAGCAAGTTTATACCGCTTGCCGCTTGTGCACATGAGATAGCCCAATTGGCTGCTAGATTGGCTGAGGAAGCTAGGGAAATTGAAAAATACAATGATACTCTCGTTAGGAAGCCTCACGGAAAGGATGGAAAACCAAAAGTTAAAGACAAGCTGATGCTTCCACCAGCGCTTGACGAAGAATTTTACAAAGAGATGGGACTGCTTTAAATCTGTATATACGATATATACTCATACATAAGATATTTCGACGAAATATATATACTGCTCCCACATTCTTTTACGTAGAGGCATCAACATGAAGACGCTTGAAATTGCACCATTAAAAGATAAAAAATTGACAGTTTTAATCGTGGAAAAAGAATATAACGAACCATTTTGGATAACTGAACCTCCATCCACATCAAATTCACGTTTGCTCCGCTCTCTTTTCAGACCCTCCATTGGCTTCTATAGGTTTCTAGAAAGCATCATCGGAAAGGTTAAGCCAGACTTTGCAACTGAAGAGTTGGGGATGCGTTCACAGGAAGAGTTCTATAAAGATAATTTGTTAGCGCAAATGTTCCAGAAAAGTGGAATACCATTTTACCCCGTTGACATTGATGGGAATGCTAGGGCATATCTTGCAGCTAACCTAGACAAGAAAAGGGAGTTGAGGGACGGCGTACTTAAGGCATTGGATAACCTTTCGAAGCAGAAGGGTGAAGAAAGCTTTGTTGAGAGAGAATACCTAATTGCTTATGGTCAATGCCTACAGTTCGAGCTGGAAGAGCAGGAACGGGAGATAAGTTTTCCAATAAGGGAAAGCTGGATTGTCATGGGAATATTGGACCATGCAAAGGAAATCGCTGATAAGAAAGAGGTTACGTGTATTCACATATGCAGTCCAGAACATTTGGACGGCGTCAAAAAGCTGCTAGAATCCTTAGAAGTTAAAGTTGAAGTTTTAAAAATTTCTAAAAAAATTGTTTCAACACACACCGAAACTCCCCGCACAAGTGAAGTTGAAAATTTATTGCAATCAATGCAAATACAAGTAAAGCCGATTATTGGAAAAGCTTCTGAAGACGCGCCGTATCTCCTCTTTTACCTCGACACAGACGAGAAAGCTAGCCCCTTCGACATTTGCATGGCATATGACGCTGGATATAACGCTGTAATACCCTACGAAAATGTAACACCGGAAGACGCCAAAAGAATAGTTCAAGATGCCATATTTTCTAGGGGACCCAAAGCCGTTAAACACACATGCTTCTTCATTGGAGGAAAAACCATTGAGAAGGCAGAAGAGGTATTTGAAGCCATAAAGGACACGATGTTTCCGCCGTTCAAAACCAGCATAATCGTTGATCCTGGTGGTGCATACACCACGGCAGCAGCAATGGTTGCGAAGGTTGAGGATGCAGTGGCATTGCACAAACTTGGAGATTTGAAAGATAAGACTTGTGCTGTTTTGGGCACTGGCGCAGTGGGGCAAATAACCGCTGTTCTTTTAGCTAAACTCGGATGCAACGTTATTATTGCCAGCATCAACCCTGGACGTACAGATGGAAGGGAGTACGCCGAAAACATTTCTAAAATGTTAGCCAGTAAATATGGAGTGAATGTTCAAGGCATTTTCGCGCCGTCATCCACCGAGAAACTTGACATTCTAAGGAAGGCCGACATAATCCTATGCGCAGGGACAAGGGGCACACGCATTTTAGGAAAAGATTTACTGAAGGAAGTGAAGCACATGAAAGTTATAGTTGACATAAATGCGATTCCGCCCTTTGGAGTTGAAGGGATAGAGCTCAAAGATGATATGAGAGAAATAATGCCTGGAATATTCGGCATTGGTGCATTAACCGTAGGCGATTTGAAGCATAAGTTGGAAAAGGAGATTCTACGTGAAGCAAGGAGCAACGGAAAAGAAGTTTACAACTATAATTTGGCTTTGGAAATTGCCAGAAAAATACTTCAGAAGGAAATTTCCCTATCAAAAATGGCTTTAACCCTAAGTTACCCACCACCCAAAAAGGACACTAAGTAGCGCCTATCTTGTAAGCGCGGTTAATAACGATTTCAGCTATATCGGCTGCGCAATCCGCAATCTTTTTTATGTCATCCCTTATGGAACAAATGGCACAAACGGTTAAGGCATTCTTCTGCTTACCAATAAAAGCCTTTGACGCTACCTCTTGGTCTATCCTTTCAATTTTGCGTTGGCTTTCTATTACGTCGTTAGAGGCAACGACATCCTTCGAAAAGAAAGCCTTAACAGCTTTAGCATATAATGCAACAGCCTCGGTGCCTTCATCAAACATTAATGATAATACGTCGTCTGGTATTTTTTGTCGACTTTCATTAAGAAGTATGACGTGCTTTGCTATGTTTGATGAGTAGTCTGCAGCGTGTTCAATTCTGTATATAAAGGTTTGGTAATCCATGCAGTCCAACGCGTCTATTCCAAACTCGTTTGCGATAACAGAATCTTGTGAGGCATTGCGGAGCAGCCTGAGAATGAAGAAGGAGAAGTGGTCAACATCGTCATCGAGCGAGTAAACAGCTTTAGCCAACTTTGCATCTTGATTTTTTAATGCGTTTAATGCATCGACGCACATTGAATGGGAAATTAGGAACATCCTGTTTATTGACAAGTCCAGCGATGCTTTAGACTCATCTATCAATGTTTGGATAAACATGCTTTTAGCGTCAGATTCGAGAATCCTCATATAAAGCATTCTAACAATGTTCCGTATGGCTTTTCTCTGCGGAATGGAAAATATGCCTTTTGAGATTATCCTAATCCCAAAATAGCCGTTCAAATAACAACCTATAATCCTTCGAACAATAGATGTTTCCCCTTCATTAGGCTCCACGTAAAGTGTTACCTCTCTAAACTCGCCTTTCCTTTCAACGCTCGGAAAAATCACTAAGGAGCGATCTCGCTGAACGGCAAGCGAAACAACATCACCCCGTTTTAAACCATTAAGTTGTATCCAATGTTTTGGGAGAGATACAACAAGAGAAGATCTTCCCAAAGACATAATCTTCCTTTCCATGCTTGGCCCAACTTTAAGATTGACTGACTCTATTTCATATTAATACAAAATGCAAGATATATATCTGTTACAACGGTAATAAACACAACTAATACTTATTTAGCTATTTTCTGAAAGGATAAATTTTACCCGCTATTCTTTTGTAGATTGCGTATGCTGGCAATATGTTGATCAGCGCTTGGGTGACGTTAAATAATGCGATAGGTGCCAACAGGGCAGCTGCGGCTTGAGGGGTCATCTTGTAAAAAAGTGGCAGTAGAAAGTAGTTTGCTAAGGTCATTACAACAACCCTTGACAAAGTTGCCTTAACAGTATCGATAGTGAAGTTTCGCTTAAATGCTACATACCCAATTACGGTTGCAAGTTCGGCGAGGACCTTAAAAGTTCCTCCCGGAATATTTCCCCTAAAAAAGATTATTGAACAGCCAATTAGACACGTGTAGACTGCGCATAGTGGCCCGCAGAGAAGCAAGCTTATCATAATTGGTATTCCAGTGAAGTCCCATGTGATTTTTGGGTAAATGGGAAATGCTATATCAAAGGGTGGGCCTGGTTGGTATTCTAGCATGGCTGAGAGGGAGCCTAAAATGCTTGCAACAGCAACTTCGCGGACTCCAATTTTAAGCCATGAGTGTTTCTCTGACATGTAATTGTTGTCTATAAAAAGTTATATTTAAATTTTCGTTAATATGATTTTATAATTTCGCTAAATATTGCCTCTCTTTAAAGCTATCATTTTTGCTGTTTCAACTAATTGTTTTATTAATTCTGCATTTTTAATTGAAAGCACGCGAGAGCGCCCCACCTCGTAAATTCGAAGAAGCCCATTTTTTTCGAGGACTTTTACATGGCGATAAACCGCTGCATAATCTTTTTTCATGAGTTTTGCAACAGCTTTTATGTGTAACGGCCTTTCAGTTTCGCTTACAAGCATAAGTATTTTAAACCTTATAGGATTTCCTATGGCGCCAAAAATGTTTGAAACATGGTGATTCACATCTTCAATTGACATATTACGCACAATCTTATAATATGCAGCTAATTAATTTATGACATTTTCGCAAAACCAAGCTTTGATATTCTTACAATTACTAAAATCTATATTCGCGTTTAACTTGAGGCTTGTATTTTCTTCCTCGAAAGCTTACTCAGTAGATTAAAGGCATTTGCTTCTTCACTCGCACTTCTAATTCTGATTGCTCCCCTTTTTTCAGCGCTTGAGAATAACTCTTCACCTTTTTCTGTGCGTATAATTAGAAAAGTCCAACCTTCCAGTCCTAGTCCACCAGCGGAGATGTCGGCTAGTTCGGAGCTGAAGTCTTGGCAGGAATGGCAGTTTTGTCTAGCATATTGCTTTGTCTCGGCGAGGGGTATCGCCACAGTTTCAGAATCCAGTGCAACAAGCATTTTTCCCTTGATGTTTATTTTCTTTATACGCTTTGGGTCTATGCCCAATTTTCCGTGTATATAATTTTTCATGAGTCCTTCGTACACGAAGCATTCGGAGCATGCGAGTCCAATTAAAAATTTTATTGGTGCAGTGCATTTTTTTAGTCCTGTTATCTGCATTTTTCTAATGGCTCGAATTTGGCACGGTGTGCCAACGAATGCTATGTTATTTTTCCTTTGTTTTATTGCCTCTTGTATTGTGAGTATATTTGGTGAATAGAAATACTTTGTTCCAGCAGATTGTAAAATCTCCTCTTCTGTCTTGGCTAGAATTGGACATGGATAAAATGGTTTCTGATATTCCTTTTGTGTGACTATTGCGCCGTCAATTATCCCCTCCTTCAGCGCGAACAACAATAGGGCTGTAACAGCTCCTCCATCTTGACAAGCATCGAGGATTTGGCTGTCTGCCGCTTGCGCTATAGCAAGTCTTCGGTAAATTCCAAACTCCTCTTCAGGTTTTCGTTCTCTACCAAATACAAAATTCTCGATTTTTGATGATGCCCACTCATATTGTGGACATGCTTGTGCACATATACCGCAAATTTTGCATTCCTTTACTAAGCATGGTTTTTCGCCGATGTATTCTAGACAGTTAAAGGGGCAAACAATTACGCATGCGCCGCAGCCAAGGCATCTTCCAGTTCCAACAACTTCTTTAGCCAGAGAATCTTCGAAGCTGACCTTAATGGAGCTCATGGTAAGCACCTAATAGATTTAAAGAATAAATACTTTAGATTAAAGGATAAATAATTTAGGTTTAGCATAACAAATGCTTAACGTTTTCGGAGTGCTCTAAATGAATGTTGTTCAGATCATTGGAATTGAAGGTTTGCCAATAGTAAAGGCAGGAGACGATCTCGCTGGACTTATCTGTGACGCAGCGAAAAAGCAGGGGACTCCAATACAAAATGGCGACGTAATAGTGGTTACGCATGTTATAGTGTCTCGTGCTGAAGGCAACACCGTAAGCCTTGAAACTATTATGCCATCCGCATTTGCAAAAAGTATAGCCGAACAATATGAAAAAGACCCAGCATTGGTTGAAGTCGTTCTAAGAGAATCCAAAAGCATCGTGCGCATGGACAGGGGAATACTAATAACAGAAAGTAAACACGGGTTTGTTTGCGCCAACTCTGGTGTGGACAAGTCTAATGTTCCAGGAGATAAAGTAGTTGCGCTGCTACCAAAAGACCCAGATGCTTCTGCAGCGAAAATTAGGGATGATATAAGGAGGCTTACAGGTTGCGATGTCGCAGTTATAATTTCCGATACTCATGGGCGTCCATTAAGAGAAGGCGAAATAAATGTTGCGATAGGCGTGGCTGGAATAAAACCAATCAAGGACAGAAGGGGCGAGAAAGACCTGTTCGGTTATATTTTGAGGGTGAAGCAGACGGCAATTGCAGACGAGTTGGCTTCCGCCGCTGAACTTGTAATAGGGCAGGCAGATGAGGGCATACCCGCCGCAATTATCCGCGGTTACAAATATCCGAAATCTGAAGATGCAAAGGCAACAGAACTAATAATGCCCAAAGAGAAAGACCTCTTCCGTTAAAAGCAAAAATGAAGTGCAAGCTCAAAGCATTTAAATTTATTCAACTCTTGTATAATAAAATAATCTAAAAACAATGGGGAGAACAAAATGAGCGAAAAAATGTTTTTTTACAAGGCTGAGAATGGGAATACATGCGAGATTGTTGACACTTTTGCGGAAATGTTTCCATTATGGGCAGGACGCGTGTTGATAACTGCTGATAACGAAAAGTGGGCTTTGAAAGCGGCTGAGGTTGCAACGGGTTTTGCCACAAGCGTCATAATGTCTCCCGCAGAGGCTGGAGTTGAGCGCGTCGTTCCAACGGAAGAAACACCAGACAAGCGTGTAGGCGTGTTGATTCAGATTTATAATAGGAATAGATTTGAGTTGAAGAATCAGTTAATACTGCGTATAGGACAATGCGTAATGACTTGCCCAACAACAGCCGCTTTTGACGCGATGCCAAACGCTAAAAGACGCTTGAAGGTTGGTAGAAGCATAAAGTATTTCGGCGATGGCTTCCAGAAGAAGGGCATTGTTGGAAACAGAAAAGTTTGGAAAATCCCAGTTATGGAAGGTGAGTTTATAGTTGAAGATTCTTTTGGGGCTGCTGAAGCGGTTGCTGGCGGAAACTTCCTAATCCTAGCACGGGACAAGGCTTCTGGGCTTATGGCTGCAGAAGAAGCCGTTAAAGCAATAAAGGCAAAAACCAAAGACGTGATTTTGCCATTTCCAGGCGGAATCTGCCGTTCTGGCTCTAAAGCTGGCTCATTAAAATACAAGCTTAGAGCGTCAACAAATCATCCATTTTGTCCAAGCCTAAAAACGGTTGTTCAAGATTCGCAGTTGCCTCAGAATGTTAATTGCGTTTACGAAGTTGTGATTAATGGTTTGACTGTTGATGCTGTTAAGAGGGCTATGGGTTTCGGCATAAAGGCTGCTGCGTGTGTTTCTGGCGTCGTTAGAATTTCCGCGGGCAACTACGGCGGAAAGCTTGGTCCATACAAAGCTTTTCTAAAAGAAGTTTTGGAAATCGTCTAGCCCTTTTCTTCCTAAACTTTTATTTGACGCAATGTTATCTAGCTTTTGGCTAAAACATAACTAATGAAAAAGTGAATAATAGTTGAGCGCGACAAAGAGGACCTCTCTTGAACTGTTCAGGCTCAAAAAGACACTGATGACCCTAGCCAACAAAGAAGGACGCGGCACAGAACTCGTATCGCTTTATATTCCACCTGGAAAGCAGATAAGCGAAGTCATGAACATGCTTAGGGACGAGTATGGAACAGCCTCTAACATTAAATCCACGACCACGCGCAAAAACGTTCAAGACGCCATCGTGAAAGTTCAACAACGCCTCAAGCTTTTCAAGGAAACACCAGAAACTGGACTTGTAATCTTTTGTGGAGCAATACCGCAGAACGGTGCTGGAAGCGAAAGAATAGAAACATATGTGATAATTCCGCCAGAACCAATAAACATTTACCTATACCGCTGTGATTCGCGCTTCCACACTGAGCACTTGCAAGAACTTTTGCGCGAAAAAGAAACTTATGGCATAATCCTAGTAGACTCTTCAGATGCCACACTTGCAACGCTTCGCGGAAGAAGACTCGAGATAGTTAGAGAGATAAGCTCTGGCGTTCCTGGAAAAACCCGTGCTGGTGGACAATCCGCCAGACGGTATGAAAGGCTTAGGGAGATGCGCCTCCAAGACTATTTTAGGCGTGTAGGCGAACATGCGAACGAGACTTTTCTGCCCATAGAGGATTTGAAGGGAATAATTATTGCTGGTCCTGGACCAACAAAGTACGATTTTGAGAAGGGCGATTATTTGAATTATATGTTGAAGGAGAAGATTTTAGACGTTGTGGACACGGCTTATGTTGGCGAGCAAGGCGTTAAGGAGGTTGTTGACAAGGCTCCTGAAATAATGCGCAAAGTGCGCTACATTGAGGAAAGGCGGATTGTCCAGCAGTTCCTATATGAGATTGGACATGACACTGGACTAGCAACTTACGGCGAAGAGGAAGTGCGAAAGGCTTTGGAGGCTGGCGCTGTCAAGACGCTGCTTCTTTCAGAAGGACTTGACATTATCCGCGTCACAGTGAAATGCAACGCATGCGGATATCAAGAACAACAAACCATTAAGGGTCATATGCTAACAAGCTTTGAGCAGAGCCTCGCTGGCAAGCCTTGTCCAAAATGTAATGCCCCGTCCTTGGCAATTGCTGAAACTCAAGAGTTGATAGAGAACTTTGCACAGTTAGCTGAGTACACGAATACGGAAGTGGAGATAATTTCAAACGAAACCGAAGAGGGACACATGCTTAAGAACTCATTTGGCGGAATTGCAGCCATTCTACGATTTAAACTACAAAATCAATAAGCTTCACTGCCCAGCTGACTGAAGTCTGCAAATGTTCTTTTGGGCTTTATGAACCGCTTAGGCGCTAGGTGTGGTCTTATTCCAATAAGCGAAAGGTCTTTATACGCATGAAGAAGAAGTTGATGTCATGCCGCACTGTCCAAATTGCGGTAAAGAAATGCCTCCAGACGCAACCTTCTGCCCATCTTGTGGAGCAAGCGCGACTGCTTTGCCTCCGCCTCCACCACCGCCACTACCACAACCAATGCCAGTAGAAGAGATTCCAATATCCTACATTATACAAACTGCAACTATACCCTTCAATGAAAAAGCCTCACGCATTGAGCTACTGGTCAGAATCTTTTGGAATATTTTAACAGGGCTAATAGGCTTCGTATACTCTTTAGCCTTTGGAATACTCATACTATTTTATGGCATCGTGGCATTAATCTTGAACGTAATCAATTTCTTTGTAATTCTAATAACTGGAAAACGCTGGAGAACCGCCTTTAACTGGCAAGCAAAACTCATAACGAAAAGTGCAACATATTACACGCGCCTTTACAATTACGGAATGCGAAGAGCCCCATACTTTGGACTTATGACAGACAAAAGACCAACCCTAGAAATGGAGCCAGAACCATCCAAGACGCCTGGCGGAGCTCCTGCTTAATCACGTAACCAAATCGCAGAATGGTCTTTTAATTGTATTTCAAAAAGGTTATCTCTAGTAAACGTTAAAGCGTTAGTAAGGCGTGGAGTATGAAGTGGCGTTCGTTTTACCTCGAATGGTACGTGAAAGTACCAGCCGTCAAGTTCGATTTCCGTTCGAGTGGACTTGCCCACTTAAAACTTGAATTGGTATTGGGCGAAGTTGACTTGAGCGTCAATTATGCTCACGGTAATCCAGAGGCAACGAAACTTTTGGCGAAAAGGTATTGTGTGAATTCGGGAAATGTTTTTGTTTCGAGTGATGGTGCTTCTGGTCAAAATGTGCGCGTAATAAGAGTTTTGGCTGAAAAAAGCCGTAAAAGAGAGGCTATTGTTGAATATCCAACATACGAGCCGTTGCTGCGGCAAGTTCAAGAACATTTCTCACGTGTAAAGAGGCTGGAAAGAAAAGCAGAAGAAGGCTATAGGCTTGACGCTGATTCTCTGCGAAAGATTGCTTCGGATAAAACTGGACTGCTTGTCATCACGAATCCTCATGCGCCAAGTGGAGCGGTAGCCACAAAAAGCGAGTTAGAAGAAGTCACGGCTGTAGCTAGAGAATATGGTTTTTACGTTTTGTGTGACGAGATATACGCGGAATTTGAAAGAGCGAGCATACCGACAATTTTTTCCGTTGATGAGGAACTTGGCATAACGACAACAAGCTTCACCAAGGCTTATGGTCTCGGCGGATTAAGGCTAGGCGTGACTCTAGCTTCAGAAAAGCTTGTCGACGCGTTTTACGCTGACACGTTGAACACTATTGGGAATAGCTCTAACATCGTCCAAATTGTAGCCGCAAAATTATTGAAAGAACACTTGCACAAACTTGAGGAGCACAAGCAGAAATGGAACGCGTTTAAAAGAGAGACTGAAGAATGGCTTGAGGCAAAGAAACTCGAATACTTCCCAAACAAGTTTGGCGTTACTTACTGGGTGAAAACTCCAATAAAAGACACTTACAAGTGGGTTAATGAAAAGGCAATACCCAGATATAACGTGGCACCAGTGCCAGGCGCCTTCTTCCTCTTCAAAAGCGGCTACAAGCTGGTTCGAACGTACATGGTTAGAATTGGACTCGGCAACATAAACCCCGAAAATCCAAAATTGCAACTGGCACTTGAAGCCTTATGGAAAGCCATAAAAAGATAACACTTAAAGGCTTAACCGTTTTTCTGCGCATTATAGGTTTTCAGCAGTTCTTTTAATGCCCAGCTAAACTTCTTCTGTAAGGTTTTTGGATAAAGCTTCGCGGGGTTAAACTTTACTTTCGCAGCCCACTGCGCATAAACTCGTGGGTCAATGTAGGACTTAAGTGAAGTTCCCAAATTCCACTCTTTTGTCTCCTTCATTAAAGCGATGTCAAGCTTCACTTTTTCAATTTTAGCTGCAATCGCGTCTGTGCTTCTTCCCTTTTCAATCCTCTCCTTCATTTGAAGTTGCAACTCTTTTAGTCTCGCCTCCTTTTTCGCCAGCCTTTCATCAAAATTTGCTGGAACCTTCTTTTTGTGGTTGGCTATTTTCGCCCCTTCAAGGTTCGCCATTTTTGCGTGGAACTGCTTCAAATATTCTGGGTCTGTTTCGCCCACCTTGCAGTTTTCTAAGTACTCCTTAACAGCCTTTGTTGTTCTCCAAGTCCTAAAAACTTTGGCTGTTAAGCCCTTCATCTTTTCTGAAAGGAACCGCGAGACTTTTTTCGAGTTTATCCCTTCAAACAAATACTCCTTACACGTTTTCGCATAATATTCAATATTCCTTATCACAGATTGCGGCGCCTTAACGGATTTTTCCCACCTAACCGCGTCTTTCCCCAAAAAGTCAAAATGTAATGTATCCCCATCTATCTTGATGTGCTCTGGCCGCAATGTTATAGCGCCAACAGTATCAGCCTCTCCAGGGTCTTTTTCGTCTCCGACACGCATGTTTAGGGCGTGGATTAACCAGCTCACCGTGGCTACTTTGCGCCTTGCCGCATCCTTCGCGTCAAGGTTCTTCATTATGTGTTCTTCAATCTTTGGAATCAAATCTCCAAGCTTCTCAGCTTTCTTAAACTTTTCATATTCCCTCCTCTGTTTAAGGAATGCGGAATCAGAAAACCACACGTACTTTATTTTGCCAGTTAACTTATCTTGCCACTTAGCAATATAGAGCTTGTCTGGCTCCCAAACAATATCCTTCCAGTTTCCAGGCGGTCTAGGCGCATCTGGCGAAAGGTTTAGAATGATGTCCTCTTGGCTTGGTCCCTCTTTCCATTTGCCCCTTTTCGGGTGGTCGCCCCTACCAACGAATATGCATGAGGGTTCCGCGGTCCAGTTTGCAATTTCTATTCGCCGCCCATTCACAATTGCGTAGCCAAACTTTTCCTTCAGCTCCTCTCTTTGAGCTTTTCGCTGTTTTGCAAGCCTCTTCTTTTCTTCCTTCGTCAAATTCTGTTTCTTTAACTTCTCCTGTTCCAGATATGAGAGAATTTCTGAAAAGTCGATTTCAGCTTGAATGGTCTTTTGGGGGTTAAAATCGTTTTCCTCCACGCTTTTTACATGTTCAGCGAGGAAAGTTTCTAAAAAATCTAGTTGTGGATTTTCTTTCTTGAGTTGCTGCAGAAAATCTTGAATGAAATTCTTATAGAAGACCTTATCCGGCGGCGATGCAGACTGCACTTTTTTGATTAACGCGATTGCCATCTGCTCTGTTTTTGGACCAAGCTTTATGGGATGCCCCCTCACATTTATTGAGAAACCCCTGTATTCGGGTTGTGGAACGTGAACGCCGTTATGCCATAAACTTTTCAGTTCATGCTTAGCCGTAGCGCATCCCATCAGCAATTGTTTCTCTCTTCAATATCTTCGGATGCTTAAAAACATTCACCACAGATTCTGCTTATTCCTATTTTGCTTCAACCTCTTGTAAAGCTGCTCCACCTTTTCTCGACTGACATAACCCTTATGCGGTCTGAAACCGCCAGAGAAACCATGCGGAATATGTAACAACTCATGAATTAGCGTCTTCTCTTTCTCCTCCTCGGACAGTCTATCATAACGCTCAGAAATAACCTCAATGATGTATGTTGGTGGAAGGTTAAGCGTTTCCTGCCAAATCTTGCCTAACCCGTGAATACGCGCTATTGTACGTGTGGATTTTGAACCTTTGCTTCTCACACAGAAAACAAACTGCGGCGTTATGTGGAACAAGTTTAGGTTCGTGGCGATTTCATCAACAAGCTTTTTCACGTCTGAAGCTTCAAAGTACCTTATCGGCATAGGCTACCGCTCGTTAAATTTATTTGCTTCTCAAATTAACCTTTGCCTCTTTTAGTTTTTTATATAAGGAAATAATCCTAACTAAACAGTAAAACGGTGAAACTCGAACTCAAATTATCTCACAGCACTATTCATTACAACAATGTTTTTGGCGGGCCCGGTGGGATTTGAACCCACGTTCTCCGGCTCCGAAGGCCGGCGCCTTGATCCGTTCTGGGCTACGGGCCCTTTTTTGGGCTGTTTTGTGTTGTTTAAAAGGTTCCGGAAAATCCTTAAAAATGGTTGCTGTTTAATATTTTGTTGTTAGGGTGGGCCGGTAGCTCAGCTTGGTTGGAGCGTTCGGCTGATAACCGAAAGGTCGAGAGTTCAAATCTCTCCCGGCCCATTTTTGTTGTTGCTTATTTTATTTTTTATTTTTAGCTCAGGCGCTGTTTCACCTCCTAAAAATTGTTGTATGGTGGCTTATTCTGTTTTTGGAGCAGTTAAAACTTTCGAAGATGGCCTGTTGTCTATTTTATGGCAAGTGTTAAATTTTTGCGGCGAAAAGATAGTGTTTGGGTGATTGTTGTATCTAAGGATGAGGAGATTTTGGAGGTTTTAAAGGAGATTAAGGCTTTGTTGGAGCCTAAGCCTGCGCCGTCTGCTCCGCTGCCGAAGAAGGGCTTGTGGAACGAGTTCATAGATTTCATTTCTAAGTACAAGGTTTTGGGGCTTGCTGTTGCCTTTATCATGGGCATGTACGTTGGTCAAGTTGTCCAGTCGCTTGTTAAAGACCTTCTTATGCCGCTGATAGGTTTGGCTGTGCCTGGTTTAGAAAACTTGTCGACATTTGTGTTGTATGTTCCTCCGCCGACGGGGTTTGATGCTCAGGGAAATCCATTGCTGGATGGGGCGCCTTGGAAGGGTCAAATATTTGGTATTGGCAGTTTCATATCCGCTATAATAACGTTCATAATAGTGGCTTTCGTTATATTCTTGATTGTGAAGATTAGTAAGAAGTGGGGCGTAGAATAGCAGTGGTGCGGGCTTACTCCCTTTTTGTAGCGTTTTGTCTATTCTCGATTTTATAGTTTTTTAGTCCTATTCAGATTAGGTGTTCTATAAATGTGCTGCGTTTCTCTCTCCCTCTTAGTTCTTCTATTTCCTTGAGGAGGTTTGCGTCTATTGTTAGGCCTATGTGGTGTTTCATTTTGGTGTAGCCTCCGTGTTCCTTGTATATTTGGTATACCAAAAATCTTTATTAGTCTTATTGCACAAGTTATACAAATGGTGTTTAGTCCATGAAGACGTTGAGGATTTCGGATGATGCGCATCAGAAGTTGACGGTTTTGCTTGGAGAGCTAACTGCGCAGACGATGCGTATGCAGACTTACACTGATGCTATTGAGAGTTTGCTTTCGCAGTCTGTTATTTTGCCGTCCGAATTGCTTGCTGATGTTGAGCGCTTTATAGAGGCGAACAAGCATTTGGGTTATACTACGCGTGAGGAGTTTGTTCGCGATGCTGTGCGGTGGAGATTGCGTTTCTTGAAGGACGATTACGAGTATTTGGAGATTCCGAGGGCGGAGTACGAGCGGCTTCAACAAGCGCTGAGGGACATGGAAACGCCTTTTCTTGGTGTTAGCGACTTTATTGAGCAGCAGATAAGGAATCTGCTGGAGAAATACGCTGAATGGATTAGGGAAAAAGAGGAGTATGAAGGAGAGAAACCGCGAAAGCGCAAATAAGCGCTAACTTGCTAATCTTGTTCTGGTTTGCTTGTTTGTATTTGTTCGAGTTTTAGGATTTTTCTTATTCCTATGTAGACGGTCATGCATGCGAGTGCCATAACGCCGCTTAGAAGCGAGTAGATGGCAAGTGTTATGAGTTCCTTTTTTAGGGTTTCTTCTGTTGTTTGGAAGGATAGGTATACGAAGTAGAATGATAGGAATATGCATATTGTGAATGCGATGATTATTGCTGGTTCGACTTTCAATTTGGAATTTCACCCATGATTGTTGAATTAAACTTTGCGTAGATTTAGAAAGGGTTTATGAAGTGAAAATCAATAGCTAAAGTAACCAAACAATGATGGGCTTGCGTGTCTGGTTGTAACATTTTCTTTGCTGGGTTTGGCTTTTAATGTTTAGTTGGAATTATGATGAGTTTTTAGGATTTGTCATATTGAGTTTTTGTGCGCAAGCTTTTAGATTATGCTTTCGTACTAAATTTGACAATCTACGGAGTGAATGCAAAATGTCAAAAACCAGATTTACATCTATTGCCGCAATAACCCTAATAATAGCCTCAACAATGCTTGGATTTTGCAATATTTCTCCTTCAAAGGCGTTTGCGCCTACTGCAGATGCCAATCCACGACTCATTTACTGGCCACCTATAAGTGTATGGAAAAGTGCAAACTGGATTAACATTGATAGAGGATGGATTAATGCAAAAAGCATGGCTTGGTCGCCTTCTGGAAAATATCTGCTGATTTACGGCGAGGTCCACGTGATGAGCTTAGGTATGCACGGTCCGAGAGTGATAATTGTAGATATGGACAGCGGCGAGTTAGCATACAACTTTTCTTGTCAGGATATCAATTTTTGGGGTCTAGACAGAATCGTGCAATTCGCATTTTCGCCAGACGAAGCGAAGATATTTTATGTGAAATCTAATTACACGTCCTATGTCCCGAAGATATTCTCTGTGAACTTAGATGGTTCTGGTTCAACCTTCATAACTGATGTCAACAGCACTTCAGCAAGCGCTGTGAGAGGGATTGTCGGCATCGACGTTACTAGTGAAGGAATTTTAGTTTACTCTGCTTGCGAGAGCACATATAACGTTACGAGCGGTCAGTATAACTACACAAGTTACATATGGAAATACAACCTAGCCACAGGCGAAAAATCGCTGGTTTTACAGCTTGAAGGAATAGACCAAATAATCACAGGTTTGAAGGTTTCTCCATCAGACGACAAGATAGCTTTCACAGTTGGCAGTGAAGTCTGGATTGTAGACATAAATGGCGCTGAACCTCCAATCAATATCGCATCAACTTCCTACGGGAAAATTGCAGCGTGTGTTGATTGGGTGTCTAATGGAACAACGCTGACATACTCAGAAATTAATGGTACAATAAATGAATTTGGATACGTTAACATTGGGTGGGATGGTTGGAGCGGCAACATAACAGCTGTAAATCTGGACGGAAGCAGTAAACGCAACATTCTCAACGAAGGTTATGGACTTGTATGGTCCCCTACCAATAATTCACTTGCTGCGTATGTCAAGGTCCCACGTATGTCTTGGAATGAAGGTTATCCATACCTTATAGATTTTAGCATGCCCATAACACCTAACCCAGACAGCGACGGCGATGGCTTATCAGACGCTACCGAAATCCAAAACTTCCTTAACCCGTTAGACCCTACAGACATTTACAAAGACTATGACGAGGACGGATTAACAAACATGGAAGAAATCTATTACAGAACTTATTTGGGAAATACCGACTACGACGGTGATGGGCTTAGCGACGGAGTCGAAGTCAAAGTTTTCCGAACAGACCCGACGAAAGCGGATACGGATGGCGATGGCGTTGATGACGGTCTTGAGGCTGCAGCAACCGGCCTTAGCGCTTTTGTTTCTATTCTTCCTGCGGGGTGGATTCGCATGACGCTTCAATGGTCAAACAAGACCATGTATGTTTCGACGAATTCTTCTGTTCTCGGCGTGGTATTTGACTCAACAAACATGGCTTTGACCATTTCTGTTGGCGGTCCAGACGGTACAACGGGCATAGCGAACATAACCATACCAATTGAAATGATAAGCTCGCTTTCAGCCGTCCAAGTCACACTAGACAATCAGCCCATAGACTTCCAAATAACGCAAGTAGGCAGCAACGCGCAAATCTACGTACAATATCAACACAGCTATCACGAATTAACAGCGCATTTAAGCGGCGGCGGTGGCGGAGGCATAGGCGGCGTAGACTTGACAGGCATATTGAGCTACTGGTGGCTAATGCTGTCAGTCGCCATTGTAGCAGTGGCAGCAGTAATAGCGGCGCTAATTGTGAAGCGGAGATAATGTGGAGGACAGCATTATGATTAAAGCGACTACTATGGGAGCAATTGCAATACTGCTTTTGCTCAGTGCAGGTTTAGTTTATGCCGAAGCTCAAGTTGGCGTTAAAGCTGGCGACTGGATAAAATGCGAGTACGTGTCAGGCGGCACCCCTCCAAGTAATGCACCTCAATGGGTTAAGTTGGAATGTTTATCTGCTACAGGGACAACTGCAACATTACGTGTGACATTTAAACCCAGCATTGGAGCGGAACAAACCGAGATTATGACGTGGGATGTTGCCAGCGGCACTGGCAACATGACTTTCCAAGCGCTTATACAAGCAAACGCGAAAACCGGAGACACCGTCAAAGTGATTGGGGGAGGCACTGTAACTATTGCTGGCGAAAAGACTGGAACTTACGCTGGAGCAAGCAGAACTGTGGTTTATGCAAGTTTAACGCAAGGGGATATGCAGTTCAGTTGTTGCTGGGATAAAGAAACAGGAGTTCTCGTGGAAATAACTTTAACCCAAGGCTCAACATCCGCAAATTATAAAGCGACCAGCACAAACATATGGCAAGCATCATCACCACCGCTAAGCTTGCCAACGTTAAATACGCCAATAGAAATGCTTTCCATAGGCATATCCGTAGCTGTAGCAACAGCCATCGTGACAACAGCAGTAATCTACACCAAACACAGAAGAAGCTAAAACTTAATGAACCCAGAAAACCCACAAACTCCTACTTTTTCAACAATTCTTTTGCATCAGAAAAGACTTCAATTAGTTATCGTTAAACGAAAAATCGCCGAAACTCGCCTTCGGTTAAACATTTATTAATAGTATACCCTGAAAACTGACAACATAGAAATTAAGTTTGCCAATAAAAGATGCGTGGGTAGGTTTAAATCTGGTTTAGATTCTTATATTTTCAGCAATCCATATATGCTATTTTTGTCTGATATTTTGAGTGTTAACTGATGTCAATAGAAATTTGCGAATATAAAGCTGAAGATGTTGATGATGCGGTAAAACAGTTGTGGTTGGGCTTGGCCCATGAAATGTTTGGGATTGAGCATTTTATTTTGCCTTCTGAAGCAAATGCTAACAAATGGGTTAAGTTTGTTCACGATAGCTTGGCTGGAAAGAGGGGTTTCCTACTTGCTGCAAAAATTGGAAACAAGCCTATAGGGTTTGCATACGGCACAATTTTTCGAGACTACCCCATCGAAGTCTCAGAACTCACAGCCTCCATAAATGACCTTTATGTCTTACCCGAGTTCCGCGGAAAAGGCATTGGCAAGAAACTAATAGTTGAAAGCTTAAACAGATTGAAGACCGAGGGCGTAAAATCCGTTAGGCTTACAGTGTTAACAAATAACGAGGCGGCACTCAAGCTTTACAAAAAGCTCGGTTTCAAAATATATCAATATGGAATGACGAAAACACTAAAGAGATAAGTTTATTGACACTACTGCGCAATCACAGAGCATTTTAACAGCCAAAAAGCAAGTCTTATGGACAACGGTTATAGATTTTCCGTAAATTTTAAGCCAACTTTTAATTTACTGTTTTGTTGAGGTTGAAGGGTTTGTTTAAGAGATTTGTTTCTGGGTTGATGCTTACGTTGCTTTTGGCAAGCGTGTTAATGTTGATTTATAACTTTGGGCAAGTTAAGGGTGCGTGGACTGGAACTGTTTATATACGGGCTGATGGTAGAATAGAACCGTTAGATGCTCCAATAATAACCCATGACAATGTGACATACTTTTTAAATGGTAGCATCACAAGTTCTGGTGATGGAATAATTGTCGAGAGAAATAATATTGTGGTTGAAGGGGAAGGTTACACTGTTGAAGGGTCAATGGCAAGCGATTCGAAGGGGATAGACCTCTTTGAAAGAAGCAATGTAACAATCAAAAACGTGACAATTACAAAATTCTATTTTGGCGTTATGCTTTACGGTTCTTCAAACAACAACATTTCTGGAAACAAAATAATAGACAACGGGTGAGGCTTATGGGCTGTTGGTGCTTTAGGCGATAACATTTCTGGAAACGAAATAACAGCAAACAATGAGTACGGCATCCGGATTGAGCATTCTTTATGGAATAGCATTTCTGGAAACAATATCACAAACAATGAGCGTGGCATAAGCCTTGCCTACTCTCCCCGCAACAACATCACCAAAAACAATCTAATAAACAACAAGTGGGGCATCATGCTTGTCGGTTATTCTCCCGAGCACACTAACCAAATTTATCACAACAACTTCATTAACAACACAAACCAAGCGTCAGTGACGGTTGGATACGAAAATGTTTGGGATGACGGCTATCCAAGCGGCGGAAACTACTGGAGCGATTATACCGGCCTCGACTTGTACAGCGGGCCATATCAGAATGAGACCGGAAGCGACGGCATAGGCGACACACCACACATTATAGATGCTAATAACAGAGACAGTTACCCGCTAATGTATCCATATGGAACAGAAACCTTCAAACTTATAATAACGACAACAACTGGCGGAACAACAAATCCACAACCAGGAACATACATACATCCAGCAGGAGCAATAGTAAACGTAACGGCATTTCCAAACACAGGCTACTCATTCGATTATTGGCTACTCGACGGCAACGTTAGAACTGAAAACCCCATAACGGTGATTATGGATGCAAACCACACGTTGGAAGCACACTTTATTGATGTTGCACAACCCATAATTGACAAGCCCCATCAATGGCCCCCACCAAACGAAGTTGAGCCGGACATGGCAGTTTTGGTTTATGTTAATGTGACGGATAGAGAATCAGGCGTTAACAAAACAATTCTATCGTATACAATTGATAATGGCTTAACATGGAACAACATCACAATGGAGCTTGTCTGCTATCTTCCATGCGATAAATGGTTCTATATTGCTGAAATACCTGGAATGCCGGCCAACACATTGGTTAAATATAAAATTATAGCCTACGACAATGCTGGAAACTACGCAATAGAAGACAACGCAGGACAATATTATGTGTACACAGTCATACCAGAATACCCATCAACAGGCCTTCGCATTAATCATGCTGACAACCTTATCCACAACAGTCCTTTTGAAGACAAAAAGAAAGCACCAACCTCCTAAATTTTCCTCTTTAAAAGCTATATTCTATTAGTCATCGCTAATAGAAAATTAAGGAAAAGTTTCTTTTAAAACATATTTAGAGCAATACTTGATATAATTATTGTGGTCAATAATGGTTCGTGAATATACTTCTTTGTCTTTTGAGGAGTATTTT